>JGI24702J35022_10000628_pt1 | contig 21521 bp, 23 predicted proteins | sample TergutTh196P4_FD_35022 | JGI IMG/M metagenome (IMG submission 35022)
TGCACGATCAACGGACTGGGCGAGCGCGCGGGCAATGCCTCGCTCGAAGAAATCGTCATGGCGGTACGCACCCGCGCCGACGTGTTTCCCGTGCAAACCCGTATCGACACGACCCAGATCGTGCCCGCATCAAAGCTCGTCTCGCAAATCACCGGCTACCCGGTACAGCCCAACAAGGCCATCGTCGGCGCGAACGCCTTCGCCCACGAAGCAGGCATCCATCAGGATGGCGTGCTCAAAAGCCGCGAAACCTATGAAATCATGCGCGCCGAAGATGTCGGCTGGGGGGCGAACAAACTGGTACTGGGCAAGCACTCGGGCCGCAACGCCTTTCGTGCCCGCTTGCAGGAAATCGGCATCGAGATCGATTCCGAAGAACAACTCAACGCTGCCTTCGCCCGTTTCAAGGAATTGGCCGACAAGAAGCATGAAATCTTCGATGAAGACCTCCACGCCCTGATGAGCTATGAGACGGTCACGCCCGACCAGGAACACTTCCGCCTGATCTCGACGCGCTTCCACTCGGAAACCGGAGAGACCCCGCAAGCCGAAATCACCCTCTCCGCCGACGGCAGGGAAATACGCCGCCAGGCAGTCGGCTCCGGCCCCGTGGATGCCGCATTCAAGGCCATCGAAACCATTGCCGAAAGCGGCAGCCAGTTGCTACTTTATTCCGTCAACGCCATCACCACCGGAACCGACGCCCAGGGCGAAGTCACCGTGCGGCTCGCGCGTGGCGGGCGCATCGTCCACGGGCAGGGGGCGGATACCGACATTATCGTCGCTTCGGTCAAGGCTTACCTGAACGCGCTCAACAAGCTGTACGCAGGCAGTGAGGAGAGACTGAATCCGCAGTTGTAGGGGAAAAATCGTCCACCACTCCCGCCAAGGCCGTTTGGGATATAATTTCACGGTATTCCCGTGTTTTGTTCCCTTGGAACAAAGGAAAAGGTCATGAGTGATTACAAGAAGAAAGATTGCGATGGCGAACGGAGGAATCTCCTGCTGGCAACCTCTGCGGTTGGCGGCGCGGCCGTGGTGGCCGCAGCAGTGCCATTCGTTGCCAGTCTGGCGCCATCGGAGCGGGCAAAAGCCGCCGGCGCGCCGGTCGTCGTGGATATCAGCAAACTCGCTCCCGGCGAAAAGGTCGTGGTGAAGTGGCGCGGCAAGCCGGTGTGGGTTTTGCGCCGCACGCCGGAGATGCTCCAATCGCTGGAAGACGTCGCTGGAAAACTCAGCGATCCGAATTCCGAAAAGTCCGACCAGCCCGACTACACCAAGAATCCGTCGCGCGCGATCAAGGACGAATACTTCGTCGCTATCGGTATCTGCACCCACCTTGGCTGCTCGCCAACCGACAAGCTCAAACCAGGTAACGCCGAAAACATGGCACCGGACTGGACAGGCGGTTTTCTCTGTCCGTGCCACGGCTCGCTGTTCGATCTCGCCGGGCGCGTATACAAGAGTCAGCCAGCGCCGACCAATCTCGATATTCCGCCACACAGGTATCTTTCCGATACCGAGATCCTCATTGGCGAAGATTCCAACGATTCCAAGGGGGCTTGAGACATGGGCGCGAACACTTTCCCAAAATACAAGTCGGACGGCTCACTCCTNGGNGGTCTGCTGGAGTGGTTTGATNCCCGCTTTCCGCTGACTTCCATGTGGAAGGCGCACCTGTCCGAATACTACGCGCCGAAGAACTTCAACTTCTGGTACTTCTTCGGCTCCATGGCCNTCGTGGTGCTCATCATCCAGNTCGTGACCGGGATTTTCCTGACCATGAACTACAAGCCCGACGGCACGCTCAACGCTTCCGGCATCCCTGTGGCNTTTGCCAGCGTCGAGTACATCATGCGNGAAGTCCCCGGCGGCTGGTTCATCCGGTACATGCATTCGACCGGNGCGTCGGCCTTCTTCATCGTCGTCTATCTGCACATGTTCCGGGGCATGCTCTACGGTTCCTACCGAAAACCGCGCGAACTGATCTGGATTTTCGGCGTTCTGATCTTTCTGTGCCTGATGGCGGAAGCCTTCATGGGCTACCTGCTGCCCTGGGGGCAGATGTCCTACTGGGGCGCACAGGTCATCATCAATCTCTTTTCGGCCATTCCTTTCGTCGGCCCTGACCTCTCGTTGCTCATCCGGGGCGATTTCGTGGTCTCCGACGCCACGCTGAACCGCTTCTTCGCGCTGCACGTCTGCGCTGTGCCCCTGGCGCTGCTCGGGCTGGTCGTCGCGCACATCCTGGCGCTGCACGAAGTCGGCTCGAACAACCCGGACGGCGTGGAAATCAAGAAGTTCAAGGACGAAAAAGGCGTTCCGCTCGACAGCGTGCCCTTCCATCCGCAATACACGGTCGGGCACGATCTCCCAGCCAACGTGATCTTCCTGATGTTCTTCTTCGCGGTTCTCTTCTTCTGGCCGGAAGGTGGCGGGTACTTCCTGGAGTACAACAACTTCCTGCCCGCAGATCCCATGAAGACGCCGGAACATCTTGCCCCGGTGTGGTACTTCACGCCGTACTACTCGATGCTGCGCGCGATGGTCTGGAATTTCTTCTGGATCGACGCCAAGTTCTGGGGGGTGGTTGCCATGGGCGGCGGCGTAGTAATCCTGGCCTTCCTGCCCTGGCTCGATCGTAGCCCGGCGAAATCCATCCGCTATCGCGGCCCGATCTTCAAGACCCTGCTCACCCTCTTCGTGATCAGCTTCCTGATCCTCGGCTTCCTGGGAACCAAGGCTCCGGATTACCTCGTGTTCGGCTTTATCTCTGGCGCATTTCTTACCAAGGCATTCACCGCCTACTACTTTCTCTTCTTCGTGACGATGCCGTTCTGGTCGAAGATCGACAAATGCAAGCCAGTTCCGGAAAGGGTGACGTTCAAATGAAAACGCACGCAATCAACCTCTTCAAGCGCCTCGCTGCCGTTGTTCTTTTCGCGCCAGCCCTGGCAATGGGGGCTGGAGCCCTCCACCTGGACAAGGCTCCGGTCAGTACCAACCCGCAAAGGCTCCAGCACGGTGCAACATTGTTCGTTCGCTATTGTCTGAACTGCCATAGCGCCTCGGCGATGCGTTACAGCGAGTTGAAGAAGATCGGCTTTGAGGAAAAGACGATCATCGACAGCCTGCTCTTCACCGGCGACAAAATCGGCGATCTGATGACCGTTGCCATGACCCGCGACGACGCCGAAGCCTGGTTCGGTACAGCGCCGCCCGATCTCTCCCTGATCGCGCGCGCCAAGGCTTCGGAAACCGCCTCGGGAGCCGATTACCTCTACACCTACCTGCGCGGCTTCTACAAGGACGAAAACCGCCCGACGGGCTGGAACAACACGGTTTTCTCCAATGTCGGCATGCCGCATGCAATGTGGGATCTGCAAGGCGTGCAGACCGCCGAGGCAGCCAGGGACGGGCACGGCAATGAAACCCTCAAACTCGTCCCGCCGGTCACGTCCGGCACCATGTCGGCGAGCGATTTCGACGAAGCCGTGGCCGATCTCGTCTCCTTCCTGGTCTGGATGAGCGAGCCCTACGCAGACACGAGAAAGACGATTGGCATTTACGTGCTGATTTTCCTTGTCGGTTTCTACGTACTCACCCACTTCCTTGGAAAGTCTTACTGGAAAAACATTCATTGACCACGAACACGATCACGCGGGGTTTCCGGCCCCGTGTGATTTGATGGTCAACTTTCTTCACTCTTTCACGCACCGCGTAGCGGTGCGCTTTCGTTTTGACCCCCCCGGAGCAGCCCAACCATGATGAATCTATATTCCGGCACAACCGATCCATTCAGTCACCGCTGCCGGATCGTGCTCTACGAAAAGGGCATGGATTTTGAAATCATCGATGTCGACCTTTACAACAAGCCCGAAGACATCGCTGTCATCAACCCTTACAACCGTGTGCCTGTACTGGTCGATCGTGAGCTCGTGCTCTACGAGGCGAACATCATCAACGAATACATCGACGAGCGTTTTCCGCACCCGCAGTTGATGCCGCCCGACCCGATCATGCGCGCGCGCGCCCGTCAGTTGCTGCACACCTTCGAGCGCGAGATGTTCGAGCACATTCCGGCGCTCGAAGAAAACCAGAAAGGCGTCGAAAAAACGCGCGCCCACGTGCGCGACCACCTCATCCAGCTTGCGCCGATGTTTACCAAGCAGAAGTTCATGCTCGGAGACGAATTCTCCATGCTCGACGTGGCCATCGCCCCGCTGCTATGGCGGCTCGAACTCTACGGCATCGAATTGCCCAAGGCGGCCTCGCCGCTGATGAAGTACGCGGAACGTATTTTCAGCCGCCAGGGATTCATCGACGCCCTGACCCCCTCCGAAAAGGTGATGAGACGTTAGCGGGCAGGCGAAAACCATCATGGTATCCACCAAGCCCTACCTGATCCGCGCCATTTACGAGTGGTGCGTCGATCAGGGTTTCACCCCTTATCTTGCGGTGCAGGTCGACCAACTCACGCAGGTGCCCTCCGGTTATGTCCGTGAAGGCCAGATCGTGCTCAACGTCGGCCCCGAGGCGACCCATCAGCTCAAGATCGACAACGAACTGGTGACATTTCAGGCGCGCTTCAATGGCGTGGCGCACCAGATCGTCGCGCCGATCGGCAACGTCCTGGCAATCTATGCGCGCGAAAATGGGCAGGGTATTGCGTTCGAGGCCACAGGCGCGCAGGAAGACATGCCCGTCGGGAAAGCATCCGGCTCCGCCGAAGAAAGCGCGGAGCCGCCGGACGAACACCCGCCGCCGTCTTCTCCCCCGCGCGGCTCCCACTTGAAGGTCATCAAATAAGGGAAAGAAGGAAAAGACCTAAAATGACGATGGAATGGAAGGAGAGTTACGCATTTGGCATTCCTCGCATGGACGAGACGCACAGGGAATTCATTGAATTCTGCAATGCGCTTATTGCAATCGGACCGGAAGATGCAGGCTTTCTCGAACGGTTCGACGCCTTTATCGAGCACACTGCCGCGCATTTCGATCAGGAAAACCGCTGGATGGAGGCGGTGAACTTTCCCGTCACCTGTCACCGCGCGGAGCACGATCGCGTACTGGGTGTAGCAAATGAAATACGCCAGCGAGTCGAAAAAGGCGATTTTTTTCTGGGGCGTCGCCTGCTCGAAGAGCTTCCGCCGTGGTTCGACAACCACATCGACACGATGGACACGGCGCTGGCTTATTATCTGAAAAAAACCGGCTTCGACACCGAGACCGAAACATTGCCGGAGGGCGGAAGCGAAACCGCAGACCCCCCGCCTTGCGGCTGATTCTCACCCGCCTCGAAACGGAAATTCAACCGGCGGTTTTTCCCCGCGCATCAGTGCCGCGAGCGCCGAGGCCGAGCCACAGGCAAGCGTCCAGCCCAGGGTTCCGTGGCCGGTATTGAGCCAAAGATTCTCGTAATGCCTGCTACGCCCAATGATGGGTACGCCGCCGGGCGTACTCGGGCGCAGTCCCGCCCAAGGGGTGGCGATCTTGCGGTCGATGGCTCCGGGCAGGCGCGTTTCAGCCCACTCCAGCAAGGCGGCAATGCGGGCAGGGTCGATTTCGAGGTTGAAACCATTCAACTCCGCCGTGCCCGCGATGCGCAGCCGCTCGCCGAGGCGCGAACACACGATGCGACGTGACTCGTCGGTCAGGCTCACCTCGGGCGCGCATGTGGCATCGCGCACTGGCGCGGTGATCGAATAACCCTTGAGCGGGTAAATGGGCAGATGCTCGCCGAGCGGGCGCAACAACCGCCGCCCGTAGCTTCCCAGGCAGATTACGACCGCATCGGCGGTCAGCGAATCGCGGCCCCCGGCGTGACAGACGTCGACCCCAGGGATGCGTCGTCCATCGGCAGCGCGCAGGCGTTCGATGTGCGCGCCGTAATGAAAACGCACCCCGTCGGCGGCGAGGACACGGGCCAGCGCCTGACTGAAACGCATCGTATCGCCGGATTCATCGTCAGGCGCATAAAGACCACCCGCCAGCCGGGGAACGCTCGCGGTCAGCGCCGGCTCGATCCCAGCGCACTGCAAGGCCGTACAAGACCGCAGTTCGATGCCGAAAGCGGCCAGTTCTCCAATACGCACCCTGGCGCGCTCAAACGGCGCAGCCTCGAAAAACAGATGCAGAACGCCTCGCCCTCGCGCGTCGTAGGCATCGGCAAGTCCGACAATCTCTCTCAACTGACGCAACTCGGCCAGGCTATGAACGGCCAGCGCGGCAATGGCAGCGGTGTTGCGGCGGGAGCGCCACGGCAGGCATTCGCGCAAAAACCCGGCCAGCCACTGCCATTGCTCCGCGTCCAGCTTCGGACGCAGCTTGAGCGGCGCGCCTGCGCGGCCTATCCAGCGCAAGACAATGCGTGGCGTGGAAGGATTGGCCCAGGGTTCGGGATGGCTCACCGAAATCTGGCCTCCGTTGGCGAAACTGGCCTCTTGCGCAGCTTCATCCCCGCGCTCGATCACGCTGACGCGAAACCCCGCCCGGCGCAGGAACCAGGCCGTGGTGACGCCGGTGATACCGGCGCCGAGCACCATCACATGCAGGGACATCGAAAATTCACGGTGTACAGGAAGCACGAAGTATAGGCGCACGGAAAACCAAAAGTCCCGTGCCGGAGGGCAAATATCTTACTCCGCCTGGCGATCGTGCCAATGCCTCCACCTGCCCGTGTTGTTACATCTGCGGCATCCCAAGAATGCATGATCGTGCCAAAAACAGGATAATCATCATCTATATTTCAATTATCTTCATCTCGTTTCCGGGGGAGGCGTCATGCCGCAACATATCAGTCTGACCCAGTTTCTCATTGACGAGCAGCGCGCTGGCCGTGTGTCTGCGGATCTGGGGCTGCTGCTTCAAGCTCTCGCCCAATCGGTTGCGGCAATCGCCGCCACGGTGTCGAAAGGTGCGCTGGCCGGCGCGCTTGGCGAAGCGGGAACCGAGAACGTGCAGGGAGAGGCGCAGAAAAAACTCGACGTTATCGCCAACGACATCCTGATCCAGGCCAACGAGTGGGGCGGCTATCTGGGGGCAATGGCCTCGGAGGAACTCGAATTCGTCTGCCAGATCCCCTCCAGCGCCACCAGGGGGGACTACCTGCTGCTGTTCGATCCGCTCGACGGCTCCTCGAACATCGACGTCAACGTGACTATCGGCACCATTTTTTCGGTGCTGCGCAACCCGCAGGCAAAGGATAAAGAGCCGACCGAAGCGGATTTTCTCCAGCCGGGGCGTGACCAGATCGCCGCCGGTTATGCGACTTACGGTCCCTCGACCCAACTGGTGCTGACCTTGGGAGACGGGGTACACGGCTTCACGCTCGACCGCGAAACAGGCGGCTTCCTCCACACCCACCCATTCATGACCGTCCCCACCGAGGCGTGCGAGTACGCGATCAATGCCTCCAACGTCCGCCATTGGGAAGCGCCCGTGCAGCGTTATATCGCCGAATTGCAACAAGGCAGGGACGGCCCGCGCGGCTGCGACTTCAACATGCGCTGGATTGCCTCGATGGTGGCCGATGTTCACCGCGTACTGACTCGTGGCGGCATCTTCATGTACCCGCTCGACGAGAAATGCCGCGCAAAGGGGGGCAAGCTGCGGCTGATGTACGAAGCCAACCCGATGGCGATGTTGATCGAACAGGCGGGCGGAGCCGCGACGACCGGGCGTGGGCGCATTCTCGACATTATCCCGGAGCGCCTGCACCAGCGCGTGCCGGTCATTCTGGGTTCCCGGATCGAGGTCGAGCGGGTAACGTCCTACCATCTCGATCTCGAATCCTGACTACTATCCAAGCGGGCGGAAGCCATGTTCTCCAAAACCAGGTCTTCACGCTTATACCGGAAAGGGGCATGGCTTGCTGTCGGCCTGCTTTTTTGCTTCAAGGCGCTTGCGGGCGAAGTCACCTCGGTCGAGTTGGATGCGCCGCAGGAAATCCAGGCGTTGCTCAAGCAATACGTCTTCCTGCTGCGCATGGATGCCAGCGCCATCCCCGAAGCGGGGCCGGACCGTTCCGCGCTCACGCGCCGCGCCCGCCGGGAAGTGGCTGCCCTGCTTGCCACCGAAGGCTATTTTTCCCCCGAAGTCCGCGTCGACCGTTCCGACACCGCGCGCTGGCGTCTCGTCGTCGAACCTGGACGACGAACCGTTGTAGCGGAAGTCGACATCCAACTCCAGGGCGGGACCGGCGAACCCGACGCCGAGTTGAAAACGCTTCACGAACAACTGCAACGCACCTGGGCCATGCCGTCGGGAACCCCGTTCCGGCAAGCGGACTGGGAATCGGCCAAACAGGCGTTGCTCGATGTCCTGCGCGACGAACGCTACGCGGCGGCGAAGTTCGTTTCATCGAGAGCCGATGTCGATCCCGACGCTGCCAAGGTATGGATCAAAATCGTCGCCGATACCGGTCCGACCTTCCGCCTTGGCGCGCTCGAAGTCAGCGGCCTGCGCGATCTGCCGTCCGACTTCGTCGCCCGTTACAACACGCTCAAGGAAGGAGCCATTTACCGTCGCCGCGATCTTCTGGCCTTTCAGGAATCCCTGCAAAGCGCGCCGCAATTGGCGGTTGTGGTCGTGAGCATCGAGCCGGACCCGCAGCAGGCGGCAGCCGTGCCCGTCCGGGTCGCCGTGACCGAAGCGCCGCCTCGCCGTTTCGGGGTCGGTCTCGGCGCGTCGAGCAATACCGGCTTTCGGGTAGAGGGCACATACCGTCACCTCAACCTGTTCGGAAACGGCTGGGAACTCGCCAGCGGCCTGCGGCTGGAGCAGCGGCGACAAGCGTTCTTCACTGATCTTTTCCTGCCGCCGAGGCAAAGCCGCCATCGCGACAGCGTCGGCGTGGGTCTGGATCGTAGCGATCTGGAAGGGCTCAAGGTCTTCACCCAGGCAGTGGGCGTAGCGCGCACCACCAAGCGCGGACATATCGAAACCCAGATTGCCACGCGGGTACAGCACGAAGAAATCCAGCCTGAAGACGCCGAAAAAAACAGTTACAGCACCCTTACCCTGAATCTGGGGCGGACATGGCGCGCGGTCGACAGCGTGCTCAATCCGCGTCGGGGCCATGTGCTCGAAATCCAGCTTGGTGGCGGCCTTGGCCTGTCACCGCAAGCCAGGGACTTTGGGCGTGTCTATGGACGAATTCAGCGTTACCTCACTTTGGGGGAAGACAACGTCCTGAGCCTGCGCGTCGAAGCCGGCTATACCTTTGCGGAGTCCAATGACGGCGTGCCGCAGGACTTCCTGTTCCGTGCCGGAGGCACCCAATCGGTGCGTGGTTACGCTTATCGCAGCCTGGGTGTGAAAGAAGGTTCCGCCGTCGTCGGGGGGCGCATTCTTGGCACGGGTAGCGTGGAATTCGTGCACTGGCTCAAACCCTCCACCGGTCTGGCCGCCTTCGTCGATTCGGGCGATGCCGCCGATACGAGAAAGGACTTCAGTCTCAATACAGGTTATGGTATCGGCATGCGCTGGCTGAGTCCTGCCGGGCCACTGGCGGTCGATCTGGCATGGGGGCAGGGAAGAACCCGCCCCAGGCTGCATTTCGGGGTGTCGGTCGCGTTTTAGGGCAGGTACTGCTATCGAGCTTTTCCTGAAAACCAGCATGGTTATGCGGTTTTTTGTTCGCCTGTTTCAGAAATGCCCCCAGATGATGCTTGCTGCTAAACCCGTTGCCTGTTGGTCAGGCAGTGCCGACTGCTACGCCCGTTTGTTGTCCGTGTCAATGCATGAGATGCACATAGGAAGGCGGCGGACACACAACAATGGAAGGGGATAGAATGCCATCATCTCTAAAGGGGAATGCTGATGATTACTAGCGACAAGGCATTGATTGTGCAAGGAGTTGAAATCCACCTGACCACCAGGAATGAGGAGGACTACATCAGTCTCACAGACATGGTGGCGAAGTTCGATGGAGGAGCCACACTGATTGATGCGTGGTTGCGCAACAAGGATACAATCGAATTCCTGGCTGTCTGGGAGCGACTACACAACCCAGGGTTTAATTCCGTCGAATTCGACAGAATTAGGCTGGAGGCTGGCACGAATCGCTTTCGACTCTCCGTGAAGCGGTGGACGGAAAATGTAGGAGGCATAGGTGTCATTGCGCGTGCTGGACGCTATGGCGGAACTTTCGCTCATCGTGACATCGCCTTTGAGTTTGGTTCCTGGCTCAGCCCAGAATTCAAGCTGTACCTCATTACTGAGTTTCAGCGGTTCAAGCAAGCCGAGGCTGTACGTGGGCTTGACTGGGATGTGCGACGCACGCTCGCCAAGGTTCAATACCGGGTACACACAGATGCAGTAAAGGCACACCTGATCCCGCCGCAACTGTCTGCGAAAGACGCAGGGTTCGTTTACGCAAACGAGGCTGATGTGCTGAACAAGGCAATTTTTGGGATGACTGCTGCGGAGTGGAAGAAGGTCAATCCGGACACAAAAGGGAACATGAGAGACAACGCCACGATTGAACAACTCGTTGTCTTGTCTAGCCTTGAAAGTCAGAACGCGCTCATGATCCAGCAAGGCGTATCGCAGGAAAACCGCCTGACCATGCTTAACAATTTGGCACGAGCCCAAATTCAGTCACTACTGACTAACCCAAGCCTTCCGCCGCTCAAAGGTGGGCCGTTGTTGAGTTGAGTTGGATTCGGCCATGCTCGATAATCGCGCGAGCATTACCTTGCTGCGCCGTGTTTTGGCGCGTATCGACGAATGCGCACGAGCAAGTGTCCAAACACGCTCAGGGTATCTCACTTACTTAGGCAATCATGGGGTAACAAATAAAACTGAGAAAGCAGTCATTCGGTGAAGACTACTTGAGCCCGGATGGAACGGTACTATCGTTTATGTTAACCGGCACCCAAGCGCGAAGCGCGCGGGGTTGAGCATGTTGTTAGGACGCTTGGCGAAACCTAGACACAAGCCAACCGAACGCACGATCCGCAAAGTATACCGCCTTCGCCTGCCGGAGCGGGATGCAACTGGGAGGCCAAGCACTGAGCGAATGCGACGCAAGGACTAGACATTGGCAGCGCGTCCGAACTGTTGCCGCGTTATTTGTTTTCGCGCTTCATGACGTTCCAGCGTTGTCGAGAAAACAATGTCAAAAACGGCAGGAAGCATGGCTTCTAGGACAGCAGCGCCGCCCTCTGTTGCGCCTCCCTTTGTTGCGACACGATTTCGCAACTCTCCAAAATTTTCTCCGTTTTGAAGCAACAACTTTGCAGTCCCATAAAGTGTCTGAAGGAACATTTCGACAGCATCATCATATGCAATATCTCTTTGTTTGACACCGGCTCGGACAAATTGCTCACAGATGCAAGCCAACAATCCGGGGGCGCAGCTTGTGAAGTCAGCGCAAATCTCAAACTGCTGCTCGGCAATGACTTTAATCTTTCCGATGCGGGTGAACATCTCGCCAATACGATTGCTTTCCACCGGGGAAACTTTGGCGTTGGAGCAAATCAGCGTTACTCCTTCGTGGACTTCGGAAATGATGGTCGGAATCAATTTCGTGATCGGTCCATCGAATAATTGTTCCACGCTTGGAATCTCCAGGCCCCCGGAGATGATGACCAAGTGGGTCGCAACGCTCAAGACACCGAGAATTTCCGACAAGACAGACTTGACTTGGCTAGTGCCGACGCACAAGAAGAGCATTGAGCTATTTTTAGCCACAGTGGAATTGGAGTCAGCGATTTCAATACCGGGAAAACTATCCTTGAGAGAATGAAGTCTATTCTTCGTTTGCGTTGTGATTAGCACCTGCTCAGGGACAATGGCCTTCGTTGCAAGCAGGCTCTTAAGCATCACGCTTCCCATGTGCCCATAACCAATGAAACCGACTTTATCCATGTGGCCGACTCCAATCTCCATATGGGTTTCCTAACGGGAACTATCCTGAACTGGTAGTTGGTGGGTGGTACTGGGATCGAACCAGTGGCCCCTGCCGTGTGAAGGCTAAACATTACGTAGCAATTCCGTAAAATCAATCACTTACAGTCTTTGACGCCGCGCAAACGTGACGGAAATTGCCACGAAACATCATATTTTTACAGGAGTTGGTCACGAAATGGTCACGCAAACGAAAGAACTCATCCGGCGCACGGTTCCCTTACGGGTCAAGCTTTCCCCGGTCGTAGCTGAACGGTTGGATGCCATTGCCCGCCCTCGCGGGCTGACAGCAGCTACCTTGGGGGCATTGGCGGTCGGCGAGTACGTCGAGCGGTACGAGCGCATCCAGCGGACGGAATCCCAAAATTAGGGAGAGATGCGGATTTTGAGGGGTCAAGTGAGAAGCACAGGCCGCATGCGGAGCGCAGCCGAAGGCGAGCACCGAACGGGCGCGCATCGCAGCTTGACGCCGCAAAATCCGCGCATACGCTCCCGGCTGCTGCCGGGGATGGGTTGAAAAACACATCCCCGGCGGCTGCCTCACGGCGAGTGCGGGGTGTGGGGCAGCGCCCCACGGTGTTCTCTCCGAACGAAATCGCAAAGCATTGCATTAAGGGTTGTTGGGATCCCCTTTTTGATTTATCTTTTATCTTTTCCACCATCCGATAATGCGGGGTTGTCATGCCTTCGGAATTTTTCCCTGTACCCGGTGCGGACTTGCTCGAAAAAATTGCCAACGCGGGCATTGACAAGGTTGCAGACCTGTTGGGCATGCGTCTCGATCCCGGTGCGCCAAGGCTCAAGCAACTTTCAGACGAAGAAAGAGCAAGCATGCGGGAAGTAGAAGAACGTGCCATTTTCAAATTTACGGGCAGTTTGGATCAGTTGGAATCCGCTTTAGGCATGCTGCGGCTTGGTCATCATTTTGGCTGGCGTGTTCTGTACGTTATGCACAGCAAAAAGACCATTCGCAACTATGAATCCATTCTTGACATCCGCATCAGAGATTATTTCCCGGAGGAAGGCCCAAGCAGTGGCCGTTCCGTTGGCTTATCCATCGCCAAGCGTTTTACCAATTTCTGGAAGGTCGTAAGCGGGGACATAAAAATCCCTCGCCGTCGTGACGTAATCCCGTAAAAGGGACTTGACATTCCTTTTTGAGGGGCTACCATAGCAGGGAATTTAATTTCCCTTTGCTATGGATACCTCTACACACCTTTCTGACTACTCCAGCGCCCCGCGCTTTCGCGCCCGCGTCTCATCGCGGGTGGCGCAAAGCGCCGGGGTGCGGGAGGTGCGAAGCGCCTCCCCTGGGCTTGTCTCTTCTCAAACAAGTGGAACGCCAACAACCCAAAAGGGTTTTGTCTGCGTCGATCCAAAACAAAACCGCTTGAGGCGTATGCGTCGCCGGGTTTTGACCGGGGCGAGGTTGCATGTCTCTCAGGTCAGTAAATGGCGTCCTGCCATGCTGACGCTTACTTATCACCCCGATGTGCAATGGGATAAGCGCCACGTCTCCGAGTGCGTCCGTAACGCTCGCCAATGGCTCAAGCGCCGGAATCTCTCCTGCCGTTACGTCTGGTCGATGGAATTGACCAAGGCGGGAAAACCGCACTATCACATCGTCATTTGGCTGCCGTGGGGTTCCAAACTTCCCAAACTTGATGAGGCTGGATGGTGGCCGCACGGATCGACGCGCATGGAGTGGGCGCGTTGTGCAGTCGGCTATATCGCCAAATACGTGAGCAAGGGGCAGGAGGATGTGAGCTTGCCCAAGGGGGCGCGTATGTACGGCGTGGGCGGATTGCAAGGGGAAGCCCTCAATGAAGCCCGATGGTGGGCTTTACCGGGTTGGCTCCGGGATGAGCACAAAGTCACCAAGGATCAGCAAGTCATACGGCGGGTCGGGGGCGGCTGGATTGATCGGGAAACCGGAGAGTGTTTTTTTTCGCCGTGGCGGGTGAGATTCATCAAGGGGAGGGTTTTCGCATACCGTCCTGACTGCCTCACAACAGAGGAAGTCGGGCGGCTGATTTCCGCACACATGTGCGGGTTGGACGATCCGGGGGGCAATCGTGCTGCTCTGGTCGCTTGAAGAAGTTGCCCGTCAACTTGGCGGGGTGTCTGTCCGTACCGTCCGACGCCTGATTGAAGCGGGAGAACTCCCGTTTTGCCGTGTCGGGTTCGGGCGCGGGCGTATCCGTGTTATCGCCGACGCCGTGCGCGAATATGTCGCACAGAGAACCGAAGGGGGGCATAGTATGTCCCGCGCGGCGTCGGAGACATTGAGGAGTAATTTTTCATGGTCTACCGACGAGATGATTCCCCGGTCTATTGGGGTAGTTTCACCGATGCAAGCGGCAAAAGAGTTAGGCGCACTACTGGCACTACCAACCGCCGCGAGGCTGAGGCGCTTGAATCCAAATGGAAGCTAGAAGCGCATCAAGAGAAGCAATGGGGCGCAGCTCCAAGCCGTACATTTGATGAACTGATGTTTGCATACATGAAAGCAACATATGGCGTAAAGCGCAGTGCGGAGCGGGATATTTCCTCTCTCAAGAGACTGATGCCCTTTTTTACAGGGCGCGATCTGCTGACGTTGAGGCGTTCCGATGTTCGGGCGTATGTTGAAAAACGCATAGGTGACGGCGTTACGAATGCCACAATAAACAAGGAAGTTGGTTTACTGTCTGCCGCAATCAATTACTCACGGCATAATTGGGATTGGGATATTCCAAACTATGCCGAAGGGATGCGTCTAAGGGAGTCTGAGGGCCGCGTTCGGAGTTTGACGGTAGAGGAAGCAAGGCGGTTGATTGCAGAAGCCGAAAAATCACATCGTTCTCCCCATCTTGCGGACTTCATACGATTGGCGTTAAACACAGGATGCCGCCGTGGTGAATTGCTGAAACTACAATGGAATCGGGTCGATCTGAAAGCGAACCTGTTTTTTTTGGGAGAGCAAGATACCAAGAGCGGGCGACGGCGTTCTGTGCCGCTTAATGCGGAAGCACGAGAGGCTATGCTGAATCTGGCACGGTTCCGTGCAACGCATTGCCCCGCCTCGCCTTGGGTGTTCGCTCATGAAGATGGAAGCCGACAGGCCGCTATTCGTGTCGCTTTTCGTGTCGCTCTCAGGAATGCCGGGATTACGGATTTTCGTATCCACGATCTACGGCATACCTGCGCCTCATGGTTGGTCAGTGCTGGACAACCGTTACCGGCGGTGCGTGATTTGCTTGGGCATTCGGCGATTTCGATGACTGAGCGTTACGCGCACCTTGCCCCGGAGAATGTCCGGGCTGCGGTCGCGGTGCTGGATGGTGTGTCACGAAATGGTCACGCCGAGAATGACAAGGAAGTAGCGAATGCCTGCTAAGTCTTTGTTTTTATTGGTGGGTGGTACTGGGTTCGAACCAGTGGCCCCTGCCGTGTGAAGGCAGTGCTCTACCGCTGAGCTAACCACCCGGAGCGGAACGCAACATCAAGGGAGGCGATTCTAAGTGGGCTGACCAGGCGCGTCAAGGCAAGCCCCGGTCATCCGAACTCCGCCAAGGCCGCGCGCAGACGGGACAGGCGGTCTGGCGCGGGGGCGATGCGTACCCGCTTGGCACGCGAACTCTCTCCGCTCAGCAGTTGAACATCGGATTTCGGCGCACCGCAGACTTCAGCCAGAAACGCGCACAGGGCGGCATTGGCCTTGCCGTCGACGGGCGGCGCAGACAGCCGGATTTTGACGGCTCCGCCGTGAAAACCTGCAAAGCAGGTGCGTTTTGCGCCCGGCTGGACATGCAGGTTCAGAATCAGACCGCCATCACCGGCCTCGGTCAGCCAATCATCCATGTGAGACGCTCAAAAACCGAAAGGCAACACCAACAGACTTATCCGCAGGCGCGCAATGACCAGCAACACGATCTGCAATACCAGCAACAGAACCAGAGGTGACAGGTCGATTCCGCCGAGAGGGGGGATCAGCCGCCGGAACGGCGCAAGGAAAGGCCGTGACAATTCGTCGAACACGTAGGCTGCCGGACTCCGCGATCCGACCCAGGACAGCACTACCGACACGAGGACGACGCCAAAAACGAGGTAGGTCGCCATGCGCGCAAGATCGACGAGGCCCAGGAGCGGAATGGCAAGCGATGAGCTTACTTTCAAGCCCAGACCGATTTGGATCAGGACATAGAGTATCTGTGTCACCCAGGCCAGCAGCAGGCTCGCCATGTCCAGACCGAACAGGCCGGGAATGATGCGGCGCGCCGGCATGACAGCCCAGTCGGTGACGGTGATGACGAAGTGCCCGATCGGGTTGCGGAACGATACCCGCCCCCATTGCATGAAAAACCGGGCCAGCAGCACCAGCGTGATGAAGCCGAATACAGTACCGGCGATAAGGAGCACGATTTGTTCAAGCATGTTGTTTCGTCCTTCAGGTAAATCTTCTAATTCTGCCCGAACTGTTCACCCAGTTCACGGCTTCGCACGCTGGCCGCTTCCACTGCGCCGATCAGGGCATCATGCCAGCCGACAGCGTCAAGGTGTGCGAGCGCGGCAGCAGTCGTCCCTCCTTTTGAGGTTACTTTCTCGCGCAGCATGGAGGGAGAATCCTTTGACTCTTCCGCCAGTCTGGCCGCGCCAAGCACAGTGTCGATAGCCAGACGACGGGCGCTGGCCGCGTCGAACCCCTGCTTCATTCCGGCAGCTTCCAGGGCTTCGATGAAGTGGAAAACGTAGGCCGGACCGCTGCCGGAGATACCCGTGACCGCATCGAGCCGGGCCTCGTCGTCGACCCATACGATACTGCCGACGGCGGCAAGGATGCGCTCGGCAATTTCACGCCCGGCAGCATCGACTCCGGGCGCGGCAAACATTCCGGTGACGCCCGCGCCAATCAGCGCCGGGGTATTGGGCATGCAGCGCACCAGCCGAGGATGGGGCATGCCGGCCTTGCCAAGCCAGCGCCCGATGTCGACCAGACGCAGCCCGGCGGCAACGCTGATGACGAGCGTCTCCCGTAACGCGCCAGCTATGGGAATCAGCGCAGCTTTCATCTGCTGGGGCTTGACGGCCAGCGCCAGAACGTCGCTATCGAGTACGTCGGCATCGGGCGCGGACAACGCAATCACGCCGTAGCGCGATTGCAGCCGCTCGCGGGCGGCAGCGTCCGGCTCGACGACGACGATGTCGGCGGCTTCAAAACCGCGCTTTCGCATGCCCCCGATCAGGGCGGAGGCCATGTTGCCTCCACCAAGGAATGAAATTTTCATGGTAAAACCGCTTCTCCCGTTCTGGCTGCTCTCGTCTCTTCCCGTTCGCCGAAAATGGCCGTGCCGACCCGCACGATGGTTGCGCCTTCGGCGATGGCCACCTCGAGGTCGTGCGACATGCCCATCGACAAGGTGTCGAGCGCGAGTCCCTCAGCCTGCAATCGTTCGCTCAATTGCCGCAACAACGCAAAACGGCTGCGCAACAATGACTGGTCTTCACTCGGCTCCGGGATGCACATCAAACCACGCAGGCACAGGCGTGGCAAGGCGGCAACAGCATGCGCCAACGGCAGGATTTCACCGGGCGACACACCGCTCTTGCTCGCTTCACCGCTCACGTTGACTTGCAGGCAAACCTGCAACGGAAGACGGTCGGCATCACGCTGCATGGACAGGCGCTCGGCGATTTTCAGGCGATCGATGCTGTGCACCCAATCGCAGCACTCGGCCACGATTCGAGTCTTGTTGCCCTGCAAGGGGCCGATGAAATGCCATTCCAGCCCCGATCCGGCCAGCGAGGCGGCTTTATCAGCCACTTCGTTCGCGTAGTTTTCGCCGAAAGTGCGCTGCCCCGCCTCGAACGCGGCACGCACCTCCGAGGCAGAGCAGGTTTTACTCACCGCCAACAGGTGAATTGCAGCCGCATCGCGTCCGGCAACCCTGGCTGCGGCGGCAATACGTGCACGCACGGCATGAAAGGCGGCGGCTATCGGTGTCATGTCGCCGAATTTTTGGCTTTTCGTTAAAAGAGATGGCAGTAGTATAACCGCTGTCTTTCCGATGCCGGTGCCGACATCCCCATTCAGCCATCTATTCCTGCACATCATGGACATCACCGAACTGCTTGCCTTCTCCGTCAAAAACCGGGCTTCCGACCTGCACCTGTCCGCCGGTTTGCCGCCCATGATCCGTGTCAACGGGGATGTGCGCAAAATCAATCTCCCTCCCCTGGAACACAGGGAAGTGCACGCACTGGTCTATGACATCATGAACGATCGCCAGCGCAAGCAATTCGAGGAAGTCCTGGAGTGCGATTTCGCTTTCTCCATTCCCAATCTCGCGCGTTTCCGGGTCAATGCGTTCAACCAGGAGCGCGGCGCAGCGGCGGTGTTCCGGACGATTCCGTCCAAGATACTGTCGCTGGAGTCGCTCAACTGCCCGAAGATTTTCCAGGACATCGTGGAGCAATCGCGCGGCATCGTCCTCGTCACCGGCCCGACGGGTTCGGGCAAATCGACGACCCTGGCGGCAATGATCGACTACATCAATGAAAACGACTACGCGCACATCCTCACCGTCGAAGACCCGATTGAATTCGTCCATGTGCCCAAGCGTTGCCTGATCAACCAGCGCGAGGTGTTCCGTGACACGCTTTCGTTCAACAATGCCTTGCGCTCCGCCCTGCGTGAAGACCCGGACGTGATCCTGGTGGGTGAGCTGCGCGACCTGGAAACCATCCGTCTGGCGCTGACGGCAGCGGAAACCGGGCATTTGGTGTTCGGCACGCTGCATACCTCCTCGGCTTCCAAGACCGTCGACCGTATCGTCGACGTATTTCCGGCAGCGGAAAAGGAAATGGTGCGTTCGATGCTCTCCGAATCCCTGCGCGCGGTCATCTCGCAAGCCCTGGTCAAGACCAAGGATGAATCGGGACGGGTTGCGGCGCACGAAATCATGATCGGAACCCCGGCGATCCGTAATCTGATCCGCGAAAACAAGGTGGCCCAGATGTATTCCTCGATCCAGACAGGTCAAAACCACGGCATGCAGACACTCGATCAGTGCCTCACCGATCTCGTGCGGCGCAACATCATCTCCGCGCCTGAAGCCCGGTCGCACGCGCAGAACAAGGACAATTTTGCCGCTTGAGGGCTGCTGACATTTTCCGGAAGGCGGAATACGGCATCGGCGGAAACAACGGCGGTACAGGGGAAAAAATATGAAACGAGATCAATCACTCAAATTCATGCACGACCTGCTGCGCCTGATGCTGCAAAAAAACGGCTCCGACCTGTTGATTACCGCAGGCTTTCCTCCCGCGATCAAGATCGACGGACGAGTCGTGCCGCAATCGAACCAGTCCCTGTCCCCGGCGCACACGATGGAATTGACCAGGGCGGTCATGAACGACCGTCAGGCCGCCGAATTTGAAGCTACCAAGGAATGCAATTTCGCCATTTCGCCCGCCGGCATCGGGCGTTTTCGCGCCAACGCCTTCATACAACAGGGGCGAGTCGGGCTCGTGTTGCGGACGATTTCAAACAAGATTCCCACCTTCGAAGAACTGCGCCTGCCTCCGGTTCTGAAAAAAATTGCCCTCTCAAAACGTGGGCTGGTGATCTTCGTCGGCGGAACCGGAACCGGCAAAACCACCTCGCTGGCGGCGATGGTCGATTACTGCAACGAAAACTCCCACGGCCACATCATCACCATCGAAGACCCGATTGAATACATCCATGAACACAAGAAATGCATCATCGAGCAGCGCGAAGTCGGNATCGACACCGACTCCTGGGAANTGGCGTTGAAAAACACCCTGCGCCAGGCGCCGGATGTCATTCTCATGGGAGAAATCCGCGACCGCGAAACGATGGACTACGCCATTGCCTTTGCCGAAACCGGCCATCTGGCTCTGGCGACCCTGCACGCCAACAGCACCAATCAGGCCGTCGACCGCATCGTCAACTTCTTCCCCGAGCAGCGCCGTCAACAGTTGTTGATGGATCTGTCGCTCAATATCCGGGCCATGATCTCGCAGCGGCTGCTCCCCATCAAGAACAGCAAGGGCCGAATTCCTGCGGTCGAGATCATGCTCAACTCTCCGCTCATCTCCGATCTGATCTTCAAGGGCAGTATCCCGGAAATCCGGGACGTGATGAAACGCTCGCGCGAAGAAGGCATGCAGACTTTCGATCAGGCGCTGTTCGATCTGTATGAAGCCGAACTGATCACTTACGAAGACGCCCTGCGCAACGCGGACTCGCTCAACGACCTGCGCCTGCAAATCAAGCTCAACAGCAAGCACAGCGACCCCGGCGCGATCATCGACAACATCCGTAATCTCGACGTGGTATAACCTGCTCAAACCCTGCCGGATCGGCGCGGGCAGGCTGTCGGCAGCCATGATTCCGTAGCACGCTCAAACGGTCTTTTGCGATGACCGTTACGGCTACCGTGGCCGCACCGATTGGAGGTTTCTGCAACACGGAAGCGTCCGGGTGCGTCCATGTATTTACAAACGCTTACAATCCGGCTACATCGTGACAAAATATCGCCAAACATGAGTGTTATCGTAACCACGTGTCTGAGATCCGCGATTCGCGGAAGATTCGTGTAGAACGTACAACCAGGAGCACTATCATGAAATATCGCATCGGTTCATTGGCCACCCTGCTGGTCATCGGCCTTCTCTCCAGCGCCTCGGCCCTGGCTGCCCCCGCCCAGAAAGGCAACAGCTACCGCTCGCCCCCTCCCCGCAGCGCGCCTCCTGCCCGTCAGGTGCAACGTGCGCCAGCGCCCCGCAAAGTGCAACGTGCACCGGCGCCTCGTCAGGTTCATCGCGCGCCGCCTCCCGTATACGCCACCACCGCTCATCGTCCCGGACGTTCCTGGCAGGTAGGTCGGCAATTGCCGCGCACGGTCGTCTATCAAGAGGTTTCAGCGCCGCACTACTCGCAATACAGACTGGCGCCTCCGCCCCACAACCATCGCTATGTGCGTGTGGGTGATGACATCCTGATGATCGCAATCGGAACCGGCCTGATTGCCAGCGCCATATACAACATCTCTCACTGAGCGTTCTATCCGGTGTTTTGCGCACGGTCGGGCATTGTCCCGACCGTTTTTTTCATGGTCTTTACCACACCGAAGAGCATGGGTTCATCCCGATGCTCTACAAACGCTTACAATTCGGCTACATCGTGACAAAATACCGCCAAACGTGAATAGTATAGTTGGTGCATGTCTGAGACCCGCTCTTCTCGAAAGATTTGCGTGGAACATACTACCAGGAGCACTATCATGAAATATCGCATCGGTTCATTGGCTGCCTTGCTGATCATCGGCCTTGTCTCCAGCGCCTCGGCCTTGGCTGGCCCCCGCAACCACCAAGGGGATCACGGCTATCGCTCGTCATCCCAGCGCAGTGCGCCGCCAGCCCGTCAGGCTCGCAGCGCGCCTCCGCAGCAGGTTCGTAGCGCACCGCCGGCTCGCCAGGTTCGTAGCGCGCCTCCGGCACGTCAGGTTCGTAGCGCACCACCGGCTCGTCAGGTTCGTAGCGCACCACCGGCTCGTCAGGTTCACCGCGCGCCGCCAGCCCGTCAGGTTCACCGCGCGCCTCCG
>JGI24702J35022_10000629_pt1 | contig 21474 bp, 28 predicted proteins | sample TergutTh196P4_FD_35022 | JGI IMG/M metagenome (IMG submission 35022)
TTTTCTCATCGTGGAAACAAGTGTGTCAAATGCACGATTTGCTGCCTTTACGTAACCTGTTATTTATTAACAAGTTACAGCAATAAATCAAAATTTGCGAGCCGTTTGGGATCTTGGTAAAGTGTGTCAGTTACACTTTTTTCAAAGGAGCAATTCAAATGACACACACCCGAAAACAACTGCCAAAATACTGCCTGCACAAGTCCACCGGCCGAGCATACGTCCGAATCGACGGAAAAATGTACTACCTCGGAAAACACGGCTCCCAAGCCAGCCGACGAGAATACGACCGAATCATCGGAGAATTCATCGCCAATGGTCGGCAATCTTTCCAGTCCCAGGACGGCATACTGATCGAACAACTCATCTGCCGATTCCTCGACTACATGGAAGTCGAACGAAACTACCACCCGAAGACCAATGACCGAATCACCGCCGTCCTACGACTGCTCAACGAACTATATGGCAAAACGCCAGTATCGCAATTCGGACCCGCCGCTCTCAAAGCCATCCGACGACGATATCTCGACTCGGGACTATGCAGACGCACCATCAATGGTTACATCTGGATAATCGTTCGAGTATTCTCCTGGGGTTGCGAGGAGGAAATTGTACCCGCCGAAGTCGCCGGTGCTCTCCGAATGGTGAGCGCCTTGAAAGCCGGTCAAACCGCCGCCATCGAGTATGATGACATCGAACCTGTGGACGACGACATTGTAGAGAAAACTTTACCGCACATCAAGTACCCGCTGATACAAGATATGGTTCGAGTGCAGCGATTGATCTGCGGACGGCCGCAGGATATGTTTAACATGCGTCCGTGCGACATAGACCGATCACAGGAAATCTGGAAGTATATGCCCTACACTCATAAAACGCAGCATCGCGGCAAGGTTCGGATGTTGCCGATTGGACCAAAGGCACAAGAGATACTTCAAAAGTATTTGGACAAGTGCGGCGATGAGGATTTTGTCTTTCCTCAGCTGTATCCACAATGGTACTATTGTCACATTGCATCTGCTTGCGACAGAGCGGGAGTTCCTCGTTGGACACCGAATCAATTAAGACATACCGGAGCAACCGAAGTTCGGGAGAAGTACGGATTGGAATATACTCAGAGCGTGCTTGGTCATAGCAGTGCGAAAATCACTGAAATCTACGCCAAGGCTTCCTACGAAAAAGCGGAGAAAGTGGCGAGGGAAATCGGGTAGGTCGCTTTCATTCAACTGACAGCAATGTAGCACTCGCGCGTTGACAATATCGAAAAAGCAGGTAGATTCATGCGCCGGTTTAATCACCGCGCAAATTACCTGCCATGACACCAGAAAGAATTATCCTTCAAATCCTCATCGATATTGAACATCTGTCCGAGGAAGATAGACTGAAAACTGCTGATGAAGCAATAGCGCTGAAAATAAAAGCCGGCTACCAGGGTTTGCAAGTCGAATATCCTGCCATAATCTACAGACTCTGCTGTGAAAAAGCCATCATTGTACCTGATGAACTAATGGCAGAAGCTCAAATGTCATTTGGTGGGGGCAGAGGACAAAATGCCGGTGAACACATACCGTGGGCGCGTAAAGCAGTTCGCTCATTTTCTATGCCAACGCCAAAATAAATCACGACGCAACAATATACGGCTCACCGTCGCGCATTGAATCAGAAGCTTTACAAACTACCTTATGTAACGCATCAAGCGTTGCTTCAGTCGGCAGAACTTTACACTTCCAAAAAGCGTAATGAAGCAGGCTACACATAAACCATATCGCAGCACAATTAGCCGGAGATCTACAGCTATCGTTCGTCATAAAACGATCCTCTAAAACCGCTAACCGTTCATCGACAGATAACGTAGGTCGATGCTCCTCCAACTCTTTTATTGTGTCAATAAATCCGATCAACACGGTCCCCCACCCACCCATAGTCCATATATCTAAATCCGTCGAAAAAGTCTTACTTTTCGACTTTTTCAATGCATGCACAATCCCCTTAAATAGCGAATCTTTACTCTGCTGCATAACAGGCAGTTGGTCATAAGGCACCATGCAAGGATGAGTTTTCTTTTCTGCATCCTTCTCCTCTCCATACACCCAGCCCTCCTCTTGTTTTTGCTTCAGCCAATTATCGTGACTATCACTTGGAGAAGCATTTGTATTTTCCAAGTGAAACCTAACACCATTTATGGCACTATCCTTCTGCCAACCCGGTGCGTCATCCCAACAAGGCTGACTGTGATCTCCATGCGCTATACACCACGCTCGATTAGCCTCATGAGTAACGCTAGCAATTTTTTCAATGTCGTCTTTTTTAATATCGTCAATAGCCATATTTATTTTTCAAGGGTTAAAACGTTTCGTCATTATAGGGTTTTTACGGGGAACCCAAAACCTATTTGTTATTTATCGTGGCTGTTACATTGATCATGAATCATCTCCTTCTGGGACATCAGGCCCACAATACTTACCATCAACAGTGTACCAGCCGTCTTTGAGATCTGAGTCGCCTAACTGTATTGCCCCAACTTTATCGCTAGCGATACAATTCTTATCGTCGCGTAGATAATCTCTGCCCTCAACGTTCACTACATTAACCGCTCGGCCTTTCTCGCACTCGTTGGGAAAACATTCATCTAATGTCTTGCCCTGTATCCAGTCGGTAAAGCCTCTTTCTTTAATGAATTCTTTCGTAGCATAGACAATCACTGCCTTGCCGCCTTCCTGTGTCACATCGAGTCCGTGTGCAACTGCAATTGCCTTTGCACCACGTATTACTGCATTGCCGATAAACCGGGCGTAATCTAACTGTGAACCCTCACCGTGGATTACATAAATACCGTTCTCCTTGAATCGTCCTTTTCCTGTTGCTACGTCAAAGTAGCAGATGCTAATACTCATAATTTGCCTCCTTCGTTACCTTCCGATAAATGTATTTTTCGAATCTTTAGGATTACGAAACTCAATCACTCGTTGTGTAATCTGCTTTTGTGTATCATCGTCCACAACATCCTCAACCGCTCGCCGTAAGTAACCGTATTCTGTGTCTAGCTCTTTCCAGCACTGAGTAATGGATACGCTATATACACTAAGTGACAATACGACTGACGTAATCACCAATGCGCCGAAAACTTTACTATCAATCATGTTCTGTGTCGCCTGCTAACTTGTTAAAACTTGATAGCAGTGCGTTGCCGCACGTAATTCTATCGTCATCTTCCTCTTTGCTTGGAACAAAAACGATCACATCCCAGCCCTCTTCCAACAAAGGCTCCTCAAACTGCCGATATACATCGTAGTTGTCGTAGGACGTTGTTATGTCGTACAGATTGCCTATTGCGGCTTGCGTTTTATGTATCGGAGTAATCTTTACGATGAACTTCTCCTTATCGAACAGCTGACTTAATTTCTTGGCATCAAGTATAGTATCCTTTGTTACCGCGAAATTAAGTGTATATTTTCTACCTAGCGGTTTTGGAAACTTAGCAGCCAGTTCAGAACACGTACGTAGGGGTAGTGATGAATTGAAACCGAATTGATACTCCCGTTGCTCATCATCAGTCGAATTTATGCTCAGTTGCAGCCCTGCTTCACCATCATAAATCGTATTCTTAATTACACACCAGTTCTGTAAATACGCATCTAAACGGTTATTACCGTACGGTAACATCGTTGAAAGAACGGGATGGATCACGCTTACAGCAATGTACCTTCTGACCAGCCACTTCAAATCAAATGCAGCAAAATCTAAAACTTCGTCATTAAATGTCGGCTCGCCCATTCGGGCAAAATGAACATTGAATCTTTTAGTATCTGTTACCGTTTCATTTTCGAGAATTGTGCGGATCTGGTAGGCCAGGTCAGCTCTCGACACGTTTCCACGAAATTTAACTTTAGGAGCATCACAAAAACTGCATTTCATCGGGCATCCACGTTGTGAGCTTATTGTTGCTACCCATTTTTCGGATAAGTCTATTTCTTTATGTGTAACGCCGTGAATTTCCTTGTGCAGCCCGAGAAAAGAAGCCTTGATGTTATTTTCCTTGCCGTAATCTCCTACAGTCAGAAACTCCAATGTTCTGTCTGTGTCAACGTATATTTTTCCTGTGCGTGTTGGTATAATTTTCATGTTAGTTGTTGTGAGAGTTATTCGTCTATGATCCAGTCAGTTGCGTCTATATCGGCGATACTTAGCCAAAGCGCGTCGTCGATGGTTATAGGGGAATAGAGTGTGCGTTTGCCGAATCTCCTTACACATTTTCCCTGCTTCATTACCTCTACCGCTTCTTGAAACGTCATCAGCTTCAGCTGGTCAGTGATGATCTCCCAATCGTTGGCACATATATCTTGTGCGTGTGCCTCGATTGGATCTCCGTCGCACGTCCTGATTCTTAAACTCTTATCGACGGACCAATGGAATGTGCCCACCCAACTCGACCTGCGTATTTTACATCCAGTCGCAACCGCCGCATTCACGGCATCGCCTAAAGTTAAATTTGTTATTTTCATGGCTACTCCGTTTCATTTAAAAGTGCTGTATTGTAAAATCCTTCAATAAAGTTATCGATTCCTGTAAAAGCGGATAACCTACTTCTTTGCCGTATTTCGTCTTGTACTCAATGCCTTCCAAAAATTCAATTGACCGAACCAGGTAATCCTCCCAAGGCATATGCTTATACATCTCGTGCTTGATTGCTACAGCTTCCTGAAGAATCGTATCTGGACATTTCATAAAATCAGCGTCTCGAAGACATTCCACACTAAAACGATATTCTTTTGGTCTGATTAACATAGCATCAACGTTGTTATAGTTGGCTGGTTTATGCGGGTATTCAGTCGCTCGTATGAATGCCTCTACTTTATACTTACAGCTCTTAAGCACGGGTGGCGCATGTCGGCGCCACGATTGTAGAGCAAGTTGAATATTGTCAGCGTCGTTGGCATAAAATCCGCCAGAGTGATTCATGTCGTGAAATGCAGCAGCGTACATTAAACTACATGATGGACTGACTCTTCGCTCGTATTTCCACGCATTGTAGGCGTGTGTCATAACATTCAAGCAGTGCGTTAAGTTATGATACGGTAACGCCTGACTCGTATTATGTTCCATACACCAGCGTATAGCGCCGCCTAGATCATATTCCTTAATGATCTCTAAGGTTGTTTTAAACAGTGTCATCTAATTCGGTTCTCCTATGCTTTTGAAAGTGTTTTAATTCGTCTTTTAATTGCATCAGTAGCATCATAAAGACAGCCTGGGTAGCATTCACCTGCATTTAGTCCGAATAATGCTTCCCAAACAATAGTCATACCACGATCTGTCTCTGTGAGCGTTCCGATAAGCTGATTATTTTCTAACCTAATATGGTATTTCACATACCAATATTCCTCTAGATCATCACTCTGTTCCGCTAGTGTTAGTTGGAAATCACGTGCCATTAGTGTAACCTCCCCGTATGTTTAGTGAATACAAATTGTTTGGTATTATAGTCGAAATTAGTAGCCTCGTGACGCACAAGAAAACAAGCAACATCTGACTCAACATGTATTAGAAATTCCGGCATGTCATCGAACATCACTTCAACACCTAATTCCTTAATAGCTTTTGCTTTGCTATCGTCGTCTTTATTGGCGTATATAACATCAGTGTAAGCAATACCGTACGATGCTAACAGTTCTTGCTCTACATGTGGATTACATGAGGACCTAAATGTAATAATATACACTTCACCACCCGCACTTATCCAAAGCTGTGAAAGTTGGGAGAAAAACTGCGGGTATTTAGTGATGGTATCGTCTAAATCAATGCCTATTTTTTGCATTATTTCGTTTCCTCTCCCATGCTCAATAGCGGGATGTATGTAGTGACCGTCTTTTCGACCGCCTTTGCTAATATGCACGAGTGCAATGGAAAGCCGTGACAGGCAGCAAATAGATTATCTTTCGAACAAGTACAGTTTGCTCTAGCGCTACTTACAGGCGCACAGCATATACCATCGGCCCCAACAGCTTCAATTTTTTCTAAAATGATTTCTTGAATGTTCATGAACTTTCCTCATCATTGCCGTATAAATCAAACTCATCGCCAATCTGCTTTAGTTTTATTCCCAAAACTATGCACAATGTTTTCAACCATTCTCTTTCTCTGTTTTCAAGGGCAGTACGCATTTCATCTTTGGTTAAATCGCTGAAACACACCGATTCCCATTTTTCGTTTCGTCGTATTCGAAAATACACTTCGTCAAGATTTCTGTTCATATCTGTACAGTAGGTTAAGCAGACAACAACTTTGTCTCGCTGAAGCCCAAGAACTTTAACAGCGGTATTTTACGCATGTATCGGTTTGTTTCAAACAAACTGCCGTCAATCACACCGCCGTTATAAGAGTCGTCATATAACTCTCTGTGTTTGGCGAGCATGCGTGACGCACTAAATCCGTTTATCTCGAAAACATTAGTACCATCGTGATGATACCCGTAACATATAAGAGTACCGTCTTGATAATCGACACGAAAATGGTTCATCTTTTCAGCGCACTTCATTAGCGCTTGTTTCAACGTAATACATCGGTGCGGATAAATAGCGCGTTTGCCGTTCCACAGCCCCAACTCACCGGTAATAATGAATCCGTCTAATTTGGTACCGTTGTCGAACTCATCGATACCCTGCCAAAAATCCTCTTCTTGATATTCGAAATCAGGATTATCTCCGTTTGTCTCAAATAGTTCTTTTCTCCACGACTTATCCTCTTCGGTGTCACCGGCCTCATCAGGGTTATAGTGCGGAGTAAAAACAGCGTGCTTTTGCCCTAGATTATAAGAAGCATTCCGCGTATCGTATAAGCAGATTATTCTATGTATGCTTGTTCCCATTATTCTGTTGAACTTAATGGTTTTGGTTTACCGCTCTTCATATAAACTACCTTATAGCCGTCTATCTCTGTCAGCCTTTCAAAATCAGTTAGTCTCCCGGCGTAATAGACAATAAGAATGTCATTCTTACCGATGCCTACGAACTGAAACCATTTTTTCTCTGCATAAAAGTCTTGTAATTTTGATGCCGCACGGCGCAATTCATTTTCTTCCATATGTGCATTTCCACTCGTGTTTAATTCTTTCTGCAATTAGCAGCTCACATCAGTACTCTGTTTTATTATCGATGATCGTCACTGCTGTAGGTATGTTGCGCAATATATCTGCGGGACATGATCCTATTGGACGATAAATAGTGAATGTATCCTTATATGAAAAATCGTTACCTTTGAGTCTGTATTTCATAAATTTACGTTTTTGTTATAGAAAAGAAAAACTAGGAAATGCTATCGGCACTACACGGGTTATGCTAGTTTAGTGGATTGCCTATTGATCAGATAGGCTTCTCGTGACCTTTCGCGAAAACTCACGAGCCGACTATACAGCCTTCATACCGAGGAATAACTCACGCCTCACTCCGAGGACGCTTTTCGATGTGACGCTATGGATTATTAATAACGTCATATATTGTTTTTTCTGAAGCCCCGAAAGTCTCTAACAGATTAAGCAAAGCGTCAATCTTCCGATGCTCCTTTGCCAGCATTGCTTTATACGCAGGTAGCTCCTCTGATGACAGACGTTCAAATCTCTGTTTCAAAAGGATGAAATCGTCCATTGCGGTACACGCAATAGTTTTCCACGCAAGCTCATCGTTACTATCACCTAAACCTAATTTATGCCGCAACAATTGCTCATATTCCTGTCTGTTCGCTATAGTCATTGGTTTACTCCTTTAATTGTTAACCCGCTTTTGTGTGACGCGCCTTTACAATTCTCGACTTAGCTTCTTTGATCAAATCATGCAAAGTACCGTTATAGATAGCTTTCAGTATTTCATCAAGTGTTACGGCGGCAGCTATACTCAGCTCCTCTTCAGTAAAAGGCTCTGTAAATTCCTTTTCTAGACGGCAACATACACAGCCATGCGCCTTGATAACGTAATCCGGTGCCCACCAGTCGTTTCCGCATACTGTACATCTGGCATGCCAACTATCGGGAAGCATGCAGTCGATCTCGATGCCGTCCGGTATCGGCAATTTACGTAGTTCTTTACGCCTCTGTGCTAACTTTTGGTTTCGCTCTTTTGCTTCAGCGATAATTTCAGTTACTTCGCGGCTATAATCGTCCGTTTTAGTCGTAGCAGACTCAGATACAGGTTCCTGTAATTTGAGTGTAGGTTGCGAAGTATTGGCTGGCGATGTCTTTCTGCAGAAACAATTTTTACCGGATTTTAACAGTCCGACCAACATTTCAAACTCATGACCGCACCGATCACATCTTAATAGCGATTTCTCTCTTTGAGCTTTACCGGAGTATCGTAATAACGTAAGTTCAGCTGCCTGACACAGACGTGCGGCATCCTCGAAGGTCATGGATTTTCCCATAGTTTCCATAGATTTAAGGTTGGAGTTTTAGAAAAGAAGGGGCGGTAATCACAGGTTAAACTGCAATATACCGCCCCGACAAATTACCTACTAGCAGCTATTCTACGCAGAGTTCGTCTCCGCAGACCGGACAAAATGCGATCTCTAGGCCGAAATGATCCTCAACATCTTCTTTTGGCTCACGGAATTCGCCGCAATTTGTGCATACGTAATATTGCATATCATCTTCGTCGTCGTCATCGTAATCGTCTTGCACGGGTGTTACGCGTGCTCGGCGTCGTCGGAATTCGGCATCACGAAGATCCGAGAAGTAGTTTTGAGTACTCAATTCTCTGCCGTCCAGCGAGAATATCTTATCAACGTCCAAGAGGCCCTCACATAGTCCTACCACGGTGTAACTGCTTGTACGCAATTTTTCACCGTCGCAGTCATACGGTACGCTTACAACGTGCGCTGGATTGACTTTGACGATAATCATCACATCATCGCCTCCTCCAAACGTCTCCGCGTAACTGTAAGTACCGACGTGCAGTCCGGCAGAACAATAGGACTTAGGGTCAAACGTAACGTTTGCACGAGGCATCGTCACTGTCCGTCCAACACTGTTATCTAGTGTACCGGAATACTTATCGAGCATGTTAGAGCGTACCGCCTTGTAACCCAAGAAACATCCGTCTTCAGTGAGCGGGAAGTGGTTATGCTTCAAGAACCGCGCTAACTGTTCTATGGATTCCCATTTGGGATTAAGAAACATATTATTCACGAACCGTTTCAGCGCATCACAAGTTGTGCCGTAATTTTTAATGACCTCTACCAAAGCAGGATCGTCAATAGTGCGGCCTCGATACTCGACCGTTTCACGCTTAATATCCATCTTTTCCTCGATTTCGTATTTCTCGTGTGTTTCAAGGTCAAGAATGTTCTCTGTATAGATTCTATAAAATTCGTCAATATCTTCGTCTTCGTACGCTTTACGTAACGCATCATAAGCCGGATGTTTCGTCGACACACAGCGGTAATCACCGTTTACGAACCCGACGATATTACCGTTCGGGCGCAATTTTAAAGTCATGTTAAGGTTGTCAGTTGACATTTGTTAGGTCTCCGATAAATAAGGGAATTGAAAAGTAAATCAGTTTTGCTTTTAAACAAATACGGGTAAGTTCGGCTTAGAGAGACCATCTCTTCATTAAGACGGTTTATCCAGTCCGCATAAAATTCAACAAAAGTAGCGACCGGGAACATCCAATAAGTTAGCGTGTAATAGTCGTTAGCTATGCTATTTGCTTCCTCGCTACGGTCAACATAATCACCGCTACAGGAGCGCAATTGCGTAACATAGCGCAAATGCTGCCAATTCCAACGATATTTCGTTACGGTTTCAAGGATTTGAGCAATAAATGGACAGCGAACATAGTGCTCTAACCAGCTATTTCTATCAGTGCGCTGAATTTTATCAAAAAAGGTCTGCACTTCTTTGGAAAAAATATCGCAATTCCTATCTGTATCTGCGTTGTAATATGTTGAATCGCCATAAAGCATCGCCATGAAGCCTTGCCAGTTATGCTCGAATTTTTCCTTTAATCTATTATAGCAGACTTCCTTTAAAGGCTTTAATTTAGTAGCGTATTGCTTTACAAATCTGGGACGAATATAACAGACCTTAAAATCCTCTTTCAGGTCCAAAGCAGTAAAAATTTTGTAATAACTGATCTGACGTAATTTTATCGCAATAAGTTTTTCATGCTGACTATGGTAACTCGCACCTTTAGTCGAAGCGTCGAAAAATTTGTCAAGCTCAAACGTACGTTCGTCATCAAAAGGAACGTAATGAGTGAAAGCACTAATATTGCGCACCTGAACAAATTGACCGCGCATAAATTCAAACGCCCCCACACATTTACTTACGTCCAGATCATTATCAGAATCTACCAAAGACACCTTACGAGACTTAGTAATTGGTGTTGCGCTCATAACTTCGCTCAACTTTTTTACAGTATAAGGAATACGCTGCGCGTCCAATCTGTCAGTTAGCTCTTTGAGGTACTTCTCGTTGTCAGGACTACAGCCCTCACCAAAAACAATTGTTTTTCTTGGAATGTCCTCGAGATAGTCCTTGATGCCTTTTTTATCGTACAAAATGATAGAAAGAGGATTACCCTTAGTAACTTCCTTTGTCGCTACCGAAGCACCTCCTAACTCGCCTTTCTTGTACGAGCCGCTAGATTTTCTAAGGATATGGTGGCCATTTGAAGTACTCGGCCATACCGACCTTATAGTAACCGACTCGGACTCAATATCAAGTGATCTACTAGACACCCTGATTGTGAACAGTTTATCGTCAGGCTTAGTCAGTTTTGTGTAACCTAAATAACTATCACGTTTTTCTGACAATACACTATAGACAGCCGTGTCTTCATATTTAGATACGTAGTGGAATTTTTCCCAGTCTGTAAATCCCTTAGTTTCCTCTTGCACACGTTGATAAATACGCTTACGTACTACATCGCGCATGCCCTTGAACTTTCTCACGTCTTCGTTTGTCCAGTTGATTGACTCACGGCTGGGAGTCGGTTCATACGTGTCCATTTCGACGTAATAATCGATACCTTCATGGCGAAAATTGCTAAGGTCATCGCCGACCGGATAACAGTTACCGCCCATAATGATATGACTTTCCTCCCATCTGTCGGACCTGTACTTTACTTTCCACTTGAAACGTCCCTCATCACCCTCCATCATGTATTCCGGCGGCAGAATCTCGGGCTTATTGTCGCCAATAAAGTTCGGCAGAAGGTCAAAATACTTATAAGTTTCCTGCGCTGCTTCTGTAAATTTCTTTACATCATTCACGTCGACAGAAAACTGTACTTTTAATCCGCTCGGTTCATCTGTATCTGTTGGATCGCCGGAATAAAACAACTCCGGTACGCCCTCTTCATTAAGCTCTACCAGATACTTGTGCATTTTTCCGTTGTAATACGACACAACACCGAACGAACTTACATAGGATAAAGCACACTTGGCCCCAAGACCAAATTTACCAGTAGCTAGATTAGTGTCACGCTTTGTAGACGCACCGTAGGTTTTATAGATGGTTTCTACATTTTCTGGGCTTATACCCGTGCCGTAATCGCGAACCATAAATGTCGGATCGGACTTTGTCGGCAATTGAACATCAATAGGTCGATCAACTCCAGCCTCTTTTTGCGAATCGTAACCGTTCGTATAATACTCACGAACTATCGCTTTAATAGGGTTAGAGTAGAGCCCGGAACTGAATATGCGAAACATTTCCGGGTCTACGCTTATCTGGAAGTTGCCTTTCGACTTGAAATAATTTAATCCGTTTGCGTTACGAATTTCTTCCATTAGGTAAGGCATCTTCTATAATTGCTTGTGGTTATTGCGTGTAATAAGCAGCTAAGTCTTCAGGCTCAATGTCCACTGACGCGCCTGTAACTGTGTCAAGTATGTTGAGTTGTTTGGCATGCGAATACTTGCGGACTTGTTTTTCGCCGTTTGCGGTGGTTATGTTACCCGCACACTCTAAAACACCCTTCGGAGGAGGTACTTGCTCGAACAGGTAATACCGATTGGTTATTTGTGTGTTAGGGATTTCCACAACAAGATGCCTGCCCCTGGTATATACCTGAATCATTTCGTTCAGGTCATTGAAAACCTGACCGTGAAAATCAGTTTCGCTCAATACGTCGACACGGTATTCGCCTGTGTCTACGGCCGTGAAATTTGTAGGTTGCGTGTGTATAACGATTTTACCGCCTTCAGCAACTGCCGGACTCATCAACAGCACTTTCTGCTCTAGCAACCCTGTCACTTTGCTGACTTGGTTATAAAGGAGCACATTGGCCAACCACTGTTCTGTCTCTGCATCCGAAAAAAGGTTTTTGCGTGTGAGTCTGACTGTGTAAATCTTTATTGGTGACATGTTTTGCATAGTAATTTTCCTTTCATGAAAGAAGTTAAGGATTATTAAGTGCAGACCGTCTGCACTTAATTTACGGTTGAAAAATCCAAGGTGAATCCTTGGACACTAGCGGCAGCGTATAACAGCTGCCAAAATTGTTCTCTTGTGAGCTTTGCCGGATCCGTGCCTGACGGCAGATAAAACGGCATCACTTTTGTATGCGAATATTTGATTTTATTAACAGCAACCTCTATATGGTGCCTGGCAGACCTGTCCGTCTTAGACTTATCAGGGTCTAATGCCACTACAACCAGTGCATCATTTCTGCGTACAACAGAGGCAAGTTTCTCTACATTATACGAGCTTATCGATTTTCCGAATAACGCCATTGCCGGCGGTCCAACCTTCAGAGCGTCAAAAGCACCTTCGACCAAAATTATCGTTCTGTAGTGTTTAGCTCTATCAAAATTGTACAAATGCCTCGACGATGAAAAACCTCGGGAATTGTAGTATTTTGGTATTTTTTTGCCGGCACTATCATAGAAATCGCCGTCCTGTGCTATTCTCGCCAGCCAGCCGCACTCTTTACCGTTTTCGACAACAGGTATTATAATGCGCGACTGTGCGTACTTAAAATCAGATACAGTGCACCACGATAGTTTATGTACAAGGCTGAGTATAGACGGATTGAAACCACGACCTCTCAAATAGGTAACAGCGGGATGTGACAGGTCTAGTTTATGCAACGGAATAGTTTCACCAGGGCTAACGTATTCACCAGGATCACGTATAACTCCTTGTTTAATTGCGGCTTTGGACACAGGCCTGCCAAAAAGCACCTCCATGAAGAATATATTACGTCTCTCAGGAACGTAAATAAAACATTCTTCATTAAAGCACTTTATGAGATTTAAATTCAGGCTGCCGTCATCGGCAACAGTCCCAAACTCATAATTAATATAACATCGGCACCTGGTATCATTACAATACGGGCAATTTACAAAATAATTTTCACCGTGAGTTATTATTTCACGCCGCCACTTTCCATGTTTCCAGACTCTTTGCCACTGATTTTGTACGCCCTCGTTAACTATCCGCACACCTCCGCTGTTTTTAAATTTTTTGTTTAGTGCGTCGAATAGTTGTTTGTTCAGCATTTTAAGTGACTGCCTGTATCGCGGATTCTGTTCTGTATATCTTGTCCACCTCATCAAAACAGAAGTGAGCAAGGAAACATAAATTAGCTAAACAGTGTCCTATATGATCTTCTGACCTATCTCCGGCACCCCATTTAACAAGGTGCTGCATCGCATGATTTATAAGGTCCGATTGCGGAATACCTTTTTGCCAATTGAACTCACCGTACCTATCTGCACCGTGTTTCAGTGTGCGTCCTAATAATTCCAGTCCAGCATACGGAATAAGATCGTACCTGGCGTGATCTGAGTCAGCCGATCTCACGGCACCTGACTCAAATTCTTTCAAATTATCATCCACTATTGTTTTCTCTTTCTTCATCATTATGTTCGTTAAGGGTTTGTTCCATGCGGAGTGATCCGCTATTTTCATTTTTATTCGGTGTCCTGCACCAATCGTGTGTAGCGTCGTTAATAAGGTTTGCTATTCTGGCAACCGCTAAACCGCCTACAAAAGCAACAGCGATAGCAGCTACAACAGAGTAGTTATAAAACGACCATAAACCAACGTACAAAATACCAAACCAGTTACTGTAACAAAACGGACATTGCATACCCTCGCCTAAATAAGCAAGATAGGTTCTTTTCGTCGCAGTATCTGTTTTTCTGATTAGGTAATTAGAACATTTACGCCAGTATTCTCCAGCCGTCGAATGGTGTAGAATTTCGACAGTCTGATACACTGCGAACACCGATAGTATAGTCCAAAGCAGTAGTTCGATCATGTATGTCAATTGTTAGGTGATGTCATCGCATTACGAATGACACTGAAATCTTCATTATCAGCCGGTATATGTTCCGTCATTGACTCGAACATTTCTTGTTCCGAGCCAGTCAAATAATACCCGCCGATACACTTTTCGGCCACCCACTGGTTACAGCACTGGCATTTTGTTTCATAAACCACGTCAAAACAGTTGCCCCAGCTATAGGCATCTAACTCAGCAAACTCTTTAGTCAGGATATTCCACATGAGGCAGACCATCGTATTATCCGACATCTGCATATCGGCATCGACCCATCGGCGAAATCTATCGTGATTTATCAGTAACGCACCGTCAAGACTCTTAAGCCAGTCGGCTAAACAATCTTGATAACCTGGTCTGCCGTAATTATTGGTCACCCACTCATCAAAGTCTTTGTGAAGCACTAGGCCACCGTACTTATCGAACATCTTAAATCCGAATACTACATACGGCTTACCGGACTTTTGCTGCTCGTCGATCCACTCCTTCATCTCATCTTTAGATTCAATGAAAGTGTAGTTGCTTCGCAGCCTCGCTTCTGTACGTTTGCTTCCTGCATACGGCAGATAGCTCTCGTCCTCGTTGAAATTTGCAAGCGTACTTGCCATATCATTCATGATATATGGATGAATAGGACACTCATCGTAATATACGGAAACTCTTGCATTTCCGTGTTCCCACCGTCTAAATAATCTTTCTGACATCATCACTCCTTTCTAGATTACTGATTGTTATTGTTTATGCACTGCGGTGTAACGCAAGGCGATTGGATAAAATCTGCAATATCTTTGTTAAACGTCGAAGGGTTGACCGCTGAATAAGTGGCCATTTTAAGTTTCTTCTCACACATTTTACAAGGCTGCGGTTTTTGTACGTGACGTTCTGTCATTACAAATGCCACACTACAAAACACTTGAAACAACAAAGCTAGCGCCAAAGGTACAAGGAATGACAGTGTCTCACGACGAGAATTGCCTTCTATAATTGCACCAACATATACAAGACCACATACGACAGTCATCAATAGCCATACGATGACATTAAATATCGCGATGTAAAAGATTATGTCCCACATTGTTCGTCTCCTTCTTTTAAATTATTTTGTTTTATTTTATAGTGTGCATCTAAGAATCTTCTTTCCAGATCCAGAATTCTGTCTGTCCAATCTACAGGCCATTCACCGTATGTACCATCCGCATCTAAATTTCCGCGTGTGATAGTTACCTCACCATTTTCTTTATCGAACCAGTAGAGCGGTATACGTAATTCACGGCCGTCTTTGTTTGCGAGTGTTCGCTCGGCGACCAAAACCTGCAACACCAAAAACAAATGATCACTTTGCGTTTCTAAAATAACATTGCAACCATCCTCAGCAGCTTCCATTATTGCTTTACCTATGTCTTCTAGTTCCTTAACATGTAATTTCGTTTCAGGGTTTTTAAGAAAGACAGTGGTCTCACGCAGGGGACTAAGCAGCTGCTCAATAGAATCTTTATTTGACGACGCTGTGCGCTCCCTGTCTCCAATAACTCCAATAACATGTAAATATCCATCATATCTGTCGTCTAACAAATCGCATATAGTTTTCGTCTTTCCGGTGTCATTATGTCCGGCAAATACGGTTATGTCGCCTAGTTCAATGTCTTCGACTGTTATGCTCATAAATTTTGTAAAAGTTCTGTTGCCAGTATTTCATTTTGTGTGTACCCCTGCCTATCATAAAGTTTCTTACGCTCGTTTGCAAAATATCTAAATTCAGGGTTCCACGTATCAAAAAAGTCATGAACAATTCCAACCGCTTTATCATCGCCTAATCGAGATACTCGGCCGGTCAACTGAATGTTAGCTATTTCGCTCTTTACGCCGGTAGCGTTAATCAGGACGGCAAGATTTGGGAAGTCGACCCCCTGATTCCACGTTGGTGTTGCGATGATTTTTTTCATAGTACCTTTCTTAAACGCACCTCTCACACGGTCTAAATCGGGTGTTTCTGAGGACACTACGAAAAATTCAGGTAACAGTGCCTTAAGTGCCATCGCATGTTTAATGGTTTCTACCATGATTAGCACCTGCGTATTCTCGTCATAACTTCTGGCTGCACCGGCAATCAGTTTGTTACGGAACGCGTTGTGCCATATACCGCGGTGTTTCTTATACGCAGCGTGACATCCGGCAACAGGGTCATACTGCAGTTGAACCGGACACCAGAGCACCTGAATCGGCACGACCAGGCCTTCTTCAGTGGCTTTTTTCATGTCCACCTCCATAATAACAGGTCCGCACAGTCCGAGTAATCTAAACTGAGCACCGTCAGATCTGTTGAAACTTCCTGTTAATCCAAAGATTTTCGGACGAATAACGGTCGCCAGTATTTTGAAAGTGTCAGGCGCACATGCCTGATGAGCCTCATCTAAAAGCATTAGGTCATAATTGTCACCATAGCTAAGTACCTTTGCCAGACTTTTATTGCCGCATACAACTACTCTTGACTGTTGTATCGACGAGTGTGTTATAGGTTTGGTGCCTTGAACAAACATTTTTGTTCCAGGCAACACAAATTTCTTGAGTCTGGAAGCAATCTCGGAATATACTTGTTTGCGATAGCTGCACACTAGAATACGCGCTTCTGGGAATACACACGGTAGTATGCCTATTATGTTAGTTTTGCCGTAACCTGTTGGAAAGAGCATAACACCGCCATCCGACTGCGCCATTACCTCTATTACCTCTTTTTGCATATACCGAAACTCAAACTCCGGCGGTACGTTATCCCACTGCGGTACAAACACTTTATCGTCCAGCAGTTTCGTAGTTTTCTTCGACAGTTTTAGTTTATTCTGTTTGGCAAACTCGATAAGACCAGGTTCATAACCGTGAAATGTAACTATCATTTGTGGTATGGTACCAAGTCCCAGATCAACCGCCGCACCGTTAGTGTCATAACCAGTCGCTACTATCTCAGGTGTTCTAAGTTTCTTTTGCTGTATTCGATCATACCCTATGCGGTCGTAGGTAAACTTAGTAATCAGTTTATAGTACAGGTGCAGCGGATATTTCTGTATCAGCAGCAAGTTTCCACGAATCTCATATTCTAAGGTGATACTCCCCGTGCTAAAGCACGGGGCTTCTTGTTCTCGCTTCATTGATCGTGCCCCCATTAAAAGATGGTCTTACCCGGTCTCCACGAACAGTGGCATCCCACTGCTTTATGTTTATGGCAGCATTTACGTCTCTATCCAACCGCACATTACAGTTAGGACACTGCCATTCTCTCTCATTTAATCTTAGCTTCCTGTCTAATTTCTGCCCGCAGGATGAGCAGATATGACTACTGGCGTAGAACCTATCAACTTTAACTATTTGCGTACCGTACTTACCAGCTACAAACTCAAGTTTTTTGATGAACACGCCAAGAGCCAAATCAGAGGCTTTTCTGCCCCACAGTCTGACCCAGCCTAACAAACACAAATCTTCAATTTTAATAACAGAGTATTGTTTGCAAAGTTGGTGAGCCAGCTTCCACTGCCAATCGTCCCTCTGCCACGCAACATGCGCATGGAAGTTTGCCAACTTCTTGACTGCTTTCTTTCTACGATTACTTCCTTTCTTTCGTCTGGAAACAACTTTACTCAACTTCCTTAACTTCTTTGCATTTTTAAACAAAAACCTAGGACTCTCAATCTTTTCTCCGTTGTCTAGTGTGATAAATGTCTTTAACCCAAAATCTATACCAGCCTCACCATTACAGTTGCGTGCTAGTTGTTTTGGAACACAATCACACGTTATAACCACGTAGAAATGATTGTTGTATCGCTTAATTCGAACACAGCGTATATTCTTACCACATGCTCGATGTTTTATGAATTTGTAAGTGCCAAACTGTTTTAGCGTTATTTCGTCATTGTTAATTTTCATACCGTCAAGATATGAAACATTCCAAAACGCTACAATTGAGCCGTCTTGGCACCACCTCTTAAACTTTGGCGGTCGTTTTTGTACTTTATTAAAAAATCTCTGATAAGATTCGTCTAATCTCCTAACAATCTCCTGTACCCAATGACTGTTGAGTTTGCCCCAGTACGGATTTTGTTTTCTTTTTTTAGCGATGTATTTTTGTAATTTGTTAGACGAAAGATATTTACCAGTCCACTCGTAATACTTTCGTTGAAGCATTAACGCATAATTCCAAATACAGTTAGCCGTGATCAATATCTCGTCTAACTGCTTCGTATCTCTTTCTGTTATTCGATACTTGAAATTAAGCATATCTGTATTATAGCGTTAGTTGCCTACTGCAACGAACCTTATATCCTACGCACTAAAGGGCGAGGCTTTACGGTGTCGACGTAATCAAGTAACATGTCGCCGTCGACCGGTGTCATCGTACCAAGAATCGGATCTTTAACAAACATTTCTCCGTTTGTTCTTTTCCATATCTCGTATGAGTCAGATATATTATGAAACGCTCCTGCATATTTGAGCTCAGAATCATACTGCACCTCTTCAACTAACAATGCACCAGAAGCTAATTTGGTGGCGACCGCTATACCCGGACAATGCTCTAGCCAATCCGCTATCTTAGCGGCACTCATATACCGGAGGCGGCGCGATATGATTTCTTTAATATCACTGATGGATCTAACACTAACATCCCCCACTACCCTAACCTTCTCTAACTCATTAAGCTTGCACGGGTTTAAAGTTTCGTCATCCAGATAATGTACCATCAATTCGCCACCACGTTCCACCACGACACCAAGTCTATTAGTACCTCGTACCGTAAATTCGATTTTATCAAGAAACTTCACTTCTTGTGTTGAGTTAGCAGCCTTGTCGACCGGCAAACTTTTCAAAGGTTTATCCGTATAGACAATCCAATCACATCCTTTATATGTCTTTTCAAATTCATTAGGGTAAACGGTAATAGATTCATCGTCAAAATCGACGATTATACGTTCAAGTTTGCTAACGTAGTATACGTCTATGCCAATACCGTTTCCTGAACCACACAATCGCGCTTCAATAAGCTCGTCTGGATTCGCCAGTAATACCTCTACCAGTTGACCGGTAGTCAGTTTATGTTCTTGTATGTTTTCTGTGATCATAGGTTGAAATCAAAATCTTCGCCCTCAATTAGAGAGACTAGGTCCTTGTTAAGCTCTGTAATATTGGTATTCGCCAAATAATTAATCTGAGGGTATCTGCCCCTCAATACATGTGCGTAGAAAAAATGTACCGCATAACACACGCATGCAGAAAAGTCGTCAGGTTGTGCACTAGACGATGCCCGCATTATTGTGTACACATCGCTGGCAAACCTTGTTGCCATCTTGTCCTCAATCAACGACAAAAAGTCATCTATCAAACCAAGTTTACCACCGTCAACGGTATCGTACTTGAAAAAGTTGATGTAACCGTTCTTAATTAAAGAAACAGTCCACATCAAGCCTCTGGATTTATCCAGGTTGTACCCTGCCCGTTCTCCGGTACGAGAATCACCAGGAACCCATTTACACACAGACCCCCTACCTAACCGGTGATAGAACATACGACAAAATACATTACGTGGAACACCGCACATTGAAAGCTGTGCCTCCCGTGCTGAACCGCTTCCTTCACCGTCGTGGACTATCATAGAGCAGTTGAACATCTTTCGCATACTCAGAATAGCTGCAATTTCACGTTCATGGTCGTGTGGTGTTAGTGAGCGATAGCCGAACGGTATGTCAATCTTACCGTCATACCTCAGACACGCTACCGCCATTGTGGTAAAGGATAGTTCCTTAGCTCCTCCGCCTCCCCAGTCAACAGATAACACAACATTGGTATATACTCCTTCATTCAATTTACGCTTAACATAAGCGGCAGCGTCTTTGATTTTAGTGGTCTCAGTTGGTAATATGCACGCTTTTTTTAGATCAGTAAGCGTAATCAACCTAGAACTACCGTCATATGGAATACCGCAAATTTCGTTATAGAACTTAGCTGGAGTCATGTTATCCGCACCTTCGCGGTAATCCAACAGTTTACTCCATGCAGCACTATCCTCACAATGTTGTGGAAGTACAATTTGCGGAATATGATAACCAACACTAGAAAACCGTCTATCAGGATAGGCATGAACCCACATCGCCTGTCTTGTATCCAGCGGTTTGCCGCATCTCTTACCGTTTACTTTTGATTTACCGGCGCAGATAATGCCAGGTGTTTCCTTACACACTTTCCATGCTGGTGTCTTCGGACCTATCATTACATCAAGGTCTTGATCGAGTGACGGCACGTTCCAATGCCCGCAATGTGGACATCTGATAGTCCACTCAGCTTGCGAACTCTGAATCCAGCATTGCGACATCAATGTGTCGGTTGTCTTGGGTGTTCCAAAACGTCTAATGAATCGTTTATTTCTTGGGGCAGATGAGTTGCACTGGTTGATAATTGGGGGATATTCTGAATCAAAATCGTCTAATTCGTCATAGAAAATCGCATCACATGCAATACCGCGAACACGCGTAACAGATGTAAAGGCGTAACTGAAGAACAGTGTTGAACCCGTTAAGAGGTCACGCTGTAATATGGAGCTAGAACATCTGGGATCGACAATAAGACTGCGTATCGGCGACTGTTCGATAAACGGCCGAACATAGTTTTGCGACAACCGTCTTACCTGCTCATAGAGCGGCGTTACCGTAAGTATCCGCATGTTTTTAATCAGCAGTCCAAACGCAACAGACGGTGCGGCTATACCTGACATCGAATTATGCGTTACGATGTTATTAGCGATATAGTTATGATGTTTTTCAATTTCAAGATCATAAGTATCGCGTACACCGGCATCTTTTAATGAAATTACTTCATCCCATAGTAACCTCGGTGTACTCGAATCTGCACTAGAATAGTTTATCTTTTTAAGTACGGCAATACGATCCCCGATATTGATGTCTTTGAGTGGTTTCCAGCCATTAACAGTTAAATACTTATGATCAGGAGTTGATACACAAACTCTACCAGTTTTTGTAGTGATTTCGATACAGGCTTTATTACCCGTATCCCAATAGTTAAGTATTTTACACGGCACAAACCTGCCATTTTCATCATAGGCAAGAACTTTTCCGGTATAACGGTTTTGAACAAGCTCTCGAATGGTTATTTGGGAGCCGTCTTGCATGAGTATCTTGGACTGACCGCAGCAGCATTT
>JGI24702J35022_10000630_pt1 | contig 21462 bp, 18 predicted proteins | sample TergutTh196P4_FD_35022 | JGI IMG/M metagenome (IMG submission 35022)
TTTTGAAAAAATCAAAGCATAGTTATTAACATCGAGCCACTAAAAATGTTGATAACCACTGAATATGAGAATTTTTTATATGCGTTGGCCCTGTGCGAAAATTCAGCCTTTTCATTTTCATAAATATTTGCACATAAGAAAATTTTTCATTTACTTTGCGCGATAGTTTATATTGATTGTATCAAATGAGCATTGGAGACACTTTGAACAAGGCAGGATTAAGGGCGACGCCGCAACGTAAAATGGTTTACGAAATCATGACTAAATTAGGTCATAGTTCGATAGATAAAATTATTACAAAGGTGCAACAACAGAACCCAGAAATCACTATATCAACTGTTTACCGTATTCTGGATTCATTTTATATGACAGGTTTATTATCGAAAATGAATCATCCGAACGGGAAATGTTTTTACGACATTACCTTATCGGAGCACCATCATTTTTTTAAAGATAATGAAGTGATTGATTACATTGACCCCGAACTGACAGAATTGATAAAAAGTCGTTTGAAGGGCGATTTATTTAAACACTCGAATATTGAAAAAATCTCAATACAAATATTTCTAACTAATTAAAAAATAATTTATTCATTTAAAAAATCGAGTATATGAGTATCAAAGGTTCAAAAACAGAACAAAACCTGTTAAAATCATTTGCCGGCGAATCGCAGGCACGCAACAGGTACACATTTTTTGCAAGCAAAGCCAAAAAAGAAGGCTTTGAACAAATTGCCGCCTTTTTTGAAGAAACGGCAGCACAAGAAAAAGAACATGCCAAACTTTTCTTCAAATTTCTTGAAGGCGGCATGGTTGAAATCCTCGCTTCATTTCCTGCCGGAGTAATCGCTAGCACTGCTGAAAACCTGCTTGCCGCAGCCGAAGGCGAACACGAGGAGTGGGATTTACTTTATCCCGAATTTGCCCGCATTGCGGAGGAAGAAGGGTTTAAAAAAATCGCTACAGCCTTCAAATTGGTAGCCTCTGTGGAAAAAAGGCACGAAGAACGTTACCGCAAGTTGTTACAGAATATCGAAAATGGCGAGGTTTTCAAACGTTCCAACAAAACAACATGGGTATGCCGCAATTGCGGATTTGAATACAACAACGAAAATGCGCCGGATATTTGCCCTTGCTGCGACCATCCAAAAGCTTTTTTCGAGTTGAAAGCAGATAATTTTTAATGATAAACGGAATCGATACGATGAGAACTATTGTAATTCTGTTTCTTGTTATATTTTTTTACAGTGAAACAATTAAAAGTCAAAATGTTATGAAGTGTGAATTAATACAGTTGCCCTATGCAACAAATGCGCTTGAACCGGTGATAAGCAAGCAAACCATTGAATATCACCATGGTAGGCATCTACAAACGTATGTCAACAACCTGAACAATCTGATTCAGGGAACGAAATTTGAGACCGCAGATCTCGAAACGATTGTAAAAGAATCGGACGGAGCGATTTTCAATAATGCGGGGCAGATATTGAACCACAATCTTTATTTTATGCAATTTTCTCCGACAGGAGGCGAAAAACCTTCCGGCAGGCTGTCACAAGCAATTGATGCCGCTTGGGGTTCGTTCGAAAATTTTCAGAAGGAATTTGAAACCGCAGGTACCGGCTTGTTCGGTTCCGGATGGGTTTGGCTGGCTGCCGACAATTCCGGAAACCTGTCGATTGTCAGAGAATCAAATGCAGGAAATCCGCTTACCAAAGGATTAAAACCATTACTGACTTTCGATGTCTGGGAACATGCATACTATCTCGACTTTCAGAACCGCCGTGCCGACCATCTGAACAGTTTGTGGAAAATTGTGGATTGGAAAATAGTAGAAAGTCGATATTGATAGCTTTATGATGGTTATTTTCATAAAAGCCTTCAGTCCTTCGTCCAACCCGAATAGCCAAGATATCTTATGAAATAAATGTTGCGTGTCGATCCGTTCTCGTAAACCTTGCGGAAAACGCGCCCTACGCTGTAATTTTGCCAGGAGCAAATGACATGGTGCGGCATGTGACCTTTAAACCGCTGACTAACAGCCGATGTATCTTTGTATAATAAAATCCCATGCACGAGTGCATGTAGCCGGTTGGTCAGTCGGCGCCTCGATCACCATCTCGTTGGCGTTGGGATAGTATCCTGTAGGGATCATGATATCAGGAAATTAGGGCACGGGAGTTTCCCAGATGTTGCTATCTTTGTTTTTCTTATCGCAATTCCGGCGCCTGCTATTATGCCTTGATATAATGTGCTGTTTTTGTTGCTATTGTACTATAATCTCCCTATACACACAGACTTTCTCTATTTCACCTGTCCATTTCGATCTTCCAATCACGCCCAACTGTACCCTGTAAACTCCTGGTGCTGTATAGATATGTTCCGTGCGTATACCTTTTTTGCGCTTTCTATCGCCAAACATCCAGTAATATTCCTCTATATACAAATCGGGAAGATAGCTGTTCGATGCATCGAATGATACGGGTGTACCTGCATTGACGGTTTCACCGACTGTAATATATGGTTGCTCAATATCCAACACATGCACTACTTCATGTGCTACATGTTTTTCTATTTCACCGGTCAAGGTATCTACTACATTTATGTATACGTCATATTGCCCTATCGAAGGAAAAGTATGTTCCACCTCTTCGCCGTATCTTGTAGTTCCGTCGCCCATATCCCACATTAACCTCAAGGTTGTGGTATCTAATCCCATAGCCATTTTTTCACGAAATTCGTAGGTGTAATTATTTTCTTCCTGCTCCTCGCAATTGTTGAAAACCGGGAAAAAAGACTTGAAGGAAAAAAGATCGAATGATTTTCCCGCCCTGTTAGATGCGATGTAACCGTGTGTACCATCGGCGTCGGCAGCGGTATATGAGATGTCGTCGGCAGTGGAATTGATGGGTTCATCTAAACGATAGCGCAATCCCCACACGCCGTTGTTTTCTCGCACCGAAAAAATATCCAATCCGCCCATCGAATCATGTGCAGACGATGAAAAATACAACTCTCCATTTCCTTGAATGAAAGGATATAATTCATTTTCCGGGGTATTGACTTCAGGTCCGAGGTTTTTGGGCGCTCCCCATCCGCTGGATGTCCTTTCACAAACATAGATATCGAACCCACCGAATCCGTCCGGTATGTTCGATGCAAAAAACAATCGTTTGCCGTCGGAGCTCAACGATGGATGTGTGGTGGTATAATTAGGTCTGTTATGCGCAAAGGGACGTATGTTTGTCCAGTCGTCGTGCGATTTGCTTGCTGAAAATATCCGTTGCCCTGTTTCATCATTGACCGAGAAATAGATTTCTTTCCCATCTGCGCTAACGCTACATGATCCCTGATGAATATTGATGGATATATTTTTTGACAGTAGATGCGGGAAACTCCATTTGTTACTGTCCTTTTGGGATACATAAAATAAATGAAAAAGTTGTTGATTGGAAATATCTAACCTGCTAACCAATACATGAGTCCGGCGGTCGGAACTGCAGATAATACCTTTTTCATAGGGAATAGCAAATATTTCATTGGTATAATTGTTGTTCAACGACAACGGTTCAATCAGATAATCTGATTGAGCCCAAAGGTTACTTACCAAAACACTTAAAAGAATAACGGAATAACTGAACGACCAACTCCTCAATGAAGTTAATAATCGAATAACTGAACCGATCTTGCGAGTTAACCAAAAACAATTACTGACCACATTAATTTGTAATTCATAATTCATAATTTATAATTTTTAATTCAACCGTAGTGGGTTAACGGCTTTTACCTTGATTTTGAAATCGTATCTCAACATAATTTCATGTGATGAGTTAATAGCGCTTGGCTTTTCGAGTGCATAATCGTGAGCGTAACCAATACAAAACGATTGAAACCTGAATTGAACCATACCTATCAATACTTTGCTGTTGCGCCAGGAAGCGCCAATTTCGAACATTTCCCTTAAAAAAGCGAAGTTACAGTTCACATCAAAAAGCAAACCATTCCCGGTAGTTTGCATCAATGTGGATGGCTTGATTTTGAGGTCATTGCCTGCAGGTACAATCACTCCCCCATAGAGTATGATATTTGAATGGGTAAGTTTACCTTTGTAGGAATTGGCTGTATTTGGCAAATATGCCAGAAGTTGAGGAGCAGACAGTCCTGCAAAAAAGTTTGACTGGTAGTAATAAACACCAGCACCTACGTTGGGCATGAATGTGTTATGCTCTTCGCCCATAAACAGTATGTCATCGGGGTCCTTAATGTTGATACCGCTAAAATCCTCATGATGCAAATCGAAGCCGGCTTGAAGTCCAAACGATATTTTCCCTTCGCCTGCCTTTACCCGGAAGGCATACGCGTAATATGCTCCGGTTTGCCTGAATATGCTAATTTTGTCGTTGAATACCAGCAAGCCAAGTGCTAATTGTGGGTTTCGCAAGGGGAAATCACCTGCAAATGTTTGAGTTACAGGCGCTCCCTCCATGCTGTTGCCCCACTGGCTGCTCCGGTACAATGCTGCAAGGTTTAACACTTCCTGACTTCCTGCGTAGGCAGGATTAAGAGCCAAGCCATTGAACATATACTGGCTGTACTGCGGATGGTATTGCGCCCTGCAGATAGAGCCAACCATCAACAGGCATATTATCATCAGGAGTTTATTGTCTTTTGAGTACCACATATCCCTTTTTTTCTTTTTCCTTGTTGAGTATCAAGTGATAAAAATAAGTACCCGAAGGAAGTTCATTCCCCGATAAACTCTGACCATCCCACCAACACGTACAGTTGCGCAGTTCGTCATTATTCAAATATGATTTGAATACTACATTATTATATCTATCGATAATGATTAACTCACTGCTGATGGCATTTTCACCTCCTTCGACCAAAAAACATTCGTTTTTACCATCGCCGTTGGGCGAAAGTCCATTATAAATAATTACATCTTTTACTTCAATATTAACCGATAGCGACTCAGGAGAACATACACCATTTACTACTTCCCAAATGATGGTATTCATGCCTAATTCCAGGTTATTTACAGTGATTTTTGGTTCGTCGACAGATTTATATAATGGATGATCATTCATTTTTTCATTCGTGATTGCCCATGCCCATGTCCAAATGCCTTTATATGATGGCTGTAGCACCTCAAGGTCTGCACTGAACTGAAATTTCAGGGCTTTTTCACCTACCAGATCGCCTGTTTGGTCGTTGGTCATAATTTCAAATTCTGATAGCAACGGTTTCCGATCGAAACGTATCTTTACTATATTGCTTGTATCACTACATTCGCCGGATCTAACAATACGCCGGTAAAAGTATTCGCCATAGCCTTGCAAACCAGGATTAGGCTGATAACTTGGTTGATTAGAAATTTCCTGCCAAATCAGATCATTATTTTCATCCTTATTAAATTCCCATCGACAATTGTATATACCATTTCCACCGGATAATTCCGGCCCAATTAGCGGTTCAGCAGTATTGCCACATATTTCCGTGATACCAGGAGGAGTGATTTCATTTCTTATAGCGGGCTGAACAATAATCATAGCAGTATTTGAGCTTGATTCACAACCAACAAGCGAAATGACTTTGCGTTTGTATTTCAGGATACCTCCACTGACCGGCAATTCTAACAGCAGGTCTTTGTTAATAGCATTTTCGATTTTCTTCAATGGATGATCATTATCATCCAACTCTTCCCATTCAAAACTGTACGGTCCTCCTCCGCCCCCTACTGTGGGAGCGGCGCCCCTGATCTCAACCCTGTTTTTTCTCCAGCAAAGAGTAGTATCTGCCGGGGCAATATTGTTGCCGTTAATAGCGTTGCGTACTCTGATCATAATGTGCGAACTGGTATCAATAATTCCCGACGTTACCATTCGTCGCACGTAAGTATCTTTGAGAAATGAACATCTTATTTCTGATAAATCAACCGTGCTGATAGTGTTGACCGGTATTGGCATCCATTTGTCGTCATCTGAAAAGTATTGCCACTCAAAATCACTGTAATCCCCTGTTCCTCCCATAGGTTGCGAAGCCTGTACAGTTACCTGTTCTCCATAACAAATCGAGTCTGGGGTGGCAATAATGTAATTATTAAGAAAACCTCTTAACTGTACTTGGAAATTACCCCGGAAATTACCCTGCTGACGACCTGTTGAATTTTCACAGGATGTACCTCCACCTTCGACAATAACCTTTCCAGGTACACCACCATTAAGTCGTAATCGATTACCATTTCGCAGCCAATTTCTGTGTTGTGTCGTATCAGCGGATATTTGCAAAAACCCACCACTGCCTCCGCCGCCAGCACCCATTGAATTATCAGTATTATCACAATTTATTCTATTTACGCTACCCCCATCTCCACCCATGATTTCAGCGCGTATTTCGCCATAATCCTTCACCGACAGAAGAATAGTTCCGCCAGCTCCACCGCCTCCGGCTCCTCCAAAATTGATTGTTTCCTGTACCGAACTTCCATTCACTTTGATGGCAGCAGGAGCGCCGGTAGCAGTATTTGTTTTGAAAAGCAAATTTTGTGCAACTATAATAACAATTCCACCTCCATTGCCGCCGGCAGTGCCAATTCCGGTACCTGAGCCCCCGCCTCCACCCATAAATACATGCTCGTATGTGTTGAACTCGTCATATTTGATCATGTTACCGGCAATTCCATTAGGTGTGAGTGTGTTCATAGCATAGCCTGGCGCACCGCATGCCTGATCGCCTCCAACACCTCCCAAACGATAATTTCCACCACCACCACCGCCTGACCATTTACCGTTGCCCCCGCCCCCGCCATTCCATGTTGGCCCGTAGCCTTTTAGATTGCTGAACGGATCAGTGGGGTCAAAATAATTGACGGTCACGGCGCCTTCACCCTTGTATCCCGCAAGATATTCATAATCAGGATAATCAGAAAGGTTGGTCCTGTCAGTTGTATTAAAACTACAAGTACCGGTATATTGCGTATTACCGGCTTTACCTCCCCTGAAACCAAGTCCTGATACATCTATATCGGCATTGAAGGTAAGCGTACCTTCAACCATCAGCGCTAAAACACCACCTGTTCCGGATTCCCAATCCCATCCCCGACATGTAAGTGTGTCATCGATGTCAACATTTTTATAGGACGGTACACGTATCATCTGCACTAATTCATTCGTATTAAATAAGCTGGGAGCATATTTCAGCGTAATGGTTGAACCACTCACATGAGTAACTATATGAAATTCGTAAATGCCTGCTTCTCCATTACTCCCTAAACCATTTCCTGTTTCAGGTATGCCCGTCATTTGAATCAACAAAACAGTGTCAGGCAATTCATTCTGTTTGAACATGGAAGCGTCCTCAAGTGTTACACTTTTTGTAACAGGGTCAATACCAGTAACTCTGGAATAATGGTTAACTATACCCTTGATACTTTTTGTTTGGGCAATTGAAAAACTACACAAGCACATCAGAATAGCGCATGCAACAATATGATATATCGTTCTTTTATGCATATCAGTTTGTACGAAAATCATACAAAATTTTTGCAAATATATATTATTTTATCAAAATAATAACGTAAATTTTATTAACAAATTATATCATTTTCATTATCAAAACATATTTTTATGAGAAAAAGAATTATTTTAGACTATTTTTAGTATCTTTGCGAAAGTTTTTTTAGTTATATAAGTCGATGGAAATGCAGATTGCAATTTTGAGTACCATGCTTGTGCTGATGAGCATGATTGCCGTATTTTTTTTCTTTCAGTACTATAAAAGCAGGAGATTACGCCTGCAAAACAACAAGGAAATAGAGGAACAGCAACGGTCGAACGATACCATTATGCGAATGCTGGAAGTGAAAAAGAGTGAGATCGAACAACAAAGCTATGAACTTCAGGAAACGAGTACAGAGTTGAAATGGCAAACCGAAAATGCGTTGCGCCTTTACGACGAGGTGGAACAGCAGAAAAAGGAAATGACAGACAGCATATTGTATGCCAAACGGATACAGACAGTTTTGTTGCCCGAAACAAATATTATCAATGAGATACTTAACGATTATTTTGTGCTGTTTCAGCCTCGCGACATTGTGAGTGGTGATTTTTACTGGGTGAGCGCTAAAAAAGAAAAAACAATGGTAGTTGTGGCAGATTGCACAGGGCACGGAGTGCCGGGCGCTTTCATGAGTATTATGGGTATCAATTTTCTGAATACCATTGTGCAAAATGATAATTTACACGCCGATGAGATTCTGAACCAAATGCGCGAACAAGTCATAAAAGCGCTGAAACAAACTGGAAAAGACCTCGAAAACAAAGATGGAATGGATATGGCGTTATGTATTATCGATTGGGGAAATGTAAGAATTGAATACGCAGGAGCAAATATTCCGCTGATTTTGCTACGCAGTACGCCAACTTTACCAGACGAACTGATCGAGGTGAGTGCCGATCGAATGCCAATTGGAATTTACGAACGTGTTGTACAGCCATTCACACGGCACACTATCCCCATCATGTTAGGTGATTCTATCTATATGTATTCCGATGGATATTGCGACCAGTTTGGCGGTCCCAATTTCAAAAAATTCAAGAAAAAGAACCTTATCAAACTACTTTTGGAAATTCACACAATGAACATGACTGAGCAAAAGAAAAAATTAATCCAGAACCTTGAGCAATGGCAGGGAGATCTTCCACAAGTTGATGATATCTTAATGCTGGGTATCAAAATATAACCGGTCAATCTTTCTTCAAAATTACATTGGTGTACGAGTAAGGAATTTCAATACCTTCGCTGTCGAAACGATCCTTGATGGATTGAAGCAGGTCGCATTTGACCACAAACGCATCGTCATTATTGGCAGCCCAGGCCCACGCCCGCAGGATAATCGACGAATCTTGCCATTCGATGACACGTACTACCACTTGCGGCTTACCATTTTCCTTTTCGATTTTCGTACGATTATCTATCAGTAATGGATGCTTCATGGCTTCTTCCCGCATGATGGTCATCGCTTGATTGATGTCAGATCCAAAACCAATACTTACATTTACAAAAGCACACGTTTTTGCATTGATAATGGTTGAATTGAGTATGGACTGGTTGTTGAGAACGCTGTTGGGAATAATGATCATCCGGTTTTCGCTGTTTTTTACAGTAGTGTGCCGCAACGATACATCTACCACAGTGCCTTTGTTTTCGCCGCCCAGATCGATATGATCTCCCACACGGAAAGGTTTAAACAGCACCATGAAAATACCGCTGACAACGTTTGAAATGGCTTGCTGTGAACCAAAACCTACGGCAGCCGCCAGGATTCCCGCACCAGTCAACAACGTTTTGGATAATTGTTGCATGCCCGGAATCTGATTGAACATCGAAAGAAAACCGATGCAATAGGTGGCATAAATTACCACGTTTTTTAGGAAAATGAGATTGGTCTTGTCAATCGATTGCTTTTCACGCCGTGTGATGATTCTGCTGAACAGCTTGCGTTCTACATACACCAGAACCATCAACAGGATGTATATCAGGACGATATAAACGCCTATTATAACTAATTGCTCAAGTTTTTCCTGCGTGAAAAAACTTTCAATAAATGCTCTACTTTCATCCATGATTTATAAAATTTTAAAAAACTACTGATATTCAACCTCTCAATGAAGTTAAGCTTTAATTGTTTTGAATGTGATTAAAGATAATGAAAATTGGTTTATGATTTAATATAAAACAACAAAGAAAGTAAATTGTTTATCAGGATGTTCAGTTTTAACATTTATTATGATTTTCTTCAAGGCGCTCTGATGAACACGGATGGTAGAATTTGTACCATGACATTGGACGGAAAAATCATCATGTTCTTTACAAAACAGGAATTTATTCTATTGCGTGCAAGTAATTTGTCGCGCAAAACATGTAAAAAATGGAACCAAAAGTAAAAAGTTTTTATCTTNGTCCTTTCATTTCAAACACAAGTCTTATGTCATCAAAACAGAAATCCAACAAATTACAACGGGTTCATCATCCCGATGTTAAAATTCCCTACCACCGCAAACCCGAAAACCTTACATTAGAAACATGGCAGAAAGTCCTTCGCAAACAGTTCGTCACCGATAAATATTTCCGCATCACCAAGTTGGGCGGGCATCCGGTGTTTGCCGATTACAATGTTTACAACCCCGAAACAAAAAACACTTACAAGGTGGCTTTGCGTGATAACAAAGAAAAAGCGGTAGACAGCATGAACTTTTGTGCTTGTATGGATTTTAAAACCAACTGGTTAGGGACATGCAAGCATTTGGAAGCCGTACTCCGACAAGTACGTGCCAATCCAAGATTAGCGAATATGCTGCAAAAAGGCTATTACCCTTCATATACCTCTGTATACTTGCAATACGGCGAACAACGAAATGTAAAAATCCGTATCGGAACTGAAGATAGCGAAGCATTTCGTAAATTGGCGGCTCAATATTTCGACAAGAATAACTTGATGATTACTGCTTTTTCGCAGTTCGAATGTTTTCTGGCACAGGCACGTGCTATCAACGAGGAGTTCCGGTGTTACGGCGATGCGCTCGAATACGTACTGACAGTACGCGAACATCAACGGCGGAACACTACGATTACAGAGCGTTATCCCACCGAAGCAGAACTGAAAGATTTACTCAAAACCACCCTTTTTCCTTATCAGCAACACGGTGTTCTTTTTGCCGCCAAGGCAGGACGTTGTCTAATTGCCGACGAGATGGGTCTGGGAAAAACCATACAAGCCATCGGTGCCGCAGAACTGCTTAAAAAAGAACAAAATGTACGGAATGTGTTGGTCATTTGCCCCACGTCACTTAAATATCAATGGCAGTCGGAAATACAAAAATTTACCGACCGAACTGTAAAAGTAATTGAAGGAGCGCCACATATCCGCGCCAGGCAATATACAGACGACGAACAGTATAAAATCGTTTCATACCATACCGCCAGCCGCGACGTGGATGTCATCAATGCCGCCGAATACGACCTGTTGATCCTCGACGAGGCGCAACGTATCAAAAACTGGAAAACAAAATTAGCGCAAAGTACAAAAAAAATCAAATCGATCTATGCGATTGTACTCACCGGTACGCCATTAGAAAACAAGTTGGAAGACCTGTATTCGATCATGCAGGTGATAGATCCCTTCAAACTCGGCCCCTACTACCGTTTTCTGAATCATCATCAAATCATCAACGAAGTGGGTAAAGTAACCGGATACCAGAATTTGCATGAAATCGGTGAAAAACTGTCGGACATCATGGTGCGACGTATTAAAAAAGAGGTACTTACACAATTGCCCGAACGCATGGACAAAATTTTGTATGTGCCGATGACCGAGGAGCAGATGAATGTGTATGTTGGATACGCTGATATGGTGGCGCGTTTAGTACACAAATGGCGAATGTACGGATTTTTGAGCGAAGCCGACCGGCAACGGTTGATGATAGGCTTGAACAGTATGCGTATGCTCTGCGATAGTACCTATATTCTCGATCAGGATTATGAGAACCGGCACGATACCAAGATTGAAGAATTGATGAGTATTCTCGACGAGATTTTCGAGTCGTCGAGCGAAAAAGTAGTGGTTTTTAGCCAGTGGAAACGCATGACGCATTTGGTAGAAAGGGAATTAGAGTTTCGCGGAGTCCCCTACGAGCATCTGCATGGCGGAGTGCCAAGCGAAAAACGCAAGGACTTGTTTGACCGGTTCAACAACGACCCCGACTGTCGTGTGTTCCTTTCCACCGATGCCGGAAGTACCGGATTGAATCTGCAATCGGCTTCGACGCTTATCAATCTCGACATACCTTGGAATCCGGCAGTGCTTGAACAGCGAATTGCCCGCATACACCGCATGGGACAAAAGAACAAGGTACAGGTGATCAATTTTGTGGCGCAAGGAACCATCGAACACCGGATGCTCTCGGTATTGGATTTTAAAAGCGCTCTGGCGCAGGGAATACTCGATCAGGGAGAAGATGTTATTTTCATGGATACCGACAAATTTACCAAGTTCATGGAAACGGTGGAAGCGGTTACTGGTAGCGCCGACTTGCCGCACGAAGCAATAGTTTCAGATGAGGAGGTGATGGAACCGGTGGAAATGGGTTCGCAACCGTTTCATGGCGTTGAAGATGAGAAATTTGAAGAAGACATTTTATTCGAAGAATCAAAAGAAGACGATGAGGATGAAAATGTTGATGATTACATCGAAGAAGATGAGGATCATGATGAAGATGAGGATCACGACGACGACGATTTTCATATTGATGGCGATGACGATATTGTCCCGGTAGAAACCACAGCACCAGTTCGCGAAACCGTTCCGCCGCCTGTCGCCTCAACGGCAACACACCCCGAACCGCAAGACCTGCTGACCGGTGGTCTGCGTTTCTTGAGCGGATTGGCGCAAACACTCTCATCGCCCGATGCCACTGAACGACTTGTTTCGTCAATCGTAGAACACGACGAAAAAACCGGACGCAGTTATATGAAAATTCCGGTGGACGATCAACAAACAGTGGTGAATGTGATGAATATGCTTGGGCAGTTGTTCAAAGGATTTGGGAAATGAAATTGAATAATCATAACACTTTTACCCAAAGGAATACAGTCATTTACAGATTTGCGCAACAATGGTTACTTGTATGTCGATAAGGAACAACATCCGGTCATAAAGATAGACTGGAATAACGTTATACAGGCAACAATCCATACATTGCTTTTTTGCAGTTGCCTTTACAGGAAAAAAGATTACCAAATCAATTAACCATGATTTTCTTTGTACTCTTTCACCTGCTTCCTGTCCATACATTTTTCTCTCAAGTACTTCATCGTACAGTGCAATACAGGATGTTCCAAATCCGGCGCTAATTCCGCCAAGGGTTGTAACACAAACATCCTTTCCGCTATGTGCGGATGAGGTATCACAAGTCCGGGAATTTTTATGATTTGGTGGCCGTACAATAGAATATCAATATCCATGGTTCGGGCTTGATAACTGTTGTGTGTCCGTACTCGTCCCAGCATTTGTTCTATCTGTTGGATGCTTACCAAAAGGGAGAGCGGAACAAGATCGGTTTCCACTGCTACTACCTGATTCAGAAACCAGCAAGGGTCATCGAATCCCCACGGCTCACTCTCGTACACTGCCGACATAGCCACCACTTGTCCAACATCGTGGCACAACAGTTCAACAACTTGCCGAAGATAATCCCTCCTGTCTCCAACATTTCCCCCCAGCATCAAATATGATATTTCTGTCATTTCCTAAATCATTGCCTCTTCTCCCCTTTTCGAGAAAATTATTGTCACGCAAAATTAGTTGATTTGTTTTTCTATTTCCAAAAAAAATGGGAACTTTGCAAAATCTCAATAGTAGCCATGAGCCGATTTTTGCTTGTCCTTTTCATATTTGTCTTTAGCCGGATGTTCCTGTATCCGGTGATGGCAACCAATAAAGACACCATACAGATAGTTGCTGTGGGCGATATCATGATGGGAACGATTTATCCCAATGGTGAATATCTGCCGCTAAATAACGATTGCAGCAGGTCGTTCAGTATGGTACAACCTTATTTTGCCAATGCCGATATCCTTTTTGGCAACCTCGAAGGTGCCATGACCGATTCGAAAGTTGGCGCTAAAAACTGTACCAATCCCGAATGGTGCTACACTTTCGGTATGCCCACCGCATTTGTTGATTGTTTGGTTGATGCCGGATTTAACGTTATGAGTTTGGCTAACAACCACATGGGTGATTTTGGCGAACAGGGACGAATATCTACCATGAAGACATTGAAAAATGCAGGTATTCACTACGCAGGATTGTTGAGTTGTCCCACAGCGGTATTTGTCAAGGATGGCGTTAAATACGGTTTTTGTGCGTTTGCTCCCAACAAGACTACTATGGATGTAAAGAATATTCCTGCCGCACAGGAAATTGTCCGCCGGTTAAAAGACAGTTGCGATATTGTCATCATTTCATTTCATGCAGGCGCCGAAGGTAGAGGATATCAGCACGTAACACGTCAAACAGAGACTTTTATCGGTGAAAACCGTGGTAATGTATACGAATTTGCTCATAAAATGATTGACGCTGGCGGAGACATCCTGCTGGGACATGGCCCCCATGTAACACGTGCCGTGGAAGTGTACAACAACCGCTTTATCGCCTACAGCATGGGTAATTTCAGCACTTTCAAACGGGTGAATGTAGAAGGGGTAAATGGTTTGGCGCCAATTTTCCGTATCTTCACCACGCGAAACGGGTGTTTTCTTAAAGCGCACATTACACCCACCTGGCAGCCTGTCGATGACCGTACTCCCCGCTGTGATCCTGCCGGACGTGTCATTTCAGTGATTCAAAACCTTACACGTATAGACTTTCCCGAACTGAAAATTCAGATCACTGACGACGGATGGATCACCATTCCAGACGGCTATTGCTTTGGCTCCGAAAAGATCGAACCTTTAAAACCAATAGAGATAAAGAAGTTGATGCCTAAAACCCTGTTGTAAATTGTTTTGCACACTTTTTTTAAAAATGCACGATATTTGCAGCATGAATTTTCGATATACATTAAATATAATGTAAAAAATTGAAAAGATGAGAATGTATTCATACTCATATTTATTTGATTTCACTTCGCAGGTACTGCAACAAATGGGTTTTTCGGAAAGCGACGCTACCGACTCTGCCCGTGTGTTTCTGGCTGCCGAGTTACGTGGCATATCTACGCATGGAGTGATTCGTCTTGCAGACTATTTCAAATTGTGGGAAGCCGGACGAATCAATGTAACGCCAGATATCCGCATGGTGCATGAAAGCCCAAGCACCGCTGTTATTGACGCCGATGGTACTATAGGCATGTTACCATCCATACGGGCAATGAACACGGCTATAGCAAAAGCTCACAAAGCCGGCACAGGATGGGTTGCGGTACGTAACTCATCGAATTTCGGCATTGCAGGCTACTACGCCATGATGGCTTTAGATCACGACATGATTGGCTTTGCCTGTACCAATGCCAGTCCTTTGGTTGCACCAACTTTTTCGGCTGTACCGATGTTGGGTACCAATCCGCTGGCAGTAGCCATTCCGGCAGGAAAACAGCCTCCATTTGTAGCCGACTTTGCCACAACTCCCGTCACTCGCGGAAAATTTACCATTGCAGCCAAGAAGGGTGAAAAAATCAGTTTTGGCTATGCTCAGGATGCGGAAGGTAACCCTACCAACGACCCAACCAGCATCGAACATGGAGGTTCGATGCTTCCCTTAGGAGGGGACCGCGAACACGGAAGCCACAAAGGATACTGTCTCGGCGCTATGGTCGATATTCTTGCCGCGGTACTTTCGGGCGCCAATTTCGGACCATTCGTTCCCCCAATGATGTCGTATCTGCCGTTGTTAGAACAAAAATCAGGCGAAGGCTGGGGACATTTTTTCGGGGCTATGCGAGTAGATGCGTTCATGCCTGCCGATGTATTTAAGGTACGTATGGACAATTGGATTGAAACCATGCGTAACGCCAGTCCTGCAAAAGGACACAAGAAAGTACTCATCCCCGGCGATCCCGAACGCGAAAACGAAGAACGCATCATTCGCGAAGGAATAGAACTGTTACCGCAAGTTGTTGACGATATGGTAATGATTGCAAAGAAAACAGGAGTCAAATTTAAAAGGTAATTGAAACTTTTTTGGACTTGGATACGTAAAAGATTTTGTATTTAAAATTTTTTGTATCTTTACCCGTTCATTAAATAACCATGATGTCCATGAAAAAGGCGTGTATTTTGGTGGTTTTTTGCATATTAGCAGGTCTGGTGCTTTCGTCGTGCCGTAGCAGTAAGCCTTGTCCGGCCTATCGTTCTGTATCGTATGTCGAGCAACCTGCAAGCATAATACAACCAGCAAGCTAATCGATTTTTGATTTTCAATTTTTGATTGCAGAATAAAGTTTTCATCAATCATCAATCAAAAATCATCAATCAAAAATCAAAAATGATTTTGGCATGATGAAACGGATTGTTGTTTTCCTGATTGTGATTCATTGTTTTGTTGTGGTATATGCACAAGGCGAGATTGATTTCCAGCCAAAGGTGTTTTATCGCAATGAGTGGTCTGTTGCTGCCATGCTCAACTCCAACGGTTTTGGCGCGAATTATCGTTATGGAAAACGTGTTGATGCAGACAACAAACGATTGTTCGAAGTTGATTTTGCATACATGAAGGATCCAAAAGAACAAAAAACAGACGCAGTTGTTTGGTATAGCGGATCTTCCCCATCAAGGTATGTTCACGGAAAAAAGAACCTGGCGTTTGATTTTCGCTTCGGGTATGGAAAGCAACATGAAAAATTCCGCAAGCATGATCTTGGTGGTATTGCCATCCGTTACTTTTACAACTTTGGTCCTTCGGTTGTTTTACTCAAGCCAATTTACTATGATGCGATAGACGGTCAAGATCCGTTACCCAAGCCCGAAAAATTTAATGTCACGTGGGATCAGAACAATATAAGAATATTAAGCCGCGCTTCTTTTTTCAAAGGATTTAATGAGATCCGTCCTCTTCCCGGAGCATTTGCCAAATTCGGGTTTAATTTTGATTTCGGTAAACAGGACAGGATTGTCCACGCATTAGAAACAGGAATCATCGCAGAAGGTTTTATAAAGAAGGTGGAAATCATGGACTTTACCTATCTTGGTTCCGAACCGAGAAAAGTAGCCCAAAACCAGCAGTTTTTTCTCACACTGTTTGTTAGTTATCGGTTTGGCAGGATTGTTGATCCGTATGAAGTAAAGAAAAAGCGGGAACGTACAAGGGAAATTAGTTACTAAAAAAAATATTTTTATGTTTTTTTACTAAAAAATTTTGTTTTGAAAAATAAATCCGTACTTTTGCGTCATAATTTTAGGTATTATATCGAATGTTAAATTTTATAAACAAATATCAAGTAGCTATGAATAGAAATAAATTGGTTTTGATGTCCGTTTTGGCAATGGGCATAGTTTTTAGTGGCTGTAATCCTTTGAAAAAGATGAAGGACAAAGCCAGTGATGTTAAATATACAGTTAACCCACCGGTTCTTGAATTGGTTGGCAATGATGTAGCCATTTCCATCAATGGCTCATATCCTGCCGGTTATTTCAACAAGAATGTGGTCATGACCCTTACGCCAACGTTGCAAGGCGGAGGCAACGAACTTGCGTTCGACACATACAAGGTTCAGGGGGAAAATGTAAAGGAAAATAACAGAGTGATCAAGGTTGATGGCGGAAGCTTCAGCTATGCGTCGAAAGTTGCTTACAAGCCTGACTTTCAACTTTCTGAGCTCATGTTGAGGGCGTCAGCGGCAAAAGGCGCAAAATCGCTTGACTTTGATCCGTACAAATTGGCAGATGGTATCATCACCACTTGTCTGTTGGTCGAAAAGAACGGGAAAGCCACGTATATGCCCGACAAGTATGTCCGCATCATCCCTGATTCGTATGAAGCTGACATCAAATATCTGATTCAGCAATCAGATGTCCGCACAACTGAAGCCAAGAAGCTGGAAATTACGGAATTTACTGATGCTGTTAAAGCTGCCGCAGAAAATGAAAGAATCAACTTCACCGGCACTGAATTTTCAGCTTATGCATCACCTGATGGACCGACGGAATTGAACGAAAAACTTTCGAACAGCCGAGAAAAAACCGGTTTGGATTTTTTCACAAAGAACTTCAATGCAGCCAAAGTTGAAGATGTTATGAAATCTGATTTATTGAAAACTGTGGCCACCCCTGAAGATTGGGACGGTTTTAAAAAGTTGATGGAAGAATCAACCATTCGCGACAAGGAATTGATACTCCGTGTTTTATCCATGTATTCTGATCCTGAAGTGCGCGAAAGAGAAATTAAAAACATTTCCGCAGCTTTTGAAGAAATCAAGGAAACAATACTTCCTCAGTTGCGTCGTTCAAAAATGCTGGTAAATGTTGAAATCGTCGGTTTGTCCGACTCGGAAATCAATGCTCAGTTTGACAGCGATCCCAGCAAATTGAAATTGGAAGAAATCCTCTATGCAGGAACTCTTACCCAGGATGCCAACAGGAAACTGTCTATTTACCAGGCTGCTGCTCGTTACTATCCTAACGATTGCCGTACGAAGAACAACTTTGGTGTTGCTCTGTTGAATCTTGGCCGTACCGACGAAGCCAAAACTGCCTTGAACGAAGCCAAGAGCATTGAAGACAATGCAACTGTCAAGAACAATCTGGCTGTTGTAGCTTTGCGCGAAGGCAACCTCGCAGTTGCCGAAGAACTCTTGAATGCAGCCGGTGCAACCGACGATGTGAAATTCAATCTCGGAACCATTGCGATCATCCAAGGTAAATACAACGAAGCTATCAGCCATTTTGGCAACCAGGTAGAAGTAAATGCTGCTTTAGCTAAATTACTGGCCAAGCAAAACGATGCTGCTCTGTCAACCCTGAATTCTGTGAAAAGCGACGACGCTTTGGTATATTACCTGAAAGCAATCGTTGGAGCACGCACGCAAAACAGCGACTTGCTAATGAACAACCTGCGCACAGCTTGTTCAAAGAGCAATGAGCTGAAAGCCAACGCCCAAAAAGATGCTGAATTTGGTAAATATCTACAGGACAATACTTTCAAATCTATAGTTCAATAATCATTTTTTAGAGGTTTATATTAAAAACCGGTGGAAAATTTCACCGGTTTTTTTATAGTGTCAGTAATACAGATGAAAAGTATCTTAATTTTGGGTACAGCCTATCCCTACCGGGGTGGTTTGGCTTCGTTTATCGAAATGTTAGCCCACACTTTCGTAAAACAGGGTAAACAGGTGGATATTATCACTTTCAGCCTGCAATATCCCAAATGGTTGTTTCCCGGAAAGACACAGTTTTCTGAATCTCCTGCACCTGATGGTCTGTGTATCAAACGAATGGTTAACTCTATCCATCCATTCAACTGGTGGAGGGTGGGACGTCACATACGCAGAATGCGCCCCGATGTGGTTATTCTGAAATATTGGACGCCATTCATGGCACCTTGCCTGGGCACCATTTGTCGTATCTTATCTAAAAATAGACACACTGTAATTCTCACACAATTAGACAATGTCATTCCTCACGAAAAACATTTATACGACCGCATCCTCACACGGTATTTCATCAATTCTGTTCATGGATTTATATATATGTCGCAACTGGTAAAGGACGATCTGGATATGTTCACTACCAGCAAACCGTTGGTGTTTGCACCGCATCCCGTGTTTAGTAATTTCGGCGAAAAAGTTTCACGATTTGATGCCTGCCAACGGTTAAATCTGCCTGCGGACAAACGCTACCTGCTGTTTTTCGGGCTAATCCGCGACTATAAAGGACTTGATCTGATGCTCGACGTCTGGGCAAACCTTCGAAAAAACGGCCGGATGGATGACAAAAAACTCATCGTAGCCGGTGAATTTTATACGGACAAAACCAAATACATCCAACAAACAGAGAGTTTAGGCATAATCGATGATGTGTTGTGGCACGATCATTTCATCCGTGACGAGGATGTAAAATACTATTTCTCGGCGTCAGATGTGTTGGTTCAGCCCTATAAAAGTGCTACGCAAAGCGGCGTAACACAGATTGCCTACCAGTTCGAAACGCCTGTGATTGTCACCAATGTGGGTGGTCTATCCGAAATTGTTTCCGACGGACAAGTAGGTTTTGTGGTGGAACCTGACATTCTTTCCATTGCCCAAGCAATAGAAAAGATCTACGAAAACAACCGCCTGCAACAAATGGCAGAAAACATGGTATCTGAAAAACGCCAATTTTCGTGGGAATATTTTTCTGAACAGTTGGAAATACTTTACGAGAAGGTTTTGAGTTTAAAAGTTTAGAGTTTTAGGATTTTCCGAATTTGAAAACTGCTGGGTTTGAAAAACCCAGCAGTTTTTTTCATAAAAAAAATTTGAGAAAATAGTTTTGTATGTAAAAAAGATATATCTTTACACGCTCATTTTGTGCTCATGTTAATGGATTTGAAATATCTGCAGCAAATGACCAACAACGATAGCCAAATAATGAAAGAAATGATTGAATTGTTTCTAAATCAATTGGCTGAGATGCGGGAGGAAATTGTGTTGTTGGTCACCGATAAGAATTGGTTTGAATTAAGCCGACTGGCCCACAAAATCAAATCATCAGCTCTTATTATGGGAGCAGAGCAAATGTCTGAAGAAATGAAAGACCTGGAACTATTGGCAAAAGAAGGTAAAAACCCTGAAAAGTATCCTGATTATATTACACGGTTCAATACAATGATCGATTTAGCTGAAATAGAATTGAGACCATATTTGGACTCGTGTTTGTGAAGTTATCAACATGTTGAAATTAAAGTGATTGGAGAATATGCTAAAAATCAATTCAATTGGAGATGTCACTGAAGTAAAGTTTGACAATCTTCAAAAATTAAATGTCCTGGTGAGTGAATCCGTTAAAACCGGACTTCAAAAGTTGTTCGAGAGACCTAATGCAAAAGTCCTGATTAATATGGAAGGCGTCTATTTCCTTGACAGTTCGGGATTTGCCGCTTTTTTGTCTGTTTCAAAGGCAGCAAACAAAAACAACGGACAAATCATTTTCTGTAACATTTGTAATTCGGCTTTAGACTTGTTTAAAGTTTTGCAATTGCATACCGTATTCAATATCATTGTTGACCGGGAAGAAGCAGTAAAATCATTCAGATAACCAATAGTCATGAAGAAAATCTTGACTTTGGCGGGTATGTTGATTGCCCTTGGAATGAATTTGATAGCGACGGCACAGGATATGCCCTCCTGGGCAAAAGAATCCAAAGAGCAAAAAGAAAAACGGATAGCATGGTGGACAAACGATCGTTTCGGAATGTTCATCCATTGGGGTATCTATGCTGTACCTGCGCGCCACGAATGGGTGAAACAAAGGGAACGTATTTCGGATGAAGACTATCAGAAATATTTCGACCATTTTGACCCCGACATGTATCATCCCAAAGAATGGGCGGCTAAAGCCAAAGCAGCCGGTATGAAGTATGTGGTACTGACCTCCAAGCACCACGACGGTTTCTGTTTGTGGGATTCAAAATACACTGATTTCAAGGTGACTAACACGCCTTATAAAAAAGACCTGCTCAAACCATTTGTTGATGCTTTCCGCGCCGAAGGAATTCGTGTCGGTTTTTACTATTCGCTGATTGACTGGCATCATCCGGATTTTACTTATGACAGACTTCATCCCAACGGTCCGACCGATCCCCAGGAACAAAAAGCCGCCAACGAAAAGCGCGACATGAATAAATACAGGAAGTATTTGAAAGACCAGATAACTGAATTGTTAACACTGTTTGGACAGATTGACATATTGTGGCTTGACTTTTCCTATC
>JGI24702J35022_10000631_pt1 | contig 21462 bp, 16 predicted proteins | sample TergutTh196P4_FD_35022 | JGI IMG/M metagenome (IMG submission 35022)
TCGTCCATCATTGTAAGGAGTCCGGGCTTTGGGGAAATATCCAAAAGTTCCGGCAGCGCCATTAATTCCACAGAAACTGCCAGTTCCGCAGAAACAGCCGGTTCCGCAGGTACTGTTGTTTTTGCAGTTCCCCTTTATGCTGAATTCGCCGTTAATACAGCCCTGGTTCTGGCGAAGAAGGCATATGAAACGGGAGCTGGATTTTCTAATAATGACATCCTTGTCGCTTTTTTGGGTGATGAATACAGCAAACTGCCCATAAATTCCGGAGGCATAACACATAAGGGCCTGCGGGATCTTTTAACTTTAAACGATATCCCTGAAAATTGGGTGCTCTGCTACCTGGATGCCGAATCGGTGCCGGATAAGCTGCTGCTCCGGCACGGTAATCAGGGTTATGTAGCGCCTCTTGAAATAATCAAGCCATTGCCCCTGCTTTTCAGAAACCTGGGAATTCCCTGGTCATTCAGAATCAGGTTTAATGAATTATACAAACTGGGGCTGGTAGAAGGTCCTGTACCCCTTTTAATTACCTGGGACGAAGAGATAAACGCTTTTGTCCTTTCAGAAAATAATCGTGCCAAAAGAAATTCCCCAGGCATTCTTCCTGAGGATTTGGCGGAAGTTCTTCTCGATTATTCGGCAGCGGTAAATTTTCCCATCCTAATAACGGACAGGCATTATTCTATTTTCAGTTTTCCCGGCGGCAGAATTTTTTTTCTGGGCGAGGGCCATACCGTAATCCTGCTTTTGATAACTATTGGGATCTGCCTGATACTTTTTTTGATTTACTCAGCCAGATTTAACGCAATATTTTTATTTCATATCCGTCTCTTCTTTAAATCGGTTTGGGTCTTTATAATTCTGCTTCCTCTGCTCGTCGTTTCCATAAAAGCTTCAGGCCTCTTTTATTCCATGCTCTTTTTTAAATTTGGCCCTTCTTTACCCGATACCTCAGCTATAAATTATGCCGGCGCCGGCCTTACTATTCTGCTTGCAATTTTGATTTTTAATCTTCCCTCGCCGGTTCTCAATTTAATCCACTTTCCAAAGAGGGCTCAATTTTACGGAGTATCAGCGGTCATCTATGTAATTATTGGGATGTCCATTTCCGCTTTTCTGGATTTTTCCTATGTTCCTGTTTTCCTTTGGTCTTTCTTTTTCATTTTTCTGGGTGTATCATTATCAAGTCCTGTACAGGTTTTTATCTGTGTTTTTCTTGCTCCTCTTTTTGCCATGGGGGCCTTGCTTAATATATTTCAGACTGGCGCCGGAAGAATAGTTGCCCTGTTTATTTCTCCATTCTGGAATAATCCGGACAGTTGGTCGGCGTCTCTTCAAACAGCCCTTCTCTCCCTGCCCCTGTTTCTCCTTTATAAGAGGGGAACCATTTTGATTAAACGAAACAAAAATCTGGGCCTTGAACAGAGACCAAGAAGAATAAACAGGTTGGTTATCGTATCCATCTTGTCAGTCATTGTTATTGGAATTATGCTGATTGAAGTTCATTTTTATCCTGAGAATTCAATTCTTCATGAAAACAGAATTATTTACGAGGAATCCGGAACCAGGGACCCCATAGAAGTCATCGATCTTTCCCTGAATGATATTTTATTCCAGGACAGCCGGATAATTACCCTTAATATTTTTGCCAGGGGAGATCCAATTCGTTTTGATATTTTTCTTGAAAGCAAAAACCAAACAGGCCTTCTTCCGGTATATTCCGCAACCGTTCCCTTCTTAAGGGAAGAAGATGGAAGAAAAATTTTCTTTTCTCTGGGAGAATACCCTCCCAATCCCCTGGGTATGGAATTTGTAGTTCCAATAAACTTTGAAGGTTCCCTTACAATAAATGCCATTTACGATTTATATGACAAGACTATTGATCCGGATAAACCTCCTGCCTCTGACAATTATGTTCTAACGGTGGTTAAAGAAGCTGGTATTTAGAAACTAATGAGAAGCCTGCGAACCTTTTGACATAAACTGAAACTTAAAGACAAATCCATTAGCTAGTTTTTCCGAAACTAGCCGAGTTTTGGGAAAGGCTTGCCTAAAAAAATTTTACCAGGAAAAACCCAGATATTAAAATTCAGGAAAGCCCAAACCTAATAGCTAAAGACCAGCTTTATTCCTTCCGGCGAAGAGAGTATCCCGTATAGCGGAATTGAACAGGAGACTGTTTTTCCCGTCGGATTAATTTCACTTCCGGGTATTGTATTCAGGGTTCTGCCCTTATTGTCGAATATCTCAAGGCGGCCGGGACCCGGAAAAGTAACTTTCATCCTGATCGCATATCCCCTGGAAATGCTTTCAATCAGATTATTCAAAAGAGGGTTTTTAATCCCCTGCCCTTCATTGAGAATAAAAGATAAACTGCCCGAATTAATGCCGCCTGTAAACGACGAAACGGATCCCTGAGCGTCCATAAAAGCAAGAAGGCCATCAATATCAGAAAATTCCGCTTTTACACTGATATTTAGATTTTTTTCGTCTTCCCCGGAAGAGAAGGAAAGAAGCTTTATACCGGGAAGCCGCGCCAAGCTACGCTCAAAATCAGCTTTTCCTGCGGGGATGGTATTCCACCTTTCGTTACCATCAAGTTTTCCAAGAGAATCGAGAGACCGGGATATACGATACTCCAGGGCCATGGTTCCCCCGCCATTCTGATTTATTGTTATATCAAGGTCCGCTCCCAAACATGAACTCAATATAAAAAGCAGGAGAAGGGCAAAAAAGCACAAGATCTGTTTAAATTTCATAGATGTTCAGAAATCCTCCGAATAAATTTTCACGTCCTGTATACGCACAGGCATTTCATTCTCGATCATATAAAGCGCCTTCTGCATAACGGACTCTCCGAAAACCTGTGAATTGGATACAAGAGCCCCTCCTATTTGGCCGAAGGTAAGAGAATCCTGAAGATCCACTTCAGCAGCGCTCATGTGGAAACGCTGCTTAAGTTTATCCTTGACAGAACGAATAATGCGCCGTTTATCCTTGATGCTGTCCACATCCGGGATTTCAAATAATATTTGGATCATGGAAACAATCATATTATTGTTATATTATACATGAAAATGATCCGTTTGCGAAGTATCATCTCTCATAAAGATCTCTTCCGGCCAGCAGGAACCGCAGTATTATTTGTCATTTTCTTTTCTCTTGCCATGGCCCTTTCAGCCCAGGAAACTCCGGTTCTTGACGTTGAAACATTAAGGGACCGGATCACAAATGAAGCGCCCGGAGAACTTATAAATCTTGATATAGGGGATTCGTCGGTTTCATTGAGGCTGTCAGGCCGCTGGAAGGGAACACTGCAGGCAAGCCTGGGTTTTTCGCTTACTCCCTTTGGAGCTGCAGCACTCTTTGGCGACACTCCTTTTTTTGCACAGGAAGGAGACATTACCCTCTCCCTCTGGATCAGGGACCGCTGGTTTGTAGAGGCGAATTTTATGGATAATTCATCCCTTAATACCTACAGGGCGGGATATCAGGGAACCGAGGGCGAAGTCATAAGATATATAGGCTTTGGAAATACAGGACTTGATTATCCTTCATTTCCGTACCTTGATCTTGGAGGTGATACTCCTTCTTCCTTTGGAGCTTACGGCAATTTTGCGGTTGGAAACTTCTCCCTTCACAGCCTGATACGTTATGACGCTGCCGCCAGAGAAGAGCGTGTTTTTATAGGAAGCCGTGAACGAAGTTTCAGTTATGCCAAACTTTCCAGGCCGCAAAGAGGGATTTCCTTTGTCCTTCCTGATGACAACCTTGAAAGCATTCCTGAAGTATATATAGAGGACAGCAAGGGCCCTCTGCTGGATAGTGAGGGAAGACGCTGGCGGCTTGCCGAAACCAGTGAATATGGTGCAAATGCCCGGTATGGTCTTGTTGAACTAACCCTGGGAAACTATACCGGTGGAGCTTCCGAACCGGAAGCCATGATTGCAGTGGCCTATAACAAGGTTAATTCAACCCCCTGGAGGAATTCCCTTATGGGCGGTTATGCTTCATCCGATTTTCTTGTGAAGGTTAAGGATTGGCTTCAATATGATCTGGAATCATTGCCGCAATGCGGCGGGTATACGCCAATCTCCGGTATTGCCGGCATGCCCGGTGAAACAGAAATTATCAACACCAATACACCTATTCTTGTTATCTATGAACCGGGAACCTTTTCGCCCTTTGAAAAACAAAACCGTTACGATGCGCCGCTAAATATATCATCGGATGCTGCCCTGATAAAAATTTCCAGCGGAGAAACCATTCCAGATTATGAAGTAATCCCGCTTGAAAATTTTTTTCCCATGACGACGATGGAAAACCAGGAAGAAGTAAAAACTACCCGCGGCGTATATGAACTAATTAAAACCGGACCCAGGGAATCACGTTCGCCAAAAGAACGCTGGCCATTGGGTGAGTCCATTCCCCAGCTCTATCTGCCGGGCCGGCCATTATTTGTAGAAGATATGGCCATACGTTTTACAAATTACGGAGCTATGGGCGCCTATTCCATAGGAACCGATGTTGTTCCCGGCTCGGTACAGGTTTACAGAAACGGTATTTTGGATCCAAATTTTCATTTCAGTCCGTCGGGAGGAACGGTCAGCCTTGCAAATCCTGCAGGTTTCAGCGAAGTGATCCGCATCACCTACCTTAAACAATCCATTGAACGCCGTTTGGGAAGCCTCGCCGCAGGCATAGGCGTTATCTGGGATTCTGGCGGTTCCTTTAACTGGAAACTTGGTCTTGGCCTTAGGTGGAATGTTTCTTCCGACGATTACTCGGAAAACGGAGCTTCCAGTCCCGGCAGCGTCGGTCTTGGGGCTGAGGTAAAATGGGATTATGAAAAACTGAAGGCAGGCATTGCCCTGGGTTTTGGTTTTGAACAGCCTGACACAACCGGCATTTACAGAGCCGCCGGCATGGAAGGGAATGAAATGCTCCTTCCTGTCCCGCTTGCCTCATCCTTTCTTTCCGGCGCCCCAAACTCTTATGGTTTAACAGAACGTTCCGACCTGGTTTTCAGGAAGATCATAGACAATACGCTTTCATCCTCTTCACAGGTTCTGTCTGCCGAATTTGATTTTTCCCCGGGCGAAACCTGGACAGGAGTGGTAGTACCTCTGGGATTAAACGGAGAATATCTGGAACGGGCCGGAAAAATCGAAATTCTATATCGATTCATTAATTTGGATGCTGACGATCCCTCCCAAACCATAACTTTGAATCTGCAGATAGGCGCCCTTGCCGATAAAGATTCTCATAATGTGGAAAACCCCGAGCTACAGATCAATATTCCGCTCCATTCCGGCCCGGTAAATCTAACGACGAACGATCCCGGAATTATCACTTATACCCTCACAGATCAGGATAGGTTAAAACTCGGGAGCGCCAAATATTTTAGGCTCCTTATTGAAAGATCATCTGTTTCAGGAAATTTAAACGGCAGGGTGATTCTTGCCCCTCCCCTGATCCAGGGAGCGCTTTGGCGTCCTGTGACTGTTGCACATAACAATATTACGTCAAATACCGGATTAACTGGCCCCCAGGTCAGCGCTTATGAAGAGAAAGATTCTACCCTGGAAAATAAATACACCAATACAATAAAAAGACTTCACATGGGAAGCAGCCTTCAGCGGGTTTTAAATATTGCCTGGGATGATTTTTCAGACAGCGATTCAGGCCCTGGCGCAGATACAAGGATCCCGGTAATTCCCCTCGCAAATTACCGATCATTAAGTTTCTTTGTCCGGCGGCCCGCTGCAATCCGCTCTCCTCTCGATACTGAAACAGAATTTATGGACAAACAGGATAGACTTGATGAAGGAACACTGCGTTTTCTAATCGCAAGGGGTCCTGATTCGCTAAAAACAACAGGAGAAATTGTCCTGGAGGCTGTAATTCCTCTTGCGGATTTTAAATCGCTTGAAAACGGCGAATGGGTGCGTATTGACATTCAATACCAGGACGGGAATCCAGTTATTCATTTGGATGGTAAACCTGGTTCCGGACCTCCGCCAAAATATAACAGTTCCGCCCTAAGGGCTTTTTCCCAGTCAAGTGCCGCAGGGGGAAACATGTTTACCGGAACAGATACGGTAACCGATTCAATGTATGCTGCTTTCCTCATAATACCGGGAATAAATCCCTTACCAAAGGGAAACATGGCTTTTGACGAGATCATTCTTGAAGATTCTGTTCCTTCCTACAGGCTAAATAACGGGGCATCTCTAGAATGGAACCATAGCGGTGCAATTCTTGCAATAAGGGAAAAAGTCCTGGTTTCGGATTTTTCATTTAGCTCAGCCATTGAAACCGGCGTCCAGGGTAATCCTTTTGAAGGAAGAAGCGATGGAAGTTTTGGAATGAACGGCCGCAGCCAGGCCGGTATTTCTGTCTTTGGCGCGAGCATTTCCGGCAATTTTTCCTATTCCCTTTCATCCTATAGCGGAAAATATACGGATTATTTCTGGTCCGCAGGCCACAGCCTTTCCCGCACTTTTGGTCCTTTTTCAATCTCCGGGTATTTTAATGACGCTCCCTCAGACAGGTTAATGAATCACGGTCTTTCGTTTGTCCTCAACACAAAAGTCAGTGGTTCCCTTTCCGGTGAGGCAGTACAGCAGGATGAAAGGCTAAACCGCCGCTGGCTCGCCGGCGCTGGGGGAAGCCCTGCCGAAAAAATACCCCTGGATTTTTTTATTAATGCCTCCATGGGAATTAGCGAAAAAATCGGCAATAGCGGCCATAAACTTTCCAATTACGCACTGGACTGGATTAAAAGTTTCGGCTACCTTATTCCCGATTCCGGCGCCGGCGCAGAAGGCAGGGATCTGCGGGGCAATTTGCGTCTTCGCCTTAATACATCACCGCTTGGAACAGAACTTTATTTTCAGGGTTTGTCATCATTCTCATCCCCCGGAAATATATCCGGTTCAGGATCTCTACTAAGGCTGGATTTTCCCCTTAACTTCGCAGACTCCGGTATTCGCATGCTGTTCAGAAATGAGCGTGAATACAGGAGGGATCTTTTCGGCACCAGCCGTCACTTTCTGCACGACGCTGAATTATGGGGAGAGAACTTCGCCCTCTCTCTGCCCCTGTTATTTTCAATTCCACTCTATTCCCTTTTCGATCCGCGGATGGACAGAAAGATGCATAAATTTGCATCCCTGTCTTCGCACTCAATGGATGGCGATTCATTCCCGGAATTAAGCCGGTTTTCTGACAGGGTAGAATTTTCCCTTCAAAGGGCAATGAATTACGGCCTTTCATCCCTGTTTGTTCCTAACCGTTTTACTTTCAGATTAAGCAGGGTTCTTGAACAAAAACTTGATATTCCCTCTGATACCCTTGGCATCGGCGCAGTTTTGGGTTTTTCATCAATAAACATGTTCGGCGCCATGGGAACAGCTCCCCTTTTTAAATTCTATCAGGGTGATGAATTTAACCATTCCATTGAAACTCAAATTTCAATTCCAAAAACTGAAAATGTCTTCTGGACTCTGCGGGCAAATCAGGCCCTTGCTTTTTATGGATTTTCCGGCGCAGAGCTTTCGGTGGACAATGCCCTTACAATAAATTCCTCCAACCGTTACGGAGAAAACGGGCGCTGGTCAGACAGTCTTGCCGTATCATGGACAAGTCCAATGGAGAGGACTCTGCTCGGAAATATCTATGCGTCTTTTGCACGAATGGCAGACAGGCAGAGCGGCTGGCTTACCCTTTCAAACCTCACCAAATCGGAATATGAACTCGTCCGCAGGGAAAGCCTTGAATTCGTCATTGAGAAATCAAGCGATAGCTATTATGGAGATTATGTCCGTTTTTCCATAAGTCTTGGTCATGAATCAATTGTAAGAATTTTCGGGAAATTAAACCTTTCTGTTTTTGGAAAAATCGCCCTGTCTGAAGACACAGGCTCAAAAATACTTTCTTTTATCGGTACGGTTGGAACCAGTCTGTTTATTAGTTTTTAGTTAAAAAAATAGTTAACAGTAAATAACCGGTTTATTCACGGGGAAGGTTTAATACCTTTTAAGAACAACAAACTAATCCCTTCACGGTGAGCTTGTTGACTCTGCCTTGATACTCTCAATAATCCTTTTTATTTCTTCCATGTTTTCCGCGGTTATTCTTTGGTCCAGCAACAGGTCTTCAATTGCATTAATATCCTTAAAACCTTCCTTAATTGAAGCATTGAGTTCCGTTATTCCCTCGCTGTTTTCAGGATCGGCAATAAGGATTAACCTGGCAGCCTTAAAATACAGTTCCGATTTTTTAAGCTCGTCTGTATCCTGTCTTAAGGCATCAATGGCAGCCCTGTACTGTTCAAGCGCCTTTGCATAAAGATCAGCGGATTCAAGAACCTGGGCGTATTCATATAATCCCTGCGGACTGGATGCGCCCAAATCCAGCCATTTGGCATAAGTATCAGCCGATTCAATTTTATTCTGGGCCTTCTGCGATCTCGCAAGAAGCAAAAGAGAGGATGAATTTTCTTCAAGTGCAAAGGGATATTTTTTCAGTGTTTCTTCGCTTTTTTCGTATTTGCCCAAACCGTAAAGTACAAGCGCGTAATTAAAACCATCGTCTGAGCTTTCGGGAATAAGCAGGAGAACCCTGTCGTACAGGGCTTCTGCCATTTGAAGATCCCCGTTCTTTATCCGGGAAAAAGCCGCAGCCTTTAAGGCCATCACATTTTCAGGATCGCGTTTTAAAATATTTTCAAAATGACCGGCTGCTTCTCCGTAACGTCCTGTTTCATAGGCAATCCTTCCAAGATTGTATTCGGAAGCAATCAGGGTCTTGTCCGCAGCCATTGCCCTGTTAAGCCACTGTTCAGCCTCGGAAAATTTGCCAAGCTCGAAGTATGCCATACCTATGGAAAAATACTCCTCGGCCCTGGCTGCTCCTTTTGAAGCACAGGAAAAAATTACCAAAAAAAACAGGTTTAGGAAAACAATTATGCGCCATGAATATTTTTTTTTCATTTTTTCTTTTGGGTATTCAGAACAGTATTTTCTATTTCCCTAAGCTGCGCCCTGTAAAGGCGCGCAATATTGGAACCGTAATCAGCTATAAGCTGAATTATATTTCTGGGCATATCTGTATCTCTTCCGTTAATTCTGTCCCCTGCATCCCCGAGTCCGGGCATAATATAGGCGGTTTCATTTAGCACGGGATCCATCCACAAGGTATAAACATGGCAATTCTCAAGAGCCCGTACAGCCCTAAGGGCGCCTTTCAGCGCGGAAATGGCATTGAAAAATTGAATGGATCTTGGCTGTATTCCCTCGTTTAAAAGATACTTTATGACCGTTACAAGACTTCCGCCTGTGGCATTCATGGGATCTGCAAAGATCAGATCTTTTCCGTCAAGGACCTCGAGATTAAAGTATGAACGATCCAAATCCAGTATATATTCCATGTCGTATTCGTGTTTTGAATCATCACGGCGAATTTTAAAAAGGGCAAAAGGCGTTACATAGCCGTTGGAAGAATATTCCTGAATCTCCTTGCTCATTATCATAGACGGAAGCAGGGCTCCGCGCAGCATTACGCACATTACGGTATTTTCGATCTTCTCGTCAATGTTGGTTATTTTATGGACGGCAAAATTCTGAACAGGAATTTTTACAGGCGTCTTAACAATCATATAATTTTTATTTAAGCCTGTGGTTCCTCCATAGGCAAGTTTAAAGAGCATTTCATAGGCCCTCTGTATATAATAGACAAATTCCTCGTTTCCTGTCCTATAATCCCTCAATTTGGCAATAAGACGCGACGCTTCAGGGTGGCTCTCCTGGGGTGTCAGAAATGAATATACATGAAGTCCCTTTTCTGCCCTGCATATTTCCTGCATTATCGATCCCATCTCATTAAAAAGCCGGATCAGGTTCTCTTCTTCCCGTTTTTTCTCTTTTTCTACCCTGCTGGTGTCAAGGATGGAGTAACAGCTCATTACCTCACGGTAGATCCTGTCCATGTTGCCGATGTATTCCCTGTCCGTATCAGAAAGATAGCCGTCAAGGTCTTCGGCTTTAAGAATAATCTGATTCATATCCGGAGTTTACACTATTTGAATGGGTAAAACAATCCGATCAGGAATAATCTGTTCATAAAAAAGGCCCGGAAAACCGGGCCCTGAAAATCAATATGACAAACTTAGATTAGGAAAGTAATTCCTGTGTGTAAGAAGGTACCCAGCCACCATCTATCCCTATATGACCATCCTCCCCAGGAATATCTGGTACTGAAGAAATAATGTTCCCAGCCAAGTTCACCGAATACCCCAATTTTGGGGCTAAAGAAGTAACGGACCCCGGCGTTAAAGCCATAAGCAAAACCTGCGCCGACTTTTTTACTGCCGTGATAATCTTTCGTTAAAAATCCAATGTCTGCGCCCATCTTTAATGTAACGTAAACATCAAGATTAGGTACTTCAAAATTGGGGTGCCAGGCTGCTTTTCCCATAATGGGAATTGCGATTGCCCCATTTCCCAAGATACCGCCTAACCCAAAAGCGGCACCTACTTCACCTCCAACGGTTAAAGGAATGGGAAGGGCATATTCAAATGCTCCGGTAAGTCCCAATGCAAATCCCAGACCGGAATAGGTTCCTATACCAATAGTTGGGCTTACAAGCCAATTACCGGGAGTAATGGGCGATGGAAAGGTGCGGATGTCAAAAGAAAATGCAGCTCCCCCCACTACAAAAAGAATCAATAAAACAAGAAAAAACTTCTTCATCGAAGACCTCCATGTAATAATTATAACAAATTTATGGTTTTTTTTAATAAAAATCAAGTACCTAAGGAAAAATTTTCAACTGAGCTTTTTTGGAATTCATGCATTTTTTTTGGTTTATCCCCTCTTTTAAAAATAATGGAAATAGTTTATCATAGCAGTCAATTAAAATAGTAATTGGGAAGGAGGATTTTATGAGGATCACTACCCGGGGCAGGTATGCGCTAAGAGCCTCTTTGGCCCTTGCAAAACTTGAGAAACAGGGAGGCCCGGTTTCAATAAACATTCTTTCAGAACTCGAGAATATCTCCTCCGTTTTTCTGGAACAGATCTTTTTTAAGCTTAGGAAAGCAGGTATTGTTACATCCGTGCGGGGACCGGGGGGCGGTTTTCGTTTTGCCCTGCCTCCGGAACAGCTCACTGTAAAGCAGATCCTGGATGCCGCCGGAGAAGAGTTAAGCATTACCTTCTGCGACAAACACAGCGATAATTGCGATCGCATTAACGAATGCCTTGCCCATCAAATTTGGGAAGATGTGCATAATTTAATGAATGATTATTTTGGCAATATTACCCTGGCAACCATACTGGAAAGGCATGACAAAAATCGCCTTACCGGCGGCCCAGAGGAGTAAAATGTTTCATAAAACATCCGGATGGAAGGTTCCGGATTCCAAAGCCTATGAAAAGGTAGTTGGGACTTTTAGAAAACATCAAAAAGGAATAACCTTCCAGGACATCGCAGCCAATACGGGCCTGCCTCTGGAACAGGTTAAATCCCTGGTCCCATCAGCACTGGACGAATATTCAGCCCGCCTGGAGGTCACCGAAAGCGGGGAGATACTTTTTTCCTTTCCAGGAGGTTTCGTAAGCCGTTACAGGGGGATTCTTCCCATCCTAAAGCGGTTCCTGTCTTCTTTGTTCCGTTTTTTCACCGCCGCCATTAAGCTGATCTTTAAATTCTGGATCCTTGTAATGTTGATAGGTTATTTCTTGCTGTTTGTGGCCATTGCCATTGCATCAGTTTTCCTTTCGGTTTCCGGGAGTTTTAATTCCAGGAACCGCCGCAGTGGAAGGGGCGGTTCCATGAATTTTTCCTTTGGAATTTTTAATCTATTTTTCAGACTCTGGTTCTATTCGGAAATTTTCGGCAGCGGGAGGCGCAGGTACGGTTCATCGCTTCTTCCGGGCCGGAAAAAAAGTTCAGGCGCCGGTGGACAGCCCCTTTACAAGGCTGTCTTTTCATTCGTCTTTGGCGATGATGACCCCAACAGAGACGGGGAAACAACGGGGAGAAAAGAGTTTATCTCTTATCTAAGGAAAATGCGCGGCGTTGTTTCTCTTCCCGAACTTATTATCCTTACAGGGCTGCCTCCCCAGGATGCCGAAACTCTGATGATGCAGCTCTGTGCCGAATTCAAAGGCAGCCCTGAAGTTACCGATGAAGGTACCGTGGTCTACCGTTTTGAAGAAATTCTTTTAAGCGCAGAAAAGAATACAGGTACAAACCCAGACCAAAATCTTTCTCCCGGCCTTGATTCCGGCCTTCCCAGGCCTGTATATAAAAAGCTTAAAACCTTTTCCGCCAATCCCAAAAAGCTTAATATCTGGTTTGCCCTGATTAACGGGGTAAATCTTTTTTTTGGAACTTATTTCTTTTCCAGCAGCTTAAGTATTGGCCATATTTTGAACGAAGAAGTTCTCCGTAATAGCGGCATCTATGGCAGGGTTTATCATGCTCTATCCGTTTTGGGCCTGGAGGCGTTTCCCGTTATTCAAATTGCCCTCGGCCTTGTCCCCTTTTTGTTTTCCCTGCTGTTCTGGCTTATTCCGTTTATCCGTTCTTTTATGGTAAAGAAGGAAAACCGGACTATTCGTTTGAATAATTTCCGCAGCTGGCTCTCCGGTAAAATCTGGTCTGCTCCGTCTCCTTTTACCCGGGGAACCCAAAAACCTGCAGCGGACGAATACAGCCCTGCGGATTTAAAATCTGCCGAGACTCTTGTTATTAAGGAATTAAACGCTTTTTGGAAAGCGGATATTTCTATTGGAGAAAAAAACGAAGAAATCTATAGTTTCCGGGAACTGGGTCTGGAAAAAGACGCCCTTGAAAAATACCGCCTTAATATTGAAGCCGGAGGAAATACCGGAAAAGTTATTTTTGACACTGAATGAAGAACCTTGCGGTAAGCCTTTAAGGAAGACGGAAAGTATGAATAAGAGCCGGTGTACTGAATATATATGAGTAAGAATCCTGGTTAAGCCCCACCGCCACTATATAAAAAGACGCATACGCGTAATCCAGGGATGCGCCGTCTGCGTCTTTGTCAATAGTATCGGCGTTTGTATTTTCATCAATATTATCAACATTGCGAAGTACATCTGAATTTAAAAAATATCTGTCCGGTAAGGGTACAAATCCGTCATTGGATCGAAACAGCACATAGGGACCGTCAATTAAAGTTCCGTTTTGTGTTATTTCAAGAGTGGGATAATCATTTTGTGAAGAAAAATCAATTACAAGAGTTCGGCCCAATACTCCTGAACCCAGTATCCTGTCTATATTTGCCCCTTCAAGAGTTAGGTATTTAAAACCTTTTCCCCTAAAGAAGGTATCCATGTTTGTATTCACAAGAGTAGTGCTTTCAATATAAGGCCTAATCGATAAATAATCCGAGTATAGAGACGGATTAATATTATTATAATTTGTAAGCGGTGACGGCGAGATTTCCTGGTTATTGGTTAAATAGATACGATAAAAAATTACATAATGTGTAAAGGCGGTACCGGAATTGTCATTCGGGATTCTTACTTCCGCCCTGGAGTCAAGGGTATGGCCTTCTTCGGCATTGGACTGCGGAACCGGATAAATATACGGATAATCTTCAAGCCCGCAGTTTCCAAAGAAAATTAAAACAAAAAGAAATAAAAAAATGTTTTTTTTACACGCTTTTTCCATTTATTCCAACAATACGATTATTCTGCTTTGCGCAAGATTAGCCCACACAGGATCGTTTGGCCATCTGCTGACCAGTGTATTGTAGGCTGCAAGAGCGGCGTCCCGGTTATTGCGGGATTCTTCCAGCCTGCCGATGGAGAATTGAGCCCTGGCGGCAGCCGGGAAATTAGTGCCGAAATCTATCGATCTTTTATAAAGATCAAGGGCTGCCTCAATGCTTCCGCTTTCTTCGGCTGCTGCCGCAGCGTTATACAGGGAAGCAGGAGCAAGATAGGTTTTTGCGCCTTTTTCCGCCGATGCGGTAAAAGCCTTCTCCGCCTCAGCCCAGTCTTTTCTTTCCCAATAAATTCCGGCGCTTATTGCGTATGCCCTTGCGGCGGCAAAACCGGAATTCTTTGAGGCAAAAGCGGTAATATCATCAAGGAGGGTATCCACATCTGCCTGCTTTAGGGCGGAATCAGGATCATCACCTGAGATATAAACCTTAAGTTCTTCATAGCGGCTGTTAAAAGCATCTACCTTGGCAAGGGCGGCTGAAATGAGTCTGTTCCGGACCGTTATAAAAACTACTATTCCCAGCATAATTATAATTGCTGCCACCAAAGAGGCAAGCAGCTTGCTTCTGTTTTTCTGAATAAAATCATTGATCTTCTCTGCTACATTCATTTTTTCAGCTTTTGAATCCGATGCTGCGGGCATTTTTTGTTACTCCTTGGGATTATTGATATCCAACTCTTTAATCAGCCTGGAAAGATAGGTTCTCTGTATGTCCAGAGCCTTTGCCGTCTCTGTCTGATTCCAGTTATTTTCTTCAAGTACCTGCTTGATAAAATGGGCCCTGAAAATATTTTCCGCTGTTCTTAAATTCCTGTTGCCTTCTCCGGATATTACGGGTGTTATCGGGGATTTAAGGAATAGATCTTCTACTTCTATCCAGTTACCCTTGCCTATTATACAGGCCCGTTCTATGCTGTTCTCCAGTTCCCTGACATTTCCGGGCCATGAATACGCGAGCATGGTTTCCATTGCTTCCTGGGAAAAGCCCTTGAATTGATTCCGCGTTTTTTTCATATTTATTTTCAGGAAGAAATCTGCCAATAGCGGAATATCTTCCGGTCTCTGCCTTAATGGCGGGATGTAAAGCGGCAGTACATTCAATCTATAAAATAAATCCCGGCGGAATTCACCTTTTTCAACCTGTTTTTCTATGTCCCGGTTGGTTGCCGCAAGTATGCGTACATCAACTGTAACTGTATTATCCGAGCCTACCTTCTCAAAGGTGCGTTCCTGAATTACACGAAGAAGTTTGGATTGAAGGGAGAGCGGGAGTTCTGCAATTTCATCCAGGAAAATGGTCCCGCCGTCGGCTAGTTCAAAACGTCCATGCCTGTTTGTTATTGCATTGGTAAATGCGCCCTTTACATGGCCAAAGAGTTCGCTTTCCAAAAGTCCCTCGGGAATGGCAGCGCAGTTTACACGGACAAAAGGTTTGCCGTTGCGGGGACTTTTAAGGTGTATTTGTTCGGCAAAAATTTCCTTCCCTACCCCGCTCTCCCCCAGGATTAATACCGATGAATCAGTCCTTGCCACTCGATCCACAATTTCCAGTTTTTCCAGAATTACAGGACTCTTGGCAATTATTTTGTGCAGCCCCATGTCCGATTCTATCTGTTCATGGAGCTGCTCGATTTTATTCCTTACTTTTTCTATGCTTCTTGCGTTTACAACGGCAATCCCTGCCTGGGTGGCAAATATTTCCAGCCACTCCAAATCTTCCTGGGTAAACTGCTTTCCGTCTTTTTTGTTGATTATCTCAATTACACCCAGACATTCATCCTTAACCCTCATGGGTACTGCCAGCATGGCTTTGGATGGGTAATTTACGGATTTTGAAATGTCATGGCGATGTCTATTATCACTTTCGGCATCGCTGACGATTATGGATCTGTTATGAAGAGCGACCCAGCCTGCAATCCCCTCCCCCATCTTTACGGTAAAGCGTTTCATTTCGGCGCCGGCTCCGCCCATGGAAACCTCAAAATAAAGTTCCTGGGTTTCCTTGTTTACCAAAAGCAGGCTTGACGCTTCTCCGCTGCACAGCCTTGTAGCCGAATCCAGTATTTGGGTCAACAATGAATTTAGATCGGAATAATTCGAATTTATTAACGCATTCGTTTCAATGAGTGTATTGAATTTCTGAACATCAATTGTCGCCAACATACCAAAAAGGTCTCATCCTTGGACTATAATATGCCGGATAAAACAGGGAGAAAACTATTCCCCCGTACCCTTATCCGCATCTTTTGAACTAGTATCCACCTGATTCTTGTCCGCCGCGCCATGAGTTTCTTCTGCCTGTGTCCTGTGTGATCTGGATTCCCCTGTTGCGGGAGTCTTGGACTTAAGAAAATCTCCTAGAGTATAGGTGGAATCATCAGATTCATCCGCCGACATATAGCGTGATAGTTCTTCCTGCTGTACCTTTTTCTGATAATCTCTTATTGAGAATGCGACCTTTTGTTTATCAGGCTGAAGTTCCAGAACAATGGCTTTGATCTTCTCTCCTTCATGGTATTTTTTCAGGGCGTCTTCGGGAGTTTCTTCCCGGTTCTCTACCAGGTTGGATTTATGAATAAGGCCTTCAATCCCCCCCGGCACACGAATAAAAATACCAAAGTCCGTAATTGAAGAAATTTCACCTTCCACAAGGCTTCCCGGTCTGTAAGTATCGGCAAAACTCTTCCAGGGATCTTCAGAGAGCTGCTTTATTCCAAGCCTTATGTTCCGGTTTTCCTTGTCCACATTAATGACCATTATTTCAATTTCTTTTCCGGCCTGTAATTCACTTGACGGATGTTTTATCCTCTTTGTCCAGGATATATCGTCACCGTGGAGGAAGCCGTCAATACCCTCTTCCAATTCGACATAGGCGCCTACGTTTGTTACCTTTACAACTTTTCTGGAGAGTCTGGTTCCTACCGGGTACTTTTCGTCGATGTCTACCCAGGGATTTGGAGTTACCTGCTTTAACCCAAGAGAGACACGCCCTGCCTGTAGATCATAACCGAGTACCATGCATTCAACTACATCGCCAATGCTGACTATATCGCCGGGCTTTTGTATTTTTTTTACCCAGGAAAATTCTGAAATATGGGCAAGACCTTCTATTCCCTCTTCCAGTTCTATGAATGCGCCGAATTCGGTAAGTTTGGTAACCTTTCCCTTTACCACATCGTTGACATGGTATTTGTCTTCAAAGTGGACCCAGGGATCTTCGGAAAAATGTTTAAGGGAAAGATTGATTCTTTTATCCACCGGATCAATACGAATAACTTTTAGACGTATTTCCTGGCCTTTCTTGACAAAGTCCTTGGGTCGTGTCACATGACCCCAGCTCATATCATTTATGTGAAGAAGGCCGTCGAAACCTCCCAGATCTATAAATGCGCCGAATGAGGTAAAACTCTTTACCGTTCCCGTAACATCCGTGCCTATCTGGGTATTGCTGAAGAAATCATTCCGTTTCTTTTCAATTTCTTCTTCCATGCACTTTCGCCGGTTAACCACAATATTGACTTTGCTGTCCGAATATAACCTTTCAACGAAAAATCTTAATTTTTCGCCGATGAGTTTCTCGGGTTTTTCTACCTTTTGTACATCCGATTGGCTAATTGGCAGAAAGGCATGAACCTCTGCACCCAAATTTACGTCAAAACCGCCCTTTATAAGTTTTTCTATGGTGCCTTCAACCGGGAGGTGATCCTGAAAAGACTGTCTGAGGTTCTTCCAGAAAATTTTAACGTCTGCCTTTTGCTTGGAAACGATAACTTCCCCATGTTTATTCTCTTTTGTTACAAGAATAACCTGAACCACATCCCCTTCTTTTGGGATCACGGAAAATTCCTCCAGGGGAATTTTTCCTTCCGACTTGTAACCAATGTTAATGAAAACCTGATCCTGGGTAACCTGGATCACGTGGCCTTCAATCATCTGGCCCTCTTCAAGCTGCTCGAGATTTTTTAGATATTCTTCCTGTAATTGAATCTGGATGTTTTCACCGGAGGATAGTTCTTTTTGCCTTTCCTGTCCGTTATTCAGATTAGTGTCCGATTCCACTTCCTTGCTTGTCATGCTATGTCCTTCCAACTGTAGTTTCTCTATTAATTTGTCATAAACTTGATCAACAGTCAAGACCGACGAGTCCAAATAGTCAACCCCCGGCGCAAGAAAAAGACTTCCCTCTTCTTTGTTTTTATCAATCTCATCCCTTGCCAAAATTGCCCTATGAATTTCCTCTAAACTCAGGTTTGAGACTCCCTGCTCAAAACGTCTTTTTGCCCTTGCTTCGGCAGAAGCATCCAGATAAAAACGGAATTCGGCATTGGGAAAAACCACAGTGGTCATATCCCTGCCTTCCACAACTGCATTGCAATTTAAGGCTATTTTGCGAATCAAATCGTTTACTACGTGACGTATTGGAACTATGGCTGATAGGGGGGCCGAGTATTTATCAATTTCATCGGTATGCAGGAGCTGAGTAACATCTTCTCCGTTTAGGTAAACCGAATTGCCCAGATACTCTATTTGCGAGTTTTTTGCATAATCCAGTGCTTTTTCCGGTTCTGAGGGGCTGATCCCCGCCCTCTGACAGCCAAGGGTAATTGCCCTGTATAGATTTCCTGAATTAATATAAGTAAACACACCCCTATTATCGTCTGGGCGGAGTCTTTCGGCCAAAAGCCGGGCGATAGTGCTTTTTCCGGAACCGGCCGGACCATCTATAGCTATAACCACTTTATACTCCCGGTTGAAAATTTATGGCTCAAAAAAAACTTATAGGCGAGCCATTTTTTAAACTAAAGCTTTTAGAAAGCCATGGTTTTAAATACATTTAATTCTTCCCTGGTAAGCGCGCGCGTTTCGCCCTCTTTTAAATTCCCCAGACTGCAAGGCCCTATCCTTACTCTTTTAAGATCTGCAAGGTGAAGATGAAAATGGGAAAAAACCCGCCTTATTTCCCGGTTTTTTCCTTCTACGAGAATTACCCTAATGGTTCTGTTCCCAATTCTCTCAATGTCCCTTGCCCTGTACAGAACTCCGTCAATTTCTACTCCCCTCTTAAAATCTTCAATGGCCCTGGCGGGAACAGGAACCGTGGATTCCGCAATATATTCCTTTTCTATCTCTGCCCTTGGATGTCCTATCCTGGCTGCAAAATTTCCATCATTGGTAAAGATCAAAAGCCCCGATGAACGGAAATCCAGGCGGCCAACACTGTATAACCTTGCTCCACAAGGCGGCAGCAGATCAAGGGCAAGAGGTCTATTTTGAGGATCTGAGGAGCTCGATATATAAAGCGGAGGTTTATTAAGAACCAGATAAAAAAAACGGCTTTCCGGCTTTACTTCCTTCCCGTCAAAACGTATATCATCGGAAGACAGCACCTTTTCGCCGGGTTCAAAGACTTTTTCTCCGTTTACCGTTATTCTTCCCTGTTCAATGAGTTCTGCTGATGCCCGGCGGGACGCTACTCCGGCATGGGCAAGATATACCTGAAGTCTTATGGCATTAGATTCTTCCGTCTTTAGTGTTCTCCTTCAAGTTCAAAACGTTCTGCTTCGCTTTCATCAAGTTTTGGAAGATCCGCTATACTGCCCAGCCGGAAAATTTTAAGGAATTCCTTTGTTGTTCCGTATTGAACCGGCTTGCCGGGCACTTCCTTTTTCCCCATCTCCCTTACAAGATTCTTTTCAATCAGCATGCGGATTATATTGTCAGCATGATGCACACCCCTTAAATCTTCCACTTCAGCCCTGGTAACAGGCTGTGAATAGGCGATTATGGAAAGGGTTTCCATTGCGGCCCTGGAAAGATGCGATTCACTTTTTCTCCCATATCGCTCTTTAAGGTTTTCCCAGTAAATTTTTTTTGGATATATGAGGAATCCGCCCCCGATCTTTGACAATTCGAGTCCCGATTCCGGCGCAGCATATCGGGCTTCCAGCTTGAGAAGGGCCTTTTCCAGAATTTCTCCGGAAATGCCGGAGATTCGAGAAATACCTGCTTCGTCAATGGGCTCGCCTTCCAAAAAAAGGATGGCTTCAATTAGAGCCGCTTCTTTCTCCAATTCCAAGTCCGTCATAAAAAACCCTGCCGTTTGGCCTTATTACTATATCCCCGAACATGCGGTTCTGAAAAACCATTACCATTCGCTGTTTGACAACTTCAAGAAGAGCCAGAAAAGCGCAAATAAAATCCAAAATTGACCCTGTACGTATTATCAGATCCGTTAAAAGGCATTCTCCGCGATTTTCAAGAATTTCGTAGAGTAGAGCTACTTTTTCATTAATGGTAATTTCCTCGTACAGATCAATTATTCTTTCATTGGAAAGGCCAGATGTATACTTTGAAAAGATTTTAAGCAGATCCCAGACATCCACCCTTTCCCAAAGATCTTCATCGTTGAAAGGAAGCGGGCGTTGAAGCCGTTTCCTTTCAATAACCCATTCCGCTTCCCTTTCTCTTTCCTCCATCAAAGCCGATAGCTTCTTTATTTTTTGATACTCAATCAGGCGTTCTACCAGCTCCTGCCTGGGGTCTTCATCTTCATCATCTCCGTCAATATCCACCGGGAGCAGCATCTTTGATTTTATTAGCAGCAGCGTAGCCGCCATTGTTTTGAACTCGGTAATTTCATCCAGATCCAGTTCGGACAGGGATGACAAATAATCCAGATACTGTTCGGTTATCTGTGCAATTGGAATATCATAGATATTTACTTCGTTTTTTTTGATTAAAAAAAGAAGAAGATCCAGGGGGCCTTCGAACTCATTTAATCTGAAACCGGGAAATCCACCAAAACTGCCAAAGGTATTTTCAGGTTTATCATTGATTTCGCCCGGAGAAGTTTCCATTGTGCAATATTACTTTTTTATGTTGATTCGGGCAATATAGTATCTTTGTCCAGGTTTTCTTCCGTGAGTTTTTTTACACCCTGATCCGGCAAGAAACTACAAATATCCCTATATAAAATTCCAGAATCAGGTTCAATTGCGTCTGGTAAAAGCTCAAGAAGAGGTTCCAGGGCAAAACGTCTTTCTTTGAGCATTGGATGGGGAATATTCAGATTGGCTTCTTTTACCACCTGATCACCAAAAAGAAGTATGTCTATGTCCAATAGCCGTTCCCCCCAGCGTATTTCCAGGGCCCTGTCCCGGCCAAAACGGGCTTCTATATAACTGATATAGTACAGAAGTTCCCGTGGAGTACCGGTATAAAAACCTGAAACCGCAGTATTTATAAATTTATTCTGGCGGGTTACATAAAGGGGATCCGTTTCGTATAATGAAGCGCGCTTAAGCCCTGAAAGGCTCTGCTTCATCATTGCTATGGCGTTTAAAATAATATGCCTTGAATTTCCCCTGTTGGAACCGAGACCAAGAACAATTAGTGAAGGAACGGCATTTTCCTGAATCATTCGTTTATGTAGAGGTCTCCTCTGGGTTTTTTCCATCAGCCTTTTGGGATGCAGCCTTCTTTATTGCCGCGCCCTGTGCCCCAAAATCTCTTCCTGGAAAAATAATTTTTCTGAGCCTGGCTTCAATATCTGCGGCAAAATCCGGGTTTTGAACCAGGTAATCCCTTGCACCTTCCCTGCCCTGCCCTATCTTTTCTTCACCGCAGGAATACCATGCGCCTCTCTTGTCGATAATCTCATGCTTAACAGCCGCATCAAGGAGACTGCCCGC
>JGI24702J35022_10000632_pt1 | contig 21450 bp, 15 predicted proteins | sample TergutTh196P4_FD_35022 | JGI IMG/M metagenome (IMG submission 35022)
TAATAGCGCCTACAATTGTTCCAGCCACATTCCCGCGTCCGCCAACTATGCTTGTCCCGCCAATTATTGTGGCGGCAACCGCATCCAGAAGATACGTCGCGCCGCCAATACCCGGCGTAATAACCGAAGCCCTGGCTGTTAATAAAATAGATGTTAAAACCGCCATAGCAGCGCTTAAGGCATAAATTTTCAGTTGGACATTTGTAATATTAACGCCGTTTACCTTGGCAGCGGTCAAGTTGCTGCCTATTGCGCAAACGTTCGCGCCAAAACGGGTGTAACGCATGATAAGAGCTATGAATACCGCAATAATAGCCGCATAAATCATAGAACTTGGGATAAAACCAACATATCCGCTCGCCAGAAATTTTAACGTTTTATTATTAAGGATAATCAGCCTTGTTGAAGAAAGGACAAGCGCTAACCCCTGCAAGATGGACATAGACGCCAGCGTCACAAAGAAGGACGGTAGATTGAAAATTCCTATAAAAATGCCGTTAAATAAGCCTACTGCAATTGCAACTAACACCGTTAAGATACCCGGTATCAATACACTATGAGTACTGTCGACAAGCATGCCAAATACCATTACATAAAAAGCCACCCCCTGCGCTGCGGACATATCCATACCGCCTGACATTAGCACCATCATGTTTCCAAGCGCTAAAATGATAAGCGGCATACTTTGCTGCAGAATCAGAAGAACGCTTGATGAAGTAAACATTGACGGATTTACCAAAAATAGAATTATAATTATCATAATTAATAAAAATAACGGAGAAAAATGCAGCATCTTAGATAATCTTTTTCTGGCGTCCAATTCTTTTTCACCCAACCTTTTCACTTTTGTTTTCATGCAACCCAAAGGCATAGTGCATTACTTCTTCTTCAGTTGTCCCATGCATGAGTTCCCTGACAATTCTGCCGTTATGCATAACTAAGATTCTGTCCGCAACATTTAATACTTCAGTAAGTTCAGAGGAAATTAAAATGATTGCGGCGCCCTTTTTCTTGTACCCGGCGATTATTTGATGGATCTCCGCTTTAGCGCCAACGTCAATTCCGCGGGTTGGATCGTCTAGGAGCAGGATATCCGGCTCCATCATAACCCATTTACCCACTACGACCTTTTGCTGATTTCCTCCGGACAGAAATATAGTTGTTTTATTGGGATCCGGAGGTTTTATACTCATTCTCGTTATTGTCTTCTCAACAATTTCTGTTTCCTTTTTTAGTTTAATGAATCCGGATTTAGTATTAAACCGATTCCAAATTAGAGATAGGTTGTGCTTTAATGACATCTGGGGGATGATTCCTTCTTTATGTCTATCTTCAGGTACAAAGGCTACGTTGTGCATTTTCCATTCCTTTGATTGTGGCTTTACTTTCTTACCATTTATCTGCACTGACCCTTTTAATAAAGGCTTCAATCCACACAAACATTCAATTATCTCCGTCCGTCCCGCGCCCATCAATCCAGCAAGCACTACTATCTCTCCACTGTGGACATCAAAGCTAACATCCTTTACAATACCACCGTCCGAAATGTGATCTGCTTGCAGGACGACCTCTCCGAGTTGAGTAGGCGTATACGGGAAAATATTATCCAGTTCTCTGCCAACCATCATATTTACTAGTTGCTTTTCTGAGAGTTCCTTCATATTATCTACTCTGCCGACAAGATTTCCGTCTCGTAACACCAATGCATGGGTACAAAGTTTAAACACTTCTTTTAATTTGTGTGTAATATATACTATCGCAACATTTTTTTTCGCGAGCAATTCTACAAGCTCATAGAGCTTATCGCTCTCAGTTTTTGACAGGGACGATGTAGGTTCGTCCATAATCACAAGCCAGGGATTACTTAACGCCGCTTTTACCACCTCAACTAATTGAGCTTGCCCAACAGTCAGTTTATACGCTTTTGTGTTGACGGGGAGATCTAAATTATAATCCGCAAGCATCTTCTTCGCCTGCCGATTCATCTCGGCTCTGTTAATAAAACCCATTCGACGAGGTTCCTGATTGAAAAACAGGTTTTGTGCAATACTAAGCTCCGGAATGAGGCTGTAGTGTTGATGGATAACGCTAATACCGCAAGCATATGCATCCTGTGGCGAAATGAACTTCAGCTCCTCTCCATCCAAATAGAGTTTTCCCTTAGTTGGTTCATAAACAGCGCCTAGAATGCTGACCAATGTAGACTTACCTGCTCCATTTTCGCCCACAAGACCTATAATTTGCCCGGATGTTATGCTCGCGTGAATATCATTTAGCGCCACAAAACCATCAAAATCCTTTGTTATACCGTCAATTGAAAGGGTTCGCGCCGCTTTGTATTCACTGTCGTCTTTGTCACAGGCGCCTTTACCCAGTAGGCTTTTTACATCAAAAATAACCTGTAGACAAAACTTTTTGATATTCAACATTATCCCAGTCTGATAGACTGCAACCGCAAATAAAAACATACCGCCGGTAAACATATATATTAAGTGTTGCGAGATACCGGTAAATGTCAAAGCAGTGCGAATAACAATAACTAGGGAAGTCCCAAACACTGCGCCGCCAACACGACCGCTGCCGCCAGTAAACAGAGCGCCTCCAATGAATACAGAAATCAGGATGTCAAATTCGTATCCCACCCCTGCAAGCGGTTGAGCTGATGATACACGCCCTATAAACAGCATTCCTACTAAACCACAGGAAATGCCAACTAAAACAAATGTCAACAATTTGACAGCTCTGGCGTTAATGCCAGATGCCCTTGCAGCGTCCGCATTTCCACCGACAGCATATATATATCTGCCTAAAAGGGTTCTGTTCATAATAACCCACCAGACGCCTACAAGGATCAACATTACAAATATAACGACGGGAACGGGGCCAAAACTCTTTGTTCCCAACCAAAGCACGGCTGGATCGTTCACGCGAATCACGGAAGCTTTTGATATGCTCATTGTCAAGCCGCGTGCAAAAGCCATCATACTATATGTCGCAATAAATGGATTTACGCCCAAATATGCGACCAAAAGACCGTTAACCACGCCAATTAACGCTCCTGTTAAAAGCATGAACAAAATCGCTGCCGGCGCCGGAATACCAAACTGCAGCGCAAGAGCGCCAATCATCCCTGTTACCGCCACGTTTGCCCCGGTGGATAAGTCTGTTCCCTTTGCTATAACCACAGCGTTAACCGCTAATGCAATAATTGCGGTATATGTCATCTGATACAGCATATTAATAATGTTTTCAACTGAAACAAAGACGGGGTTATTGAATATTGAGACAGATGAAGCAATCGCAATACACGTAACAGTTAAAACAATGTATATTTTTAAATACCGATTTCGCGACAAAGAATTCAATACGGCTCTCATAACTCATATAAACCTTTCATAAACAGACGGGATGGGATTTAATACCCCATCCCTCTGTTTTTTTACATTTGACTTATGTATTATTGACCAGATATTGCCGAAACATCCTGCGAAGGATTAAACTCGTCTGCATAGGTTAAATAGATTTGTTCTGCAGCGTCAGGAGTAATATAGTCGACGGTATACCCTTTTCCTGCGAGCATACTAGCTGTCACATCAGACATTACTGTAGTTGCTGACATGTAAATGATTTTTGGCATTTCTTCACCTGCAACTAACCTGATAGCCGCAGCAATATTCCAATAACCACATCGATAACCCCCAATTAGCTGTGAACAGAGCATTTTTCCTTCACGTATAGCATCATAAACTTCAGGCTGACCATCATTGGAGGCCCATATCAGGTCGCTCCGACCTGCTGATTCCGCTGCTGCCATGCTGAGCAACGAGTAAATGTCAGATATAGTGAGTATTCCTATAATATCATCAGACTGAAGCCAGGTTTCAGTTATTGTCGTCGCCTTGGAATTGTCCTGATTAGTTAATTGTACGTCATATTTTAAATTTGGAAAACCGCTTATGGCTTCAGTAAATCCTGCTAAACGTTCTTCCATCGTCCAGTTTCCTGCTACTCCCGAAATAATGCCAATCGTGCCTTCCTTGCCGTCCAATGCCGTGCAGAGCGCCATACCTGATGTGTAACACTGAATTCTATCGTGGTAAATAGAAGAATAATTATCAGTGCCCTCAACAATTCCTCCGCAGTTAATTACAATAATACCTGCATCGGTCGCTTTATTAACTACGGGTATCAAACCTGTTGTGTCGATAGGCTCAATGATTAAAGCGTCATATCCCTGCACAATACAATCCTCAATCAATGATATTTCTTTGTCGATGGCGCCATCATAGCTAAACCAGTTTAATTCGATTTCGGGATAACCAGCTGCAGCGTAATCTACAACAGCCTTGTCACCAGCTTCAATCATCTGTTGATAAAATGGATTTATCAAATCACTGAGGAACACGGCCACTTTCTTCTTCTCTGCTGATACAACCGCCGCATCAGTAGCGGCATTAGCAGTTGTTGTTGTCGCCGCTTCTGTAACTGAGGCAGCAACAGTTGTTGTAGTTGTCTCTGTCGTCGTTGGAGCTGTGGCTGTACCACATCCTATACATAGTGTGAGCAATGAAATTACCATTAGTAGTGAAATTAACTTTTTAAACATTTTTGCCTCCTTTTTTTCGTTTTTTTACGTACCTGATTCCTTCCGCGAGATGCTACTCATAATTGTGCGGCGTATGTTATGTAATATTACTAACTCTTGCCATGCTCAGATGCACGCGTTAATCGCTTTCCTCCTTTCCATGCTTATTTAAGTTAGAATAAACATCTATAAAGCCTTTATCTTGGGAGAGGCAACCTGACAAACTAGCGATATAAAGGATAATTGGCGATTGCCGATGCAAAATAGAGGCGCGGTGTTTTGCCGCTGCATCTTTCTCAATTACATGCGAATAAGCGTGCAGTTGGAAAAACGTCTTACATTGCGAGGTTTAAGCTACATCCGCGATTTGTAACAAAAGTATTGGCTTTTCAATGTCCATGGATAATTTTCTATATATTAGCCTCAGTTGGTTAGTTTATCTAATCAACATATATTTATCATACAAATTAATGCTTGTCAATAATTTATTTAATTCTAAATATTTTCAGTTTTAAATTGTAAGTAATGATAAAGCATAAAATACTTTATAGTCATTATACCTAACATACTTGACATATTTAAATTGATATGTTATAAAATTATCTTAGTTGATAAGTTTTCTTAACAGAACAATTATACTCAAACAGGGTATTCTTGTATATATGCCGCAAGAAGAATCCTCACAAGGGGTTTCACAAGCGTCTAAATATTAAAGTGTCGAGGAGATTAGTATTTTGGATAGTATAGAGCTAAAAAAATATCACAAACAGTATAGTCAGGAATTGTTTGAAAACTGTCTGCCTTTTTGGCTAAATTACTCTATAGACGATGTAAACGGGGGTATATATAGCTGTCTGGATCGGGTTGGTCAGATATACTCTACTGATAAAAGCGTATGGCTAAACGGAAGAAGCGCATGGACATTTTCTCATCTATGTAACCAGTATGGAATACGAGCGGAATGGCATGATGTAGCCGAAAGCTGTTTAAACTTTTTAAATGATTATTGTATTGATAGAAGCGATGGCAGAATGTACTTTTCCGTTACAAAAGATGGAAAACCGCTAAGAAAACGCCGTTATTTTTTCAGTGAGTGTTTTTATATCATTGCTAATGCAGAGTATGCTCTTGCGTTTAATGATGAAAATGCGCTCTATGCCGCGAGAAAGTACTATGATTTTATTTTGAGCATTTACCGAGATCCGTCGTGTGATCCCTACAAAATCACACCGAAAAACCTTTTGTATACTCGCGACTGTAAGACTTTCTCCAATGTTATGATCCTCCTAAACGTTACCAATACCGTTAAACGATGTGATCCTTTAAACTCAATGAAATATGAAAGAATATCACAAGAACTGATAGATGAAATGTTGAATGGATTCTATAACGAAGAGTATGGCGTATTCCTTGAAAACATAAGCTCAGATGGTCAATTGTTTGATAATTGTTCTACCGCCCGGCTTGTAAATCCGGGTCATGGTATTGAAGGCGCCTGGTTCATTCTTTCAGAGGCCATCGACTTGAACAATCACCAATTAGTCGAAGCTGCCGCGAATATTTTTAAAAGCACGCTCAGTATGGGGTGGGACAAAGAATATGGCGGCCTATATTATTTCAGAGATTTGTTGGGCTGGCCTCCTGAACAATGCGAGAACAATATGAAGCTGTGGTGGCCTCATACAGAAGCGATAATTGCATGTATCATGTTATATGAAGCAACAGGGGACGATTACTTTTTTAAAGAATTCAAAAAGCTCACGGATTACGCCTTTTCCTCATTTTCTGATCCTGAATACGGAGAATGGTACGGCTATTTATCCAGAAATGGCGAGCCTGTATTGCCAGCCAGTAAAGGCTCTCTCTTCAAGGGCCCTTTTCATTTGCCCCGAATGCTGATTACAGTAGAGCGATCATTGGACAGATTGATAAAAAAAACAGAAAGCGTAAACTATGCGCTCCAACCCGTCGGAGAGGTTCACTCATGATGAACTCGAACGAACTTGTCTTGGCGGCTATTTCATGGGAACATGTTGACAGAGTTCCCGTGATTCCATTGATTATCCAACACGCGATGAAGATTAGCGGGATCCCGCATAGCCGTTACTCCACAAACGCGCGTAGTTTAGCCGATGCGCAGATTTTCTCTTTGGAGAAATATGGATATGACGGTATCCATATAACCACAGACAATCAGGTGATTTGCGACGTTTTTGGCGCAAAAATTCATTTTCCTTATGACGAGCCCCCTCAAATAGAGCGGCGTGCGCTTCTTGATAAGGATATCAGCAAACTTCCAAAGTTTACTGTCAATTCTGGACGGACGGCAATGATTTGTGAAGCTACCCGCTATGCCCGCGAAACCCTTAACAATTCCACCTTTATTAAAACTAATATCGATTCCGCTCCGTTTTCCGCTGCTTGCTCTCTATATGGCGAAGAGGCTTTTTTTTATGAACTACACGATGATGAGGCGTTTGTGCATGATTTGCTGGAGATCTGCAGCGAAGCAATCATAGAGTATGGGAAAGCTGCGGCTGGCGCTGGCGCGCATGGCTTAACAATGGGTGATTCCTCTTCCGGGATAATTAGTGCGGCTCTTTATGAGAAATTCGCTTTGCCCTATGCTCAATATGTAATCGATAACCTCAAAAAAACCGGTATTCCCGTTTTTTATCATGTTTGTGGAAACACGTCTCACATTTTACCTTTATTAGTGCAGACGGGCGCCGATGTTTTAGAAATAGACAGTATGGTTACTATGTCTGAGATATTCCCGTCAGCACAAAACTTAGTTGCGCTAGAAGGCAATATAAGCACAATTGAGTGCTTACTTGAAGGAACGCCTGAAAATGTTCGGGGAGAGTCTCTTACGTGCATGATTCCTTTTGGGCTTCAGGGCGGATTGATACTGAGCGCGGGATGTGAAGTCCCTCCCATGACTCATCCGGATAATATCTTCGCTATGGTTGAGGCCTCAAAGGCGTTTATCTGAAAACGCCGTTGACCTCATTATTAAATACACGAAGTTCAGCAGAAAGGAGAAGAATCATGCTGGATTGTTTTAATCTAGAAGGAAAAGCCGCATTAATTACGGGAGGTTCTCAGGGACTTGGCAGAGCTTTCGCACGAGCGCTTGCCAAATCCGGCTCTGACCTGTGTCTTGTGTCACGGACTGAAAAAAAGCTATTAGATTCGCAAAAGGAAATGGAGAGTTATGGTATAAAGTGTATCTATGGCGTCGCAGATATCAATGATACGGACGCGATCAAAAATGTCGTCAATAAAACGATGGGAACCTTTGGCCGTATCGACGCGCTAATAAACTGCGCATGTGCAAACGCTGAGTTTGTTCCATTGATTGACGCTTCCCTCGAATTGTTTTCTGATGCAATAAGGACAAATCTTACAGGTACGTTAAATGTATCACAAATTGTTGCAAGGCATATGATTAAGCAGGGGTATGGCAATATCGTAAATTTAGCTTCTATTTCAGGAATAACATGTTCAAATGAAGAATCACTGGTAACATCAGGGTCTTATGAAGCCTCAAAAGACGGGTTGCGATCACTGACCCGTTCAATGGCGCATAGCTGGGGAAAATACGGCTTACGAGTCAATGCGTTGGCGCCCGGATATTTTTTATCAGAGATAAACATTGAAACCAACAATGCTATCCCCAATCGCAAAGAAACTCTGGCTAGTCAGGTTCCGTTGCGTCGATGGGGAGAGCCGGATGAACTGGCGGCTATAATTGTCTTGTTGTGCAGTAAAGAAGCAACAACTTATCTACAAGGCACAACAATAACTGTTGACGGAGGTCGTACAACAGTATAGTTATAAAGTCAAACATCTTTACGAGGTGAGCTTCTCATGGAAGACCAGAAACTAATAACGAAGATTCGGCACACGGAGGATGAGGTTCGGAAAATCTATGAATCACAGGAAAACAAAAGGCGTCTACAGTATTGGTCCGACTCTGACATGTCCAACGATTATTTCCGAGCATTACCCCGCGATGTCAATGTAAAGCCGTTTACTGTTTATTGTGAACGTCCGCAGCTTGCCAAGCTGTTGGATTTCAATTTTTATGAATACTATCATAATCCATACATTCATTACCTTATTGGATTGCAGACCCAAATATTCCAGTTCAAAAGTTTTAACGATTGTACCCCTGTGGTTAAACGTCGACAGATAGACCCTTCAGGAGCATTCGAGCGCAGTATCTTTGTTGGGGATGACGCTGTATATACCGAGCATGATGCGGCTATATCAGACATCCCGGCAATAAAGGAATACTCTGATCTTGATCGAATGCAGGTTCCGGACTTCTATACATCTGGAAATATGCCCCAAATCATTCGCTTTTATGAAGATATACGCTCAATAGCGAGTGATGATTTCAGTGTATCATTTCCCGTATGGGGCCGTAGCGCGTGGGGTTGCGCCTGGCAGATGCGAAGACTGACAAACCTCATGTACGATCTTTGCGATGAACCAGAATGGGTGGATCGGCTACTACGTTTCTTCAATGAATCCCGCAAATCATGGTCAAAGCAGCGATCCCAATATCTGGGCGAGCCTATTGGACCAACTAACATCTATAACGACGAGGTTCTCCATCCAGTTGTAGGCCCATCCCTTTATGAAGAGAAGATTTTACCGTTGGAGATCGATTTATCAGAGTTTTATGGCGGAGTACGTTATTGGCATAGCTGTGGGGATACCACACAACTATTTGGTTTGATAGACCGCATCCCAAATACTGAGCTGATTACAGTAAGCTGTTTTTCGGATGTAGAACTCGCGGGTAAAACATATTCCCCAGATAAGATATTAGAGGTGCAATTACATCCCAACCGCGACGTACTCGACCCAATTTCTGATACGGTTCTACCTGAAAGACTGGAGCTCATACGTCAGGCTACAGCTAACCATAAATCCTTTATTGTTGGGTGCGGGCTGGTATTCTTCAAGGGTTATGAGGATGGAATGCGGCGTGTGCGCGATCTGTGTGAAACCGCCCATAAAGCGTTGAATCTGTGATGTTAGGCGCATTCAGCTGCATGAAGGACTAGCTCTGATAATTTGATATCAAGTGCAAAGATAGATCAAAAAAGAAGGACTGAGATGAAATCCATCCTTCACACCTCATGACCATTCCCTAATATGGTTATAAGGTTCGAAATTCAAAAGAAAGGAATGGACAAGTATTGATATGAAAATTGCCCAACTCACAGCAATAAAAAGTATTTCGATTAATGAAACGGCGGACCGCCCCCCAAATCCTGGCGAAGTAAAAATCAAGCTTGCAGCATGTGGAATATGCGGCTCTGACATGCACCTGTATAAAACCGGAAGAGTAGGCGATAATCCCATAAAATTCCCATTTGTTTTGGGGCACGAGTGTTCCGGGACTATTGTTGAAATTACTGAGGGAGTTTCCGGCTTAACCGTTGGGGATCGTGTCTGCATTGAGCCCGGAATACCGTGCGGAAAATGCCTGTATTGCAAAACAGGAAATTATAATTTGTGCCAGTCCATTGTATTTCTCGCGGCGCCTCCATATCAGGGCTGTCTTCAAGAGTATATAAATTATCCCGCCGAATATGTGTTTAAACTCCCTGATAACATGTCGCTGGAAGAGGGCGCTTTGGTTGAACCACTGGCAGTTGGGCTCAATTCTGCTGAAACGGCTGGAACAACACTGGGATCAAGCGTTTTCATCTATGGCGCCGGTTGTATCGGAATCGCATGTTTATTAGCAGCGCAGGCATTAGGAGCTAAAAAAGTCATGATTGCCGATCTTATCGCTCCAAGACTTGAACTTGCGGAATCTATGGGGGGAATTCCTATTCATATCGGTGAGCAGGACGCCGAAAAACTCGCCCTTTCACATACCAATGGAATTGGACCTGATGCTATAATCAATACTGCCATAAACAGCGCCACGGTATCTCAGTCTATCCGTGTCGTCAAGGTAGGCGGGACTCTCGTATCCGTCGGATGTACCGAAGACGTAATTGATGGAATGAATATGTTAAATGTTATCCTGCGTTGTTTGACGATCAAATCCGTCTTCAGGTATAAAAACCAATTTCAAACCGTGATCGAAGCTGTATCCGGCGGAAGAATAAATACCAGTAAACTAGTGTCGCATAGGTATACTTTTGATGAGACAGCGGAAGCATTTTTTCAAACAGATAATAATGTAGTCGGAACAACTAAAAGTATGATATTATTTTAATCATTAGAATTGGCGCTTGGACAGAAAATGTATTTGTAAGGAGTATTATATGAATGCAAGAAAAAAAGACATCAGTTAATTTTTCTTATGTTAAGGGAGTCAATCAAAAGCTAATACTCCGTACAATATACGATAAAGCAACTACTTCACGAGCAGAGTTGTCAAAACAATTATCGCTAAGTAAACCCACTATTTCTGATAATTTATCCAGCTTTCTTAATATAGGCATTATTGAGGAACTTGGAGAAGGCGCCGTTTCGGAAAAAGGCGGGCGGAAGCCCTTGCTGCTTAAGTTTAATAAGAAGCATAAGTATATTATCGCAGTCGATTTAAACTACTCGAATCCGGTATTCGTGTTGGGAAATCTGAAAAATGAAATAATCAGTCAGTTTGATATACAGATATCCATGAATGCATCCCTTGACAGTTACTACACTGTCATTGAAAATGGCATTAATATTCTCTTGAGTTCAAGCGGATTCGATCGGAAAGATCTTCTTTGCATTGCAATTGCCTCCCCTGGCGTTTTTGATGAAAAAGGAAATCTCCTGTCTCTAAACCCGAGTTACGGCGGAGTACTGTGGTGCACAATTGACTTTCGAGATTTACTGCAAAAAAAGTACAATGTTAACGTAATCATTAAAAATGACATAAAGGCTGCAACAATGGGAGAATGGGCATATGGCGCAGGCATCGGAGCAAACAACCTGCTTTATATTAGTTGTGGGGTCGGTCTTGGCGCAGGCATCGTGCTAAATTCACAACTATATGAGGGCATTCTTTTCAATGCCGGTGAAATATATAATTACCTTGACGCAAGTATGCTTGAACGCGGTGAAACCTTAGAAGACACGCTATGTATGAAGTATCTTATCCAAAACACCGTTGAAGATATAAAGGCTGGCAAAGAAACATGTCTGAAGAATTGCGCAAATAACATCAATTTCAAGAGTATTGTAGAAGCTTATAATGAAAAAGACCCTTATATTCTAAGCAAAGTCAAGGAAGTATGCATAATACTTTGTACCTTGATTTTTAATTTCTCAAACTTTTTAGCTCTTGATAAAGTTATTTTTGGCGGTGAATACACAGTTTTTGGAGAAACTCTGCTGGAGGAATACAAAAAGAAATTTCAACCCCGATCAAATTTCGTTCCCGAGATAAGGCTGGCAGCATTGAATAAAAACTCCGGTATTCATGGACTGTTGTATATTGCCCGGGAAGCCTATTTCGACTTTATTTGCAACCACAACGGCGTGTAGCGTAGCGCAGGCGCTCATAATTCCCTGTGCTTTATTATTACGCCATCTTTCCTTTTAATTCAGTATATCCCCACTCAAAACAAACGGGCAACGCTCAACATTTATCCGCTATTATCTCATAGTTAGAAAACATCAGTATAATACTACTTCTGGTCATCTTGCGCATCGCCAAATAAGATTTTCAAAAAACCATGACAGCCACAATGACAGCCATACAATATTAGAAGCCCCTGCCGCTATACATGAATAATAGCCCCTGCTGCTATACATGAATAATAGCCCCTGCTCAAGTTTTTTGATTATTTCGTTCTGTCCCAGATTATTTTTATGATGCGTTATAACGCATTTGTGTTTATTATCCCAAAATTGTTGTAGAAATTTTCACGAGAATAGGGTATGTTAATATATAGTTCATTAAGAATGCAATACACTGGTATATAGAAGACAGGGATTGAGGGGAGAGAATAAAATGCTACGAAGATTCAAAGTTGTTTTAGAGCAGGACTATCATGATGGCGGTTATACTGTTACAGCTCCCAGTCTCCCTGGCTGTATTACAGAAGGTGATACTGTTGAAGAAGCTATGAAAAATGCTCAAGAGGCTATACAAGGCTATTTAGCAACTTACGGCCCAGGAACATAAATAAAAAACGAGTTGTATAAGCCGGAAGTTGCTAAACGCCGCGCGAATAGCGCGGTGCGCGGACATCGTCCGCGTGAGGCGAGGGGAACCGCGCTTCGCCGAGCCGAGTTGGGTTGCGGGCGTTAGCCCGCATTAGAAGCTTTGCAAAAAGAGAGAAAATAACCCGTAAAGAATTGGAAGTGGTATGAATAGTATGGATAGTATGAATACCATGAACAGCATGAACAGCATTAGTCTTTTTGAATTGTTTTTCACGCGAAGTATTCCGGGAGACCTGAGATTTAGCACCTTTGCCACGCCTCACGTCCTGATACTGCTCTCCTCCGCAATTTTCGTCTCATTAACAGCTGTCATAGCAAATCGCATGGAGGGCGCCCGCCGCAAAAAGCTGCTCACATTCTTCACATGGGCTCTTCCTGTTGTATATTTATCGCGCTTTACTGTGTTCTATCTGTTGGACATATATGTCGAACCTCAAATGAGCCTTTTGGACAGACTGCCCTTCCACCTGTGCGCGCTCAATGCGATAATTATACCGCTTGGAATATCAACAAAAAATAAAACCCTGCTCAACTATATGTATGCAATATCATTGCCCGGCGCCGCGGCGGCTATGTTAACTCCGGCAATGTCGTACTACGGTCAATATTTTTATCTGAGTTGGCAAATAATATTCTTCTATCTGGATCATGCTCTTATGTTGCTGACGCCAATACTTGCTATCGTATGCAAAATGTACCGCCCGGAACACAGGTATATACCGCGTGTGGCGGCGCTCTTTCTGCCATACACAGTCGCTATCTATATCGCCGACAAACTTCTCAATCAAAACTGGCTCTTTCTCAATTACCCTGACGAGGGCACAGTCATTGCGCTTTTTGCAGAGTATTTGGGCAATCCCGGCTATCTGGCCGCGCTGGCCTTGCTGGCGGTTGCTATCGTGGTTTTCATGTATCTGCCGTGGATCATAAAATCGCGCTCACAACATTGAGCCCGCCTCATTGTATCCGTCACGGCGTCAATACGGCATACGCGCTTTCAGATAATGTTGCTTTTTTATGAAAATATAACTCAAACAAAGGCAAGTTTGATATCGGAATCGCCTTATAGGTTAACACATATTCCGCTTTGTTATTTTATTTCTATGATGCTCTTATCCCAAAAGTCAGGCGACTCAAACCCCAACAAGTTCGCGATTGTTGACGCAAAGTTCGATAGCCCGTAATCGTCTCCTATCAGCACTTTGTACGCATCTGGGTTTGTGTTGTCATAGAAAATGCAGGGGACTTTGTTTAGAGTATGGCTGGTTTTTGCCTTTATCCTGCCATTTGCGTCCAGAGAAGGGCGTCCCGTTTTTTTAGAAATCTCGTACATTTCGTCAGCGTTTCCGTGATCAGCAGTTATTATTGCCATTCCCCCGAGTTCGTCTATCACGGGGAGTATCCGCGACAGGCAAATGTCCACTGTCTGGACTGCAATGAGCGTCGCCGCATAATTGCCTGTATGGCCTACCATGTCACCGTTGGCGAAATTAATCCTCACAAAATCAGCTTCCCCGGCCCTGAGCCTCTTAATCAACTCGTCGGTCACTTCCGCTGCTTTCATCCAGGGTCTTTGCTCAAACGGCACTCTGTCAGAGGGGATTTCAATGTATGTTTCAAGACTCTCATCGAATTTTCCGCTTCGGTTTCCATTCCAGAAATAGGTCACATGGCCGAATTTTTGTGTCTCAGAAATGGCCAATTGTCTTATACCCTCGCCGCAGAGGTGTTCGCCCAGAGTATCTTTTATCTCGGGCGGAGAGACCAGATATCTCGATGGGATCTGAAGGTCTCCATCGTATAGCAGCATCCCGGCGTAGAGCACTTTGGGCATGGGACTGCGATCAAATTTGTTAAAATCAGTTTCTTCAAAGGCACGGCTGATCTCTATTGCCCTGTCTCCGCGGAAATTGAAAAATATGACGCTGTCCCCGTCCATGATCCGACCAACAGGCGCAAGCTCAGTAGGACCGCTGACTATTACAAACGGCGGCAGATCCTGATCTATTACATGGGCCTCGGATCGAAACGTCAGGATGGCTTCCTTCGCCGTCCTGAACTGACGGCCTATGCCCCGGACGTGGGTGTCCCACCCCCTCTTTACCATAGTCCAGTCGGCTTCATACCTGTCCATTGTTATATTCATCCTGCCGCCGCCACTCGCTATTCTCGCATCAAACCCGTCGTCGCTGACGCCTTTTAGAAATTCCTCAAACGGCTCGACATACTCCAACGCTGAGGTTTCGCCAACATCCCTTCCATCAAGCAGAATATGTACTCTGACCCGTTTCAACCCATCCTTTTTTGCCTGCGAGATTAGCGCCTCCAGGTGATTGATATGAGAGTGCACGTTCCCGTCGGATAGCAGCCCGATAAAGTGCATGGCTCCGCCGTTCTCCACACATGATCCAACCAAATCAAGCCAACTTTTGCTTGTAAACATCCGTCCGGTTTTTATTGCGTCGTTTACAAGCATAGCTCCCTGATCGTACACTTTCCCCGCGCCAATGGCGTTGTGCCCCACCTCGGAATTGCCCATATCGTCGTCAGACGGAAGGCCGACCGCCGTTCCATGCGCTTTTAATCGTAAAGTTGGGTACTTATTCATAAGGTTTTCCAACACAGGTTTATAAGCGTTGTTCACACAGTTGCCCAAGTCGATGTCAGACAGTCCAATCCCGTCCATAATGACCATCAAAATAGGGCCCTCATACTTTTTGAATCCCGGAATCTTTGTGAGCATATGACTCTCCCAACTTTTGACATATTTAATTAATTGGCTGAACTACTTCTCGTAATTGACCGCGTTCGCATTATCACATTTGTAGGCGTTGCTTATGCAATTGCTTGCGTTGTTGCTTATGCAATTGCTCGCGTTGCTGCTTATGCAATTGCTCGCGTTACTGCTTGCGAAATTGCTCGCGTTACTGCTTGCGAAATTGCTCGCATTACTGCTTGCGCAACTGCTCGCATTACTACTTGCGCAACTGTTCGCGTTGCTGCTTGCGCAACTGTTCGCGTTACTTCTCGTAATTGGCTATTACCGAAAAATCATCTAGTTTTAGGCTCGCTCCGCCAACAAGTCCTCCGTCTATCTCGATCATGTCGAACAGTTCCTTTGAATTGTCCGCTGTGACGCTACCGCCGTACAGTATCCTGACCTTTTGCGCGACGTCTTCGGTATACAGCTCCGCCAAAACGTCCCTGACCACCCCGCACACTTCGTTTGCCTGTTCGCTGGTCGCCGTCTTCCCGGTACCTATCGCCCATATCGGCTCATAGGCAATCACAATGCCCTGAACTTCATCATCGCTCAATCCATTTAGCGCGACCTTTACCTGATAACGCACAAGCTCTGTTGTCACGCCCTGTTCACGTTGAACCAGTGATTCGCCAACGCAAACAATGGGCGTTAAGCCGACGTTCAACGCCGCAAGTATCTTTTTATTAACAGTTTCATCGGTCTCGCCAAAGTATTGACGGCGCTCCGAGTGGCCAATAATCACATATTCGGCGCCTACGTCCTTTAGCATCGACGCGGATATTTCGCCTGTATACGCGCCTTTTTCCTTATGGTGTAAATTCTGGGCGCCAACTCTGATATTTGACCCGTCAGCGGATGTGACCGCGTCCCTGAGACATACGGACGGGACCGCGACGACCAGCTCCGCTTCAGCTTCCGCCACTTTTGACGCCAGGTCCTTTATGAATTCCGCCGCTTCGGACGGCGTTTTATTCATTTTCCAGTTGCCGGCGACTAATTTCCTTCTGGGGTTCTTTTCAAGCAAACATGCTATCCCGGGGAGGATCTTTCCCTCGAGGAATTCGAGTGAAGCGCCCCCTCCTGTCGATATATGGTCGATTCTATTGCCAAACCCCAGTTGCTCGACCGCAGCCGCCGAATCTCCGCCGCCAATGATCGATACGGCGCCTGATTCACAGACCGCCTTTGCTATATCTCTTGTTCCGATGGCAAAATTTGGAAATTCAAAAACTCCCATCGGGCCGTTCCAGACAATTGTCTTGGCTTTTCTGATCACCTTTGAAAACTGTTCGACTGTTACGGGTCCAATGTCAACTCCCATCCATTCGTCCGGCATGGCGTCGGATGGGACATATTTCGACTCGGCGTCGTTCCTGAACTCCTTTGCCACGATACTCCCTATCGGCAACAGGAGTTCTACTCCCTTGTCTTCCGCTCTCTTGATCAGTTCGCCAGCCAACTCGACTTTATCCTCCTCACAGAGTGATTTGCCGATGCGATAGCCCTTGGCCTTCAGGAAGGTGTACGCCATTCCTCCTCCTATGATGATTGAATCGCACCGTCCAAGGAGGTTCTCAATCACTTTGATCTTGTCAGAGACTTTAGCCCCGCCGAGGATCGCCACAAAAGGACGCTCCGGATCGGCCAGGGCATTTCCCATGAACTCAATTTCTTTCTTGATCAGAAAACCGCAGACCGCCGGCAGATAGTCCGCAACGCCTACCGTTGAGGCGTGCGCCCTGTGAGCCGTCCCAAAAGCGTCATTTACAAAGATGTCGGCCATCGAAGCCAGTTCTTTGGCAAAAGCCGGGTCGTTTGCCTCCTCCTCCTTGTGAAATCTGACATTCTCGAGCATGAGAACGTCGCCTTCTTTTAAGCTGCTCACTTTGCTCTTCGAGTCTTTGCCGATAACGTCATTTGACAACTCGACGGGTTTCCCCAGAAGCTCGGACAATCTGCGCACCGCCGGCTTCATGCTGTACTTCTCGTTGACAACGCCCTTTGGCCGCCCTAAATGCGAGACCAGAATTACTTTTGCGCCGTGTGAAACGAGGTATTTTATTGTCGGAAGAGCCCCCACAATCCTCGTATCATCAGTTATATTCCTGTTATCGTCCAAGGGCACGTTAAAGTCCACCCTGACTAAAACACGCTTTCCTTTGACGTCGACGTCTTCAACCGTCTTTTTATTATATTTTGCCACTATGAGCATCCTCCTTGATAGTTTTTGTGTCATTATAAATATTTGTTTCAGCGATTAACCTGAAATGGCCTGGACATTAGCCCAGACCATTCAGCTTACACAGGTTGGCGGCTTATTGCCGGAATGTTGGCGGCTTATTGCTGCCGGAATGTTGGCGGCTTATTGCCGGAATGTGTACTGTAAAGCTATTGCTGCTGTCATCACCGATGTCATTGCCGATACAATAGCCGATATCGTTTGTGTTGCCAATATCATTGCCAATGTCATTACCAAGTAATTGTAAATGTCGTTGCCAATGTCGTTGCTAAGTAATTGTAAATGTCATTGCCAATGTCGATGCTATTGAGTGTATTATTTTGAATCCACAGACGCCATATGTACTATGAGATCGACAACTTTGCAGGAATAGCCCCATTCGTTGTCATACCATGAAACGAGCTTTACAAAATTGTTATTGAGTGATATGCCCGCCTTTGCGTCAAATATCGAGGTGTTGGATTCCCCTATAAAATCTGACGAGACGACGTCATCCTCGGTGTATGCCAATATACCCTTCAGCGGGCCCTCTGCGGCCTCTTTTACCGCCTGCTTGATCTCGTCGTATGTCGCGCCTTTCTCCAATCTACATGTGAGGTCGACAACAGAAACGTTAAGGGTCGGTATTCTGAAAGCCATGCCTGTCAACTTGCCGTTCAAGGCGGGGATGACTTTGCCGACAGCCTTTGCCGCGCCGGTCGATGAAGGAATGATGTTGCATGAAGCCGCTCTTCCGCCTCTCCAATCCTTCTTTGACGGGCCGTCAACAGTTTTCTGCGTGGCTGTTGTGGAATGCACCGTGGTCATGAGGCCTTCCAAGATGCCAAATTTGTCATGTATAACCTTTGCCAGCGGGGCAAGGCAGTTTGTCGTGCAGGAGGCGTTTGACACTACTTTCATGTCCTTTGTGTATTTATCCTGATTGACGCCCATTACAAACATGGGGGCGTCGGCGGATGGGGCGGATATAATAACTTTCTTGGCGCCGCCCTTGAAATGCGGAGAGGCTTTATCAACTGTCGTAAACACGCCGGTAGACTCAACAATATAATCGGCGCCATTTTCACCCCAGGGAATCTCATCGGGGTTAAACTTATCAAAGACGGCTATGCTCTGTCCGTTTACAACGAGCTTGCCTCCTTCAACTTTAGCGCAACCCTTAAACCTGCCGTGTATTGAGTCATAGGTGAGCATGTACACCATGTAATCAAGATCGATAAACGGATCGTTTATCGCCTTGATCTCAACATTTGGATTTTCTATGGCAGCGCGAAATACCAGCCTGCCTATCCTGCCAAAACCATTAATCCCAATTCTTATACTCATAACTCTCCTCCATCATCCTTAAATATTTATAGTTTATGAGTTCACAAGGCTCTACAGCTTGTGCCTCTTAACTCCAAAACAAAGTATATAATAGTTTTTTTTAATGCGCAACGCCTATTCTTCTGTGATCCCAAGGCATTGCGAGCACTGTGGACAATATGTACTCTGCGTGTATAGCGGGCGCCGTGGGTTTTGTGTACTTTGCGCGCGTAGCGGGCGCCGTGGGTTTTGTGTACTTTGCGCGCGTAGCGGGCGCCTTGGGTTTTGTGTACTTTGCGCGCGTAGCGAGCATTTTATTACTATTCGTCACCAAAACTAACGCCCACGCTTTTAGCTATCCTCACCATCTCTCCATCCCGTTCGACGATCTTGATCGTTCCAACCGCGTCTTCAATAGGCACACAACTGATTTCTCCGCCTATGAGGCTAATCATTTGCCCGAATCTACCTTGCTCCACCATGTCCACAGCCGCCACTCCATATCTTGTCGAGAGGACCCTATCAAACGCGCTGGGCCGTCCGCCCCTCTGAAGATGTCCCAAAACCGTAACTCGGGTTTCTATTCCCGAGGCAACCTCTATGTCGTTTGCCACTTTCAGGCCTATTCCGCCCAATCTGACAGGGTCGGGGCTGTTTTCCACCACTCTGTTTACTACAACCTCTCCGCCGACCTGCGTCGCGCCCTCAGCAACAACTATAATACTAAAATGCTTGCCGGAAAGCACCCTTTTTTTCAGGCTTTCTATGACAAATTCCAACTTATACGGGATCTCGGGTATCAGAATAACATCAGCGCCTCCGGCGACACCGGAGTGGAGAGCTATCCAACCGGCGTTTCTGCCCATGACTTCAAGAATCATTACCCTGTGGTGGGATTCGGCGGTAGTATGCAGCTTGTCAATGGCTTCGGTAGCCGTATCAACGGCTGTCATAAACCCAAACGTCGTCTCTGTGCAGCTCAGGTCGTTGTCAATCGTCTTTGGCACGCCGATCACCTTAACCCCCATCCTGGAAAAATCCCTGGCGGAAGTCAGCGTCCCGTCACCGCCAATGAATATCATGGCGTCTATCTCGTGGACGCTTATGTTCTCGATAACGCGCTCCGACATATCACGTTCTTCAACGACGCCGTTTCTTTCGATCAAAAATTTAAACGGGTTATCTCTGTTTGAAGAGCCCAGGATAGTTCCCCCCCTGTCCAATATGCCCGATACGTTGGCGGACGACAAATTAACATAGTCATTTTTTACCAGCCCGCGGTATCCATCCCGAAACCCGATGACTTCATGACCATATTTCCCTATGGCTGTTTTAGTTACAGCCCTGATGACCGCATTCAGCCCAGGGCAATCGCCCCCTCCTGTCATAACGCCTATCTTTTTTCTCATAATCAAGCTCCTTCCGCTCATGCTTTTTTCTTTACCCTCACTCATCAAATTCGTTAACTAATCCCTGCTTCCATGCTTTTTTGATCGTCGCTCGCTCTCGCGCGCAGATTCGTCATTTATTTCCTGCTTCCATGCCTTTTCTTGATCGTCGCGCGCTCCCACGCGCCAGATTCGTCATTTATTTCCTGCTTCCATGCCTTTTCTTGATCGTCGCGCGCTCCCACGCGCCAGATTCGTCATTTATTTCCTGCTTCCATGCTTTTTTGATCTTCGCTCGCTCTCGCGCGCAGATTCGTCATTTATTTCCTGCTTCCATGCCTTTTCTTGATCGTCACTCACCAAACTCGTTAAATGTCTCGAGCATTAAGTCAATAGTTTTTTCCATAATACTAATATCGGCATATTCATTCTTACTGTGAGCATTGAACATGCCGGCTGAAAGATTCACAGCCATAATGCCTCTTTCATTAAGAATGCTGGTGTCACTTCCGCCGCCGGTTCTTTCAAGTACTATTTCTATCCCGATCTTTCCTGCGCCGCGTCTCAGTTTTTCCAACACCTGGCTGGCAGGATCTATGGCAAAGCTTCTGTATTCGATCTTTGTATCAAATGTCAATTCGGCGCCAAACTCGGCGCATGCGTCGGAGAAAGCTTTTTCAATATGCGCAACATGCTTATTGAGTTTATTGTCGTCGTGGCTCCGCACCTCTGCTCTGGAGGTAAGGTACTCGCACACTACATTGGTGGCCGTCCCCCCGTTGACCACTCCGATGTTGGCCGTCGTTTCTTCGTCTATCCTTCCAAGCGTCATTTGGCTTACGGCTTTCGCAAAAACCTGTATTGCGCTGACGCCCTTTTCAGGCTCCACCCCAGCGTGCGCGGCTTTTCCCTTTATGCCGACGTCAATAGTCACTTGAGACGGGGCGGCAAACGCCACCTCACCCGCCGGTCC
>JGI24702J35022_10000633_pt1 | contig 21396 bp, 18 predicted proteins | sample TergutTh196P4_FD_35022 | JGI IMG/M metagenome (IMG submission 35022)
CGGGAAGTTTAATATTAATGAATATATTGACGGTGTTGATGAAAAAAGATTGAATGCCGGAAATAATGCTTCTTTTGCCGTTGAGTGTATAAAATATTTTAATGAATATATAGGAGCCGGAGCCGGGATCTCCGCTCAAATTGCCAGAGTAATTGACGGACTGCCCGGCAGGGTTGGTTTTGCCCCGTTATATTTTTCTTTAAAAGTAAGGTCATGGCCGCAAGAGCCCGGATTGTATGGATATGTTTTAGGGCAGATGGGCTATAATTTCTTTTACAGCGATTCCGGATTTGAAAAACGCTTTTCGTCAAAAGAAGGCGGTTTTTATTACGGCGTCGGTTTAGGGTTTGCGTATGAAACATTTATTTTTGAAGGAATTTACAGCGTTAACAGCGGAAGCGTGAAAGATCGCGTTGACGATAATAAAATAAATATGGAATATGGCAAAATTACCGTTTCTATGGGATACAAATTATAAAGGCGGATCGAAGGCAGTGAGTAACTGGCAATTGCGGCGTTTTCGCGAAGTGAAAACCTATTGATATATTTCGGTTTTGCCGAAATACTTAAATTATTCAATCTGTACGGAGGGGAGTTTGAAAAAAATTTTATTTACGGCATTTCTTCTATTTTGTTTTTCCGGAATAAGTTTTGCTTATGCGGCTAAGAAAAACATAAAAGTCGGAGTCATTACTAATGCCGACTCTTTTACCGTTGCGGCTACCGATGATTATTTTATATCGGACGCTGACGGAAAAAAATTCAAACTTACAAAAGGAATGACGGCAATCGCCGCTTTTGAGGGCGGTTTTAAAATGGGCAAGTATACTTTGATTCCGCCTCTGAGGGTCGAGAGTTCAAACGGAATAATATTTGCCGATAAAAAAGCGTACAGAGGTTTTCTTACGGTTTCAAAGTTTAATGCGAGAGCCGTTGTTATAAATGTTTTGACGATTGAAGATTATTTGAAAGGCGTTTTGCCGAAAGAGGCAAGCCCTGGATGGGGTATGGAAGCATTGAAAGCCCAGGCGGTAATAAGCAGAACCTATACGCTTGCCAATATGGGTAAACACGGCGGTCTCGGATTTGATATGTGCGATACAACGCATTGCCAGGTTTACAGCGGAGCCGCATGGGAAGCCCTGAGCTGCAATATCGCGATTTCCAAAACAAAAGCGGAAATTCTTACATACGGCGGCAAACTTGCCCAGACCGTTTTTCATGCTAACTGCGGAGGACATACCGAAGATCCTAAATATGTCTGGAACTGGGGCGGAGTTACTCCCGAATATTTAAAAGGCGTAAAATGCGGATATTGCGAAACTGCGCCGCACGCGGTTTGGGAAAAAACTTTGGATGAAAGCTTTATAATAGAAAAACTGTCAAAGTTCGGAGTAGGCAAGATAAAATCAATTGACATAAAAGGAAAAACGCCTGCCGGTTCAGCGCAGGAAATTGTTATTGACCACAGCAAAGGCACTCTTGATATGAACGCGTACAAGTTCCGCATTGCGGTTGACGCGTGGCAGATAAAAAGCACGACTTTTGACAGCATAAAGAAAGACGGCGCCAAATTTACTTTTAAAGGCAAAGGGTGGGGGCATAAAGTGGGTTTATGCCAGTGGGGCGCAAAAGGCATGGCCGATAAAGGAAAAAAATATAAAAACATTCTTGAACACTATTACCCGAAAACAAAAATGGAAAAAGCGAAATACGAGTGAGAAAGATGTATAGGCGCGCCGATGCGCGGTAACGACGAAAAACGGTTAACAGAGAAACGGCGAAATGCGTTAAAGAGAGCGCAATGTGATCGAAAATGAATTAATATCGGATAATCTTTTAGCAAATTACGATTATGAGATCCCGGCGGAACTTATAGCTCAAAAGCCTGTTGAAAACCGCGCGGATTCGCGCTTGTTTGTCATACGCAAAGAGAGCGGAAAATTTGAGCATAGAAAGTTTTCCGATATAGCGGAATATTTTAATGAGGGCGATTGTCTTGTCATTAATACCACGAAAGTGGTGCCCTCAAGGCTTTTCGGTAAAAAAATAAGCGGCGGTAAAGTTGAGCTTCTTTTTTTAGATCCGTGCCAGTCCGGCGCGGAATACAGGGTTTTGATGAAGCCTTTTCTTGAGACCGGAAAAAAAGTTTATTTTAACGGCGGATTTGAATGTGCCGTAAAATCAAAAACCGAATACGGGGAATCAGTCGTTGAATTTAACAAGACGGGCGTTTTGGAGTTTCTTCAAAAACACGGCATAATGCCGCTGCCTCCGTATATAAACAGAAAAAACGGTTTGGCCGAAAAACTTTCGGATTTTGATAAAGAGAGATATCAGACCGTTTATGCCGGCGCTCCCGGCGCCATTGCCGCTCCTACCGCGGGGCTTCATTTTACCGACGGCATTTTTAAGGCTTTGAAAAATAAGGGCGTAAATTTGGCTCAATTGACGCTGCACGTCGGGTGGGGGACTTTTAAACCGATCGTTAGTGCGGATCTGAACGAACATAAAATGATGTCGGAAAAGTATTATATTGACGCTGAAAACGCAGAAATCATAAACGAGTCAATAAGAAATAATAAAAAAGTCGCGTCGGTAGGTACAACTTCTACCAGAGCTTTGGAGTCTTTGGCGGAAAAGGCAATTACGAATCAAATGCAAAACGGGAAAACGTATATTGGGGAGTTTTCTGGGGAGACTTCGATATTTATACATCCGGGGTATAAATTTAAGGTAATAAATGCTCTTATTACAAATCTGCATTTGCCCAAATCCACGCCATTAATGATGGCAAGCGCTTTTTGCACGAGAGAAATAATGCTGAACGCTTATAAAGAAGCCGTGAAAGAAAAGTACAGGTTTTTTTCCTACGGAGATTCAATGATAATAATTTAAAAGCGGAAAAGAATGCGTTTTTGCGTAATACGGGATAATTGGCGAAATATTGAAAGCAAAAGAAAAAATTAATTTAGTATAATGTCAAATCATGAAAAAAGAACTAACTTACGATTTTATCAGGGAAAATAAAGAGATCCGGACATATCTGAATTTTACGGATTTTGCTTTTTCTAAAATGGGGTATAAGGAACACGGCTTAAGGCATTCGATCTTTGCCGCGGAAATTGCCGGTCAGATTTTAAAATATCTCGACTACAGCGAGAAAGAGCAGGAACTTGCAAAAATTGCGGCTTATATGCATGATATTGGAAATATGATTTCAAAGCACGGTCATGACCAAAGCGGCGCCGTGATGTTTTTGAACATACTGGATACCGATCATTATAATGAAGACGCTTTTGCCGTCGCAAGCGCGATAGGATGCCATGAAGATAAAAACATGGATCCGGTCTCTCCGATAGCCGCGGCATTGGTTTTGGGAGATAAAACCGATGTCCGCCATGAAAGGCTGCGTACGGAAGACATGCATCATCTTGATAAACATTCTAAAGTTATAGCCGCGTGCCAGAAAGTCGATGTGGTTGTGTGTAAAGAAAAAGCGACGATATCTTTGTGGCTTACAATCGACACGTCCGTATGTTCGGTCATGGATTACTTTGAAATATTTTTGTCAAGAACGAACTATTGTAAAAGAGCGAGCTGTATTTTAAATTGCAGTTTTGAACTCTATATCAATAAAGACAAGTTTTTATGAAAGAGGCAAGTAAAAAGTAAAAAACAAAAATTTTAGCCGCTGCCGTTAAAAAGGGAAATTATGGAATGCGGTTCTTACCTTCTGATAAAAAGATCATCTCAGTGTAAAGCAAGGCTTGGGCAGGTTTATACGGCAAGGGGCGTAATAGATACCCCTGTGTTTATGCCTGTCGGAACTCAGGCAACCGTTAAAGGCGTCGCAGCCGAATATTTGAAAAATTCGGGAGCGCAGATAATTCTTGCAAATTCATATCATTTATATCTCCGCCCGGGAACAGATATTATAGAGAAAGCCGGCGGCATACAAAAGTTCAATTCATGGAACGCGCCCATGCTGACCGATTCAGGCGGATTTCAGATCTTCAGTTTAAACGATATAAGAAAACTTTCTGAAGACGGGGCGGAGTTTCGGTCGCATATTGACGGGTCAGCGCATTTTTTCTCTCCGGAAAAATCCATGCAGATCCAAAAAAAAATCGGAGCGGATATCATCATGTGTTTTGACGAATGCACCCCGTATCCGGCAGCGTATGAATATGCAAAAGATTCTATGGAGCTCAGTTTAAGATGGGCTAAAAGATGCAAAGACGAGTTTTATAAAGACAATTCTTATGAAAAACAGGCGCTTTTCGGGATAGTGCAGGGGTCTGTTTATAACGATTTGCGTAAAAGAAGCGCCGAAGAGATGGTGAAAATCGGTTTTACGGGTTATGCCGTAGGCGGTTTATCCGTCGGAGAATCAAAAGAGGATATGCATTCAGTTTTGGAAAATACCGTTCCGCTTTTGCCGGAAGATAAGGCAAGATATCTCATGGGAGTAGGCATGCCGGAAGATTTGTGGGAATGCGTTGAACGCGGAATAGATATGTTTGATTGCGTAATTCCTACGAGAAACGGGCGTAACGGGCAGGTTTTTACGAGTTTAGGCAAATTAAATATAAGAAACGCCGAGTTCAGGGAAGATTTTACAGCTTTGGATCCGGAATGCGGCTGTCCGACATGCAAAGGGTACACAAAAGCTTATTTAAATCATTTGGTCAGGGCGCAGGAGAGTTTATACCTGAGTTTGCTGTCTTTACATAATATTTATTTTATGATAGACTTAATGACAAAAATAAGAAAATCGTTGGAAAGCGATACGTTTCTTGAAGCAAAAAAAGAGTTTTTTGGAAAATACTATTCCAGAAGTTAGGGTGTGTGGACACATAGCCTCTGCGCATCTAAGCTTCTATGCATCTTTTACAGGGAGTTACAATGAAAAAGTTATTTGTTTTAGCCGCGTTCCTTTTGGTTTCAGCCTCATTAATGCCGTCAAACGTTTACGCTCAGGACGCTGCCGGAGGAAGTATGTTCGGCGGATTTATGCCTTTGATCCTGATTTTTGTATTTTTTTATTTGTTTCTCCTCAGACCGCAGCAGAAGAAAGCTAAGGAACACCAGCAGCTTTTAAACGCATTAAAGAGAGACGACAGAATAGTAACGGCCGGAGGGATATACGGTACGGTTGTCGGCGTGAAAGAAAATATCGTGGAAGTTAAGATCGCTAACGGCGTAAACGTGCAGATTGCAAAGCCTTCGATATCTGCGGTCATATCAAAAGATGAAGAAGAAGCCGCAAAGGTTCCCGAAATAGTAAAATGACAAACGCAGGCATAAATGAACGAAAAAAGTTATAAATATTCAAATATAACCGTTGAAGACGTAAAAAGTAATCCGATAGTCTCTAAGCTTATACAGTCGGCAAACGATTATTTGGGCACTATCGGTTATACCGAACACGGAATAAGGCATGTAAGCCTTGTTGCTTCCGTAGCGGGAAATGTTTTGGCCAGCCTTGATTATCCCGAAAGATTTCAGGAACTTGCCGGAATTGCTGCTTACCTTCACGACATAGGAAATGTAATTAACAGGCAGGATCACGGGCAGTCGGCCGCTCTTATAGCGATGAGAATATTGAAAGACATGGGCGCAACTCCGGACGAAATAGCGCTTATAATATCCGCTATCGGCAATCACGAAGAGGAGATAGGCGATCCGGTGAATCCGATAGCCGCGGCTCTTATTTTGGCGGACAAGTCGGACGTTCACAAGACAAGAGTCAGAAATCCTAAGTTTGCGGCTTCAGATATACACGACAGAGTTAATTTTGCGGCGGAAAGGTCTTTTCTTAAAGTTTTAAAGAATAAAAAAATTATTTCTTTGCAGCTGACGGTTGATACGCAGAAATCGCAGGTGATGGAATACTTTGAAATATTTTTGTCCAGAATGCTTATGTGCAGAAGGGCGGCAAATTTTTTAGATTGTAATTTTGAGTTAATTATAAATGAAAGGAAGTTACTCTAATGGGAAAGATTAATTGGAAGTTGTGGACTACCGTTGCATTGTTGGGTTTTTCGGTTTGGTTTTTATTGCCTTCGATCCAATGGTCGAGAATGTCGGACGAAGCAAGAGCAAAAGCGGAAAGAGAAAAAAATCCTATTTTAGGAAAAGTTATCAAGCTGGGACTGGATTTGAAAGGCGGAACCCATCTTCTTTTGGAAGTTGATTCTTCAAAGCTTGAAGAGGGTATGAAAGTCAAAGACGCGGTTGACAGAGCCACTGAAATTATCAGAAACAGAGTTGATCAGTTCGGCGTTGCCGAACCTATGATCGCTAAGCAGGGAGATCAGTGGATAGTTATTCAGCTTCCGGGAATAAAAGATCCTAAATCCGCAAAGGATCTTATAGGAAAAACGGCTTTGCTGGAATTCAGAATAGTAAATAAGAGCAAAGAAGCGAATCAGGCGCTTGATTTATTGAGAGAAAAAGGAATTACGCCTGAAGAATATAGAACAGATCCTTCGCAATATCCGGAAATAGAACAAATAATGCCCGAAGGAGCGTCTATTTTCGCGAGCAAAGAAGATACGGGTTATTATGTGCTTGATAAAGCGGCGCTTACGGGCGCTTCTCTTACCAACGCTAAAGTAGAATTCGGCGGGCAGTTTGGACAGCCCATCGTTTCAATAGAATTTAATAAGGAAGGCGGAAGGGCTTTTGCGGATATTACCGAAAGAAATATCGAAAGAAATCTTGCGATAGTGCTTGACGATATCGTACAGTCCGCTCCGGTCATACGTTCAAGAATACCCGACGGAAAGGCAATAATCGAAGGAAATTTTAATGCCGATGACGCAAGGCTTTTGGCGACTGTTTTAAGAGCCGGAGCGCTTCCCGCGCCGGTCAATGTTATTGAAGAAAGAACTGTCGGGCCTTCGCTGGGAGACGACTCGATCAGAAAAGGATTCGGTTCGGCTTTGCTCGGCGTTATTCTGGTTCTTTTGTTCATGGTTGTTTATTACCGTTTGTCAGGCCTGATAGCGGACTTTGCGCTGGTTATAAATTTAATAGGGCTTATGGCTTTTATGGCTTATTTTCAGTTCACGCTTACGCTTCCTGGCGTCGCGGGCATAGCATTGACTCTTGCCATTGCGGTTGACGCGAACGTTCTTATATTAGAAAGGATAAGAGAAGAGCTGATGGCCGGAAAAACGGCAAGAGTTGCCGTTGACGCGGGTTATCAGAAAGTTTTCTGGACGATTTTTGACGCTAACGTCACATCTTTGATTGCCGCCGTTTTCTTATTTCAATTCGGAACCGGCCCGATAAAAGGTTTTGCCGTTACCCTTTCGATCGGCCTTTGCTTAAGCATGTTTACGGCGATAGCGGTGACAAAGCTTGTATATGAGTTCCTGTTCAAAGAAAACTTGTTATTAAAATTTAAAATATAGGCGGGGGGCATAAAGTGAAATTTATTAATTCGATCAACATAGACTTTATAGGAAAAAGACGCGTATTTTTTGTGATTTCTTTATTTATGGTTGCAGTTTCCGTTGCGGCGTTTATTTACAGAGGCGGTCCTAATTACGGCATTGATTTTACCGGCGGTATGCTGATGCAGGTGTCTTTTGAAAAAAATGTAGCGCTTCAGGATGTGCGCAGATCGCTTGAAGAAGGCGGACTTGCTTCGTTTGAACTTCAGACATCCGATAAAATGGTTATGATAAGAGCGAAAAAAGAAGTCGGCTCGCAGCAGGAATTTGAAAGCAAGGTAAAAGACGCTTTTGCCGTAAAATTCGACGGCAATCCCATTACCGTGGACAGGGTCGAATACGTAGGCCCTTCGGTAGGGGAATATCTCTCAAGGCAGGCATTGTATGCATTCCTTTTTGCGTTTGGAGGCATGATCGTTTATATAGCTTTCAGGTTTAAATCCACTTTATGGGGCATTGCCGGAGTTGTAGGCATTGTTCATGACGTTATAATTGCATTCGGTATGGTTATCCTTGTAAATAAAGAAGTTGACATTGTGGTTATCGCCGCTCTTCTTACCGTGGCGGGTTATTCGATCAACGATACTATTGTTTTGTTTGACAGAATGAGAGAAAATATGCGTCTTTCGATAAAAGAAGATCTTGGCACAATGATCAATAAAAGCATCAATGCGGTTCTTTTGAGAACCGTTGTTACGACCGTTACGGTTTTTATAGTTTCGGGAACTCTGTTTTTCCTTGGCGGAGACGTTATCCATACATTTGCGTATATAATGGTAATAGGTATGTCATTGGGCGCTTTTTCGACTATTTGTATATGCGCGCCGCTTGTATACGTATGGGAAACCGGAAAACGCGACCGCATGAGAGCTGCCAGGCAGCAGGGTTTTATACGCGGTAAATAAAGAAGCCAAATGAAAAAAATACGCAACTTCAAAGTAAACCTGCGCGTGCGTGAAATTGCGCGGGTTATAAAAAAACTCATTAATACGGCGGAATTGCCTGTCGAGACCGAAGAATCTGTTCAAAGAGCGTGCCATTGTTACTCTAAATTTATAATGCCCTCGGTGATCTACGATACTTTTTCAAAAGAAAATATGCCTTTTATTTACGAAAAAGACGCTCCTTCAAAATGGGTTGCCCAGAGCGTTTTTTTTGTCACAATAGGCGTAAAGCTTGAAGAAGAATATCAAAAAAACGAAAAAGCTTTCGGGGAGCATTCCAAAACGATAGTTTCGGCGATAGCGGTTGACGCTTTGGAGCAGGCAAAAAATTTTACGCAGCGTTTGCTCTCGGGCGAAGCCGAAGGCGAAAACTGCGATGTTTCAAGAGGCGTTGATTTGCCGCCGGATTTGTACGAAGAAGCGGCAAAAATTATTCCTATAGACAAAATTGAAACTTCAATACACGAAGGAAAACTTGTTCCGAAGTACTCAAACTGCGGATTGTTTTACTGGATTCCGTCCGGCAAAAAGAAAAGCAAAAAATAAAAGACCTTAAAAGACCTTAACGACCTTAAGGCCCTTAAGGTCCTTAAAGACTTTAAGGTCATTATGGCAACGGTTTTTATCATCATATACAATATATTATTGGCAACTGTACTTATACCGGCTTCAATTTTTATTTTACTTTTCAGCGGGAAATACCGCAAAGAAATCTTTTATAAAATTTCCGAACGTTTTGCCAAATGGGATTATACCGCGAAACAAAACTCAAAAAAAACAGTGTGGATACATTGTTCATCGCTTGGAGAAGTGCGCGCTGTTGAACCCGTTTTAGAGCAATTAAAAGACGGCTGCAATATAATATTGACTGTAATTACAAAAACAGGCAGAGTTTACGGCGAAAAAATTAAAACGCCGGATTTTGTCTCTCTCCTTCCTTTGGATTTTTACCCGCTCATGAATAAAGCGTTTAAAACCGTTAAGCCTGATATTTTGATTTTGGTTGAGACGGAACTGTGGGCATCTATGCTTTACGCCGCCAAAAAACATAATATAAAAATTTTAACCGTTAACGGAAGAATGTCGGCGAAATCGTTTAAAATATACGGTTCTTTAAAATTTTTCTGGAAATATTTCACGGATTCAATAGATCTGATCATGGCAAGAAGCCCTGAAGACGCCGAAAGGTTTGCCGCATTGTCGGGAAGAAAAGAGAATGTATTTGTAAGCGGAAATATTAAATACGACAGGGATTTTAACGTGAAATCTTTAAGGAGCGATTTCGGGCTTGCTCAAGGCGATAAAGTGTTTACTGCCGGCAGTATAAGGGAAACCGAAGACGAAATTGTCGCTGACGCTTATTTAAAAATAAATGCTCGGGGGGACGGCAGCCGAATATACTTTTTTGCCGCGCCGAGGCATTTGTCAAAAATTTCATCGGTGAAAAAAACGCTTGCCGGTAAAAAAATAGAATACGTTCTTTTTTCTTCCCTTGAAGCGGGAAAAACCCCGGAAAAGAATTTTATATTAGTTGACGTGTTCGGAAAACTGCAAAGCATCTACGCAATTTCCGACGTTTGTTTTGTCGGAGGTTCTATTGTCAATAAAGGCGGACAAAATCCCATAGAGCCGGCAGCCTGCGGAAAGCCGGTGCTTTTCGGTAAAAATATGGATAATTTTAAAACCGAATCTGAAATTTTGCTAAAATACGGCGGCGGGATAAACGTGTCCGGTTCCGATGATATAGTTTTCAAGACGGAAGAATTTTTTTCCGACAAAGATCTTATGGAAAAAACCGGAGCAAAGGCTTTAGAGGCGGTAAATTCCCAGAAAGGCTCCGTAAAAATAACGGTAAATAAAATAAAAGAATATTTTCAATGAAACGGGAAACTTTAGCAAAAATAATAGGCTTTGCGGCGTCGGTCATAAGCAAAACTCTCAGAGTTGAACTTTTGAGCGGTACGCGTTACCATCCATGGCCGGCGATATATTCTTTCTGGCACGGCACTGCTTTTACAATGCTTGTCATAAACAGAGACGGCAATATTGTAGTTATGGCAAGTAAATCTAAAGACGGCGATCTTATGGCGGGGCTCCTGAGGTATTTCGGATATCGGGTGGTGCGCGGATCTTCAAGCAGAGGCGGGGAACGCGGTTTGATTGAGCTTATCCGCCACGCGAAAAACGGAGACAAACTGGCATTTGCCGCTGACGGACCCAGAGGCCCGAAACATGTCCTTAAACCCGGCATTATTTATGCCGCCCAAAAGACGGGGCTTCCCATAATTCCCATAAGCAGTTCTTCAAAAAACAGGAGTATATTGAAATCTTGGGACAGGCTGAGAGTTCCTTTTCCTTTTTCTAAAACAGCGCAGATTTTGGGCGATCCAATATACGTAAACCCTGAAGATGATATTGAAACTAAAAGGCTTGAAGTCGAAAAGGCGACAAACAGGCTTTTTGAACTGACCGATAAAATCATTTGGACTAAAAATATAAAAAAGTATCTTGAATTTCATCCGTCTCCTAAAATTTTAATTGTGCAGCCCAGCCGTCTCGGCGATATTATTTTTGCTCTCCCAACGCTTGCCGCGCTGAAAAGAAAATATCCTCACGCGAAGATGAACTGGATCGTTGACGAAAGATGCGCCGAAATTCTGAAGGATAACCCTCTTCTTGACAATATTTTTATTTGGGACAGAACGCAAAAGTCGTACGGGTATTACAAAAAATTAAAAAAACAATTAAGAAGCGAACGCTTTGATTTAAGCGTAGATCTGCACGGTCTTGCTAAATCGGCGATGCTTGTCCGTCTTGCAAACGCGAGATTTAAACTGGCTTCTTCATCGACAAACGGAATGCGGGAACTGTCGTGGATTTTCTCAAAGGAAATAAAAACGAGAGATCCTAACGCGCATTGCGTGGAAAGGCATATGGAAGCTGCCAAATATCTGGACTGCGATGAAAAAATAGAGTATCCGATATTGATACGGGATTGCGATTTTGAAAGCGTGAGAAAAAAACTTGCGCATGAAAACGCGGACATTTCAAAGATAATAGGCATTCATCCCGGCGGAGGCTGGCTTTCAAGAAGATGGAAGGCGGAGAAGTATGCGGCTCTTGCGGGAAGGCTTAAAAATGAGCTTGGCGCGGATATCGTTTTGGTAGGCGGCAAAGAAGGCGGCGCCGGCGAAAAAGGTTTGAATGAAGAGATCATGTCGCAGGCAGGCGTTAAAATATGCGATTTGACCGGCAAACTTACTTTAAAGGAACTTTGCGCTTTTTTTAAAATGTGCAGAGTTTTTGTGGGCAACGAAGCAGGCCCGATGCATATTGCCACGGCTCTTGATGTCCCTGCCGTTGCAATTTTGGGGCCGACAAACGCGAAAAGGACCGGCCCTTTCGGAGGAAAAACAAAAATTATACAGCATCAGCTTTCGTGCCAGCCCTGCAGAAACAGAAACTGTAAAAACGTTCTCTGCATGGATGACATAAAAATCGGGGAAGTCTTTGAAGCGGTGAAAGAAAAGGCGATGCTTCCATGCATCTGAATTTAACATGAAAATACTAATAATCAAACCAAGTTCATTCGGGGATATCGTGCAGGCCGTTCCGTGCGCTGCGGCTTTGAAAAAAGCTTATCCGGGCTGCGAAATAAGCTGGGTTGTTTTTAAACAGTGGGAAGAATTGTTTGAAATTTTTCCCGACGCAGATCATGTTATAACTTGGGATAGGAAAAAAGGCGTAAAAGGTTTTTTCTCGGTTTTAAAAGAAATAAAAAAGACGGAATTTGACGTGATAATGGATCTGCAGGGATTGATGCGCAGCGCGATCCTGGCGAAAATGGCCAAAGGCAAAGTTAAGTTAGGCGTTCCGGGCATGAAAGAGTTTAGCAATATTCTGATAAAAGAAGTTTATCCGGAAAATGCGAAAATTAACGCGACTATGCGAAATCTTGAGCCTGTCCGCTTTTTGACCGGCAAAGAATTTGCTCCTGAAGTCAATATAAAAATCAATGACCCCGCTTTTGCCGTCATTGCGGGGAGCGATAGCGGCGAAGCGGTCCATGCCGGCAGTTTGGGGCGTTTTGCGGCTTTAATGCCTTTCGCAAGAGGCAAAGGCAAAGACTGGAGCATAGAAAATTATTTAGCGCTCATTAAACTTATAAAATCAAAATATCCGCAGCTTGATATTGTCGTTTTGGGTTCAAAAAACGATTTTGGAAAAATAAAGTCCGACAATATTAAAGATCTGTGCGGAATGACAAATTTGAAGGGGCTTGCCGCAGTTCTTTCAAAAGCTTCCGTTGCGGTTGGCGCTGATACGGGATCAATGCATCTGGCGTCTGTTTTGCGGACGCCGTCCGTTTTTATATTCGGCGATTCGGATATAAATGAAACTTCGCCGCGTATCGGAAATTTTTCACTTCTTGTAAATAACGAAAACCGCAAAGAAATAAATAAAATAAAGCCGGAAGACGTTTTTACCGAGGTTGAAAAGTGGATAAAATAATTTTTTTTCACATGAACCAGCTTGGCGATCTTCTTTTTTCGCTTCCTGCCGTTAAAGCCGCCAAAGAACGATCGGGCGCGAAAATAATTTCCGTAGTAAAACCTTCGCTAGCCCCTCTTTTGATTTCAAGCGGACTTGCCGACGAAGTAATTTTTAAAGAAAAGCCATTGCTGAAGCTTATAAAAAATTTAAGGGCTGACGGTTTAGCCGGCAGCAAGGCCGTACTATTTTCAGAGTCGCCAGGTTCCGTATTGGCGGCTTATTTTTCCGGCATTAAAGAAAGAATCGGTTTTGAAAGCGCTTCGCTTTCTTTTCTTTTGACGAAAAAATCAAAAAGAAAAGGCGTTCCGTCTCTTGCCAATAACAAAGAACTTGCTTTAACGGCAGGCTTTCAAAATATTCAAAAAGATTATACCGGAATTTTAAAAATTCCCAGTCAAAATGAATCAAACGTAAAAAAATGGTTTGAAGAAAATAATTTAAATCCTTTAAACGCGATCGCAATATCCGTCGGAGCAAGCAAAAACAGAAAGGACAAGCAATTAAAATCGGAAAAATGGGCTGATGTAATAAACGCTTTGCAAGATAAAGGTTTTAACTGCGTTCTCTCCGGAGCCGCGTGGGAAAAAGACGATTTAAAAGCCGTCGCAGGCATATGCAAAAATCCGCCCAAACTTTTTACGGCGGAAAACGGCGTTTTAGACAGCGCGGCTTTTTTAAAAGCCTGCAAACTGTTTATCGGCATAGATTCGGGCGCCATGCATCTTGCTGCGGCCGTCGGGACAAAATGCATAGGAATATTCGGACACACCGACCCTCTTCAAATAGGCCCCATGCCTTTGGAAAACCACATAATAATAAAGAAAGACGCAATGCCGCAGATCATGCCTCGGGATATTATAAGCAAAGTCTGAGAAACTCCCGTCTTTCTGCCGTACAGACCCTAGAGCGTGAACGCACTCTAATACTTTTAATTTCTAAAAAGCCATTCAAAAATCAATAAAAAAACCTCAATTGACAAAGAAATCCAAAAAATATAAAATTAAGTTTAAATTTCAGATCGATTTAAAGGATAGAAATGGGAATTTTTATATACATAGTAGTATTACTTTTTTCCGTCATTATGCATGAGTTTGCCCACGGTTATGCCGCTTACTTAAGGGGCGATGATACCGCTAAACACGCGGGCAGGCTGACTTTTAATCCCGTTCCTCATATCGAACTTTTCGGGAGCATAATTCTTCCGGCGGCATTGGTCCTTATTCAGGCTCCGGTTCTTTTCGGCTGGGCAAAGCCTGTTCCGGTAAACGGCGCGAAATTTAAAAATCCTAAAGTTGATATTCCTCTTGTTTCAATTGCGGGGCCGGCGGCAAATATTTTGATCGCCGTTGTTTCCGGGATAGGCATAAGAATTATCCATATGATGCCGTCTTTTGAGCAGGGCTTCGGCGGATCGATAAGTTCCGTTTTGTATATAATGGTTATTGTAAATGTCGTCTTGCTGGTCATAAATCTGATCCCTATACCGCCGCTTGACGGTTCAAAAGTCATAACATTGTTTTTACCGCAGGATATTGCCGTAAAATATATAAGGCTTAATCCTTTTTTATGCATGATCACTTTGATCGTACTTTTGTGGTCAGGCATTTTATGGCAGGTTCTCGGGCCTGTAATAAGTATTTTAACTGTTATTGTCAGCGGCGTTCCGCTTAGATAGGTGAAAAATGAAAAAAAAAGTTTTATCGGGGATGAGACCGACGGGAAGACTGCATCTGGGGCATTATTTCGGCGCTTTAAAAAACTGGGTCGAGCTTCAGGATGAGTATGAATGTTATTATATGTCTGCCGACTGGCACGCATTGACGACAGACTATGCCGACACTTCAAAAATAAACGACAATACGTTTGAAATGGCCGCGGATTGGATTACTGCCGGAATAGAACCTGAAAAAAGCGTTATTTTTAAACAGTCGGAAGTTCCTCAGCACAGCGAGCTTTTTTTGATTTTATCAATGCTGACCCCGCTCGGCTGGCTTTACAGATGCCCGACTTATAAAGAGCAGCTTACCGAAATAAAAAATAAAGATCTGCATAATATCGGGTTTTTAGGATATCCCGTTTTGCAGGCTGCCGATATTTTGCTTTATATGGCGGATATAGTTCCCGTGGGAGAAGATCAGCTTGCCCATTTGGAAATGACAAGAGAAATAACCAGAAGGTTTAATAATTTTTACGGAAACGTTTTAACTGAACCTCAGGCAAAGCTTACAAAGTCAGCCAGAGTGCCGGGCACAGACGCCAGAAAAATGTCAAAATCTTACGGAAATTCGGTTTTTCTCGGCGAAGATGACGACGGCATTAAGAAAAAAGTGCAGGAAATGTACACCGATCCTTTGAAAATAAAGAAAAACGACGCCGGACATCCGGACGGCTGCGTTGTTTTTGCTTTCCATAAAATTTTTAATAAAGATTTTGAAGCGAGAGAACGGGAATGCAAAGCGGGTTCGATAGGCTGCGTCGCGTGCAAAAAACAGATAATGGAAATGCTTTCCGTTTTTATGAAGCCGCTTGCCGAAAAAAGAGCTGCCGTTATACGGGATAAAGCGTATTTGGAAAGAGTAATAAAAGAAGGCACGGAGAGAGCCAGGGAAGCGGCGTCTTCTACTATGACGAAAGTGAAAAAAGCGCTGAAGTTTTAACAACGGCAAGTAACAAGTAACAAATAATAAGTAATAAATAATAAATAATAAATAATAAATAAAAAAAGTCTTTCGCCGTTGTCGTTATTTATTATGGGGCTCTCTAATAACCCTGCCTGCGTCGGTCATTCCCGTGAAAACGGGAATCCATGTTTGCTGTTGTCTTCGATAAAAAAGCAATGTGGATTCCCGATAACAAATTTCGGGACAAACAGGGTTTTTAGAGATACCCGTAAAGAGATACCCGTAATAAGTAAAAAAAAGTCTTTCGCCGTTGTCGTTATTTATTATTTATTATTTGTTACCTATTAATTAAATAAGGAAATCTATGGCATACGATATTCATACCGATTCTTTTGAAGGTCCTTTAGATCTTCTTTTGCATCTGATAAAGAAAAACGATTTGGAAATCGGCGGGATAAAAATTGCCGATATAACTTCCGAATATCTTGCGTATATAGACCTAATGAAAGAACTGAACATAGATATTGCCGGCGAGTTCCTTGTTATGGCGTCTACATTGATGCAGATAAAAGCGAGAACGCTTCTTCCTTCCGAAGCGGAAAAAGAAGGCGCGGACGATCCTTTTGACCAGCTTAAAAACAGGCTTTTGGAGTACCAGAAGTACAAAGAAGTCGGGAAACTTTTATCGTATAAAATTCTTGAGAGTTCGCAGATTTATTACAGGCCTGCTCCCGTAGTAAACAGGCATGATTACGTTTTGGACGCTTCAATATTCGATTTAATGAGCAGCTTCAGAGACGCGCTCACCGCTTTGCCCGAAAGCGTGAAAGAAATTATGTATAAAGAGATTCCCATAGAAACAAAAATCAGAGAAATTCTCGACGTGCTTGAAGGAAGGCAGTACGTTTCTTTTACTGAAATTTTGAAATTTCAAAAAACCAAAATGGATTTGATAGTATGTTTTATGGCGGTTCTTGAGCTTGTAAAAAGCAAACAGATAGCCGCGAAACAGTCGGAACTTTTTCAAGACATAAGAATTTACAGGGTTTATAATGAAATAGATCCGGCAGAAAAAGACGAAAACGAAGTATTTGAATTCGCGCGGGAGCAAAATGCCGAAACGCAGGAAGTTCCGGCTCCGGATTTGGAACTGGAGAATGACAGAGAATAGTTAACGGATAATGTCCCTAAAGACAATCAAAATGAGGTTTATAGAAAAGTTAAAAGCGGAGAGTAAAAAATAATGGAAACATCAGAGGTAAAACAAATCCTGGAAGCTTTGCTTTTTGTTTCGGAAAGGCCGGTAAGCCTTAAAGAACTTAAAGATATCGTCAAAGAAGATTATCCCGAAACCGATAATCTTGAAAATATTCTAAACGAGCTTAAAGCCGAGTACGACAATTTAAATAAACCTTATGAAATAAAATTCGTGGCTGACGGGTGGACATTTGCCACTAAGGCTAATTTTTCACCATGGATAAAAAGACTCCTTAAAGAAAAAACGGTTCTGAAACTTTCTCCTTCAGCCTTGGAAACTCTTGCCATGGTGGCGTATAAACAGCCCATAACAAGAGCCGAAATCGATGAAATAAGAGGGGTTGAATCTTCGGGAGTTATAGATACGCTTCTTGAAAGAAAACTCATCAAAATAGTAGGAAGAAAAGAAGCCCTCGGAAGGCCGCTGCTTTACGGCACGACCCAGGAATTTTTAAAGCATTTCGGTTTGGCTCATTTAAGCGAGCTTCCATTAATTGAAGGCGTGTCCGAAGAAGCCCGGCAGACGGAAAATGCTCCCGAGCCCGAACTTCCTTTTGAAGGCAATACTGACGCAGATGTATAGATACATTCAAAATAGTTGTTGTCGTATCCGGATTTATAATATATAATATGCGGAGATTATTATTATTTTATTAAAGGGTGAAAGAATAAATGAGCGAAAATAAATCGCAGCAGGGATTGGATTTAGGTTTATTTATTAATGATCAGTATGTAACGGTGAAAAAAATCGGCCAGGGCGGTATGGGCGTTGTATGGCAGGCATATGATTTCAGCTTAAGAAATTTTATCGCCGTCAAAGAACTTCTCAGCGAATTTTCGGAGCCCAAGTTTGTCGAAATGTTTTACAAAGAAGCGCTGATAGCCAAGAATATTATCCATGATAATATTGTAAGAGTTCAGCATTTCTGGAAAGGAAGCAACGGTTCTTTTTATATTTCGATGGACTTTGTAAGAGGCGTTGACCTTGAAGACCTTATAAGAAGATGCAATGAATTAAAAATTAAAATTCCGTGGGAACTTTCCGTTTTAATATGCATAAGCATGCTTAAAGCGATAGATTACGCAAACAGAGTGGCAAGAGATTCCATAACCGGAAAACCTTACGGAATAGTTTACCGCGATATTTCTCCGGGAAACGTTTTGATATCTTTCGACGGAAACGTTAAACTCAGCGATTTCGGCATCGCGAAAACTTCCGATGAGATCAATGACGGACCGAAGCAGAATGTCGTTACCGGAAAATATCCTTACATGTCCCCTGAACAGATAAAAGGCATTTCGGACATAGACCACCGCGCCGATATTTTTTCGATCGGTGTGGTTTTTTATGAAATGCTTGCAGGAAAACAGCTGTACTCCGGAGATAATTCTGAGATAAAACATCAGGTTTTAACCCAGAAGTTTGATACGGGCTTGCTCAGCGGCATACAGCTTCCTTATGAGATCGGCGAAATTCTTTCAAAATCTCTTGAGAAAGACAGAGGGATGAGATATGAAAGAGCCATTGAAATGTACCGCGATTTGAGAAGGCTTTTAAAAGGCGTTGAAACGGAAGAGCTTGCGGTTGATTTGGCGTCGTTCCTTTCGAGAGTGATGGAAAAAGAGCTTAAAGCTTCGGATGAGACCGTAAGTCTTGTTAAAACTTTTGACAGGCAGGAAATAAAAAATAATACGGCGATACCAAGGATTCTTTGCACGGATTTTATTGTGGGCGAAACTTCGGAACCGGCGATCGTGCCGGTGATTCCTCCGGCTGCGCCGCCCGCGCAGGCAGGCAATAATGCTGCGCCGAAAGAAGTTTTTCCTAAAACTGCCGACGGCAATGTTCAGCCTCAGGCGCAGCAGCAGACTGCAATGCCTCCGGAAACCCAGCCTCAGCAGCCGAAAACTTTTACGCCTCCTCCCGCGGCTTATCAGGCAGTTCCTCAGCCATCGCAGCCAGAAGCTAAAGGAAAAACCGTTTTTGAAGAAGTCGGCGACTGGCTTGTAACAAAGTTCAAAGAAATGAAAAACAGGATAATAAAAATTGTTATCGCCGTTATTCTGGCGGTTTTACTGTTTTTCGCTTTAGATATTTTTATGCAGATAACGTCGTTCGGCAAAAGAATATATTCGTGGCTTTATCCGCCGGATGTTGTCATTACGACTATTCCCGCGGGAGCGACCGTGAGCATGAAAACAAAAGAAGGCGAGGTTATAATACAAAACGCCAATTCATCAACGCCGATACCTTTGAGGCAAGTACAGCCCCAGACATATGTGGTCACGGCCTTGAAAGAAGGTTTCAGGCCGGTGCAGAAAGTTGTCAGGATAGAGGATAGGACCAGTAAATCGAATAAAGATAAGAGCGAAAAAATAGAAATAATGTTTGACTTCCTTCTTGACGTCGCCTCTGAGCCTTCGGGAGCCGACGTTTATGTCGACGGCAATAAGTTCGGCGTTACTCCGTGTAAGATACAGCTTATGGCCGGCGAGCATACGGTAAGGCTTGCTTTGGCGGGATTTGAAGATTTGGGATCCAAAGCGAAAGAATCTAAAGAAGGACAATGCAATATAGATTTTTCAAAACCAAACAATGATGAAATGTTCGTGGGAGTAGATAAACGCTTCTGGCAGACGGAACTTAAAAATGTTGACGGCGAAAATGTTTTCAGCATAAAAGGACACATGTATAAGAAGTTTACTTTCACCTCCGTTCCGGAGAACATGATAATTCATATTGAGGGCGAAGGGCAGCCGAGAGGGCATACGCCTAAAACCGTAAACATGAAAGCGGGAAGTTATAAGGTAAGAATGCTTGACCCTGAAGGAAGATACGGCGAATCTGCCAATAATATCGTTGTTTCGGCAAACTCTGATCCCGAGCTTTATGTTCATATGAACAAGCTTATTTCTTTCAGAGTAAAAGCAAAGGATAACCCTTCGGAATCATTCATGGCGAAACTGACCATACACGGTAAAGAATTTAATACTACAAAACCTCTCGGAACGGGAAAGCCTATTACTGTCCCTTTGCCGAGCGGCAAATATGATTTTACGTTTACTGCCGACGAGTTCAGAACTTATTCAATTAAAGATATTGATATCGCGGGCATAAGCAGCGTAACGGGCAATATGGAATATGCCAGAGTTCCGTTTACCGTAAAAATAGTGGCAATGGATGGAGACAAAGAAATTATTTTGGAAAACGCTTATATATGGCTGGATAGTAAACTTGTCGGAAAAACCAATGAAAAAGGTTCTTGGACAAAAGACGTTTACCCCGGAAAAGTTAAAGGAAAGATTGTAGTAAAAGATTACGACGAGCAGTCATTTGAGAAGTCCGTTTCTTCCGGAAAAGGCGATACTATTAAAATTGTTATGATCCCGTCGGAACCTTTGCCGCCGGAGATTGAGCCTGAGCCTGTGCCTGATCTGGTGCCTGATGATAAAGAACAGCAAAATAAAGAAAAAATCAAAAGATTAAGAGAAAAATTTAGTCCGAAAGAAGCTAATGCTCTTGCTAAAGTCAAAATCAATATTAATGATGACAATGTGTTGGCAGAATACCTTAGAAACAACGATTGGAATGTTCAGAAGGCGTATAATGAGATAAAGAAGAAAATACCACCTGTACCACCACCTGTGGAAGAAGGGGTTGTAATAGTTTGTCCGCATTGCGGATATATTAATACTGTTCCAAAAGGCAGAAGGATAAGATTCTGCGTGAACTGTGCGAGACCGTTAAGATAAAGGAAATTACGAATTGACGGGAAATAAAAGTAATCAACAAAGCATGTTAGGGAAATATAAAGAATTTCAGATAAAATATAAACGTCATTAAAGAAAAAATTCAATAATAATTTGTTACCGTTGTATAGGAGAGTATCATGAAAAATTTATTCAGATTGTCAGTATTTTTATTTCTTGGCATCATGCTGTTAAGCGGTAAGTCATTCGCGGATGTCCCTAAAAAAATTTCATTACAAGGAAGATTGACTGACAGCACTGGCGCTCCTATTTCAGCTTCAAATAAGACTTTCGTTTTTGATTTTTATAGTGAAAGTGACTCTTATCTTTTTACGCTAAGTTCCAGCGGCGTTACTATCAGCAACGGTCTTTACAGCGTTGATCTTGAACTTAGTACTATTGAAATACCTTATCTAGACCAGCCTCTTTACGTTCGAGTAAAATATGACGGAGGCTCTCACATAGGGCAAAGAACGGCTTTAGGAAGCAGTCCGTTCGCTTTAAATGTTATGGATGGCGCTATTACTACTAATAAATTGGAAACACTTGCGGGTTTGCCGACTGGAGCACAGGGAGAAACTGGCAACAAAAATTTAGCATCCGGCGATACATTTCAAGTATTGCAGGCCACAGTAGATAATAAAGGAAGAGTAACGGCATTAACTCCGAGAACAATGACAATGCCTTTAGGTTTAGCTCCGAGCGGAACAGCCGGAGGAGATTTAACAGGAACTTATCCGAATCCTACAATTGGAGCCGGTGTCGTAGTTACAACAAAAATTGCAGATAGTGCGGTAACGAGAG
>JGI24702J35022_10000634_pt1 | contig 21392 bp, 13 predicted proteins | sample TergutTh196P4_FD_35022 | JGI IMG/M metagenome (IMG submission 35022)
CAACAGGCTTTCGCCCGCCGATATGAAAAAGTTTGCGCAAGCTTTAAACAAAGTGACATTGTCGCTTGCCAAACAAATGGCAAAAGACGGCGAAGGCGCGACAAAGCTTATTGAAATCGAAGTAAAAAACGCAAAAAATAAAGAAGACGCAAAAAAAATAGCTTCAACGATCGCAACATCCCCTTTATTTAAAACCGCAATTTTCGGCGCCGACGCCAACTGGGGAAGAGTAATTGCCGCCGCCGGCCGCGCAGGAGTTAATTTTGACCCAATGAAAACCGACGTCTATTTCGGCGGAATTTTAACATGCAAAAACGGCATGGCCATAAACTTTTCCGAAAGCAAAGCCAAAAAAGCTTTACTCAAAAAAGAAGTAAAAATAGCCGTAGATTTAAAAGCAGGCAAAGCCTGCTCTAAATATTATACGTGCGACTTTTCGTATGACTACGTCAAAATCAACGGGGATTATAGGTCATAAAGAAAGAGTGAAGAGTGAAAAGTGTAGAGTGTAGATACGGCAAAGCTAAAGTGATAGTTGGGTTTCTCGAAAAACCCCAATTTTCTTTGTCGTCACAATGAGCGTAAAGATGAAAAAAAACAAATCCGTAAAATATCAAAAGCATATTAATGGTGAAAAAAGTATAATCTCTGAAGTATCGATATATAATGCGTCAATGTCCATTGATAATTTTGTCAACAGAATTATATGCGGCGATTCATTAAAAATAATGAAAACAATACCTGACGGTTCAATAGATTTGATTGTGACAAGTCCGCCGTATAATCTTAAAAATTCTACCGGTAACGGGATGAAAGATCCGCGTAGCGGTAAGTGGAAGAATGCCGCGCTTTGTAACGGATATTTGGATCATAATGATTGTATGCCTCATGATAAATATGTCAAATGGCAGAGAGATTGTTTGAGTGAAATGATGCGTATTATCCCTGAGAATGGAGCAGTTTTTTATAACCATAAATGGCGTGTTCAGAGCGGACTGCTTCAAGACAGATCCGATATTGTCTGCGGATTCCCGGTGAGACAAATAATTATTTGGCGCAGAAAAGGCGGAATTAACTTTAATGCCGGATATTTTTTACCGACTTACGAAGTTATATACTTGATAGCAAAGAAAAAATTTAAGTTAAGCGGCGGGGCAAATTCGTTCGGCGATGTTTGGGAGTTTACACAAGAAACTAATAATCCTCATCCTGCGCCGTTTCCGGTATCTTTAATAGACCGAATTATCAGGTCGACAAATGCAAAGATCGTATTGGATCCATTTATGGGTTCCGGAACTACAGCTGTTGCCGCAAAGATCAATAACAGAAAATATGTCGGAATAGAAATATCGAAAGAGTATATTGAGCTTGCTCAAAGGCGAGTAGGCGAAATATTAATTTAGGATTTAAGAATGAAAATATTTACAAAGCATGAACTGATTGAAAAGCTTAAGGCAATAAGAGAGCTTGGTTGGATTAGAAATACAAGAAAAGGCAATGACGGTTCGGTTGGGAATATGCTCGAAGATTTGTTAGGAATAGAAGAAAATAATTTGCCGATACCCAATTCTGCAGAATGGGAATTGAAATGCCAGAGGAAGAAAACGAATTCTATGACTACTTTGTTCCATATGGAACCGTCCCCCAGAGCATTGAAAATAGTTCCTTCATTATTGCTTCCTAAATATGGCTGGGAACACAAAGAGGCCGGTAAAAAGTATCCTCTGAACGAAAAAAGTTTTAGACAGACAATATCTACAAGAGAAAGATCCGATAGAGGCTTTAAGGTTGCGGTTGACAAATCTGAAAAAAAAGTTTTGATTTCATTTGATGTTTCTGCCGTTTCTAAAAATCACAAAAAATGGCTGGATGGCGTTGTAGATAAAGTCGGAAATACAGAATTGAATCCGCAGCCGTATTGGGGTTTTGAAGATTTATTTCATCATGCGGGAACAAAACTGCATAATTGTTTTTATATTCTTGCTGATACTAAAACGGATAAAAGAACTGCGTTTTTTAAATATGAAAATATATATAAACTTTCCGGATTATCTTTAGAAAAATTCATTGATGCCATAGAAAGAGGCGATATTTTAATTGATTTTGATGCAAGGACAGGGCATAATCACGGAACAAAAATAAGATGTAGGAATTCTGAAATTTTAAAAACTCTGTATTCTGAAGTTGAAGAAATTTAATAAATGAACAAAACAATAAAAATATCTCATAAAGATAAAAATTCGCATAAAAAAGCGGCGGAAATAATTAAAAAAGGCGGGGTGGCGGTGGTGCCTACGGAAACCGTTTACGGTTTTGCCGCTGACGCGTTTAATATTGAAGCGCAGAGAAAAATATATAAAATTAAAGGCAGAAATTTTAAAAAACCGTTGATAGCTATGACTCCGGACATTGAGGCCGTGCGCATGCTTGTAAATATTCCGGAGAAAGCTTTAAAGATAGCTAAGATATTTTGGCCCGGACAGCTTACTTTGATTTTTCCTACTACGGCGCTTGGGAAAATGATGTCCGGCGGAAGAGATAATCTCGGCGTGCGTATTCCGAATAATGAGTTTATGCTGAAACTTCTCAAAGAAATCGGAAAGCCGGTAATGACGACTTCGGTAAACGCTTCAAACAAAAAAAGCGCCAAAACTTTTGAGGAAACTTTGGAGTTTGACGGCATTGCCGATATTATGGTTGACGGCGGCAAATGCGAATTTTCTTTTGAATCAACCGTAATAGATATGGTAAAATTTCCGTATGTGATAATACGCAAAGGCTGCCTGGATACGAATGAGATTTTGAAATACATTTAGACGGCAGAGTGGAGATTGAAGAGTGAAAAGTGAAGATAATGAGTTTTTGCGAAGCAAAAACATATAATAGGTTTCGGCTAAGCCGAAACACAATATTTTCACTCTCCACTCTTCAATCTTCACTCTGCTGTTAAAAAGGGATTTTAATGAAACTATTTGACAACGAATCATTTTTAGGGTATTTGCATGAGATAAATCCTCTGTATGCGGGGATCTATTTTCCTTCTTCAAATCTTTTGACGAAAAAGCGCGGGGATAAAAACGGCGTGAATGTCGGCGATTTTATTGTTATCGAAGGACAAGAGCATGGTTTTCTTGCGCGTCTTATTGAAACGGGTTTGCATGACGGCTGTAATAAAACGATAAAGTCCGAACAGGATGATCTGCAGCTTTTGGGTAAAGCGGAGCTTCTTTTGATTTTTAAAATTTCCGATCCGGACAAAGCGCAAAAAACCGTTTTTGCTTATCCGCCGGCAGGTTCTAAAGTTTATGCCTGTTCCGACGAGCAGATTGAAAAATATATTCGCAGGTTCGGTAATAAAAATAAAGAAAACGAAGTTTTCGCGCAGCTTGGAAAGCTTGTTTCAGGTAATGCGTTTTGCAATGTTTCTTTGAACGCTTTATTCCAAAGACATTGCGCGGTCGTGGGCACGACGGGCGGAGGAAAAAGCTGGACAGTTTCAAAACTTATGGAAGCCGTTATATCAAAAACAAATAACAGGATAATCCTCTTTGACGCAACCGGCGAATACGGCGCGATAAAATCAAAAACGGTTGTTCTCGGCGAAGATTCTTATCTTCCTTATCAGAAATTATCAATAAACGATTTGTTTATTTTGTTAAGACCTGGCGGCGAATCGCAAAAATCTATTTTGCTTGAGGCAGTGCGTTCATTAAAAATCGTGCGTTTGTCCGGAAAAACCGGAGTGTTTAAAAAAGCTTATCAGCAGAGAAAAGAGTATAATGAGCTGTACGAAAAACATGTTACGGAAATAGAAGACAATACGTGCAATTTTGACATCAATTACCTTGTGCCGCAGATAAAAGAGGAGTGCGTGTTATACTTTCCCGAAGGCTGGGGACAGTCCGACCCAAAACTTTATGACCAGCAGGCATCGCTTGTAAACAGGATAGTAAACCTTATAAATACCGACGTTTTTAACAGATTGTTCGGTTTTAAAAACGTTCCGCAAGAGCATGTTTCCATAATAGACGTAATTGAAAAATTTACCGAAGACGCGCAAAGCAAAGGCAGCATTTTAAGAATAAATCTTGAACACGTATCTTCTTTATTTTCGGCAAAAGAAATAACTGCCAATGCCATAGGTTCATACCTTTTAAACAAAGCCAGAGAAAAAGATTTTAAAGAGTCGCCGGTGATACTTGTCGTTGACGAAGCGCATCAGTTTATGAACAAAGGCGTTACCGACGAACATTTCGAAAGTCTCCCGCTAGACGCTTTTGATTTGATAGCAAAAGAGTGCAGAAAGTACGGTTTGTTTCTTTGTCTTGCCACACAGATGCCAAGAGACATTCCCGAGGGAACGCTCAGCCAGCTCGGCTCTTTTATCGTGCACAGGCTGATAAACGAGCGTGATAAAAAAGTAGTTGAAAACGCCGCTTCTTCAGCAGGCAAAAATATGCTGTCATTTTTACCGGCTCTGGGAGAAGGAGAAGCTTTGCTCATAGGCGTTGATTTCCCAATGCCTTTACTTATAAAACTTGATAGGCCGGAAAATCCTCCGGTTTATAATACGCCGCTTTTGAGCGGCAACATAGAGAATAGAGAGTGAAAAGTGAAGAGTGGAGAGTGAAGATACAGCAAAAAAGAAAGAGTGAAAAGTGAAGAGTGGAGAGTGAAGATACGGCAAAAAATAAAGCAGTTGTAGTATCTTCACTTTTCACTCTTCACTCTCCACTCTGCCGTTAAAAGGGGATGTAAAATGGAAAATTTAAAAAAGTCTGACAATGAGATTTATTCTGTTTTGGTAAAAGAGATTGAAAGGCAGAAAAATACCATTGAGCTTATTGCTTCGGAAAATATTGTTTCCGAGGCGGTTATGGAAGCACAGGGGTCTTGTCTTACCAATAAATATGCGGAAGGTTATCCGGGAAAAAGATATTACGGCGGATGTGAAGTTGTAGATGAAGCCGAAGCGCTGGCTATAGAGAGAGCCAAACGGCTCTTTAACGCAAAATTTGCAAATGTCCAGCCTCATTCGGGCGCGCAGGCGAATTTTGCGGTCTTGCTCGCGTTTTTAAAGCCCGGCGACACGATCATGGGTTTGAATTTATCGCACGGCGGACATCTTACCCACGGAAATCCTTTTAACGTGTCCGGCAAATGGTTCAATATAGTCGCGTATAATGTTGACAAAGAAACGGAATACGTTGATTATGACGAAATGGAAAAACTTGCGCAGGAACATAAACCGAAACTTATAATAAGCGGAGCCAGCGCTTATTCAAGAATTTGGGATTGGAAAAGGATCGGCGAAATTGCAAAAAGCGTCGGCGCTTATCATATGTCCGACATGGCGCATTATGCAGGTTTGATAGCTGCCGGCGTTTATCCTTCGCCTATTGAGTATGCGGATATTGTCACGACTACAACGCATAAAACGCTTCGCGGTCCGCGCGGCGGTTTGATACTTACAAATAATGAAGAGCTTGCGAAAAAAATAAATTCAGCGGTTTTTCCCGGAGGGCAGGGCGGACCTTTGATGCACGTTATTGCCGCAAAAGCCGCAGCTTTCGGCGAGGCTTTGCAGCCGGCATTTAAAGAGTATCAGATTCAGGTTTTGAAAAATACGAAAGTGTTAGCCGAAACCCTTGAAAAAGGCGGACTGCGTATCGTTTCCGGCGGGACGGACTCCCACGTGTTTTTGGTCGACTTAAGACCGCTTGGAGTTAAAGGAAAAGACGCTCAGGAAATTTTGGAAAAAGCAGGCATAACTTTAAATAAAAACGGCATACCTTATGACCCTGAAAAGCCGACAATTACATCCGGCATCAGGATCGGCGCGCCTGCCGTAACAACAAGAGGAATGAAAGAAGCCGAAATGGTAAAAATCGGCGAATGCATAGTGAAAGTGCTTAAAAACATAAGCGATGAAAAAGTTATTGAGGAAGTCAAAGCCGAAATGTTAAGTTTGTGTCAAAGTTTTCCGATTTATAAATAGATAGAGAAAATTGTTACCAAAAAAGCATATATTGATTTCAAATGCTATAGTTCAAGGGTATGCTATAGGATAAGACCGCATGCTTTTTTTGCTTTTTATCATCGTTAAAGCCTGCTTTCCGCATTTGTGTTTTCCGCGCTATTATAGCAGACTAACTTAATATAGTCCCATTTCTCAGCGCTGCCTTCCGGTAAATTTTAATTCTTCTGGTATGCGCGTCATAAAAAAATTAAAATTTCCTCGAAAATCATTTCCGATAAACGAGACCATATTAAGTTAGTCTGCTATAGCAATCGATATTGAAAACTTCCAATTAAGTTTGCATTTAATAACAAAATAATATATTATGTAGCTTAAGATTCTGCGTTATTGCAGTATTGTATATTATCTTTTCGGTTTTAGCTGCTTTTAATGTACATTTGATATATTTTCGGCAATGAATTAAGACGGCAGGCTGTATCAAATTCAATTTCCGAATTTATTTTTAGGGTACGACCCCGTAATACCGTCCGCCGTTGATTTGCCGGTTATTTTTATAAATATTTATTTTAAACCTGCAAATACGTTAAAAGGAGGTCGCGGTGAAATTATCCGGTTTGACTCTCAAATTATTTTTTATATCCGTATTGCCTTTGTGTTTCCTCTCCTTTTCTTACGCGCAAACTTCCGTGACAAATTTTGAAGAACTTCAAAATGCCGTATCTTCGTACGCTGAAGACCCAATCATTTTCGACGCAGACAGAATAGATTTTACCGGCAATCTCGACTCGCTTGACGGACGTACGATATTTTTTACGTCAAACCGGCCGTCTACGGTGCTTGACGGAAACTTTCTATACGGAGGTTTTAGAGGACATGACACCGCAGCCCTTATGTTTGAAAATATCGTCTTTTCAAATATGAAAACTCCAAGTCTTTTTAACACTTCCCCGTCAAATTACGGCGGAGCGCTGTATCTCAGCGGTTCGTATGCGGAAATATCCGGAAACAGTTCCTTTAATAATAATCAGGCTGTCAGCGGCGGAGCGATTTATGCCGAAGGGCTTTACTACGACGGAGAAGGCTTGCTTTTGAACGATACGGTATATTTTACAGGCAATAAAGCGGCATTATACGGAGGAGCTATAGCGTTAAATAATATGTACGTTTATGTTAACGGCGCATATTTTCAAAGCAATCAGGCTGCCGTCGGCGGAGCTTTATATTCAAAAAACACATATATTACCGCGTATTCAACCGTAAATTTTTATAATAATTCGGCGGCGCTTAACGGAGGCGCTTTCGCGGGAGAAGATAATTCGACTTTCGAGTTCTACGAACAGGTTTATATCCAGAATAATTCGGCGGAAGAAAAAGGCGGCGGCTTTTACTTAAACAGCTCCGACGCGGAATTTTTTGACACGGCAAACATAACAAATAACAGCGCGCTTTTGGGCGGCGGCTTTGCCGCGGAAAACAATTCTATTGTTTCTTTTGATTCCTCTGCGGCGATAGACAATAATTCAGCTTCTTCTAACGGCGGAGGTTTTTACTCAAATAATGCCGCTGTAGTGTTTTGGGATACTTTGCAGATGAATAATAATACGTCGTCGGGCAAAGGCGGAGGCTTGTATGCCGTAAACAATTCGCTGATTCTCGGTTTTGGAGAAAGTACGCTCAGCGCAAACACCGCATACGGGGACGGCGGCGGTTTTTATGCCGGAAGCGCTTCCGGAGTTTCACTCGGGGAATCCGAAATTTCTTATAACAGAAGTTACGGCTCGGGAGGCGGTTTTGCTTCCGACATGTCGGAAGTTTATTTTGATTATACTGCGGATTTTACCGCAAACACGGCTTCGGTAAACGGCGGAGGTTTCAGCGTTGCAGGCGGGTCCGAAGTGACTTTTGAGCAGATCACGGATTTCACGAATAATTCTTCCGGACAAAACGGCGGCGGCTTTTATTCAAACGCTTCAAACATATCTTTTTGGAATAATGTAAATTTTGACGGAAATACGTCTAATGCGCAAGGCGGCGGGTTTACGGCTGCAAATAATTCTTCGGTAAACTTTGGCAGCGGGGCTGTGTTTTCCAAAAATCACTCCGGCGGTTCCGGCGGAGCCGTTTCCCTTCTTTCAGGTTCTTCTGCCACTTTTCATGGGGACTGGAGCGGCGCTAGCGATGTATTTGAAGGAAATGCTTCTTCTTTAAACGGCGGAGCTATTTCCATAGAGAACGCATTTTTATATTCATACGCGCCTGACATAATATTTCAAAATAATACCGCGCAGCAAAACGGAGGCGCGGTTTATTTTAGCGGCAATAATGCCATTGCGCATTTCGGCTCGGATGTGAAAAGCATTTCTTTTAATGCAAATTCGGCTTTAAACGGAGGCGCGGTTTATATAGCGGATTCTTTGCAAAATTTTATACTTGAAAGAGATAATAATATTTTTGAATCGAATACGGCAAGCAATTCCGGCGGAGCTTTTTTCACGGATAACGGTTCCGTATATATTTCAGGCAATAAATCTTTCACAAACAATTCGGCTGCAAACTATGGCGGAGCCGCGGCTATAACAAACGGATCGTCTTTCAATTTTGGAAATGATGCTCTCTTTAGTGACAATTCTGCAGGAACAGCGGGAGGAGCCCTTTTTATCGATTCTTCCGAAGTTTATCTTGCAGACCCTTATTTTTACGGTAATACGGCTTCCGCCGGCGGCGGAGCCGTATATTTACAAGGCAGTCAAAACAATTTTGCTTCATTAAATATCGTAACTTTTTTATCGACGGTATTTAGCGGCAATATTGCAAACGGCGCGTCTAATGCTTTGCATATAGGGGATTACAGTTCCGTAGAATTTACCGTGCATGACGGAGCAGCCGTTGAAATGCATGACGGAATAACAAGCGGAAATTTTGAAGTCTCTTTTGCATATTCGGGCGCCGGCGATTTTAATTTTTACGGCGATGCGTCGGATAATTACTCCGAAATGACGATAAATTCGCAAAACGGCGCCGCTTTTAATTTGAGGAGCGGAGCAAAGCTCAATGCCGGAAATTTTTACAATATGAAAGATTCCATATTCAATATGCACAATTCGCAGATAGATACGGTCAACGTAAACGATTTCACAAACGACGGAATATTGAACATGGAAGTATTTTCATCATTAAACGCCGGCGACAGCATCATTGCTTCCGGCAATGTAAATTTGGGAGACACGAGCGTTTTGAATCTCAATGACGATTTTACCGATACGAATTTCAGGAGTAAAACTTTTAGACTCATTAATTTCGGCGGAGATTTAAGCGGCATTTTCGCAGTCGTAAACTTTAATTCGCCGGTGATTTTTTCTACCGTGCCCGTAATCAATTACGGCGATTTTATTCCCGAATGGATAACGGTAACTTACCGCGGAGATCTGAACGCTACTAATTTCAGATACCTTTCGGGGCTTTCATTCAACCAGAAACAAACGGCAAAAACGTTTGACGCGCTTTCCGAAAACAGCGCCGGTGACTTGGACGGCGTCATTTCCGTGATCGAAGCAGGTTCCGACAAAGAGATAAAAAATGCGCTGGCGCAGTCTTCCGGATATTTTCTTGCCAATGTGATAAGAAGCGCGGCAATAGATTTGGAAAACAAAGAGCTATACTACAGAATAAAAAATCATTGTTCCCATGGAGAAGGCAGCGGTTTATGGGCGCAGTTTAATTATAATGCGATAAAAAATTCCTCGGATGAAAATTCGTTGAACGATTATAAAGACACGGTTGCAGGAATGACTGCCGGCTATGATATGTACAAGGACGGAAAAATGGCGGGATTTTACGGAAAATATAATTCGCACAATATTAGTCAGGATCCAAAAAATGAAGCGGATATGGCAAATGTCGGCGTAGGAGTATACGGCGGGATCATAGAACCTAAATGGGAATTGAAAGGAAATATCAGCGGAAGTTACAATGATTTTTCTACCTCAAGATATATCCCCTTTTTAAACAGAAAGGCAGAAGCCGGTTTTAACGGAACTACATTCGGCGCCGATATGGAAGGTACTTTCAAATATAAGCTCTCCTACGATTTTGAACTCAGGCCTTTTGCGGGACTTGAATTTAAAAAAACATATTACAATGATTTTTCCGAAAGCGGAGCCGGAAGTTTAAATCTTGACGTAGAAGGCGGAGAATACACGCGTTCCGCGGCCAGGATCGGAATCGGCACGTTTTATGAAAAAAAGTTTGTCTCTTTGTATATAAGCGGAGAAGTAAAATATCTTTTGAGCGAAGAATTTCCGCAGATAGAATCGTCTTTTGAAAATACAAAAGTTATTTTTAAAAGCAGGGGAGCCCAAGAAGGCAGAGCGGAGCTGGGGGCTTCTGCCGGCGTAAGCGTAAGAATAATAGATTCCGTGAAAATTTTTACGAACACAAGTTTTTTGGCGGCTGAAAAATACAGCAATTTTTACGCAAATTTAGGAGCCCGTTATAATTTTTGCAAACTGAGAAAAAAGTCTAAATCTGACACAACTGCGGACGGATTCAATTATGCTCCTCCTCCGGGTTTTACGAATGATTCGTCCCTTAGCGCGCCGTCGCATGAAACAAAGACGGATGAAAATAAACTTTCCGACGATTTTTTCGATTCGCTTATAGACGGAATAAACAAAAATAACCTGACGGAAGATATGCAAACCGCTTTAACGGACAAAAGTAAAGATGCCGATTCGGCAATAAGCATAGAACTTATAAAACCCGTCATCGATGAAAATGACATTTCAAAAAGTTCCGCAAACAAACCTAAAACATATATTTTAAATATGTCAAATTTTGTAGTCAATAAAGCTGTCCTTACGGAAAAAGCCGCAAATGATTTGATTTTCATTGCAAATGAAATTATGAATAGCAGTTACAAAAGCATTAAGATCTCAGGTCATACGGATTCTACAGGAAATGACGAGATCAATGCCAAACTTTCCAAGGAAAGAGCAAAATCCGTTTACGATACTTTTGTCAAAGCCGGAATTCCTCCGGAAAAAATGTATTATCTCGGAATGTCGTCGTTAAAACCGGCAGCTTCAAACAATACCAAAGAAGGGCGCGCAAAAAACAGGCGCGTAGAAATTGAAATAGAATAAATGGCATAGCAGGGAACTTAACCTTCGGTCTGTGTTTTAGCATAGTTGAATGCTAATGACGGCGCATAGGCATTACTCTCCTGTCTTTAACCCCGAATTATTAGATTTTATAACAAGCTGTTTTCCTCTCGCTCCTCGCGGGCAATGCTTTCTTTATTATTTGACAAGTTATTGCCAATAACTTAAATATATGGTACTAATATTATCTGAAAAAATAATATATAAAAATTAGAATTTTATTGATTTTGCCGCTTTCATCTGTTTACGCAAAAATAAATGCAGTATAAAAAGGAAACTTTGTTTTATGAAAAAAATTATTTTAAAAGCCGGCGAGGGCAGAAGAGTAAAGAACGGGCATAAGTGGGTGTTTTCAAATGAGATAAAACTTGTTGAAGGCAGTCCGAAAGCGGGAGATATTGTTTTTCTTTTTGACAATAATGAAGAGTTTATGGGACAGGGTTTTTATAATCCGCGTTCGCTGATCGCTTTTAGAATGTTGACGGACAAAAAAGAAGATATCGACGTGTTTTTCTGGCAGAAACGCATTGAAGTGGCCAGATTGCTTAGGGAAAGGATTTATCCCGAAATAAAATCTTACAGAGCTGTATTCGGCGAGTCCGACGGCATGTCCGGAACAATTATAGATAAATATGAAGATTATCTTTCGGTTCAATTTGTTTCTGCGGGCGCTGACAGGGAAAAAGAAAATATTCTTGAAGCCGCAAAAAAAGTTTTTGCGCCCAAAGGCGTTTATATAAGAAACGACGTAAACCTGCGAAAATTGGAAAATGCGGATCTGGCAGCGGAAAATGAAATTTTTTACGGCAAAATACCGGAAGAAATTATTATAGATGAAAACGGTTTAAAATTTTACGCCGACATAATAGGCGGACAAAAAACAGGATACTTTTTTGACCAGAGAGATAACAGAAAAAAACTTGCCAAATATGTAAAAGGAGCGAAATTCCTCGACTGTTATTGCCATACGGGAGCTTTCGGGATATACGCTAAAAAAGCCGGAGCAAGAGACGTCATTTTTGTAGATTCCTCAATGCCTGCGCTTGAAACCGCTGAAAAAAATTACGCGCTTAACGGGTTTAAGAATTTTGAAGGACTGGAAGCTGATGCCCTCGAATATCTTGAGTCAAAAGAATCTAAGTCGGAAAGGTTTGATATTGTAAATATTGATCCGCCCGGGCTTATAAAAAGCCGAAAAGATTTTAACGCCGGCTTTAAACATTATGTTAAAGTTAACGAAGCGGCGATGAAACTTTTAAAGAGCGGAGGTATTCTGGCGACATCGTCCTGTTCCCATCATTTGAATTTTAAAGATTTTAACGAAGTTATAAATCAGGCCGCGGGAAGAGCAAAAAGGGAAGCGTTGATTTTGGAATACGGTTTTCAGTCAAAAGATCATCCTGTTTCGGCTTCAATGACTGAAACCGGATATCTTAATTTTGCAATAATATTAATCAAATAAAAATGAAAAATTTATTTATAAGGCTTATTTTAATTTTCTGCGTATCCGTATACTGCGTTTTGCAAAGCGCGGCTCAGGATAATGCAGGGCTTTTGGATTCGTTAAATAAATTAAATTCCGAAATAAGCAGGCTTGAAGAAACGCATAAAGCTTATGCCGAAAATCTTAAAAAAATTACCGCTTCAGGCAGTTCCTCTAATGCCGCGGCAGCGAAAGATGCAATGTTAAGAGTTAATTCGGCTTTGGCAAGGGCGTATAGCGGCAGAGGCGCGGTTTTCTTTGATTTTGAAATGTTTGAAGACGCCGTAAAAGAATTTGATAAAGCCGCTGCTTTGGATAAAAAATACAAAGACGCTTATTTTATGAAAGCTCTTTCATTGATTCGTTTGGAAAAAAATGAAGAAGCTTTAAAAGAGCTTGAATTAACTTTGAAGCTGGCGCCAAATGACGCGGAAGCGCATTTTGCCAGCGGAGAAGTTTTGGTTTTGCTTGACAGAAAAGAGGATGCGCTTAAGGCCTATGATAAAGCTTTGGGCATAAATAAAAAATACGCCGAAGCCGCTTATAACAAAGCTTATGTTTTGTCGTCGTTGGGCAGAACCGGCGAAGCGGTAGAAATTTATGAAGGTCTTATAAAAGACGGCGTGAAAAAATTTCCCGTTTATTACAGTAAAGGCATTTTGCTTATGAATTCCGAAAAATATAAAGAGGCTGCCGCGGATTTTGAAAAAGCCGAAGAACTTGACCCTGATAATAAAGATATTTCTTATGCAAAGGCCGCGTGTTTTTATAAATCGGGACAGTTTGAACACGCGCTTAAAACTTACGACGAACTTATAAAACGCGAGCCGGATTTTGGAGAAGTGTATATGAATAAAGCCGCGGCTCTTTTGGCTTTAAAGCGTTATGATGAGGCGTCCGAAGTTTTTGAGCGGATAATACGGCTCGGTAATGCAGGGGCAGAACTCTTTTTTTATAAAGGGTCGTCTTTATACAATGCAAAAAAATACGAAGAGGCAATTAAAGAATTTGATAATGCCGTAAAAGAAGATAAAAAATACGTGAAAGCGTATTTCAACAGGGGGCTTTCGTTTTTTGAGCTGAAAAAATATAAAGAAGCTTTAAAAGATTTTGATAAAACCATTCAGATGGAACCTTCAAATGCGGAAGCATATTATTGTAAAGGCCTGACTTTTTATAATATGGGCAATTTTAAATCCGCGCTTAAAACTTTTGATATGTTTATCGCTATTGTTCCCGGCAGCAAGGAAGCTTTTAATATGAAAGGGCTATCCTTATATCAGCTCGGCAAAAACGAAGAATCTATTGCGGAGTTTGATAAGGCCATAGCCATATATCCGGAATACAGCGACGCGTATTATAATAAAGCGGCTGCGCTTGCGGCATTGGGCAAAAAGGATGAAGTAACGGAAATGTTAAATAAGGTCGACGAACTGAACATGCAAAAATTCGGAAGCGAAAAAATAAAATAAATCCGAGAACTGTAAAATATTTTTAAAGCGTTATTGATTTCGCAGCGGAAATGATAAAGTAAATAAAAACTGCGGATATGCAGGCCGTTATTGTTCCCACAAGCCATAAGGGCATGACCTTGTCAAAAACCGAAGGCCCGCTTTCTTTGTTTGCTTTTACGGGTTTTATTTTTAAATTGTTAAAAGCGTGAGAAGTTCCGATTTCTTTTTCTGCCAGAAAATTTCTTAAAGAATACTTTAGTTCATACCTGTCTTTTTTTGAAACTGCAAGATACAGGTTAAGCCATTGGTCGGCTTCAGTATTTGTTTCACCCGAGTTAAGTTTTTGCGTGTTAGCCATTAAAAACGCTATCCAGTAAGACACGGTACAGCATCTGTTAATTTTGTCCGCCGTTATTATTACGGACGCGGCCCCATCTCCGGTTTCCGGTGCTTCTCTTTTTGCTACGATTTCTTCGTCGTACACTTCAACGCATCTTGAATCAAACCATACTTCCTGATTCATCGGTTCGGCAATTTGTTCTTTTAGCTGTTTTATTATTTCCGCGCGTTTTAATATTTTGCCTTTGATCCTGTCTAAAGCGTATTCTCTCTGTTTTAACGCCTGCTGAAAAACTTTTTTGTTTACGTTTGACGGATAATTGTCCGTAAAACGATGCAGGGTAAGTTTTTGCGCCGTGAAATTTATTAACAATATGAAGGGGTATAATTGTTTAAGCGCTTCGTCGGATTTTTTTTGCTCAAAAACCGCGCGATTTAAAAAATCAAGTTTGTCTATCGCGTAATCAATCGTGTCTATAAACCCCGAGACATTTGTTTTGCTTTCTCTCAAAAAATTACACAGCACGGAAACCGATATATGCGCTTTTGTGTTAAGCTCCTGAAAGAAAAACATGCTCTGCACTATATCGTCGAATTTTATTTTTGAATTAAGAAGTTCTACGGAATCGCAAAGCAGCAATTTTTTTTGCGTTTCTATGAAAAAAAATTCCGGCTCGGAATACAGGCTGAGGTAATTGTCTATGTATAAAAAACATTCGATAAGTTTAGAAGCTTCTTCTTCAGGCGTTTTTGCCAGCTCGACCTGTTTTTGGATCTCATATATTTTAGCAAGAGTATTGTCTTTGAGTTCGCTTTCTTTTACCTCCGCCTGCTGAAGTTCCGCAGATCCTTCGGGTTCGTCAAGAAGCCGCCTCAACGACGAATTATACAGGGACAAACTTTCAAGTTTGTCTTTGATTTCTTCGTTGTTGGCCAGATTTTTTAACGGTGATATTTTTTCGGCAACCGCATTCCAATCCATATGTTTCTCCGTTAGCCTTAATGAGATATTATACAATTTTTAAACAAAATTAGTACTGCTTTTAACAACAAAGTGAAAAGTTGAAAGTGAAAAGTGAAAATGAGATATTTTAGCTTTTAAGCGGTTTTCGGTAAAAACGCAATAATTCTGTTTCGTATGCGGGGTTCTCTAAAAACCTGTATTTTCAGTGTCGTCATTGCGGCCCCGAGCCGCAATCTCGTCGTGAACCACAGATTGCGGGTCAAGCCCGCAATGACAAAAGTGGGGTTTTTAGAGAGACCCATGTGTTAATAGTTTTTATTAAAATGATATAATATCGAAAAGTTAGAAACTCAGAAGCTTGGTAAAGACGAGGATAAACGACAAAGGCAAAACAATCAGAGCTCCTCTCGGCTTTTCAGCTGTACAGCTCTCCAAACTTCTAAAACGGAGTTTTTTATGAAAAATATGCCGGTTTTTGACAAAGTGGATCCTTCACTTCTTGAAATTATGCCGTATCGGTACGTTGGTAAAAATATTAATGTATGCATTGAAACCGAAGAGTTCACTTGCCTTTGCCCGTGGACGGGTCTTCCCGATTACGCTTATCTCATAATTAATTATACTCCGGCAAAAAGCGTTGTTGAACTTAAATCTCTGAAAATGTATTTGCAAAGTTTCAGAATGGTCGGCATGGTGCATGAAAGCGTTGTAAACAAAATATTGGAAGATTTGGTAAAAGCCGTAAAGCCTGAAAATATGAGCGTCGAACTTGAATTCGCCGTACGCGGCGGAATTACTACGACCGTTTCCGCGCAATACCATAGAAAGGCAGATAAAAGAGAAAAGGTAAAAGGTAAAAGGTAACGGATTTCATTCATTACTTGCCTCTGATCGGGAGTTAAGCGTGTTTAGAAAAAATCAAAATATACATTTTGTGGGTATTGGCGGTTCGGGGATGTCGGGGATCGCGGAAGTTTTGATAAATCTGGGGCATAATGTTTCCGGATCGGATTTAAAAAAAACGGATATTACCGAACATTTAAAAGCCGCAGGGGCGAAAATTTTTATCGGTCACGACGAAAAAAATATAAAAAATGCGGAAGTGATCGTAACTTCGACTGCTGTAAGCAAAAATAATCCGGAAGTTGCTGCGGCTGTAAAAAACAAAATTCCGGTAATACCGCGCGTGGAAATGCTTGCCGAGCTTGCAAGGCTCAAGTATGCCGTAACGATCGCCGGAACGCACGGAAAAACAACAACTACTTCGATGACCGCTTTGGTTTTGGACGAAGGCGGGCTTGATCCGACTATAGTTATCGGCGGAAGACTGAAGAATCTTAAAACCAGCGCGCGTCTCGGGCGCGGTGAATATATGGTTGCCGAAGCCGATGAATCCGACGGATCGTTTTTAAAACTTTCTCCCGTAATAACCGTTGTCACAAATATCGATAATGATCATCTTGATTATTACGGAGATATGGGTAATCTTAAACAAGCTTTTATAAAACATATCAACAGCATTCCTTTTTACGGCGCCGCAATTATTTGCGCCGACAATAAATTAATAAAAGAAATAATGCCTGAAATAAAAAGAAAATACATAACCTACGGCTTGACGGGCAATCCCGACATTAAAGCCGTAAATATAGGACGGGACGCGGACTGTACTGCCTACGAAGTTGTTTATAAAGGCAAAAAACTCGGCAGAGTCTGCATAAAAGTTCCGGGTCTGCACAATGTGTCAAACTCGCTGGCGTCGATAGGCGTAGGTTTGTGGCTGGGTATTCCTTTCAATCATATCGCAAGAGCAATCAATTCTTTTGACGGTGTGGGAAGACGCCTTGAAATTAAAGGCGAAAAAAACGGCGTGACAATTATAGACGATTACGGACATCACCCGACGGAAGCGGCAGCGACAATTAAAGCCATAAAACATTTCTGGCCCAAGAGAAGGCTTATAGTTTTGTTTCAGCCGCACAGATACACGCGAACGGCGCAGCTTTTTGAAGAGTTCGGGAAAAGTTTTTCCGGCGCGGATCTTGTAAAAGTTCTTGATATTTATGCTGCCGGAGAAAAACCGGTCAAAGGCGTGAGTTCGGATTTGATAATAAAAAGCCTGAAAAAAAATAAATGCGCAGCCGAAAAGTTTAAAAATTTGAAATCTTTGCGCGAAACATTGTCTTCCGGCGATATAGTGCTGACGCTGGGCGCAGGCGACGTGTGGAAAAAAGGCGAAGAGCTGCTGCGGATAATGGAGAATAAAGAAAACGGCAGGATGAAATATTAGGGTGAACACACCCTAAGCCTGCGGAAAAGGAATGACGTTAAAGTCTTTAAGGACTTTAAGGTCATTAAAGACTTTTTGCAGTGCAGGTTTAAACTCTGCAGGGAGAACTTCACTGTTTTTTTACGTAAATTGACAAATGGCAAACGAAATTATTAAAAAACTATCTGACGCGGGCTGTAAAATACATAACAATAAAATGCTATCGGAGTTTTGTTCTTTTAAGATAGGCGGTCCTGCGGATTTTTTTGTTGAAATTCCGACGGAAAACGCTTTGCGCGTTTTTTTAGAAGCTGTTTCCGCTGAAAAAATACCTTTTTTTTTCATAGGCGGCGGCACGAATATTCTGTTTTCCGATAAAGGTTACAGAGGCGTCATCGCAAAGCTTGCCGGAGAGTTTGATGTGATAAATATACAAGGCAGCAAAGCTGCCTGTGGCGCAGGAGTAAGTCTGCCTGTTTTGGTAAACAAGACGGCTTCTGAAAATTTGTCCGGACTTGAATACTGCGCGGGAATTCCGGGCACTGTCGGCGGCGCTGTTTTCGGCAATGCCGGAAGCGCAGAAAATTGGATAAGCGATGCGGTTGAAAGCGTGGAAATATACAAAAAAGCGGAAAGCGGAAAGTGGAAAGCGGAAATAATGAAGAAAGATGATATAAATTTTCAGTATAGAAAAAGCGGTCTTGAAAACTGTATTATTACAAAAATTAATTTTACATTGAAAAAAGAAACGGAAAGAAACATTTTAAAAGAAATTTCCGAAAGTATTTCAAAACGTGCAAAATCGCAGCCTTTATCTATGGCGAACGCCGGATGCATATTCAAAAATCCCGCTGGGCTCAGCGCCGGAAAACTTATTGACGATGCAGGACTTAAAGGCAGGAAAAAAGGCGGTGCAAAAGTTTCGGAAATGCATGCCAATTTTATAGTAAATACCGGCGGCGCGGATTGCGATGATATTCTCGACTTGATTTATATTGTCAGAAAAACCGTAAAAGAAAAATTTAACATAGACTTGGAACTCGAAATAAAAATAGGTCATGGGGACGGAGGAGTTGACCCAAAATAAAATATTTAATAAAACAGAATAAATTTGAGTTTTAGCAAAATAGCAAATATTCTTTAGGTTGTAAGAAGAAGTTTGAGAAGAGCATTAGCTGCAAACAATCAATAAATTTTGGGTCAATTCCTCCGTCCCTGTGACCCATGGCTCCGCCATTGGAGTATTATGAATATAGTTGATTTAAGCGCGAAAAAAGCAGACCTTGAATGCTTAAAGAAAGCAATCGGGAGCAGCAGGGTTGTAGCATTAGGCGAGTGCGCCCATTTTGTCCGGGAATTTTGGGAGTTGCGGCAGCATTTGTTTGAGTATCTTCACGAAAAATGCGGATTTAATTTTTTCGCAATGGAGTTTGGATTTGCAGAAGGCTACCGTCTTGAAAAGTGGATAAAAGGCGAGGGCGATAAGACTAAACTTTCCGACTACAGCGAAGCGGCTGCCAAATGGGGCGCTTCGGAAACTATGCTGTGGCTGCGCGAGTACAATAATACAAACAAAAATAAAATCCGGTTTGCCGGAATTGACATTCCCGAAGCAGGCGGGACTATCATCCCCGCCTTATCCCCTTTGCAAGATTATATCAAGAAAGCAGACAATTCTCTTGAAGCGAAATTAAATGAAATAATAGAGATCGCAAATAACTTTTCAGACTTGTCGTCGCTAAAGTCTATTGTCAAATGGAAAAACATTTCTACTGAAAAACAGCACAAACTTTTCGCCGAACTGAACAAAATGCGGCTGCGATTTGAGGCAATGGAAAATGATTATGTTCAACTGAGCAGTCAGGAAGAATATGACGCCGCTTTTAGACTTTTGGAAACAGCCGCTGTTACGGTTTACATGCTTCAATCATGTGTCGAGATGTCTTCGGGAACGGGATTGCCTTACGATATGTCCATTCGCGAAAAATTTATGGCAGACTCGGTTCTTTGGCATTTAAATCATTCCGAACCTGACGCGCGAATAGCTGTTTTTGCGCATAACAATCATATCCAGAAAACTCCCGTACAGTACGGCGAATATAAATATGTCTATCCGATGGGATCTTATCTGAACAAATATTTGGGAAAAGATTATGCCGCATTTGCTCTGACTACGACGGACGATCATATTCCCGAAATGGTCTTGACAGACGCTTCGCCCGTTGGATTTAATGTTGTGGATAAAGAAATCGGGCTTCCCGCAAAAGGAAGCATAGAAAACTTTTTGACAGAGAACGGATATAAAGATAAACCGGCATTCATCAATTTTCAAACCGAAGAAAAAGAAATCCATTGTTTCAGAAGCCAAAGCGCGTATATAAGCACTTCTTCGATCAAAGAAACATTCAACGGAGTATTCTCTATCCCTAAAATTTGGGTCATGGGGACGGAGGAATTGACCCAAAATAAAATATTTAATAAAACAGAATAAATTTGAGTTTTAGAAAAATAACAAATATTTTTTAGGTTGTGAGAAGAAGTTTGAGAAGAGCATTAGCTGCAAATAATCAATAAATTTTGGGTCAACTCCTCCGTCCCCGTGACCCACAAAAAAGGAGAGCACAGTATGAAAAAAGCATTATCATTATTGGTTGCAGTATCGTTTTATTTCAGTTTTGCGCTGACTCCGCTGCTGGCGGGCGAAACCATTGTTTATGACGGCAGCGATACAACTATGCTGAAAACCGTTAACGGATGGGCTAACTCTTTGGCGCCAAGCGGCAGCGAAGGTTTTTCCTTCGGCAGCAGTAAAAGCAGCAGTCTTTCGGACAACAGTATTACAGTCAGCAGTAATGTGGCAGGACGTGTTTATGGCGCTATAAACAGCATATCCGGAGATACGGATGATGTTACCGGAAATAGCGTTACTATCAATAGCGGCACAATAGGCATGGGTGCCAGCGGTGGAGAGGCTAAAGCTGGTAATGCCATAGGTAATAGTGTCATCGTCAACGACGGCACAGTTAGCAATACTCTCGTCGGCGGCTACAGTGACAGCGGTAATGCCATAGGCAACAGCGCGACCATTAACGGCGGCACAGTTAGCGATTTTGTCGCCGTTGGTTACAGTAACAGCGGTAATGCCACAGATAACAGCGTAACCATAACCAGCGGTACACTTAATAGCTATGTCTACGTCGGCAGAAGTGGTACCGGCAACGCTACAGACAACAGCTTGACCATCAACGGCGGCACGCTTAAAAACAATATCTACAGCGGCTTCAGTAATAGCGGCAACTCCACAGACAACAGCGTAACCATAACCAGCGGTACATTTAGCGGATATGTCTACGGCGGCTACAGTGATACCGGCAATGCTATAGGCAATATCCTGACCATTAACGGCGGTGCGCTTAACGCTAATATCCACGGCGGCTGCAGTGAGATCAGCGGTGATGCCGCAAACAACATCGTGACTATCAACAGCGGTACAATTTATGCCAATGTCTACGGCGGCTTCAGTGACAGCGGTAATGCCACAGGTAATAGTATCATCACCTACGGCGGCACAGTTAGAAACGATCTCATTGGTGGCAAAAGTAGTAGCGGTAACGCCACAGACAATATAGTGACTATCAACGGCGGCGCATTTAGCAATTCTGTCTACGGCGGCTACAGTAACAGCGGTAATGCCACAGGTAACAGCGTAACCATCACAAGCGGCACAGTTAGCTTATATGTCTACGG
>JGI24702J35022_10000635_pt1 | contig 21377 bp, 10 predicted proteins | sample TergutTh196P4_FD_35022 | JGI IMG/M metagenome (IMG submission 35022)
CACCGCAGCTAACGGCAGCGGCACAGCGTATGCGAACTCGGAGACGTTCAAGTACGAGATAAACGGCGACCTGACGCTATACGCACAGTGGACGCCGAAGAGCGATCTAAAGATAATCTACAACGCGAACACCGGAACGGGGACAATGCCTGATCAGACGGTGACGTACGATAGCAATGTCACGCTGACGGCGAACGCGTTTAGCAAGACCGGGTACGTGTTCAATGGCTGGAACACCGCAGCTAACGGCAGCGGCACAACGTATGCGAACTCGGAGACGTTCAAGTACGAAATAGACGGCGACCTGACGCTATACGCACAGTGGACGCCGAAGAGCGATCTAAAGATAATCTACGACGCGAACACCGGAACGGGGACAATGGCTGACCAAGCAGTGACGTACGATAGCAATGTCACGCTTACGGCGAACGCGTTTAGCAAGACCGGGTACGTGTTCAATGGCTGGAACACCGCAGCTAACGGCAGCGGCACAGCGTATGCGAACTCGGAGACGTTCAAGTACGAGATAGACGGTGACCTGACGCTATACGCACAGTGGACGCCGAAGAGCGATCTAAAGATAATCTACGACGCGAACACCGGAACAGGGACAATGGCTGACCAAGTAGTGACGTACGATAGCAATGTCACGCTGACGGCAAACGCGTTTAGCAAGACCGGGTACGTGTTCAATGGCTGGAACACCGAAGCAGATGGCAGCGGCACAGTGTATGCGGACTCGGCGACGTTCAAGTACGAGATAGACGGCGATCTTACACTGTACGCGCAGTGGATGCCGGAAAACAGCCTGAAGATCACATACAACGCGAACACCGGAACGGGGACAATGGCTGACCAAGTAGTGACGTACGATAGCAATGTCACGCTGACGGCAAACGCGTTTAGCAAGACCGGGTATGTGTTCAATGGTTGGAACACCGAAGCAAACGGCAGCGGCACAGCGTATGCGAACTCGGCGACGTTCAAGTACGAGGTAGACGGCGACCTGACGCTGTATGCGCAGTGGACGCCGGATCCGCACACAGTGACATATTACGCAAACGACGGTACAGGCGACGAAAAAACGGACGATGTAGTATACGATGAAGAATACGAGGTGGAAGACAACCCGTTCACACCGCCAACCGGATATAGGTTTAAGGGCTGGAACACGGCGGCTGACGGCAGTGGTGACGATTATGAACCTGGCGACGATATCACAATAGACGACGATGTCACGCTGTACGCGCAGTGGACGCCGAAGAGCGATCTTAAGATAATCTACAATGCGAACACCGGAACGGGGACAATGGCTGACCAAACGGTGACGTACAATAGTAATGTCACGCTGACGGCAAACGCGTTTAGCAAGACCGGGTACGTGTTCAATGGTTGGAACACGCAAGCCGATGGGACTGGCACAGGCTATGCGAATTCCGCGACGTTCAAGTACGAGGTAGACGGCGACCTGACGCTATATGCGCAGTGGACACCGAAGAACGATCTTAAGATAATCTACAACGCGAACACCGGAACGGGGACAATGGCTGACCAAACGGTGACATACGATAGCGATGTCACGCTGACGGTAAACGCGTTTAGCAAGACCGGGTACGTGTTCAATGGCTGGAACACACAAGCCGATGGAACTGGCACGGGCTATGTGAATTCCGCGACGTTCAAGTACGAGGTAGACGGGGACCTGACGCTGTACGCGCAGTGGACGCCGAAGAGCGATCTAAAGATAATCTACGACGCGAACACTGGCACAGGGACGATGGCTGACCAAACGGTGACATACGATAGCGATGTCACGCTGACGGCAAACGCGTTTAGCAAGACCGGGTACGTGTTCAATGGTTGGAATACGCAAGCCGATGGAACTGGCACAGCGTATGCAAACTCGGCGACGTTCAAGTACGAGGTAGATGGGGACCTGACGCTGTACGCGCAGTGGACGCCGGATCCGCACACAGTGACATACAAAGCAAACGGTGGTGCAGGCAACGATGTAACAGACGACGTGGTGTACGATGAAGACTACGAGGTGGAAGACAACCCGTTCACACCGCCAACAGGATACACATTTAAGGGCTGGAACACAGTGGCTGACGGCAGTGGTGACGATTATGAACCTGGCGACGAAATCACAATAGACGACGATGTCACGCTGTACGCGCAGTGGACGCCGAAGAACGATCTTAAGATAATCTACAACGCGAACACTGGCACAGGGACGATGGCTGACCAAACGGTGACGTACGATAGCAATGTAATGCTGACGGCAAACGCGTTTATCAAGACCGGGTATGTGTTCAATGGTTGGAATACGCAAGCCGATGGAACTGGCACAGCGTATGCAAACTCGGCGACGTTCAAGTACGAGGTAGACGGGGACCTGACGCTGTACGCGCAGTGGACGCCGGATCCGCACACTGTGACATACAAAGCAAATGGTGGAACAGGCGCCGATGTAACAGACAACGTGGTGTACGATGAAGACTACGAGGTGGAAGACAACCCGTTCACACCACCAACAGGATACACATTTAAGGGCTGGAACACGGCGGCTGACGGCAGCGGCGACGATTATAAACCTGGCGACGAAATCACAATAGACGACGATGTCACGCTGTATGCGCAGTGGACGCCGGATCCGCATACTGTGACATATTACGCAAACGACGGTACGGGTGACGAAGAAACAGACGATGTGGTGTATGACGAAGACTATGAAGTGGAAGACAACCCGTTCACACCACCAACAGGATACACATTTAAGGGCTGGAACACAGCGGCTGACGGTAGCGGCGACGATTATGATCCTGGCGACGAAATCACAATAGACGACGATGTCACGCTGTACGCGCAGTGGGCGCCGGATCCGCACACTGTGACATATTATGCAAACGACGGTACAGGTGACGAAGAAACAGACGACGTGGTGTATGACGAAGATTATGAGGTGGAAGACAACCCGTTCACACCACCAACAGGATACACATTTAAGGGCTGGAACACGGCGGCTGACGGCAGCGGCGACGATTATGAACCTGGCGACGAAATCACAATAGACGACGATGTCACGCTGTACGCGCAATGGGCGCCGAATCCGTATACTGTGACATATAAAGCGAACGGCGGGACAGGCGCCGATATAACGGTCAACGTGGTATACGATGAAGAATACGAGGTAGAGGGCAATACGTTTGGGCTGCCATCCGGATACACATTTAAGAACTGGAACACGGTGGCCAACGGGACAGGGACCGCGTACACACCTGGGTCCAGCAATAATAATAAGATCAAAATAGACGGCGACATAACACTATACGCGCAGTGGACGTCGCGCAGTGACCTTCACCACGACGATGAAATCATTGTAGAAATACCACCTGAAGAAATCCCATTTGATCCATTTATCAGCGACCACGTCGCGTATATAATCGGATACCCCGAAGGCGGTGTGCGTCCTGGCAACAACGTCACACGCGCTGAGGTGGCGACTGTGTTCTTCAGGTTGCTGACGGATCTGGAACGCTCGCAGAACTGGACACAGGTGAATAACTTCACGGATGTAATAGCAAGCAACTGGTTTAACAATGCCGTGTCGGTAATGAGCAACATGGGTATACTGAATGGATACGAAGACGGGACGTTCAGACCCAACGGAGCTATTACTCGCGCGGAACTTGCGACAATAGCCGCGCGCTTTGCGAGAATGATGAATCTGGAAGGCGATAGCGATATCAGCTTCACGGACGTATCAGGACATTGGGCGCAGGAAGATATCCTCTACGCCGCAATGATCGGATGGGTCAACGGCTATCCTGACGAAACGTTCAGGCCAAACCAGCCAATAACGAGAGCCGAGTTCATGACGCTTGTCAACAGGATGATGAAGCGGGCACCGCAGTCGGTGGACGACTTGCTGGTCGATGACATGGTCATATGGTCGGATAATATGGATCCGGAAGTATGGTACTATCTGGCTGTACAAGAAGCGACGAATACTCATTTACCCGAGTATAAAGAAGAACAAGTGCCGGATTTGGGATTTGAGTATGAAAAATGGGTGGAAATGTTAGAGAACCCAGACTGGGCAATGCTGGAAAAAGAATGGGCGAACGGTTTGCTCAATCCGGAACAATAAAAGGATAAACTAGAGTGAGCAAGGAAAAAATGTTTAGGAAGCAGTAAACCATAATTGTAGGAATAGTAGAAAACCATGTATAGGGGATTGCAAAAAGAAATGCAATCCCCTATTGATTTTCTGATTTTATATACCTATAATTTGAAAATAGGGCATGCTGTTGCTGCGCTCTGCGCGGAGGTTGAAAAAATCAAAAGACAAAATGATATATAATGCCATTACGGTGCGGAACGCCAACACTGTCATAAAGATGTTGGAACTAGCCGAAGGATTGTGAATAAGGGAGATAAAAATGCCTAAACTGCTCTATCAAGGACATGGAAGTTACAGGCTAACAGCCGATGACGGGCGCATCGTTTATGTTGATCCGTCATCTGGCAAAGGCTACGACTTGCCCGCCGACCTCATACTCGTGACGCATCAGCATAGCGACCACAATAAAATAAGCCTTTGCGCCCAAAAAGACGGTTGTGCAATACTAACGAACAAGGATGCGCTCGCAGGTGGTACGCATAATAGTTTTGACATTGAAGGCATTTTGATACAAGCTGTCGAAGCAAAAAGCTTTCTACACAGCCCGAAGAAGTGCGTGGGATATATTATCTGCATTGATGGAGTGAAAATCTACGCGAGCGGAGACACGTCCAGAACAAAGCAGATGGACACGTTTGCAAAGATGCGCCTCGACTATGCCATCTTCCCTGGAACTGGCTTGCTGAGCATGGGACCGAAAGAAGCAGCCGAGTGCGCAAAGATGATCGGCGCGAAGCACAACATCATCATCCACTTGAAACCAGGCGCTCTATTTGACCAAAAGAAAGCTGAGAAGTGGGAAGCGCCCAATAAGCTCATAATCGAGCCGGGGCAGGAGATTGTTTTGTGATCCTGAAACAAGGTGTTGGATCATGTTCTGCTTCGAAGGATGTGTTTTTGTCATGCAACGAGATAAACTTGTCTATTGACTCGATAGAATCATCAGATGACCTGTATAAATTATGCGCAAACTAAACACCTAAAAAACTACTGTTTGACACAAACATACCTTTAATAAAACACTTTATTCACAGTAAACAAACGGAGATCGACATGGGAATTGATACAGAGAGAATCATTTCTAGACAATTGTCGTCAAATGAAACTATGCTTTGGTGCGGAAAACCAAATTCATCTTTCTGTCGTGGAAAGCTGGATTTGGTCGTTTTTGTGTTTAGTATTATTTGGATCGGTTTTTGCGTGTTCTTTCTTGTTGGTGCGTCAATTCGTTCAGGACTATTGGGAATAGTAACAAGTATTCCATTTTATCTGGTTGGTATTTATACGTTTCGTAAAGGTTTTGCTATCAAATACATTAATAAAAGAGAGATGATCTACGCGATCACAAACGAACGTATATTGATCACAAGAGTGAAAGCCGAAGGTCGGATCAAAAACACGACATCGGCAAAGATACGGATCATTACCGACGATAACATGTTTTGCAACAAAAAGGGGATTGGATCAATTAGGTTTTCTTCTGGCTCCACGGTTCAAGGCAGCAAATACTGGGCTTTTGAAAATATTGATAGTTGTGAAAAAGTCCTTGACATCTATCGTAAGGCAAAGTCGAACGAAACAAACGCTGAAGAGTTTCCTCATTTGATCCCCCAAGTTGATAAACAGCAATCGACAACCCTAGATTTATTTCGTGAGAAACGCCGCGAACAAAAAAGCACAAAGGCTAAGGGGATAACACGTAAAAAGGTCGCTGTGGGTGTCCTAAAGCCTTTATTATTCCTCATCATTTTCGGACTCATTTGTTATGGAGTGTTCTCTATTTCTATTGTCTCAAAGACGCCAGCGACTGTGGAACAGGTGGTGGAAGTATTGACATCATTTGGCTACGCTCCGAAAGATAACACAAAAAACTACATTGCACAAAACCCAAGTGCCGCGGAAAGTCTTCGGCAATGTATCGTCATAGAAAAAGGAGATATTCATTTTGAGTTTTACAGTTTCAACAACGGAAATAGTGCCGTTGACTGTTATGCCTCAGCTCACTCATATATATATCAGACAAGTATGTCTCCATTTACTGAAGGAGATTGGAAATCTGCGAATTACTGCAAATATACACTCAAATCTTCCAGTTCATACTATGTTGCAATGTATGTAGGATCGACGTCTGTATTCGCCTATTCTTATGTGGAAAACGCTAACGCAATAAATGAGATCATGAAAGCTATTGGGTATTAATTTCGCCCAACAAAGATGATACAGGACAAATAGTTGAGTATTTTACTACGTTTTCAGTTCGGTTTGATGGCAATAAGATTTACAGTACGAACTGCCAGCCAGCTCCGAGAATAAGCTGTTGGATAGTATCATGTTGAGGATAGTTTAATGCGCGGAATAGCGCAATATGGGCATTGTGGAGAATTCGTTTCGCGAGTAGACCTCTTGCGGTTTGTCCCTGTATACACGTATCAAGCTATTGGCGAGCGACAAGCTGTCAACAAGATTAACAGTGAGGATCACAAGCGCTATCCCTTTGTCAAGTAGCGTAAGCATTAGTTCAAGAATGCGCATCCGTAGCTCCATATCCGCGCCTCGGAATGGTTGCGCGCAAAACACCACTTTTGGCTTTTGCAAAGCGATACGCGAATAAACCAGATCATATTTCTGGGCTTCGCTCAATGCGTTGATCCGCCCGTCAAAAACGTCAGCCCCAAGTATCTCCTCATATTCACGCCGTATGCCTTCACGCAGCCTACTGTCCAGCCAAATCTCCGGCAGCCGCTTATCCAATAAAAAACAGAGGTTGTCCAAATAACTGAGTTCGCCAAAAAGCATGGTTTTCGAAGGCTGCTCATGGATTACGGCTGTATCTCCGCCCATTTCGAAAGAAACTGGTTTGCCATCAAGCAGCAACTGGCCGCTTTCGGGAACAGCTTTGCCGCTCATGATGGATAAAACTTCGCCATAAACCTGCAGGTCGGCGTTTTGGATCACTACACACTCGCCAGACGAAATTGAAAAGCTCAACTCTTTTACTAAATGACTTGACATGTTATCGACGAAAAACGATGAAGAGTGCTTCTTTTTGGTGGTTTCATACTGGTGCTTTTCCTGCCTAGTCCCTACGACGTATGACCCCGCGTAGGCGTTGAGCGATTCCTGCGTCAAAAACTCGCCCTCAAGCAGCTTGATGATCCTGCCATTGGACATTAGCGCGACTTTGTCGCAGATTTTACGCAGGGCTTCAAAATGGTAATCGATATATAAAAATGAAATTCCTTCTTTGATATAATGCCTGAGCAGCAAATGGATCTTCTTAAGCTCCGATTCGTTGATATCCGCGCCTATATCGCGTAACACTATCAGTCTGCGACCCGACATTACGGATTTGATTACGTCAACCACAATTCTTTCAAAACCTGTCAATTCCTCGATATACGCGTCTGAAGCTATGGAAATGCCGATACCTTCCAAAAACAAAGCAAGCTGCTCCTTGAAAATGCGGGGGCGCATCAGCCATGTTTTGAAGCCAGGCCTCAGAACAAAAATATTATCGGCAACCGTAAGACCATTGACAAGACAGCTTTCACTTTGTATCCGCCCATGTCGGTTGCCGTATTTCTTGGAATCGCGCCATGTGTTGATCTGCTTTTCCATATAGTAGACGTATCCGTCGCGCAATGGAGTGTTGCTCTGCAAAAGCTTCAAAAGCGTCGTGAGCCCGCTACTATTGACTGGCAGGAGTCCGACTATTTCCCCAGCCATTATGCTGAGATTGAAGTCGTGGAGCTGCATGACGCCTTGCTCCAGGCAGCATACGCGCTCCATCCGTAAAACTTCCCGCCTCATTGCAGCATCTCCCAGTTTTCGATCTCTCTGTCGCTACTTATAGCTGGAAGCGAGATTTCCACATCGGTCCCGACGCCTTGTATCGAAAAAACATGGATACCGTATTCATCGCCGAACAATAGGCGTATACGGTTATTAACATTTACAAGCGCGAACCCGCCCTTAGTTTCTTGTTTGGCGTCCGCGATATTAAAGCGGCTTTTGCCAAGCTTTTCGTTAATGCTCACAAGTCTGCTCTCGTCCATTCCGAAGCCATCGTCCGAAATACGTATAAGAAGACGTTTTCCTGTCCTGGCTAGGGAGATCACCAGACGTCCGGGGCCAACCTTAAGCTCGGTGCCATGTATGATGCTGTTTTCCAGAATAGGTTGCATTGTGAGCTTTGGGATACGGAAGCGATAAATGTCATCCCTATCCTCAGGATCACACTGGATCGATAGCTGTAAACGGTTTCCAAAACGGTATTGTTGTATGCTGAAATATGTTTCACAGTTTTGAAGCTCTTCCTCAACCGAAACTAGGTTTTCAACTTTTGTTATTGTGTATCGGAAAAATGTTGCCAGGGACTCTGTCATATCCGCGACGCTGTCAAGCCCCGCCATCATTGCCTCGCTACGTATGCTCTCTAGCGTATTATATAGAAAATGCGGGTTGATCTGGTTTTGGAGCGCCAAATACTGTGCCTGACGTTTATTCATGTCAAACAGTTGTGAAGGGTTTAGAATCTCCCTGAAATGCTCAAACAACCGTTTTTCGGCAGGGGAGAGGGAGATAACCTCAGCTGCTTCAACGGGGGAGAGTGTATACCCATCGATGAACAGCCCGAGTGTTCGTTCTATCCGGATGTATGGCTTGATTACCCAAAACCAGTAAACGACGAAAACAAGCACGATTGCTACAGCAGCATAAGGGTGGGGTAATAAACCGGCAAGTCCCATCAGTACGATGAGCGCCGCCGCACGGTGGGAGATATGTGAGAATATCTTAGATTCTTTCACCTCAATCGCGCCCCTTAGCCGTACAGTTTTCTGTATTGACCTGGATTTAGATTAGTCATTTTCTTGAATGTTCCGGTAAAATGCTTAATGTCGCTATAGCCAACCAAACCGCATATCTCGGAGACTGGCGTGTCGGTGTCCCTAAGCAGTTCCTTTGCCCGATCTATCCTGACGCGTACAAGGTATTTCGAAAAGCCTTCCCCAGTTTCCTTTTTGAATAGTTTACTGAAATAACTCATGCTAAAGCCGGTTGCAGCGCAGATGTCTTCAAGCGTAATTGGCTCGTTAAAATGCTGCGTGATAAACTGTCTGGCGATCCTAATCGGGCGGATCGATGCGCTTTCGAGCCTATTGCGGGCATTGTTTATCTGCTCTGTTATGAAACTTCGCAAATAATCGAGAAGTTTTCCGGCGGATCCGCACAGCTCGCATTGCTCATCAAATTCGTTTATTATAGCCGCATCCTCATCCAGATTGAGATGCATGGCAAACTTTCTTCCAACAGACATAACTAGGCTAAATAGCTCATACCCGCGCAAACCGACGCTTTGGATCTCGTCTATCATCTCCTCAAGCGCTTCGTCGGCTTCTTCATTGCTAAGCATGTCGGCCACGCGTTCCATGGTTTTGATATATTTTTCGGTTAGTTTCTTTGAGTCATGGTGCAGTTCCGATTTGCCAGTTTCAAGCAGTCTCCCGGTTCGTTCAGTAAGCCGTTCCGCGATAGCTATCTGGGCGTCTTGTAATGAAGCGGGTAGGTCTTCCGCGCAATTTGCGGCTTTGCCGATCGCAAGGGAGAATTCGACGCCTCCAAAGTGGTGTGCCTCTAGCTGGTTGAGGCACTCGCGTAATGCACGACGTATTTTGGCTTGTTCATCATTTTTGTAATTTAAAATGCCATACCATGACGAGAGATGCATTTGAAAGATGTTAAGTTGACAAAGCGGCGCTACCGTTGTGTCGAAGATGTCCTCGGTTTTCTTTTTTATAAAACCCGTGGAAGGGTCGTGAAACCTCTTGAAGTCGCAGTCCATTTTGATTATAAATACTTGCAGCATCCCGCCCTCCGCCATGAATCCGTAGTTTTTCTCCAATAGGTCGCGCGAAGGCTCTTGAAGACGGTGCGATAATAGGTCCTCCAGCAAACGGCCTCGCAGCAGTTCGCTGTTTTTGTGGCTGTCTTGCAGCAGACGTTCGGACGTCGACGCTTGTTCAACCCGTTCCCGGCATGTTTTGCCTAGTTTTTTTAGCGTGGCGGTTATTATTTCTTTTTTAATTGGCTTTAGTATATAACCGCCAACGCCGATATTTATGGCTGTTTGTGCATATTCGAACTGCGCGTACCCGCTGATCAGAGCGATTTGCAGGTACGGCAATATGGCCTTGGCCTTCTCGATGAGCTCAAGTCCGTCGCAGCCAGGCATGCGTATGTCCGTTATGAGGATATCTGGCCTGAGACTTTCAACAAGCTCAAGGGCTTCAATCCCGTTCGAGGCCGTTCCGATAACCTCCATGTCAAGAGACTCCCAGTCTACTATCATTCTGATAAGCCTACAAACCCGTTCCTCGTCGTCAGCAACTATAACCTTAAGCATAAAGACGCCATCCTTTCTGTTACTGTTCGCAGGTAGCCGGAAACCTCGGATATGTATCCGCTTTTTGTAAGAATGCAAGAATATTATATAAAAATACATATACAGCAGAATTGTTACAAATTTGTTACGTGAACATAGAGACAGTTCTTTTGTATCGTTGGTAGTTGAAGTTTCAGCCCCTAGCCCTCTTTAGTAAAGAGGGCTAGGGGCCAAACTACAAGTGCTAGCAATATATTTGAATGCTTGCAAAACTTAGAACAATGGGGTGACCGGTAGCCATCGGGCGAGAGCGGTAACGTAGGGGCTAGTTGTATGTATCTTTATTATCAGTGACGGTGGCTGTGTCTATACTCGCGTTAACGTTAGCTCTGGTCTTAACCTTTATTCTTTTTAACCCTTTACCGGCGCGGAGCCTCATATTGAGCAGAACCACGATTATCACAATGGCGCCGATGACGACGCGTTGGAAACCGACCTGGGTGCCTATCATGCTGAGGCCGTTTTGCAGCGTTTGCCACACGCCCGCGCCGGCGAATACACCTAGAAGGCTGCCTGTCCCGCCGAGAGGGGAAATGCCGCCGATTACTCCTGCGGCTACCCCGTACATCTCATACGACAAGCCAGCTTCCATATTGCCCATGCTAGCTTGCGCGACTAGGAAATAGCCGACGATGCAGGCATTGATTGAACTGACGACGTAAACCTTTATGATCGTCGCCTGTGCGTTTACGCCTGATAGCTTCGCGGCGTTGATATTTGATCCTATGGCGTATATTTGCCTACCGGTACGAGTTTTGGAAAGGATAAAGAAGAAGATAGCGAAAATTGCTAAGGCAATCAGGAATGTATTGTATATTCCAAAAGTTTTGCCGTTATAAAAGAAGTTTTGAAACAGCGCAGCCGCTTCCTTACCGATACCATATGAGATGCTATCAGTGCTACGGTTCCTAGTGACCATATAAGCAACACCTCTCGCGATATACATAGTCCCAAGAGTGGCGATATATGAGGGCAAGTTGAATTTGCCTACAAGGATTCCGTTGATTAAGCCGACGGACGCGCAACTCACGAAGGCAACAAGGATTGCCAGTGGGACGGAAGTCAAACTCCAGGTCATGAGAGTAGAGGATATCATGGCGCTCATCCCTACAACGGAACCGATGGATAGGTCAATATTTCCGGTAATCATGACATAGCTTTGGCCTATTCCTATCAGCAGGTAAAAAGAGATCGAACGTAGTAGATTCATTATGTTTTGCGGTTCTAGTATTACCGGGTCTATTGCAGCAAATGCGAATAATACAACTATCCACGCGACAAAAGCTATCAGTGTTGACCCTAGCCCTCGGAATTTTCGAAAACGCCTCGCCAAAGAAATCTCCTCCATTTATATACACCTCCCGTTATTCACCAGCACCGAACATTATTCGACCTGTGCAATTGGCAACCTTCAGGGACAACCCCCCTACCCCCCTTCGTGCGCGAAGGGGGCATATAACTCTCATTTCGTCCTATGAACCTCATTCGCATCGCGTAACACTTTCGCACGTTGCAACTGGGTACAAATCCTGTCCTTTCGTCCAAGAGCCCTCTTCGCGCACGAAGGGGGTGCCGTCCATGCCCCCTTCCTTGGAAGGGGGTGGCGCAAAGCGCCGGGGGTTGTACGGCGGGGGTTGTTCCTAATTGCACAGGTAGACATTTTTTACATAGAGATGGCGCAGGTCTTTTGTATCGTTAGTAGTTGAAGTTTCATCCCCTAGCCCTCTCTAGTAAAGAGGGTGGCCCCGCAGGGCCGGGTGATTTGTTGTCGGAGTTTGTATGGTTAGCATTCTTCCAGCAGTTTTGCCACATGGGTATTATGGGCTATATTCCGCAATCAAAGTTTAGGTTCGGTTACCTATCTTGTTGTGAACAGCACGATCAATTATCTCGCATACGCTCTCAAAGGTTTTAGTTTCTTGTTCTAAGGAAGTTTGTGATCCCCTATAACTGTAGTATGCAAAAATCTAAAAATACCGAAATCATTAACTGCGGCGCAGGCAAATCACCCGGCCTGCGGGCCACCCTCTTTACTAAAGAGGGCAGGGGGCCAAATTTCATGTGCTAGTAATATATTTGAATGCTTGCAAAATTTAGAACTATGGGGTATCCGGTAACCGTCGGCGAGAGCAGTAACGTAGGGTCTAGTTGTCTGTATCTTTATTATCAGTGACGGTGACCGCGTCTATTTTTGGATTAAAAAGAAGGCGCCGGTTTTTGTGACCGGCGCCTTTCTAAGCGGGGATTATTTCGTGAGTACTGAAACGCCTGTGTCTTGAACCACGCCGCCAAGGCTCTGTCCGCCGATTGCGGCGACAGCGGCTTTCACGCCTTCATAGCCCATGACGTCAGGATTCTGAGCCATCGTGCAAAGGAGCCAGCCGTCAGCAATCAGGTTCATGATAGCGTCGGACTTATCGAATCCTACGCCGATGATCGCGTTGTTGCCAGCGCCCTTGATCGCGTTGCCGGTGCCGACTGTCGAACCTTCGTTGGTGCCGAAGATGCCGACTACGCCCTGAGTGATGTAGTTTTCAGCAATGGTCTGGGACTTCGCGGCGTCGCCTTCGCCGTACTGGGTTTCGAGAATGGAGTAGCCGGAGCCGTCAAACGCTTCGCGGAAACCAGCTTCGCGCTGTACAACGGAATCGGTCGAGGCGTTGACGTTGACGATGCCGATCTTTCCGGACGCGACGCCGGCAGCTTCAAGCGCTCCGCGCAGTTGCTCGCCAGCCGTCTTACCAGCGGCTTTGTTGTCTGTGGAGAACGTCGCCTCAGCAGGAACGTTCGCTGGGGAGTCGACATAGATGACTTTGATGCCGGCAGCGATTGCTTCTTGGAGAGCGCCGGAAATCGCGTCAGGTCCGTTGGCCGCTACTACGATGGCTTGGAACCCGCCCGCGACAGCGTTGTTGACCATTTCGATCTGCTGCGCGTCGTCCTTAGTCTGCGGTGCCATGAACTGGACGGTGACGCCAAGCTCAGCGGCGGCCTTCTGGGCGCCTTGCTCATTGAGTGTTACCCAGTGCTGGTCGATAGAGTCCATAGTGATGAGGGCGATCTTGATTGGTCCTACTCCACCTGGCTGCGGGGCAGCGCCGGTTGTGGATTTGAGTATAGATACGCCCGTGTCGGTGACCGCGCCGCCAAGGGACTGTCCGCCGATCGCGGCGACAGCGGCTTTCACGCCTTCATAGCCCATAACGTCGGGATTTTGCGCCATTGTGCAAAGGAGCCAACCGTCGTCGATGAGGTTGAGGATTGCGTCGGATTTGTCGAAGCCAACGCCGACGATCGAGTTGCTGCCGGTAGCTTTTATCGCGTTACCGGTGCCAACTGTTGAACCTTCGTTGGTGCCGAAGATGCCTACCACGCCCTGCGTGATGTAGTTTTCAGCAATGGTCTGGGATTTCGAAGCGTCGCCTTCTCCGTACTGAGTCTCAAGGATGTCAAACCCAGAACCTGCAAACGCTTCGCGGAACCCTTCTTCACGCATAACTACTGAGCCGGTTGAAGCGTTGACGTTGACGATGCCGATCTTGCCTGAAGAGACGCCGGCGCCTTCAAGCGCTCCGCGCAGTTGATCGCCAGCCGTCTTACCGGCGGCTTTGTTGTCGGTGGAAAATGTCGCTTCAGCAGCTACATTCGCCGGGGAGTCGACATAGATTACCTTGACGCCGGCGGCGATTGCTTCCTGGAGTGCGCCGGATATCGCGTCAGGTCCATTGGCGGCGACCACGATAGCCTTAAAACCGCCCGCGACTGCGTTGTTTACCATTTCAATCTGTTGCGCGTCGTCTTTTACGTTCGGCGACATGAACGTGACGGTCACGCCAAGTTCAGAAGCCGCTTTCTGAGCGCCCTCGTTTAGGGTTACCCAGTGCTGGTCGATCGAGTCCATCGTGATGAGCGCGATCTTGTCGGCAGTGGGCGGCGGTGGCGGTGGTACGTCTTCTGTGGAGCCCGAATCAACTGGGGGAGGTTCGGGTGTTTTCTCCGCGCATCCTGCCAGACCAGCAAGCAGGAGGCATGCGATGCACAGGATTGCTAGGATTCGCTTTTTCATTTTTTGTTTCCTCCATTTTATAATATATTGTTCAACGCCCAAGCTTTTTGCCGATTCTTAAAGCAAAAGCGTATAAACCAAAACTTAATCTGTATCTTTGCTATCCTCGATGGCTGCTGCGTCTATATTCGCTTCAACGTTAGCGCTGGTTTTAGTCTTTATCTTTTTCGTCCTTTTCCCAGTACGGAGCACCACGTCGAGCAGAACCGCGAACACCACGATGACGCCGATGACGATGCGCTGGAGCCCTACCTGGGCGCCTATCATGCTAAGGCCGTTCTGCAGCGTCTGCCACACTCCCGCGCCGGCGAGCGTGCCTAGAAGCAGCCCAGTGCCGCCAAGGGGGGACACGCCGCCGATTACCCCTGCGGCCACCCCGTACATCTCGTACGATAAGCCGGCTTCCATGTTGCCCATGGAGGCTTGCGCGACTAAGAAATAGCCAACTACACAGGAATTGATCGCACTGATAAGGTAGACTTTTATGATCGTCGACTGTACGTTCACGCCGGATAGCTTCGCGGCGTCGATATTTGATCCGATGGCGTAAATATGCCGTCCAGTACGGGTTTTGGAAAGAATAAAGAAGAATATGGCAAAAATTGCTATGGCAATTAGAAATGTATTAAATATTCCTAAAGTCTTTCCGTAATACAAGAGTTGTTGAAACCTATCAGCCGCTTCCTTCCCGATACCTGTTGAGATGGCGTCGGTGTTGCGGTTTTTATTGACCATATAAGCGGCGCCTCTTGCGACAAACATCGTACCTAGCGTGGCGATGAACGGTGGGAGTTTGAACCCTCCGACAAGAACGCCGTTGATTACGCCGACTACCAGGCAGCAAAGGAAGGAGATCAGGATTGCCAACGGCGCGGAAGTCCCATTGCACATGAGGGTAGCGGATATCATGGCGCTCATCCCGGCTACTGACCCGATAGACAGGTCGATGTTACCCGTTATCAGCACATAGCTCTGACCTATTCCTACCAGCAGGAAAAAAGACATTGAGCGTAGCAGGTTCATTATATTTTGCGATTTAAGCATTACCCGGTCTTGGTCTATTGCAGCGAATGCGAATAGAATAACTATCCACCCGACAAAAGCCGTCAACGCCGGCCCGAGTCCCCGGATTCTCAGAAAACGTCTTATCGAAGAATTTTCACCCATTTTTAATACCCCCTCTAGTTATACGGCCACGCCGGACATTTTTGATTCAAAACATGTAGCGCAAGTAAGGATGTCGTTTTGGCTCGCGTCTTTTGTAAGCATGTCCCCGGTAATCCTACCGTCGCACATGACAATTATACGGTCGGAGATGCCAAGCACCTCCGGCATTTCAGAAGATACGAACATGACGGCGATCCCATTTTGTTTCAGGCTATTTATTATATTGTATATTTCAACCTTTGCGGCTACGTCGATGCCTCGTGTGGGTTCGTCGAAAATCACTACGCGTGATTCCCTGGCGAGCCATTTGCCGACGACTACCTTTTGCTGGTTGCCGCCTGAGAGCGTACCAGCGTCGAAATCCAGGCCAGACATTTTAATAGAGAGGCTCGATATCGCGTTTTTACAGAGATTTTCTTCTTTTCGGCTGTTGACGATCCCCAACGCCGCGCATACTTTGTCGAGGTTAGGCAGAGCCAAGTTGTGCCTTAGGCTGAGCTTGGTGCATATGCCGTCTTTTTTTCTGTCTTCCGGCGCCAGCACGATACCAGCTTTTATCGCGTCTTGGGGCGAACTGATTTTGATTTCGGCGCCGTCAAGCGTGAATTGGCCGCTTTCCTTCGGATCGATTCCAAATATGGCGCGGGTCATTTCCGTCCTGCCTGCGCCAACGAGGCCCGCTACGCCGACCACTTCCCCTTCGTATAGCGAAAAGCTGACATCCCGGACCATCTTTCCCGCGTTGAGGTTCTTGACGGAAAAGATCTCTTTGCCTTTTTGGCAGGAAACACGCGGGAACTTTTCTTTGAGTTCGCGCCCGATCATATGCTTGATTATCTGGTCAATAGTCGTGTCGGCGTAGTCCATCGAGGCGATATATTGACCGTCGCGCATGATCATCACGCGGTCGGCAATATGCTGCAACTCCTCAAGCCTGTGGGATATGTACACGATTCCGTGACCACTCGCTCTGAGGTCTTTGATAATACGAAACAAGTCGTCGATTTCCTTGCTGGTAAGCGACGATGTGGGTTCATCCATGATAATGATCCGCGCGTCTACAGACAACGCTTTAGCGATTTCGACCATCTGCTGCTTAGAGATGGTGAGGTCTCCAACGACTTGACCTGGATGGATGTCTATTTTCAGTTCGTCGAGGATTTTCTTCGCCTTGGACTCCATTAATGCGTTTGAGAGGACGCCAGCTTTTGTTATTTCCCGACCAAGGAAAATATTTTCCGCCACGGTCAAGTGGCGGCACATATTAAGCTCCTGGTGGATGATAGCAATGCCCAGGGACTGCGCTTGCTTTGGGGTTAGGTTGCCGTATGTGCTGCCAAAAATTTCCAGGTCTCCAGAATCACGTTCGTACACCCCGCTGAGGATTTTCACAAGCGTTGATTTCCCGGCGCCGTTTTCGCCCAATAGCGCCATGACCTCGCCGGACCTTAGCTCAAAGTCTACGTTGTCGAGCGCCTTTACTCCAGGGAAGCTTTTGCTTATGCCCCTCATGGATACGATTACTTCATCCATTCGTTCGCCCCCTCTTGCGCTTATTGCCGGTAGCTCAAATCGGTACCGAGACTATTATAGCGCAATTGTTATCGTTTTTGTTAATAATAGCGTTTTTTTTTTGCGGTGTTAAGGGGGATGGCTATCTATTTTCGGGGGATTTTAGTCATTTTTAATTTCTCTAGCGTCGCCTAGCGGTTGGCGGCCGGAAAACTGGTTCTGGCTCGCCAACCGCTTGTGTCAAAATTTAGAATGCTGTCTTACAAATATTGCCTTATGAATTCTGACTTCTGGCGTCGCGCGTTATGGTGTGGGCATAACCCACATTTGCGTTTACTTTAGCTCAAAATGAACGCCGGCGTTTTCGGAATATATGTGGTCGGATCCCAAATGAAGACTTTTACATAGTAACCGTCGCCCGCGTTAGCCGCGTTGAGAACGATGTTCGACGGGAGTGAGGCGGTAGTAGATACCGGTGCGATGCTGTTGGTCAGCCTTGAGCCGACGTCGATCATTTTTCCGTCTGCGGAGTAAATCGCCGCGAACACGTTCACAGTCCCGGCTTGCATTGTGTTGTTAGTAATGCTCGCAGAAACAGTCACGTTGTTCCCCGATTTTGAAATGGATGGAGCGGCGTTCCAATCCGGCAGTTCCGCAAGCAACTCAAACTGTGACAGCCGCATAGCCGTGTTGCTCGACGAAGCTGTGATCTGTAGGCGGTAATACTTATATTCGCCTTGGTTTTCCGGAGCGATGGCGAACGGTTTTGTTTGCCGTCTCCAGCGGAACGTCTCGCTTGTCTTGGTCGCTGCGTCGGCTGCCGTCGTGACGGCGGAGTTGGCGTATGTCGTAATATTTGGCAGGTTCCTGGAGTCGAGCGTCTTCCAGGTTGTGCCGTCGTTCGAGCCGGAGAGCGTCCATGTCTTCGGATCCGCGCCGTCCGTATTGGACGAAGTGAGCGTGTACATCTCGACCTTGACGGGGACGGCGGATGTGTATGTGATGGTTCCGGTGTTCCCAGTGAACGTAGCCTCTGACGTTACGGAGCTGTTATCACGCAAGTAGGCCGCGTTGGCGGCGGTGATTCCAGTCACGTTGAGCTGCTGAGTAACACTGTTGACCTCCGGCAGCGTCTGGTTCGCGACGGCTGTTGCGCCAACTGGGATAATATCCATAAGTATGCTGGGTATGTGCTCGTAGCCTTCGCCTTCGGTGAGTGACGGCGGTGGTTCCGCAGTCCTTGCCCAGCCGCTTGGCGTGGCGCCCATATCAAACTCGAACACGTTGCCGTCTTGGAACATATCCTGCGTGAAGTAGAGCTTGTCGTACGGCTCGCCGTTGAATTTAATGCCGTTTACATAGCAGTTTTGCGGACCGGCGTTCGGCGCCAGAAATACGAAGTTCCTGCCGTCGTCGAGGTTGAATGTGACCTCCTTGAACCTTGGGGAGCCTACGACAATGTTACCGCTGCCGTTGTCGAGCGGATATAGGCCGATGTAGGCCCAGACCCACCAAGACGCCATGGAGCCGTTGTCTTCCTCACCCATCATGCCGCGCCCTACCTGGATGCTGCCGCCGGCTTGCTGCATGCCCATCCTTGTATACTTGGCGGCATTTTCAGGCTTGTCGGAGAACAGCCACATGGACTGCATGTGTTCGCCTGGTTCGTTGGAAAGCCCCCATTGGCCGATCTTGACTTCGCGTTTTTCATAGGCTTCGTGGATAGCGCCGCCGTAGCCGCCGCCTCTGATCGCCACGCCGTCCCATGAGGAGTTGGAGAATATGTGTTCAAGTTTCGTTCCGAAAGCTTCCTTACCACCGAAGAGGTTGGCGAGGCCGCGTCCGTCCTGCGGGACGGAAACGACGTATTGATACGCATTGTCCTCGCAGAAGCCCCAGCCCCAGTCAAGCGCGTTGAAAGCCGTGCTGGTGCTGCCGTTGCCACCAAGCCACTGGCCGCTGGTGTTCCTGTTCATCAGCCAACCCGGGCTGCTGACGCTGCCTGCATTGGTTGGGTTAAATAGGTTCCTATAGTACTTGGCGCGGTTCTCGAAGTAGAGATATTCGTCGTTGTATGACCGCGCGAGCTCTGTGTTACCTGCCGCGATAGCCTCGTCCCTCAAGCCTTTGGCCATCTTAGCCGTGCCGGCGTCATTGACAAAGCCTTCGATCGCCCATGAAGCGTCGAGCTGACCGCCACCGCCGGCTGCCGGAGCCGCGCCCCAAGGCGTGTATCCATAGAATATGGATGTCTGAATGCCGAAGCGCCCGCCCTGTGTGCCACTCGTCGGCCCGTATGCCGTGGATGACTTGAGCGAAGCGTCGTATCCGACCTTGTAATTATAATTCACGTTGCGCGCGTAAAGCTCGGTGGCAATTACGTCAGAGCTGGTCATGACCATCAGGTTCTGGCCTGCTGGCTTAATCCAGCGCGGTATACCGAAGCTGCCCCTGCTGTCCTGATCGGTGAAGTGGCTGACTATGCCGTCGAAGAGCTTACCGACGTCGGAGGGTCTGAAGAATATCAGAGCCGTCCATTTTGAACGGAACGTATCCCAAAAGCCTTCGTTATACGCCAGATAGCCGTCCCTTATAACGAGGTTCGAGGTTGATCCCCTGTATGGGCTGACATACTGCCATCTGGGGTTGGCGCGCGCTTCCGCGATCGTGCCTGTCTGCGTATTTTCGTGCAGGATCGTTGGGTACATGCAGGTGCGAGCGTATTTCGAGTAAAAGTCCACAAGATCCCAATAGTTTGCGGTGGGGTCGTTTATCGCGGTGGACGCGAACACTTTGTTCCAAATGGTTTTGGATTTCGCCATTACCGCGTCAAACCATTCGTTATCGTCGATTTCCAGTTGCAGGTTTTTCTGAGCCTGGGACGTACTCATAAACGAAGTAGCAACTTTCAGCTCGATTATCGTCTCGCCGTTCGGTCCGGTTGGGTTAGCCGCAAAGTTTGCCACCAAGCCTGAAGTGCTGGTCGTGGCGCTCGACGGCGTAGCGTTGAAGATTCCGTAAATTTGCATATTTTTCAGACCGTAGCTGTTTGTGCCGTCTCTGCCTGTAAATGTGTTTCCAGTCCGTGTTGGCGTAGTGCCGAATCCGCCGATCTGTACACTCCTGTTGGTTGAGCCAGCAGGGAACGTGAAGCGAAACACTGCCGAATGTTCCATAGGAGTAAGTTCAAATGTGACGCCCGGATTGACAGCGTCGTCGTCGTTGAACTTGACGCTGTAGTGGTATGGGTGGGCGATCTCATTGTCCTTGTGGAAACTGCTGGCGCTGGTTCTTTGCGTGGTGCTGGTCGCGTCCGGCCTGAATGTCATGGAGCCTGTCTCGCTGAACCAGCGGCTCGCAATATGGCTGCTCCTTATGTAGTTGATCGAGCGTCCCTGCGAGTTGTACGGGCTTGTTGTGCTTGAGCTAGTAGTACACGGAACCCAGTAGTTAAACGGGTTCGGAGTGCCGACCAGCGGAGAGCAGGCGCCGTTGCCAAAGTCGCCGACGCGTGTTCCGAAACGGACGTCAGCGAAGTCGGCCAGTTCGACGCTGGGTATGAGCGTTGTGTCGTCGCGCCTGAAAATCTTAAGGTCGTCATACGCAGCTCTGACCACGATGTTTCTGGGAGAATCCGGCTTTTCGAAGCCAATGATGATTTCTTCGATCACCTTGCCGGCAGCTACCGCGCCAATATTGCTCTCCACATAGTTCCAACTGTTTACATGGTAGACTCTTGCTCCGCCCTGGCCGATAGGCGTCATGTCGAAACCGAAATAATCCTTGGCGCCAAGGTCCTTAAGGCGTGTGCCATCGGTGAATTTCAAGTCGATCGCCTGGTGGCAAGAGGTGAGCTTAAAGTCATAGCTTGAACTTGAGTTTCCGTCTTGCGGGTTTATAACATAAGAAAGCCTGGTGTCTGGGTAAACTTGGATATTAAGGTCTTTGCGGACTGTTGTGTAGCTTTTCGCGCTGACAGTGCCTGTACCTGTACCGGTCGTAGT
>JGI24702J35022_10000636_pt1 | contig 21376 bp, 18 predicted proteins | sample TergutTh196P4_FD_35022 | JGI IMG/M metagenome (IMG submission 35022)
GATATCAGGAAAATATTAGGGGCTACCAAAAAATAGCTGTTTATCCCAACGACTATTATCAAAACGAGATACTCCAAAACACGCCTGACTGACAGAACCCTCAGGCGTGTTTTTGTTATTCGTAACTGCAAAAGTCAGGTTATACCATATCATAAAATAAGCGCCTCCAGCACGGAGGGGCATGCATTCCCTGTTGACTCCACCTTTTTCGTGTTATACTGATGCCAGTTCTATTCAGGACAGGGAGATGAAGCACAAAGACCTGCTCTCTATCAGTGACCTTTCGAGTATTGATATCCACCTATTGCTGGCCGATGCCGTGGAGCTCCGCGCTGACGGTTGGGTGGATATCCTGACAGGGAAGACCCTGGCCCTCGTTTTTGAAAAGCCGTCGCTACGAACGCGCATGAGCTTTGAACTGGCTATGAGGCAGCTCGGTGGCACCTGTATCTATCTTTCGCCCGCCGAAGTAGGGCTAGGCAAGCGTGAGTCGGCCAAGGATATTGCCAGCGTGCTCTCTCGCTATGCCGATGTGCTTGCGGTACGCACTTTTGCCCAGGAAACGTTGCTAGAGCTTGCTCGCTATTCCGACGCGCCCGTCATTAATGCCCTCTCCGACTTCGAGCACCCTTGCCAGGCACTGGCCGACCTCCTGACCATGTCTGACCACAAGGAAACCCTGAAGGATATCCGCCTAGCCTACATCGGCGATGGCAACAACGTAGCCCGTAGTCTACTGCTCGCCGGGGCCCTAATGGGCATGGACATCCGCCTGGCTACACCCACAACCTACACCCTAGATGAGGAGACAATTGAGTTGGCCAGTGAGTATGCCGAAGACAGCGGCGGAGCCATCATGACCACCGCCGACCCCCACCTAGCGATAAGTGATGCCGACGTAGTCTACACCGATACCTGGGTGAGCATGGGTCAGGAGGAGGAGTATCCTCAGCGCCTACAGGTTTTTTCCGGTTTCCGGATAACACCTGCGCTCATGGCCGAGGCTGCTCCAAACGCCATCTTTATGCACTGCTTGCCTGCCCACCGCGGTGAAGAAGTCGCACCTGAGGTCATCGACGGCCCAGCCTCAGTAGTGCTAGACCAAGCGGAAAATCGCCTCTATGTACAAAAGGCGGTGCTAGCCCATATGCTAGGAGGCGCGGAGGTAGCCAGCCAACGATAAGTGCCGAACAACGGTTCAAGCACCCATAATCTACTGGAGCTGCCTTGACCCCTTGATAGTCAGGCAACAAACGAGGTGCAGCCAATACTGGTTCGGCATTTTATGTTGAGTTATGGCTCTTTGCAAAATTTATCCGCCCATCGCATTTTCTAACCATTATGTCTAAGTTAAACCCAGCAGCATCATCGGTGCCTCAGGTCGTCCGTCGTAAGCCGATCGTGGCCATCATCGGCCGCCAAAACGTGGGCAAGTCCACCCTGTTTAACCGGCTTACTGGACGACGCCTCGCCATTGTAGAGGATCTTCCAGGCACCACGCGTGATCGTCTCAAGGCCGAGGTGGAAAGTCTAGGTCGGGAATTCACGCTGACCGACACTGGGGGACTAGAGCTTACACCCGAAGCCACTCTTGCACAGGAGATAAACGGCCAGATAACCTTGGCCATCACAGAAGCAGATATCATCCTCTTCATAGTGGATGCCCAGAACGGGTTGCTGCCAATCGACACCGAGGTAGCCTCCATCCTCAGGCCAACCAAAAAACCCGTGTTACTCGTAGTCAACAAAGCCGATAACGAGAAGCTCGCGCAGAATGCAGCTGAGTTTTATCGTCTGGGGCTGGGCGACCCTATAACCGTGAGCGCTTATCACGGACGCGGCATCGGCGATCTGCTTGATGCCATTGTCGCCCTTTTGCCAGAGGTCACGCCCGACGCCCCCATGATTCAAGATACTCCACAGCTTGCCATCATAGGCAGACCCAACGTGGGCAAGTCTGCCCTGCTTAATGCCCTGCTAGGCGAGGAGAGAGTGGTTGTCAGTCCCCTGCCAGGTACCACGCGGGATGCCATAGACACGCCTCTTGACTTCGAAGGACGTCATGTTATACTTATCGACACTGCCGGTATCAAGAAGCGCGGGCGCGTGGGTATCGGCGTTGATCGTTATAGTGTCGAGCGCAGTCTCAGAGCCATAGCGCGGGCTGATGTTGCCCTGCTAGTATTGGATGCCACCGAGCCCGTTACCGAACAGGATCTCCATATCGCTGGCTACATCCAGCAAGCGTACAGAGGGGCAATAATCGTAATCAACAAACAGGACCTGGTGGCAGATTTGCAAAAAGAAGAGCTCACCCAGTTCGTGCACAACCGGTTTAAATTCTTTAGCCATTCCCCAGTTGTGTATACCTCAGCTGCGACTGGACAAGGCGTGGCAGAGATTATCCCATCTGCGCTCAAAGTCTTCGCCGAGCGTACCAAGCGCGTGCCAACCGCCAAGCTCAACAGCGTTATCAATCAGACCACAGCCCGTCATATGCCACCCATGAAGAAAGGCCGTGTCCTTAAGTTTATGTATGTCACACAGGCAGAGATAAGCCCGCCGACATTTGTTTTTTTTGTTAATGACGCCACGTTGGTGCATTTTTCCTACCAGCGCTTCCTGGAAAACTCCCTCAGGCAGCACTTCGGTTTCCAAGGAACACCTATCCGGTTTGTTTTCAAGAGTCGGGGTGAAAAATAGATGCTTCTCAGGCTTCTCTTGATAACCTCTATCGGCTATCTATTAGGCTCCATCCCCTTTGGGCTTATTCTCGGCCGTATTAAGGCCAATATGGATATCCGCAACTATGGTAGCGGGCGCACCGGTAGCACTAATGTATTGCGTACCATGGGTCGCAGGGCCTTCGTCACCGTAGCCATCTTGGACGTGCTTAAAGGTACTGCCGCCGTGTTATTGGGAAGACTCATTTTTGGGGGGGGCTATCTCGCTGTCGGTCTTTACCACCTGGAGCAGCCAGGGGCCGTCTCCATCGCTGCCATAGCCGCCGTGGCGGGGCACATCTGGCCTGTCTTCTCCCGCTTCAAAGGAGGGCGCGGAGTGGGCACTTTTATCGGCACTATGTTCGCCATCTGCCCTGCAGCTGCCTTATTTGGCGGCGAGATCCTCATCATTGTTGCCGGTTTGTCTGGATTCGCTTCCCTCGGTAGTCTGTCCGGCATTGCAGGCATCTGTGCCCTACTCATCCCTCTCACCTTTCTGTATGGTTCGCCGCTAGAATACCTACTGTATGCCATGGCGGCGGCTGTCCTTATCACCATCGTCCACCATGACAATATCATCCGCCTTTTCAATGGTCGAGAGCGCAAGTTAAACCAAAAAGCGGAAGCTCACTCTGGCAGTCCAGCTTAGCAATAGGTTAAACGCATGGCCAAAATAGGCGTTATCGGCACTACCTCTTGGGGTATAACTTTGGCCGTGCTTCTCGCTCGCAATAAATACGCCGTCAAGCTCTGGGCACGTAGCGAGGGTGAAGCCCAAAGGTTGCGTACCAAGGGATCGTCCTCGCCCGCTTTGGAAGGAATTGTATTCCCAACAAACCTAGAGGTCACCAGTTCGCTTAAAGACGCCACCCTGCTTTCGTCCGCCGTTATCCTAGCAGTGCCCTCACAAACCATGCGCCAGAACATGCGGCTCCTTAAAGACCACCTTAAATCCTTCCGCCTCATCATAAGTGCCTCCAAGGGGCTGGAAATGGGATCAAATAAACGCATGTCCCAAGTAATCGCAGATGAGATAGGGGAGAGTTACCGCAAGAACATCTGCGTCCTCTCTGGACCCAACCTAGCGCGGGAGATCGCCTGCGGACTGCCCGCCGCTGCCGTGGTGACCGCCACCAACGAAGAGGTCGCCCGCAAAGCTCAAAAGCTCCTGACAGCCCCCAATTTCACTGTCTATACCAACCATGACTTAGTCGGTGTAGAGTTGGGCGGCACCCTAAAGAACATCATTGCTCTTGGGGCAGGCATGATCGACGGGTTGGGCTACGGCGATAATGCCAAGGCTGCCTTTATCACCCGCGGGCTCACCGAAATGACAGCTTTCAGTCTCGCCCTGGGAGCCAACCCCTTGACCCTATCGGGGCTGGCTGGGCTGGGTGACCTCATCGCCACCTGCGCTTCCCCCCTGTCACGTAACCACTACGTTGGGGCTGAGCTAGCACGAGGTAAAAAGCTCAGCGATATCACTCATGGCATGGATGGAGTAGCAGAAGGCATCACCACTACCTCTGCCGTTTGGGATCAGGCCTGCAAGCTCAGACTGGAGATGCCCATAACCCAGCACATATACCAAGTGCTTTATAACGGGGCGAGAGTTGGAGATGCCATAGCCGAAGTCCTCGGGGCTTCATATAAGCACGAGCTGGCAGGCAAGCAATGGAGGCTATTTTCCTTCTTGGGGAAGAAGGGGCGGTAAATGAGTGCGGGCTGCCGCCTCAACCCCGAGCACCGTGCTTAGGCCTCGGGCTTTAGTACTCTGCTTAAAGGCGTTTTTGGCTTTCTTGGCAATTCACTTATCTGCCCGGCACCATGTCGCCCTATCGTGGCTACACCCTCCATACCGATACAAACCTTAGCTTCAAATGTCTGCTCGCAACGTTCAGTCATGCGGCCGGGAGACAAAGCTTTACAGAGTGCGATATAATCAGGTAGCCTTTTAATATTGTAGCCGGAGAGGAACCATGGGTAAAAAGGCAGACGCAAAAAAAAGCAACAGCCAGAACAAAGTCAATATGGGCTCAAAAAGGGTCAGCGCCGCTCGCGGCGGCTCCAATCCTTTAAAGCGCATTATTTTCTCTAAATGGACCCTTTTCCTCCTGCTTGTTGTCGCCATACTCGCCATCATCCTCTGGCAATGGCCTAATATTGTCCATACTGCAAACAACCTAGCCAAAGGGGTTTATGGATTGTTGGGCTGGGGGTTTATCCTCATCCTCCTGGCAGTCATTATCTTCCTCGCCATTGCTTTCCGGGGGCACTTGGCCACTTTCGCCCGGCGCTATAAACTCCATCTATGGCACGTCTTTGTGGGTGCTACCGCTTTGTTCTTTGCCGCCTGGGGCGTTCTAGCTCTCTTCTCACTAGGCGGCGAAGTCGGCCTCGCCATTACCTCTGACGTCCTGGCGGTGGGCCTCATGCGGGTCATCGGCCTTATCCTGCTGGGCATCGTCTTTATTGCACCCGGCGCAAGCTTTCGAGCCATCCGAGCCATATGCAGATTCTTTGCCCGGCTATTCCGGCCATCACCATCCAAACCAAGCTCTACAGGCACCCAGGTTTCACCTTATATGCCAAAGCGCGTCCCAGTGGTAACCCAACCTGCCACCACAATGTCAGCAACCCCCAAGCCTCATGCTGGAGGCGTAATCACCGGGGCACCTCCCGCCGAAAAGAAGTCTTGGTTCCCACCGTTCGGCAAAAGCACCCAATTCAGCGAGGATGCCGTAGCAACGCCGCCTAGAGACACGCCGGCATACCATGAGGTATTCCCAGTTAGCGCCCCGGCACCAAAAGAGCCGGCTCGCACCGAGATGCCCAAAAGCGAGAGTTCCCCTATAACGCCACCCAAGCCTGTGTCAGCATATCCGGTCTATAAAGAGGCTTTCAAGATTAGCAACCCAACGAAAGAGCCAGTACGCACCGAGATGCCCATTATTGAGAACCCCACCCCACGTGCGGTGGACAAGCAGGTAGCCCAAGATATCTGGAGGAAATACGGCGAAGCAGGTTCGCCCTCTGTCGTGGACGGCTGGAAGATGCCCCCCTTGGATATCCTGGACAAAGCCAAAGAGATGGAATATAGCGAAGCTGACAACGCCCAGCGCGCCCAGATCATCGAGGAGGCCTTGGCTAGCTACGGCGTCTCTGGCAAGGTAATACAGATAAATATCGGTCCCACCGTAACACAGTTCGGCATTGAACCGGGCTGGGACATCAAGACCAAACGCGTAGCCGAAAAAGACAACGACGGCAATACCGTCTTCCGTGAGGAAGAAGTGGCACGCACTCGTGTCAAAGTGGAGCGCATCACCTCGCTTACCAACGACCTGGCACTAGCCCTCGCCGCACCCACCATCCGCATCGAAGCTCCGGTGCCAGGCAAATCAATCGTGGGAGTGGAGGTGCCCAACCGAGTTTATTCCACCGTCAGCCTCAGGAGCGTGATTGAGACCAACGCCTTCCAGAAGATACTATCCAAGTCCAGGCTTGCCATGGCGCTCGGCAAAGGAGCGGGCGGCGAGGCCGTCTCAGATGACCTGGCCAAGATGCCTCATCTACTTATCGCTGGAGCCACCGGCTCGGGCAAGACAGTGTGCCTTAACGCCGTTATCTGCTGCCTCCTCATGAACAACAGCCCTTTCGATACCAAATTCGTGCTCATTGATCCTAAACGGGTGGAACTGACGCCATTCAACTCTTTGCCCCACTTGGCCGCGCCCGTCATCGTGGACACCGACAAAGCCCTCGCCGCCATGCGCTGGCTGAATGCCGAGATGGACAACCGCTACAAGAAGCTTGCCAGCGCTGGGGCGCGCAACATTGAGGGTTTCAACCGCGACAAGGCCGGCGCAGAGAAGATGCCCAACATCGTGCTGGTCATAGACGAGTTGGCCGACCTCATGATGGCCGGCTTTGATGAGGTAGAGCATATCCTATGCCGTCTGGCACAGCTCGCCCGCGCCGTGGGCATTCACCTGGTGGTAGCCACTCAGCGCCCCTCCGTAGATGTGATCACCGGCCTTATCAAAGCCAACTTTCCCACCCGCATCAGCTTCGCCGTAACCTCACAGGTAGATTCGCGCACCGTGCTAGACATGGTGGGGGCGGAAAAGCTTCTGGGGCACGGCGATATGCTCTTTGCCCCCACCGACGCCGCCAAACCCAAGCGCCTCCAGGGTTGCTATGTGTCCGACCCGGAAGTGGAGCGATTGGTCTATTTCTGGAATAGCCAGAAGAAAGAGGATACCCCCCTAATCAAGATGGAGGACATTATAGCCATGGGTGCCGCCAAGAAAGATGTCTCGGGGGAGGACCCTTTAATGGAGACGGTGCGCAAACTCGCCAATGACCACAACCAGCAGATCTCAGCCTCTTTCCTTCAACGTAAGCTCAACATCGGCTATCCGCGCGCCGCGCGCCTCTTTGACAAATTCAAAGAGGAGATGGGACCTAACGGAGACGGCGGAGCCGAAGTCCCGGCCGACGAAGACGATGAGTCCTAGAAGCAACCCACGGCGTAGCGGCACCCGCCAGTAATCTTTGAGGAGCGGCGGTGAGTTTGCACCGGCTTGATATAGTGCTCGCAGTAGCAACTACCTGCCATTATGCAAGCTTGTTAGCGCTTAAAATAAAACTCGTTTCTCTATTCACTTCGCAGCTGCAACATGCTAATATTTTTGTGCTATACTCCCTTGTTTAAAAATTCCCTGCGCCGCCCAGCGGCGGGAAGGAGCCTCCTATATGTCCGGACACTCTAAGTGGCACTCAATTAAACATCAGAAAGGTGTGGCTGACGCAAAGCGCGGCCAGCTGTTTACCAAACTCTCACGCGAGATCATCATTGCCGCACGGGCGGGCGGCGCCAATCCTGAGGGCAATGCCCGCCTGCGACTGGCCATCCAAAAAGCCAAGGATGCCCGCATGCCGGGCGAAAACATCCAGCGTGCCATCCAAAAAGGCGAGGGTGCTCTGGAAGGCTCCCAACTGACCGAGGCTACTTTTGAGGGATATGGAGCAGGCGGGGCGGCCATCATGGTGGATATTGTCTCCGACAACCGTAACCGCGCCGTGCAAGAGCTACGTAGCGCGTTCACCAGAGGCGGCGGCAACTTGGGAGAGAACGGTAGCGTGGCCTGGATGTTCGAGACACGCGGTATTATCAGCATCCCTGCCTCTGGCAGGGAGATTGATGAACTTACTTTGCAGGCCATCGATGCCGGCGCCGAAGATGTTGCCCCTCAGGGCGACTACATTGAGGTATATACTGCACCAGGCGAGCTGGAGAAAGTGCGCAAGGAGATTGAGGGTCAAGGGGTGGAGATTGATTCGGCAGAGGTGCGGCGGGTCGCCAAGACTACCTGCACCCTCGACGAGCACACCGCTTTCCAGGTGCTCCGGCTGTTGGACAAGCTAGAGGAGATGGATGACGTACAGAACGTAGATTCCAATGTAGACTTCTCCGACGAGGTCATGGGAAAATACGAAGCGCAGACGAAGTAAAACCCATTATCATGATTATCTTAGGAGTCGACCCCGGCACCATCCAACTCGGCTACGGCGTAGTGTCCAACCAAGAGGACACCCTGACAGCTTTGACATATGGGGTCGTCAAATGTCGGGGAGAGTTACCCAAGCGCCTTTGCCACCTGTACGACGAGTTGAGCAAGGTCATCGCGCAATATCGGCCCGATGCCTTGGCCATTGAGACTCCTTTTGTAAGCGAGAATGCCCGTTCAGCGCTCGCTATCGGCAAGGCACAGGCAGTGGCCATCTTAGCTGCCGCCCAGTGTGCCATCCCCGTATCTGAGTATCCGCCTGCAGTCGTAAAGCGCCACGTGGCCGACTACGGTGCTTCCTCCAAAGAACAGGTGCAGACCATGGTCAGACTCCTGTTGGAAATGACCGAGCCACCCCAGCCGTTTGACGCCGCAGATGCCTTGGCCATTGCCATCTGCCATGCCCGCGAACTCAAACTAAAGGAAATCAAGGCGGGGGCGCAGTAACCACCACCTGCCAAGGTTAATTATGATTGCTAGCATAAGAGGCATTATCGAGGCTGTGGCCATTGACCACGCCGTAATCATCGTGGGAGGGGTAGGCCTCCAGGTATTCATGCCCACCACCACCCTGTCCGCTTTGGGTAGCACGGGGGCGCCAGTGCACCTCCTCACCCAAATGGTGGTGCGCGAAGATGCCATTATGCTTTTCGGCTTCGGCGCAGAAGAGGAGCTAGAGCTCTTTCGACTCCTTCAGGGCGTATCAGGCTTCGGTCCCAAGCTTGCCTTAACCCTACTCTCTGCCCTCAGTGCCGAGGAGCTAGCCTCGGCCATCGCCGGGGGCAATATGGAGCTCCTCACCTCCGTGCCTGGCGTGGGTAAGAAGCTGGCAGGAAGGCTCATCCTGGAACTTAAAGACAAAGTCGCTATCTGGGCGACCGGAGGCGGGACATCTTCGGACCAGGGCGACAATGATGTGATCGCTGCCCTTATGTCATTGGGCTACTCGGCCACCGAAGCCTCTCGCGCCGTGGCCTCAGTGCCACATGAGACAAAGTTCAGTGTAGAGGACAAAATCAAGCTCGCCCTGGGCTATTTCGAGAAGAAATAAAAGGCCTAGACGTCCTGGCACCCATCTTATTATCACTCCAAAGAAAGCTGAAAATATGAGTGACTACTCCCGTAGAATCCTAGAGCTGGCAGAGGAGACAGGGGCCGTACTATACGGCGACTTTACGCTCTCCTCTGGCCTTAAAAGCGACCATTATTGGGACGGCAAGAAGATCACCCTCTCCGCCCCGGGCACCTACCTAATCGGTCAGGCCATCCTCGAAAGGCTTGCCGGCTTGGAAATAGATGCCGTCGGCGGACCAGAGATAGGAGCCATTCCCATTGCCACCGCCGTCGCTTTGGTAAGTCACTTGGAAGGCCGGGGGATTCCGTCATTCATCGTCAGGAAAAGCCCCAAGGAACATGGCACCCGGAAACCGGTGGAGGGATATCTCCATAAAGGCAACCGGGTAGCGGTTGTGGAAGATGTAGTCACCACTGGCGAGTCAGTCCTCAAAGCCATCGCCGTTATTGAAGAATGTGGCGGCAAGGTGGTAAAAGTAATAGCCCTGGTGGATCGGCATGAGGGCGGAAGGGATAAACTCCGCCTGGCCGGCTATAACTTTGAGAGTATCTTGGACTTCCAAAAAATGGAAGGGCGCGTGGTTCTGGCAGTGTCCCAACCCAACCCCTAGCATTTATTATATGTCAAGCCGTCATTGAACCAGCACATTGGTGCCAAAGGCAAGGCATAAGTCGGCATAGTGGGCCGATAACGGCTATGTCGCTACGGCTCCGTAGCCCCCAAGCAGATTCGGACAAGCCTATCTCCGCAAGGCACCGATGGTGGCCCAAAAGTCTAAAAACCAACACCCAGAAAATAATGCTACCCCTTGACAATAGGGTAGGGGGATGTTACATTATTAGCAATCGATGGCATAGACTGCTAACGCGTTACCTGCAAAATAGGTCATGGCACATTCCTGTGGCAAGTTTTTGAGAATTATGTCAAGGCTAACACCTAGGGAAGAAACCATCCTTAGTTCGATCGTCCGCCAGTACATCGAACGGGCCTTGCCGGTGTCCTCGGTCAGCATCCTTGAGGAGTGCGGCCTGGATGTGAGTTCGGCAACCGTACGCAACGATGTCGCTCGCCTGGAAGAAGAGGGCTACATCGTGCGCCCACACTACGCTGCGGGCTCCATCCCATCCGACCAAGGATACCGTCATTATGTCAGCACCCTATCCCCACCCCAGCTACCACTGGAAGAGCAGTTTTTGATCAACCACCTCTTCCACCAAGTGGAAGACAAGCTTGAGGAATGGCTCAACCTAGCCGCCACCCTGCTTGCCCGACAGACCCGTAGTGTAGCCGTGGTAACTGCTCCGCGTCCGGCAGCAGCCCGCTTCAAGCATACGGAGCTTGTCTCGCTCCAGCCGCAGCTCGCCCTGGCTGTGCTGGTATTGGAGGGCGCCAAGGTTCATCAACAACTCATTGGCCTCAACGAGCCCCATAACCAGGAGGGGCTGTCGCAGCTTGCAGCCAGCCTCAATAAGAAACTAACGGGGCTCTCCACCTCCCGAGTGCGCACAGTCACCGCCAAGCTCATTGAGTCGGAAAAGCTCGTAGCCCAAAGCATCCTCCGCATGATGGAGGCCGGGGATAAGCACGCTGGCAGGGAGATTTTTCTGGACGGTTGGCACTACCTTTTATCACAGCCAGAGTTTAGCCACAGTGCACGCTTAGCTGGCCTTATGAGCATGGTGGAAGAACGCAGGCTCATCGAATTGATGCACACTGGCAAGGATGCCTGCGTGCAGGTCTTTATCGGTCGCGAGAATCAGGCCGAAGCCATCAAGGAGTGTAGCCTGCTCATCTCAAGCTACGGCCTGCCAGACGAACCGCTGGGCACGATGGCTGTGGTAGGACCGACCCGTATGGCCTACCAGCACGCCATCTCCGTGCTGGGCTATATCGCCTCGCTCATCAGCGTGCTGGTAGCCGATCTATACGGGGCAAGCCCCCAATCGATTCGCCAGAACACCTCGTAAAGATTTCGTCCGGCCGCCCAGCGGCCGGCCTTAGAACTACTTAACTTAGGATCAGATATGTCAGAAGATGAAGAAAGGTACAGTGACACCGAACAACCGGAGGGAGATGAGTCCCTGATGGATGTCGCTACCCTAACAAAAGAACTCGACGACGCCCGTCAAAGAGCCGAGGATTACCTGATAAGCTGGCAGCGAGCGCAGGCCGACTTTACCAACATCCGCCGCCGCCTAGAGCAGGACAAGGCCGAGGCCATCAAATACGCCGAGGGCGACCTCATCCTAAAGCTCCTATTGGTGCTGGATGATCTGGACCGCGCCATGAAGCATGCCCCCCCTGATCTCAAGAGCGATGGCTGGGTACAAGGTATGGAAGGCATCGCCCGCAAATTCAAGGGGGTTTTGGAGGGTGCAGGACTAGAGGAGATAGCTGCCATGGGCCTTGCTTTCGACCCCACCCTGCACGAAGCGGTAGCTTGCCTGCCGGGACCGGAGGGTATGGTCATTGCCGAGCACGACAAGGGCTACCGCTTCAAGGACCGCGTGCTCCGGCCATCGCGGGTGGCCGTAGGCTCAAGCGAGCCGGCACAAGAGATCATCGCGTGATCTAAAATCATGAGCTACGCCATAACATGGCAACGCTTCTGAAATACACAATAATCTATGAAATATGTAAGGAGGAACATCAAGTGGCAAAAGCAGTCGGTATAGACCTGGGCACCACTTTCAGCGAAATCGCCGTCATGCAGGCCGGCGAGCCCGCAGTCATCCCCTCAGCGGAGGGCGGCAATCTCACCCCTTCGTACGTAGCCATTTCCAAGACGGGCGAGCGCCTAGTGGGACAGGTAGCTCGCCGCCAGGCCATCGTCAACCCGGAAAATACCGTCTTTCTTATCAAGCGCTTTATGGGACGCAAGTGGGACGAGCCGGCGGGACGCGAGCTTTCGGTGCAAGAGGACGCCAAGCGCAGGCCTTACAAAGTGACCCGCGGCTCCAACAGCGAGGTGCGTGTGGCAATGGGTGACAAGGAATACAGCCCGCCCGAAATCTCGGCCATGATACTCCAGAAACTCAAAGCGGATGCCGAAGCATATTTGGGCGAGCCAGTCACCGAGGCCGTTATCACCGTCCCTGCTTACTTCAATGACGCTCAGCGCCAGGCCACCAAAGATGCCGGGCAGATTGCCGGTCTCAACGTACTACGCATCATAAATGAGCCGACGGCGGCCGCTCTGGCCTATGGTTTGGATAAAAAGAAAGAGGAGACGGTGGCCGTCTACGATCTGGGCGGCGGCACCTTTGACATCTCCGTCCTGGAACTGGGAGATGGTACTTTCCAAGTCAAATCCACCGCCGGGGATACCCATCTGGGTGGGGACGACTTCGACCAGCGCATCATGGACTGGCTGGCCGACGAATTCAAGCGGGATCAAGGTATCGACCTCCGCAACGACAAGATGGCCATGCAACGTCTCAAGGAAGCTGCCGAAAAGGCCAAGATTGAGCTTTCCACCGTGCAACAGACAGAGGTCAACCTGCCATTCATCACCGCCGATGCCTCGGGCCCCAAGCATCTTACTATCAACCTCACACGTAGCAAGCTTGAGCAGCTCGTCATGGATCTGGTGGATAAGACCCTAGAGCCCTGCCGTCGGGCCGTGGAGGATGCAGGTATTACCGCCGCCAAGATCGATGAGGTTGTCCTGGTAGGCGGCCAAACCCGTATGCCCCTCGTGCAACAGAAAGTAAAAGAATTCTTCGGCAGGGAGCCCAACAAAGGCGTCAACCCAGACGAGGTGGTGGCCATCGGCGCCGCTATCCAAGCCGGCGTCCTCAAGGGTGAGGTTAAGGACGTCTTGTTATTGGACGTGACGCCGCTTACCTTGGGCATAGAAACCCTAGGCGGTGTGGCTACACCGCTCATCACGCGCAACACCACCATCCCCACCTCCAAGAGCCAAGTATTCTCCACTGCCGCCGACAACCAACCCTCGGTTGAAATCCATGTCCTCCAGGGTGAGCGCCCCATGGCCGCCGATAACCGTACCTTAGGCCGCTTTATCCTAGACGGCATCCTACCCGCTCCCCGAGGTCTGCCCCAGATTGAGGTAGCCTTTGACATTGATGCCAACGGCATCCTGTCGGTCAGGGCACGCGACAAAGGCACGGGCAAGGAACAGAAGATCACCATCACTGCCTCCTCAGGCCTCTCCAAAGAAGACGTCGCCAAGATGCAGAAAGAGGCCGAGGCTCACGCTTCTGAGGATGCCCGTCGCAAGGACGAAGCCGAAGTGCGCAACAATGCCGACACCATGGCCTACCAGGCAGAGAAGATGCTACGGGATAACAAGGACAAGGTCGGCGCCGACCTCAATACCGAGGTTGAAAGCAAGATCGGTGCCGTCCGAAGTGCCCTGCAGGGGGCGGACACCGAGGCCATCAAGCGCGCAAGCTCAGAGCTTACGGAGGCCATGCAAAAGATAGGCTCAGCGGTCTACCAGCAAAGCCCTCCGCCCGGCGGCGCAGGCCCCCAAGACAGTTCCTCCGGCGGAGAAGAACCTCCGAAACCCCCGGACGAGGGCACTGTTGAGGGCGAGTTCCGCGAGGTTTAGCTCAGCTCCCACGGGTGTGATATAATGCGACCGAGAGGGCCGGGATGAACTCCTGGCCCTCTTATATCTGAATCATGGCCGTGAGCTACGAGCGGCGAGCCAGGTACTCAGTCTGCCATACGAAACTCACAGCTTAAAACCTAAAAAGAGTCAACCATGAACGCCAAGCGAGATTATTACGATGTGTTGGGGGTGGGGCGGAACGCCAGTGACGAAGAAATCAAGAAAGCGTTCCGCAAGCTCGCTTTCCAGTACCATCCCGATAAAAACCATGACGCCAAGGCTGCGGATCAATTCAAGGAGATCAACGAGGCCTATCAGGTGCTGGGCGACCCTGAAAAGCGCTCGGCCTATGACCGCTTCGGCCATGCCGGAATAAGCGGAGCGTCTTTCGGGGGCACAGGCGGCTTTGAGGACTTCGGCTTTGGCGGTTTCGGTGAGATCTTCGAATCTTTCTTCGGCGGCATGAGCGGCCAGACGAGCCGTAACCCACAGCGCGGTGCCGACTTAAGCTATGAGCTCAAGTTAGGCTTTGAAGAGGCCGCCCTTGGGGCTGAGAAAGAAATCCGCATCCGCCGCACCGAGTACTGTTCCGAGTGCAAAGGTAGCGGGGCAAAGCCCGGCACTCAGCCAGCAAATTGCACCGAATGCAACGGCACAGGGCGGGCACGACGCGTTCAACAGAGTATCTTCGGACGCTTCACCAATGTCGTCACTTGCCCGCGCTGCCGGGGAGAAGGCAAGGTTATCAGCGAGCCCTGCCCACATTGCCGAGGCACTGGTCGCGAAAGCTTTGAGAGGCAGATCGCCGTGACCATCCCTGCCGGAGTAGACGAGGGCACCCGCGTCCAACTCACCAGCCAAGGTGATGTGGGTGAGCGCGGCGGCACAGCCGGCAACCTTCTGGTCGACCTCAAGATTAAACCCCACGAGGTCTTCCAGCGCGAGGATGCCAATATCATCTATAACCTCAGAATCAACATCACCCAGGCAGCGCTGGGGACTGAGGTGAGTGTGCCCACGCTCTATGGCGATACTTCGCTTAAAATACCTGCTGGCAGTCAGAACGGAGCCGTCTTCACCCTAAAAGGCAAGGGCGTGCCATACTTCCGCCGCTCGGGCAAGGGCGACGAAATTGTACGCCTCACCATAGTCGTCCCGGAAAAGCTCTCCCGGGAGCAGAAAAGGCTTCTGGAGGAACTAGCAGCCACCTTTGAAGACAAGGGTAGCAAATAACCCACGGTAGCTTAACTGGATTTACTTCTTGTAGCAGAGCTACGAGGCGATTCGTGTAGCTACATAACGGACGGCTTATCCGCATTGGAACTTTATTCCCCTATGTGGCTGTTGACAACGCCACTAGCATTTATCATAATACACTAGAGGTTTGTTGTTGCACGCTGTTAATACAAAGGGTTAATTACAATGTGCCAGCGAAAAATCCCCTTTCGCCCAAATGCCGCCCACCCTATCCGTGAGCCATCTAAGTAAGAGCGACCATATGCCAAATGCCCGCCGTATCGGCTTTTTATCTAGGGTAAAATCGCCGCCTATCTTTTCAGGCACAGTACGGTACATTTCGGCCAGACGGCGGTTGAACGTTTGATTTCAAACATAGGAGGTGAAAGAACTCTCAGAAATCGTTCCAATCTCCGGCTAAAATAATTCAGGAGGATTGAATGTCAGAAGAAAAGGAAGTAAAGAAACCTCATCTCTCCCGTAGAGAATTTCTTAAAGACGCCGGCCTTATCGTAGGCGGCGCCACCATCGGCTCCATCGCCTTGGCCAGTGCCTGCAACAACGACACCACCACCGTGGCGGGCAATACTGTCACTACCACCGTGACTCAAACCGTAGGCACCGTTACCGTTCCGGCAGGTACCACCACCATTACCCAGCCTGGGTCAACCTCCGTAGTAACCGTCACCCCAGATGACCCCTCTTTGGGCGATAAGAGCCGCATCAACCTCACCGTCAACGGTCGTGCCTACAACCTAACGGTTCCTAACCACCTCTCCTTGGCCTGGATACTGCGCGAGGAGCTCGGACTCTTCGGCACTAAGATCGGTTGCGATATGGGTCAGTGTGGCGCTTGCACCATCCTGGTGGATGATGTAGCCATCTATAGCTGCGTGATGCTGGCCTGTGAAGCTGATGGCAAAAAGGTCACCACCGTTGAGGGTTTGTCGGACGGCATTACCCTCTCCCCCATCCAGCAGAAGTTCTATGACAAGGAAGCCGTACAGTGCGGCTACTGCACCCCGGGCTTCCTTATGGCGGCTGAGGGCTTGCTCAAGGCAAACTCCAACCCGACCGAAGACGATGTGCGCCTGGCCCTTTCCGGCCACCTGTGTATGTGTCAGAACTTCAGGAAAACCATCAGCGCCGTCATAGGAGGTGTATAAATGACACTCCCCGTATTTAACGTTGCCGGCAAACCCGAAAATCACGATTGCCACATAAAGGAATATCTCACCGGCAAAGCTGATTACACCGGCGATCATATGCCAGGTCGCAAGCTCTTCGGGGCCATGAAGCACGCCACCATCGCTCATGGTACCATCAAGAGCATTGACGCTACCAAAGCCCTAAATGAGACTGGTGTCAAGGCTGTTATCACCTACAAAGAAGCCCCCACCGTTCTCAATCAAACCATCCTATATTGGGGGCAGCCCGTTGTCGGTATCGTCGCCGATGACTGGTACACTGCCTGTCGCGCCATCAACCTCGTGGATGTCACTTACGACGAGCTCCCTTCCATAACCGAGGCTGATGAGGCACTCAAACCCGGTGCCGTGCTGAGCGGCAAGCGCGAAGGCACTAACCTTGCGCCCGCTTCTTTCACCCGAGGTGATGTTGATGCCGGCCGTCAGCAGGCCGACATTGAACTGGAGACCATCCAGCCCTGGACCACCACCTACCAGCACTCACCCATCGAAAGCTACCAAGCGCTGGCTTGGTGGATTGGTGACCACCTATATGTGTATCAGGGATCGCAAAACCTGCATGGCAACAAAAGCGCCGTGGTCAATTACTTGGAGATGCCTGCAAACAAAGTTCACTGCTTCGCACGTTACCTGGGCGGCGGGCATGGTGCCCGCCTCTCAAACTGGGAGTCAGGAATCGCCGCTTTCATGTCGAAAGCCGTTTACGGCCTCCCCGTGCTATTCCGCGAGACCAAAAAGCACAATATGCTCTTCCATATCCGCCAGTATGAGGTCAAGTCCACCTACAAATGGGGTGCCAAGAACGATGGTTCACTTGTCTACCTTGACGCCCAAAACTGGGTCAATGGCTCCGGCGCGGGCATGTCCACCGTCATGCGTACCACCTGGATCATTCCGCATGTCAAGTGGGAAGGTGCCGGTATCTACATCAATGTGCCTGATCGCGGCTCATGGCGTTGCGTGGCTGACCCGCCATTCGCCCTCAATATGACCATGGCCATGGATAAGCTGGCTGAAAAGCTCAATATTTCCCCATATGAGATACGCCGGAAGAACATGATGCCGGTTGATATGCCAGACCAGGATTCCCCGTATCGCTACTGGGGCTCCAAGGAGGTCAATGAATGTTTTGAAACGGTCGCTCGTGAAAGTGGCTACACATCGAAGTGGCACGCCCCCGGTCAGAACAACAAAAGGACCGATGGCCGGCTACACGGCATTGGCATCCACTGCCACACTGATAGCCACGGCTCGGTAGCTGGTACCAGCATGGCCGGCATTGTTCTCATGCAGCCCGATGGCACTGCCCTCATTGAGGCAGGTTGCACCAAGCCACACAACTCCCCCACCATGTTGGTCCACTTCACCGCCGAGACATTGGGCATGAAGTACGAAGATGTCTTCGTTGGAGACTGGGGCAACAGTGATACCACCCTAAATTCTGGCTCCCATGGCGGCTCGGCTTTCACTGGTGCCGGTGGCTCAGCTTTTGTCAGCGCCGCCCGCGACTGCCGCGCCAAAGTCTTCGCCGCCGCCATCACCAAAACCCCTCTCAAGGAGATCGCGGGTATCACTGTGGACGATCTGGATGCCAAGGACAGCGAGATCTTCTACAAACCGGATCCGACCAAGCGCATCACTTTCCGAACAGCCATGAATGGCACCCCACCCATTGCAGGCTACGGGACTGGTTGGGCCGCTGCGGGTGGCGGTACGGGCGGTGGTGGTCTACAGCGCCCCTTGTTCGGCCTGCCAGTTGGCACAGCGGTAAACGCCCAAAGCGCCGCCGCTTCAGTTGCCGAGGTAGCCGTTGACACAGATACGGGCGAGGTTGAAATCCTGGGCCACTGGAACGCTACTGGTTGTGGGCGCGTCATCTTCTACGAGGGCGTGATGAGCCAGTTTGGCTCGGGCACAGAACTCCAAATAGCCCAAGCCCTCTACTACGGCGATGTTTATGACTATGCCACTGGAGCAGTTATCGGTAGTCAGTTCACTGAAACACAACTACCGACCACCATGGACATTAGACCAAGCCGCCATAACCTCTATCCCATTGAGGGCGACGATCATTCCGCCCCCCTCGGCGCACACGGTATTGGCGAACCGGTTGTCGGTAGCTACGCCTGCATCCTCTCCGCTATTTACAATGCCATCGGTGTCTGGGTTGATCCCGATCATGGTGCCTGCAACCCAGATAAGGTGCTCAAAGCCCTAGGCAAGGCAACTTAGGAGGACAGAGATGAATAAGTTTACACACGTTAACGCAACTACCATAGCCGATGCCGCTGCAACTCTAGCCAAGGGCAAAGCTCAGGTTATCGCCGGTGGCACCGACCTGACGAGCTACCTGAAAGGCATGATCTCGCCCAACCCTCCGGAGACTGTTGTCAATATCAAGACGATATCAGGTTTGGACTATATACAACCAGACAGTAGCGTGCTCAAGATCGGGGCTCTTACCACCCTCGCCAAGATCGCAGCCAACAGCACTATCCAGAGCAACTACGCCGTCTTGGCCCAAGCTGCCTTAGCAGTGGGAAGCCCAGAACTCCGCAACATGGGCACAATCGGCGGAAATATCTGCCAAAAGCCGCGCTGCATCTACTACCGCAATGAGTTCAACGACTTCAACTGCTTGCGTAAGATGGGTACTCAGTGCTTCGCTCTAACCGGCGTCAACCGCTACCATTCAATCTTCGGTGGGGTCAACGCCTGTTTCGCCGTCTGCCCCTCAGACACAGCCATTGCACTGGTTGCCCTCAATGCCAAGATCATCACCAACAAGAACAGTGCGGGCTGGGACGCTGCCGAATTCTTCGGCATGCCCAATGCGACAGATGCCCGACGCGAACAAATCAACAACTTGGCTGCGGATGAGATTGTAACCGAGATCCAGGTCCCTGCACCTGCAGCCGGCACCAAGAGCGCCTATAGGAAATTCTCTTTCCGCAAGGCCATTGACTTCCCGCTGGTCAGTGCAGCCGTGGTAGCTACCATCTCCGGCGGCAACGTTAGCTCCGCTAGCATCGTGCTAGGCGGGGTATACAACTCGCCGCGCGTCGCTACCCAAGCCCAGACCTCAATTGCCGGCAAAGCCATCAATGATGCCAACGCCACCGCTGCGGGCGAGGCAGCCATAACCGGCTCTTCAGGCATTGGCCAGAATGACTACAAGAGACAAATAGCAAAAGTATTGGTAACCCGCGCCTTGACAGACTGCGCTTAATCCCCAAACTAGCACCTCAGTGGGGAGGGGTCCACTAGGACACCCCTCCCCACCTATTTTTTCAAGACCTGCCTTGCCGTCAAAATGTGGTATAATGGTATGTAAGGCACGTAAGAACTTGACGAGAGGCCGATATGTTCAAGGCAAGCCAGTTCAAATTCCAGAAGAAGTTCTTCGCTTTCTTCACCGTGGTACCACTCCTTATGGCCAGCGCTGTGATGCAAGCACCATGCCCAGTATGTCAGTCGACAGGAGATATATCCACCGGCAACATGCGCTGGGTTAGCATCACCGATATCAAAGCTACTACAGGCGGAATATATCTGGCTTTATGTAGCGTTTTCCGCGTGTACCCTACTGATATAACCCTCACCCTTACCAACCACTCCGATGACGATGCCACCGGATACATCAATTTGGTGCTAGTTGATTATCAAAACGGGCTCGTAATTAGCCACCAGTATGTCCTAGTAACCGTCCCGGCGAATAAGCGAGTGGAGGCTGTTTATAACGTCTATTTCCAAACATACGTAGACGACCCTCTTTCGGTAAAAGTGGATGCCCGGGTGGTAACCGGCGAAATACCATGCAAGGCTTGCGATGGTACGGGCAAGGTTGCTCTTAACTCAGCACCTTTCCTAACCGCGATGAAAGACCATCTCACCAAAGCAGAAGCGCAGATTGAGTATGCCGTGCCATTCCAACCTTTATTTATAGCACCCGAGGATTGGGACGTACCATATGCCTACGACATGGAAGTATACGATTACTTCAGCCAGTAGGTTCTCCAAGCGGCACTAGTCTTGCATCAGCCCGGAGCCCCAGCGCCACTTCAAGGTACAACCTTAGTAGTTCGCCATATTCGCCCCCAGCTAAGCGGGCGAGAATCAATAGTTGCTCGAGTTCTACGCCTGTAATTTTCCGTCCAACGCCCCGTTCCGTGTATTCCTGGACATAGCAACTGGCATCAAGCAACCAGATCGGCTTGTGCTTGTGTAGCTTGACCAGCACCAGCGCCTCGGCTCGATCTATAACCTGTGGCATCTGCACCAATTTCTCATCCGTTTTCAGACCGAAAGCCGTAGCTAAGGACGGGCAAGTGGGCAAAGCTATCTTCCCCACCGGAAAGGCAAAGATGTTCTCGGCAAAGTTTATGGCGTAGGGATGCATCCGCGACCCCCAAGGACGGCTGGCATAAACCCGGCAACGGTTCTGAAACAAAAAGATGCAGGCCGAGCGCTGTGATATGACGTTTTTCGCAAGCTGCTTTTTTTCCGCAGGCGTGAAGCGCGTGCGCACATGTTCGAGCATGAGATACCAGTCATCGACAATAAAAGGGTTGCTGCGCCGCTTGAGCGAGATATATGAATTACGTCCGCAACACCAACCATCTGGACACTTTTGGCACGCCGCCCAAATGCTCTCTCGTCGGTGAAGTTCTTTGACATCAATCTCAAAGCGCCGATGAAAGTCCTGCAACCAGAGGATATTTTCGTCTAGGCCCATGCAGGCATCATAGCATATCTCCGCGCAGTAAGACAGCTTTAGACCCCCTCCGAAAACCCTCTGCCCTCTTAGCTTTGCAGGCATGGTGCATGATAAAATAGGGGCATCAGACAGGAGGGGCTGGTAGCCATGAACAAACAGATGCACCTTTTCGGAACAGAGACCCGATTGGAAAAGATCTCCAAACCCGGTGACCCCCTCCTGAAGATCAATGAGCTTATAGACTGGGAGATGTTCCGCAGCCCCA
>JGI24702J35022_10000637_pt1 | contig 21356 bp, 27 predicted proteins | sample TergutTh196P4_FD_35022 | JGI IMG/M metagenome (IMG submission 35022)
AGTACCGCGTAGGGGATTCGAACCCCTGAGTTTATACATCGCGAAAAGAAGCACATCATTTTTCGTATATCTCTGGTTAATAATCATTTAATTGTTTTGTATTTGCTGCATTTATTTGTTTTTTGTCTCGTTTTCGTCCCGATTTTTCAGTTAAAAATAACTGCTAATCAGGCAGTTATAAAGTTACTATGTTTCTAAAAAAGTAAGGTTTTATTTTTTTTGAGAGTCGAAAAAAAATAAAAAAAAACAATTTTTCGTTTTTTTTTCGGCATTGTATAGTTTGTATTAAAAAATAACTATCTTTGCCTCAAACACTTACGTTTTGTATTTGTAGCAATTATTGTTACATTAGTTGCTACAAATAATGGCGCAAATATAAAACAAATTTTAATATAAATAACTAAAAACCAAAAAAAAATGACCGATCTATTATGCCTATCAGACCGTGCAATTCGGATGATAAAAGAACACCACATTAAATTTAGAATTATGTCGGCTTTAGAGATTTTTGATACCAGAACTATCGATAAGCACATAAAAAACAACTTCCCTAACAGTCCGCTCATGAATTTTAACGTGCGCGAGATTATGCGAAAAGAATCCCCGGAGGTAAACGAAAAAGATTTGTACCGCAAGTTAACAAAGATTGATGTTGAGCGTATTGACAGAAAACGCAACGAGATGAAACTGCTTAATGCAAAGTACAATAACCTAAAAAAGAAAGTGCAGTGATAAAAATTAGTAAAATCATTAGTAATCGTAAGTATGAATAAGCGTGGACTTGGAACATTGAGCGATTATCTGCCTCACGGCTATGCCAAAACGTTCTCAGAGCGTTTTGGCTGTAGCTGTAGTAAAATATACAAGGTAGTTAGAGGGGAGTTGATAGACTACCGCATTTTGGATGCCCTTAGAGAAGAAGCACAAGGTAATTTAAAAATAACACAACAAATTAACAATATAAATCAAAAATTAAAAAAATGAGAGTTTACAAAGATTGGAATTTTCCGGATAACAAGTTTTTCAGAGAAAAAACAGAGAAAAAACAGATTACGCTACACCATACGGTTTCGGGTCCGGGTGTAGATGGTGATATAGATTGGTGGTTACAAGGCGCAGAGCGCATTGCTACTTCTTATATTATTGATAGGGAAGGGCGGATTCACAGGTGTTTTGGTGATGAGTTTTGGGGGTGGCATATCGGTTGTAAAACTGCCGACTTTGCCGCTTTGGGCGTACCTTACTGCAAACTTGACCTCAACAGCATCGGCATAGAGTTGGACAGTTGGGGCGCGTTGGCAAGGCACAGCGACGGCAAGTTTTACCCGATAAGTTACGCAGGCGGCAAAGTTGTACCTGATTTAAGATACCCACCTGTTACATATATATATGAATACTGCCCCACACAAAAATTTCGGGGCATTCAGTATTTTGAGCAATACACTACGGCTCAGTTGGACACTTTGCATTCGTTGTTGATTTTTCTGCAAAGCAAGCACAATATTCCCGCCCATTACAGCAGTGATATTTGGAGTTTGTGCCGCAGAGCATTGCAGGGGCAAGCGGGGATCTACTCTCACGCTTCTTATCGTGCAGACAAAACCGACTGCCACCCTCAAACAGAACTCGTTAATCTTCTCAAAAGCCTGTAATATGAAATTTGACATAAAACTACTTTTGCTAATCCTTGCCGCAGTTATCATTGTTATTCTGCTGCACCGCAGTTGCAAAACAGGCACGGTAACTACTACCCAAACAACTACCATCGTGCGTGTTGATACGCTAAAACTTCGGGACACCATAACGTTTCCCAAGCCTTACAAAATAGTAGAGCGCAGAACCGACACGCTGCGGGTTGATACAGGAAAAATAATCGCGGATTATTTTACCGAAAAATATTATCAACTTGCCTTCAGAGACAGTGTGATACAGGCAACAACAGATATTAAAGTGGTGGAGAACAGTTTGGAGTTGGCAAAACTTGATTACGAAGTGTATCGCCCTACTATCCATACCCATACGGTAGTGAATGAGCAATGGGCGACTCGTTTTTCCTTTTCTCTTGGTGCGGGCACAAATTACAACATCAAGGAAAAAAGAGCCGGTTTGGAACTTTTGACAACCATTGGAGTAAAAAGGCAAAGCATTATTTTTGGTTACGACTTTATCAATCAAACGCCCAGACTTGGCTGGCAATACCGTATCAAATGATTTCAAAAGAGATAATTAGCGACATCTTGCTGGCAGCCAATTTGAATGATGTTGTAGAAGAAACAGGGGTAAAACTTCGCAAATCAAGCCCTTGGCTGTACAAGGGTATCTGTCCGTTTCACGATGAAAAGGACGGCAGTTTCTACGTTAACAGCCGTACCGGAAGTTACCGGTGTTTCGGTTGTGGCGCGTGGGGAAATGCAATAGATTTTCTAATGAAAAAAAACGGACTTACCTTTATAGAAGCCGCCCGTAAACTTGCCAGCAAGTACAATATTCACATCGAAGAATTTACTCCGACACAAGAGCAGGAAAGAGAAGAAAAACTGAAGATACATCTTTACAAAATTTACGAAGAAACCGCCCTGTTTTACAGTTTGCAGTTAGAGCAAAACACTCAGGGTCTGGCATATATCCGCAGCCGTTTCAGTGATAAGATATTAGATGAATTTAGAATTGGTTTTGCGCTTGATGATTATTCTTCGCTGTACAAACATTTGCGGCAAAGCGGCTATTCGATGGATATTTTAGAGAAAAGCGGGCTGTTTAGACAAAGAAAGGATGGCGGCAATTACGATTTTTTCAGAAACCGTATCATCTTCCCCATTTATGACATTACCGGGCGCGTAATTGCTTTTTCCGGTAGGAAGATGCCGGAAAGCGATGACGATTCCCCAAAATACATAAACAGTAGCGAGAGCCTCATTTATTCAAAAAAGAATATTCTTTTTGGGTTAAATTTTGCACTGCGCTACATCAGACAGGAAGATACGGTGGTGATTGTGGAAGGGTATGCGGATGTTATCAAACTGCATCAGTTGGGCATTCTTCATTCGGTTGCTTCGTGCGGCACTGCTCTCACGGATGAACAGATTGGGATTTTGGGAAGATTTACCCGAAATTTCTGCCTGCTTTACGACAGCGATGCGGCTGGACAGGCGGCGACAGAAAAAAACGGCAAAAGGATAACAGAGGCAGGCTACAATGTTTACCTGCTAACACTCCCTAACAGTGAAAGCGGAAAGAAACAAGACCCCGACACTTTTTTCACTTCTGCCGAGCATTTTCACGAATTTTACTCTGAACACAGGGAAAACTTTTTATTAAGGCTCACACAAAACCGGATAGAAAAAGCCGCAGACCCGTTACTGAAAAGTTTTGCAATTAAAGAGATTGCCTCGCTTTTCTACGACCGAGCCGAAAGTCAGCGTATTGCCATTATTGAATCTCTCAGTGAAATTCTAAAACCCAAATCCTTATGGATGAAAGTGATAAAGGAGTTGGAAAGTGCTGCACAGGCAAAGCAATCTCAAAAAGAGTTATCCACCAACGGCAGAAGCAATGAGCAAAACAAGTCTATTGAAAAATACGGTTTTTACGAAGATAGAAATTGTTACTACTTTTACGCACCCAAAGGAGAGGGCTTTTATCAGGGCAGCAATTTTACACTTGAACCTCTTTTTCATATTGAGTCTGCCGTCAATGCAAAGCGACTGTACCGTCTCAAAAATGAATATGGTGTAGTCAGGGTTTTGGAACTGGCTCAAAAAGACCTTATTGCACTTTCTGCTTTCCGGCTCAAATGCGAGTCGCTTGGTAATTTCCGTTTCGATGGCGGCGAGTATGGACTGAGCAAGGTAAAAGCCTACCTCTATGAGAAGACAAAGAGTTGCAAGGAGATAGTGCAGTTAGGGTGGCAAAAGGAGGGATTTTTTGCGTGGAGTAACGGCATTTTCTCATCCGGAACTTTTACCGAAGTGGACGAGTTGGGCATCGTAGCGTTTGAGGGAGAGCATTATTACATTCCTGCCCTCTCCTCTTTTTACCGTCAGGAAGATACGCTCTTTGTGTTTGAACGCCGTTTTATATATATCTGCGGTAAAATCTCCCTGTACGAATATACCGAAAAGTTGGTAACCATTTACGGCGAAAATGCCGTTGTAGGTTTCTGTTTTTATATGGCAAGTCTGTTTAGAGATATTATAGTGTCCGTTTTTCGCTTTTTTCCCATCCTGAATATCTTTGGACCGAAAGGCACTGGAAAAAGCGAACTTGCGGTAAGTTTGTTAAAACTGTTTGGCGACTTGCCTGTGGGCATCAATATGACTAACTCCACCATTGCGGCGATGGCAGACCATGTTTCCCATACCCGAAATGCCCTTTGTCATATTGACGAGTATAAAAACAGCGTTGAATATGAGAAGATTGAGTTTCTTAAAGGTTTGTGGGATGGCGTGGGGCGCAGCCGTATGAATATGGAAAAAGACAGAAAAAAAGAGATGTCGGCAGTGGATACCGGCATCATCTTAACAGGGCAGGAGATGACCACTGCCGACAACGCCCTATTTTCTCGTGTTATTTTTCTATCCTTTACCCAAACAAAATTTTCGGACGAGGCGAAATCCAACTTTGAAAAATTTAAGAAACTTGAAAAACAGGGGCTGACACATTTAACCTCTGTTTTACTCTCTTTTCGTTCTCATATTCAAGAACACTACACCCTTTCTTACCATTTGGCAACAGAAGATATTTTAAAGAAAATAGAGAAAAGTAAAATTGAAGACCGCATTTTAAAAAACTGGGTCGTTCTTTTGGCTGCTTTCCGTTGCATCAAAGACAAAATTTCATTTCCATTTGATTACGAAAAAACGGTAGATATTTTTGTTCAAATGATTAGCCGCCAAAACGATGAAGTTTTTGCTGGCAACGAAGTGTGTGATTTTTGGAATACCTATCAGGAACTTTTCAGCGCAGGGTTGGTAGAAAATAAATATGACTTTCAAGTGAAAGAGGTGCAGGAACTCAAATGCCTTTCTCAATCACACATACGCCAAATGCGCGTACTGTTTATGAATCCCAATCGTATTTTTTCTCTCTACGCACAGACAAAGAAAAACAATCAGGAGAAAAAACTGCCCAAAGAAACCCTGCAGTATTATTTGCAAAATTGTGATGAATTTCTTGGCTTGCATCAGGTTCGGTTTAAGAAATCCATCAAAAACTTGCAGGATAGAAGTGCAACAACTTTTGTGCCGGGCGATGGCTCTATTTGTCATGAATACGAACGCCCTAATGCGTGGTGTTTCGATTATGAAAAATTAACAGAGCGCACCTCGCTAAATCTCGATACCGAGTTTGTATGGGAAGAAGATATGAATAGAGATGAAATAGAGTATAAAAAACAATAAAATGAGTAAAAATGAAAGAAACATAATAGAAAAAGAGCGTAAAAAAATCTAACAAAGTCAAATTCAGTTGTTTAATAAACATACTGATATTTCTATAAAAAAAAATATTTTTTGACTTTGGCGCGATTTTTCGCATTGACAACATTGACAACATTGACAACGCATACAATCAGCAACTTACATACAAAAAAGCCATTGACAACCCATTGACACGCATTGACAAAATAGAAAAACGAGAAAGCCTCATTGACAAAATTTGACACCATTGACAAAATTAATAGTTACAATTTTTATGAAAATACTAATAATCAATAATTTATATTTTTTTGGTTTTGTCAATGTTGTCAATGGGAAAAAAGAGTGTTTTTGTAAGAAAAAATTTTTTTTATGAGTAAGAGCAGCAAAATTTATAGTACGGTTATCCGGGTACATCCGGCAGTATTTCGATTTATTGACAACGGTTTTCAAAAGGTGGGTGATCTTTATGATTTGCGGGGGAGTTTGCTTTATGATTTTATTTCGGTTGGACTGAGCCGAAAAAAGATTAACGTTCCCAGCCAAGTTCCGTTACAATATGAAAAGTTCAGGAAAATAAAAGTGATTATCACCTCTTGGGATTACAACCACTACGGGTGGGATATTCCTCCTGTGCAGCAAGTTGCCATCAGCAATCACATCTACCGGCAAATTCTCTTTGACGCTTGCTATCGGGTGATGGTCAGCCACGTTTTTGGTGGCGTGCCCCGCGATGCCGCTATTAAGGATTACCTTGCCGAACACTGTTTTGATGAAAAGGAATTAAACTATTCCGCCTTGAGAAAACACTATCAGCGGCATTGGATTGAAACAGAGAAAATTGCCAAATCAAATGTTGCCGATTTTAACACAACTTCCACCTACCGTTTACCCGAAAAGAACATAAAAAAAAATGTTGGTATTGTCCCTTTTAGAATTATGAGTTAAAAAATAAGTATTAAAAGTTAGTTTATGCAGAATATTACAAAAAATGTATCCGATTTTAACATGACAGGCAACCGCCAAATCAGCATCATTGCCACCGATGAAGTAAAATCTATTACGCTGACAAGTCATAATACCAAAACGCTTTCCCTGCAACAAGGGCATAGTTTTGGCATCATTGAAAGCGACCAAATCTGTTTCAGTTGCAGACTGGAAGAAGGGCGGTATATTCACGATATTTCCTGCCGTATGGTTTCCACTTTGGGAAAATGGGATTCGCTTTTCAATAGGATGAGTAATAAAAGATGGTTGGTAAAGGTTGTTGACAACAATAATATTACATGGCTTTCGGGGTCGTTATTCGAGCCGTTGGTTTTCAGGTGGGAACATATTGGAGAGGACAAGCCCTCAGGAGAACACTCCTACCGGCTCTCTTTCGGCAGGGAAAGCACTGAACCGCTCTTTATTACCGATACCAACCAAAATACCCACATAGAGAGAGACATAGAAGTAGAAGAAGATGATTTACCGGAAGGTGGGTAGCGGTTAGTGTCCTTATTTACTTTGTAGTTTGCTGTTATGTTTGCACAAAAAAACAGAAATGGCACTACAATTTATTAATATCAACGAAAAGGAGAGCATTATTGAACTCTTTGGCTCTATCGGCGAGGGGTGGGACAGCGAGAACAAAAACACCGCTACCTGTATCAGTGAAGAACTTGCCCGCATTAAAGCCTTAAAGTCAGAGCGTATTACCGTTAAAATTAACAGTTTGGGCGGCGATGTGAATCACGCCTTAGCCATTTACGATTTGTTGGAAGAGCACCCCGCAGAGATTACCACTCAGATTATTGGACTTTGTGCCAGTGCTGCCACCGTTATAGCCGCAGCCGGACAAATCCGCAAGATGAGCCGCAACGCTCTTTTTCTCATTCATCAATGCTCTTCTTGGTTAGGACGTGCAAACGAAACCCAACTTGCCGCCGAAATAGAGAGCCAAAAGAGCGTAAATAAACTCATTTTAAGTATCTACGCTCAAAAGTGCGGCAGCAAAAACAGCGGCGAAATAGAAACCCTTTTTGTTGCCAACGCCGGACAGGGTAAGTGGATTGAAGCAAGCGAGGCATTACGTCTTGGCTTTGTTACCGACATATATAATGAAAGTAAAAAGGCAGCCTGTATAGACAAAAAGAGTTTTGATAACTCTTTTCTACCCGCACTGCCTGAGGAATACAGCGACTTTTTAACAGAAGAAACCGAAAGTCAAACAGTTACCCCAACCAACGCCTGCAGCAGCATTATCGAAAGTTTGAAAAATCTTTTTTTCACTAAAAACAGTAATAAAAACCAACCTCTTATGAAAAATCTTTTTCCATTTCTCTGTCTTGCTGCCTGTTTGACAGATGAAACCTACAGCAAAGAAAAGGGAGTAACCTTTTCTGATGAGCAATTACAGGCACTTGAAAAATCTCTGAAGGAATTTTCCGATTTGAAAACCACTTTTGCGGCAGCCCAGACGGAAAAACAAACCGCACAAAACGCGCTATCTGCCTTGCAATCGAAGTATGACGACCTGAAAACCATTGTGGATAAACTTCCCGGAGCCACTGCAAAAGTAGAGGGCGAAGACCCGAAAACCAGCCCGACCGTAACTTTTGCCGACTGGCAGAAAGCAAACAAGTACTATCAAGAAATCAGCACAGGACTGTAACTATTAAAAATTAACAATTATCACTAAACACTATTATTATGGCAGAACTAACTATTTTACAGATTTTAGAAGAATATGGGCATTATTATGAGGATGCGGGGCAAAACATTGCGCGGTTGAAACGCGCATTTATGCAACCGAGCGAGACCTTACAGTACGCCACTACCCTACCTACCAACGACACTATTTTCAAGTTGGCTAATCCGCTTTTTCAGCCGGTATTGCAAGCATTTCAAAAAGGTTTTACTCCGCGTGGCAGCGTAAAATTCGTACCCAACCCCATTGAACTTCACCCCATTAAGATTGATTATAAATTCTTTCCTACCGACATAGAGAGCAGTTGGCTTGGTTTTTTGGAGGGCGACTCAAGCCGCACCATAGAAAACTGGCCCATTGTTAAGTATATGTTGGAGGAATACCTTATGAATCAGGCTATCGAAGACAAGGAGTTGAATGGCGTTTATAAAGGAGAGTGGCAGGAACCTCAAGAGGGGGTTGCCGGATTATCCATAAACTGTATGGACGGACTCAAAAAAGCGTTACGACTTGGCGCACAACACGCCGACTGCCCCATTAACGTAATTGATGGAGTGAAAACCCTTGACGAAACTACTATTTTTGACCAATTAGAGTTATACGACAAAAAAATATCGGAACTCTATACCGGTAAGAGACTTATCCATTTCGTAGCGCAAAGATGGGCAAGAGCCTTTAAAACCGCCAAACGCGCCAATGGATACTATTTTATTGACGGACCAAGTAAAATCAATTCGGAGATAGATTTTACCGAACACGTTGTGGTTGGTTTGCCGAGTATGAATGGTACAAACGACATCTTTACCACACTGAAAGAAAACATTTTACACTTGCGCAAGCGCGATTTGGACAAGGTGCATGTAGATATTCAAAAGGTGGACAGAGAAGTAAAATTTTTGATTCACTGGTGGGAAGCCGTTGGTTTTGCCTGCAATGCTATGGTATGGACTACCTCAGAAACCCTTGCCGCTACCCCGCCCCAACCCGCGCCGTAACTCAATAAACAATGAATCACTAATCACTTAAAAACATAAAATATGGCAACAGAAGAATTAATTTGCTCTTTAGAGATGGAAGATCTCAATATGGCGGCAAGTTGCAGCAACAACATGAGCGGCGTAAAAAATGTTTACATCGCTTTTAAGGAAGATGTTGACATTTTCCCGAAACTTCCCAACGTAAGAGACTCTTACAACGATTTTGCCGTTTTGGAAGGCAACATTACCATGAAAGGCGCAAAACGCTTTTATCACATTTACAGTAGCCGAGACCTCGGTGAACTCAAATATACGCTTCAGGGTCCTACCGGCGCACGCTCTTTAAAAGCCACCCTTGAAATCTATCATCCCGGCTTTAAATCCAAACTGCTGGGTTTGGTATCTTCTACAATGAACAGCGAACTTGTCATTTTAGCAAGATTGAACAACGGAGATGTTCACTTGCTTGGCGACAAAAACCGCGGCGTAGAATATGGCGACAACGCCGAACTTTCGAGCGGCAAAGCCGTTACGGACAACAACGGCGGAACGCTCAACTTTGTTTACGATACACCCACCGCACAAATATATGCAGGGACTAACCTTGATGAGATTTCCGGTGGCGGATAATATGCAGGCGGATAAACCGCCTTGATACATTTTGGGGAAACCCAAAACTTTGTTACTTTTTGTTTTAATTATTTATTTGGTTGGAAAGCCGCTCACTTAAAAGCGGCTTTCTTTCTTAATGCAAAGTAACTCCATTACCGGCTTTTTTAGTCCTACCACCATTGCACCATCCACCCTATTTTTGAACCAAAAAAAGATATGGACGACATTAAAACTTGGCTACAAAGCCCAAACAAAGATTATTTTAAGGGTGTTGACCTTTTCGAGAAGCATCATAAAAACAGAATGCTTGCCCGATATTTTAGAAATGGCAACCCCGCCACTCATTCCAAAAAATTAGTTTACGAACTCAAAAAACTCACCGGTATTCCGCTTACGGTTCTTTTTGAGGAAAACGCCCTGTCGCAAACAGTTCTTAAACAGCCCGCCCCTTGTGTTGCTATTGCTGTATTACCACAAGTTATCAGAGAGGCAAAAAATGCTGTTTACGAACTCTTTACCCAAATTTCTACGATGCACCGTCGATTGTACGAATTGGGAGAGAGTAACAGCGAAGATATTGTTAAAGAGCGTAAAACATTGTTAGAGGAACGCCTGCCGTTAATTGGGCACTACGAACAGATTTATCTTCTTAAAGAACAATACTTTGCTACCGGCGTTATTCCGCCCGAACTGCCGCTGCTTTTGAATGAGCAAACAAAAACCATTACCGAAACGCCGAACCAACGCGGCGATTCTAACTTTCAATCCCTTACCGGCGTTGAGTTGATGAAGAAAAAACAGGCTGTGATGGTAGCCATTAACAAAATTCAAAACCGCCTGCAATACCAAAGTCTCACCAAAGCGCAGCAGCCCAACCCTATGCCTGCCTCGCCGCTCAAAGACAAATTGGAAGAAAAACTGTCGCAACTCAAAGAAGATTACAAGAAAATTTTGCAACTTATTGACGAGAAAAAATGAGCCTCATAGATTTTACAGGTATTGCCGACCGCAGTGAAAAAAAACGGCAGCAACCCGAACATTATCCTTACGACCACTATTTTCCGGAATCGGTTTCCTTTGTCGGCGAACCGTGGACTATTTTGAGTAAGCACATTGGCAAATTGGAACAGGGTGCAGTTATAAACTTTTGGACTTTTGGCAGATACGCAATGCACGACATAATAAATTACGTTTGCCGGCAAATTGGCGCGTGTAGCGTGAGCGCGTGTACTTGGGCAATCACCGAAAAGGCGGTTACTCAAATTTTATCCAGAATAAAGGATGGACTTATTACCGATTTTCGCCTTTGGATTGACCCGCGCGTCAAGGTGCGCAATCCCATACCGCTACAGATGTGCCAAGCCAATTTCCCTGTTGCCATTGCGCCGGTGCACGCCAAATTGTGCCTGTTTTCCAATGCAGAGTGGAAAATATCCGTTTCCGGCAGCCTCAATTTTACCACCAATCCACAACCCGAAAGGGGTATTATTCAAGTAATTGACAGTGTTTATAACCGCGATTTAGAAATTATAAATGAACAGTTTAACCCAGCAAGAACAAAATGAAGTTTATCAATTAGGAAGAATCGGTTTTTCTTTCCGCGAAGTTGCCGCCAATTTTGGTTACGACTTAAAAGAGGTCGCCCGACAGTTTAGAGAAGAACAGGGAGAAATCTACCAGCATTGGTACAAAGGATATTTAACCGCGCAGGCAGAAATAAGAAAAACCGTATTGGATGCCGCCTTAAACTCCTCACAACCCGCTATTTTGCAAATGCTGAAGTATTTTAGACAATCGGAAGAAGATAATTTAGAAGCCTTTGAAATACTATGAAAAACAACGCCTTACAAAAACAGCCACACCGAAGTATAGACACCTTGCGCGAAGATGACTTTGCTGCCATTTCCGAGTACTATTCCACCGGTGAAAGTGCATCACTATCCGAAAAACAACAGGAAATTTTAGAGCGTTTGCGAACAGCGCACGCTATTCTAAGAAAATACCCACGCAAAAGCGTTGCCGTTCTCAAACTGCAGGCACGTTTTCCTGATTTGAGTCGCGAACAGGCATTTGTGGACGTGCGCAACGCCTGCCGCCTGTGGAACAAATATGAGCCGATTGATAGAGATTTTTTAGAGGGGTGGTTTTTAGACTGGCTTATGAAAGAAATAGCCAATCCCGCAGGTAACGAAACAGCAAAAGCCAAAAACCTTTCCACACTTCAAAAATACCTTGCCCTTCACCCACCGGTACAGATTGACCCGCGCTTGATGGAGAGCAACCAAATTTTTATTCAGTTCAATGTAAACGGACACGCGCTGACACTTTCCGAAGAATTGATTGGGAAACTCCCCTTAGAATTACGTCGCCAAATTTTAAACGGTATGAATGACGAAATTGGCGAAGATACCGCCTACGAAATCCTTAATTCATAATTCGTAACTCCGTAACTTGTAACTAAAATTATGGAAATCAAACTCAGCGGCAACCGCGCCCAACTTCCCGGTTTTATCCTTCAGCCAAAATGCCACGTTTCTGTGGAAGGTCGCGGAACCGGTAAATCGGCAGACATCGGCTTTTGGCTTGATAAACTGATTCGGCAGATGCCCAAAAGTGTGATTGCACTTACCGGCAAGACCTACGGGCAACTCCTTACCCGAACCCTGCCGAGTAGTCTGAAAATATTAAATCAACTTGGCTATCAAAAAGATATAAACTACGTCATCGGAAAGAAACCACCCTCTTTTTTTGAAAGTTCTTATGAAGAAATTAACAAATACGACAATTTCATTTCCTTTTCAAACGGCACGCGCATTGCGCTTATTTCGCAAAGTGAACCCGGCAGTGGTCGTGGTTGTAATGTGGATTTTGAGATTGCAGATGAAACACTTACGCTGAATAAAGAGCAGTACGACCAAGAAATAGTGCCTACAAACAGGGGTAATTTAGAGTTTTTTGGGTCCAAATCTTCCAAACCCATCTATCTCCACCACGGTTATAAATATTCCACATCTATGCCGTCCACCCGCGATGGACGTTGGGTGTTGGAATATGCTGACTATTACGAAAAAGAAGCGGGCATAAGATTATTTGAAATATGGAATAGAATTGTAAAACTGCAATTAGAACTGTTAGATATTGAAAACCCCAAGCAATTTGCTGAATTATGGAACGAAATAGTGCGGGTAAAAAGCCGCATTAACCCTTTTGTTTCCTCTGCCGGCGTTCTTTTTACCCTGAGCAATGCTTTCGATAATTTGGAGTTTCTAGGACTCTCATACATCAAAAAAAACCGCCAAACACTGCCGCAGTTGATTTTTTTGATTGAAATCATGAATTTTCTCTTTGACAAAGTGGAAGATTGTTTTTACAGTATTAACGACCAGAAACATATCTATTACAACGGTTTAGATGATGCCCGACTGCTTGGAGTTGCCAAAGAGAGTGATTATGACTTTGCACGGCTACAGATTAAAAACTCCGCTTTCGACCGCGACTGCAATCCTGATTTACCGTTGGAAATCGTACCCGACTGGGGCAGCAGCATATCTTTGTTTTGCGTGTGCCAAGAACGGAAGTTTGATTTTATTACCGGTACCGTTTCTAAACAGATCTGTCAAAATTTTATTAACGAGTTTTTCGTAAAACCGGACGAAAACAGCAACGTACTCATTAAGGAACTGTGTGAGAAGTTTACAGCCTATTACAGCGCACATCAGCATAAAAAACTCCATTATTACCGCGACAGATACGGCGACAGTAGAAACCCAAATATCATCAATTCTATGAGTTATAACCAACTTGCCATATCCTACCTCAAAAAAGCGGGGTGGGAAGTGATTGAACATTCTCATAAAGGAATGGAGCCGCCGCAGAGCGATAAATATCTTCTTTGGGGGCTAATTTTGAGAGAGGAACGAAAAGATATGCCGTTAGTGCGTTTTAACGGCTATAAGTGCCGTTATACGCTTATTTCTATGAATAATGCAATGATTAAAGACGTGGACAGAGAACTGAAAAAAGATAAAAGCAGCGAGCGCAAAACTTCGGGAGTATTACCGGAGGAAGCCACCCACTTTTCCGATGCTGCCGACAAAATAGTGTGGACGAAATTCGGTAGCCATATTAAAGGAAACAAAGAGCGATTTATGCCCGTCAGAATAGGAAAATAAATAATAAACCTGTAACTCGTAACTTGTTACTCGTAACAAACAAGGTACTGCTTCGCAGTGTAATAGTAAAAGTGGACGGCTCGCGGGTGAAAATCAAAGGCGCAAAATATCAATTTTTACATTTTTTTAACCATTTACAAAGTCGCCGTTTTTGAGGCAAAAACAGTGCAAAAAATGTGTTTATAATATTGATTATAAACGTGTTACGATTTGCAGATATGCAGTAAAAAACTTCCAAAAATTTGTTAAAATACTGTAAATAAAACGGTTAAATATTGTAAATTTTTACAACTTATTGATATACAGTTAAATAAAATGCAAAAAAAAGTTTTTTTTTATGCTGAACGTAAAATTAAAAGTGTAAATTTGTTACAGAAACAAGGGGGGAAAACAAAACACCACCCCCCAACCACCACTAAAACAAATATTTAACGTTCTTTGAAATTTTGGCGAGCAGGCAAAAAGCAATAAACAAAACACATTTTTAACTAATTACAAATTTTAATCACAATTTAACAAGGGGCGCAAGTCCCACATTATTAACAATTTAATTTATTTTATTATGAAAAATCAATTTTCAAAAAACACTGCAAACGCAGTAAAAACAAAACAAGAAACCGTTAAAAACGAAAACGGCACAGAAAACCAAAACACAGAAACGGCGACCGTTACGGAAACACCCACCGAAAACGGAACACCGACCACACCCACCGAAAGCGGAACACCCACCACAGCGACCGCAACAACGGAACACACCACCACCGCCACAGCGGAAACTACCACCACAGCGACCGAAACAACGGAACACACCACCACCACCACAGCGACCGCCACAGCGGAAACATTTGAAGAGTTACAAAAACGCCTTGATGTAGAACTTACAAAACTGAATTTCAAAAAAAAATTGGCACTACACAGAGAAACATTTATTAACTCAATGGGTAGTTTGCAACTTTATATTAACGAGTTAGCAAATGAAAATGAGTTTGAAACCAAGAGCGGAAAAATCACTTTTAAGATTTTAGAGACCGACAAATACGACCGCACAAATTATATTGATACGTTTACCGTCTCAAATACCGACTTAATAAGAAAGTTTTGCAACTTGTTATATTCTGAAATGAACGACAAAAAAACAGAACTTGAAACGCAACTATTAACCGCCTAATTTTAACCCTTAACACAAAAAACAAAGGCGGGGCAACCGCTAAAACCGCCCCGCCTTATTAAATTTAACCGTAATATATAAACAATTAAACACGCGAAAATATGCAAAATTTTGAATTAAACCCAACCCAAGAATTAACCCAAAACGGCGAAGAAAAAAAAGAACTCTCAAACCGCCAACAACAATTTAACCGCCTCACAAATGCAAGCGAGGCAGCCCGAAAAATTAAAGAGGAGTTAATAAACCAAGCCCCAAGCCAAGAGGCAGCCCTATTTTTGAATAACCGACCGCTAAATTTTTTTATTCTAAATTTCATTTATAAAAAAGAGGGTATAACCGATTTTAAGAAATTTAATGAATGGAAACAAGAGGGCGCAACCGTTAGAAAAGGCGAAAAAGCGTTTCCAATATGGGGGCAGCCCATAGGAAAACAAAAAGAAGATGAGGCGCAAAGCAAGGGCGAGGAGTACACCGCCAACGAATTAGAAAACAGACACTACCCGATATGTTACGTTTTTAGCAATTTACAAGTTAGAGCCACAGCAGAAAGGGGGGCAGAATGTTAATATTAAACATTTGCAAACAATATAGCCACTTATTAGAGTTTGGAAAAACATATACCGCCGCAGAATTTGCCGCAGTAATACAAACAACCACCAAGAGAGTATTAAAGACCCTACAAAAAAGCCCACTATATTTTAGACGTTCCGAAAACGGCATAATTTTAGACAATATTTATTTTAACTAACATCATTTTTGCCACCCAACCGCGCCGCGTGAGGTTATAACCATAATCATATTTCCTTAAAAAATATCGTTGGTTATAACCTCACAGGATAGGGCGAGAGGCGGCTAACATTAACATTAATTCGTTTTTTTTACGAAAAAAACGAAACTAAAAAACTAAAAATCAACATTATAAACATTCTAAAAAATACACTAATTTTTCACTTATGAACACACCCGATTTATTAAAAGTAGCAGAGGTTGAAATCACCTACAAAAACCACTCCGATTTATTACAACGCCCCATCGTTGAGACTACCACAGATATTGTTAAGATTATCCGAGAAATTGAGGAAATGAAGAAAAACATTGATTATAAAGAAGTGTTTTATGCAATATACTTAAATCAAAGCGGCAGAGTTTTATCCGTTGGCAAAGTGTCAGAAGGCACAACAACAAATTGTTTGATAAACATCCGCCAGATTTTACAAAGCGCACTACTACAAAACGCAACAGGTTTAATAGTTTGCCACAACCACCCAAGCGGCAGCACAAAACCATCAACGGAAGACCAATTAGCAGCAGAAAGAATAAAATGCGCAGCCAAAATTTTGGATATTGTATTGCTTGACAGCATAGTAATTACATCATACGATTATTACTCACTTGCAGAAAGAGGGCAAATTTAGCCCTCTTTTTTTTGCCTACTCTCTTTTTTCAAAAATTCGCGCCGCCGCACGAGTGCGGCGGCAAGCGGTAAAAAATAACGAAAAGGGAACGCTAACCGCTTTCCGTATGGTACTCATACCCATTTTGCCCGCAAAATCTTTTCATCATTTTTTGAGACCTTTATATACAATTCCTGCTGAAGCGAGAATAGTTATTTTTCTGTCCCACTTCCAAAACCGGCTCGTTTTACCTTTGCCGAAAAAAACAGTTATGAGCAATACCATCAAACGTGCCGATGCGCTTAAAGAAATGGAAACCCGCGAAAATTCGCAAGGAAAACCAAACTATTTTTCCATTCAGTTTTATAAAAAAGATGGGGAATTGGTTAGTATTACCCGTGCAAAAGTTACCGGACTGCGTGCCAATATGACCGCCAACCGTCTGCGTGGCATCCAAGCCGTTGATGCAGACGGAAATCCCATCGGGCACATCTACCCTGTTTCCATTGATAACATTAGAACTGTTAACTCACAACAAGTTGTAATTTAATATGGAAGTAATTTTTAACAAATCGGGAATGCCATTAATGTTTCTAAGCGACAGAACGTATGGGCAAACAGTAACCACCGCCGAAAAGGTAAAGGAAGAAGTTGTTAGCGTTTTTACACACAACCAAACAGATTACGCCTACTGGGGAAACGACAACCGCTACCCGGAAAAGGCACTTGACATCATCGGCAAAACAGGCGTACTATCTACCGGACTTAACTACAAATGCCGCTGCTGCTACGGGCAGGGCGTTCTCCCGATGACACTCGCCGGAATGGGTGAAAACTGCCAACCCAATTACAAACCTGCCAACAACTTGGAAGTATTAAACTATCTGCGTGGCTACTCCTTTCGCAACTATCATACTACCGCATTTCGCGATTTAATTAAACTCGGCAACTGTTTCCCCATTTTTGTTTTTGACCAAACCGGAGAGAAAATTCTCAGAGTAAACGCCATCAATCCCCGGCACTGCCGCCTGAGTATTGACAAAACAAAACTCGTTCTGTTCGGAAACTTTGACCAAACTTTTCCCGATGAGAAAGCCACCGTTTTGGATCTACTTGATGAAAACGACCCTGCATTGCATTTGCAAATCCTTAAAATACAGGGTAAACTAAAAGGGCGATGCGTTGCATTTCCACGCATTCGCAACTATTTTTCCAACAACGACTTCTACGCTCTGCCCGATTGGGATACCGCTTGGCGTTCTGGCTGGATAGAAGTCGCCCATAAAATCCCTACGTTTTTGAAAAAAGCCTATAAAAATGCAATGTCGCTGATGTGGCACATCCAAATCCCCGACACTTTTTGGGAGGTAAGATTTCCAAAAGAGACGTACGAATCTACAAAGTTGCGCGAAGTTGCCATTACCAAATATTTAGATGAATTTGAAGAAAATCTTACCTCTGAGGATAATCCCGCCAAATCGCTCATCACCGGCTTTTCGCTCAACGAAAACGGCAAAGCAGAAGAAAAGTGGGAGATTGAACGATTGGAAAACAGCATCAAGGCAGAAGACCGGCTATCCACATCCGCAGCAGCAAACAGCGAGATACTGTTTTCACTAATGGTTAATCCCTCAGTGCTCGGTGCCGGACTTCCGGGCGGTCCCTACAGCGGAAACGCCGGAAGTGGCTCAAACATTCGTGAAGGATTATTGGTTTCGCTCATTCTCAACTACATAGAAAAACAGCAAGTATTAGACCCAATAGAACTTATGTTTGAGTTTAACGGCATCCCGAACATCGAACTCATTTACCGAAATATCATACTTACCACCCTTGACACCGGAAAATCAACAGAAGAAAAATTAGCATGACACCAAAACTCTTTAAAGCCGAATACAATACAAAGGCAGAAGAATTTAAAAAGTTTCTGCCCGTAAACGTTACCTGTTCTTTCCGCAGCATTGCGCCGGCAATAGCCCTGTGCGAGCGCAAGTATCTCATTCCATTGCTGGGCGAAAAACTTTTTAACAAACTTGTAAACTATTACAACACACCCAAAAAGAAAAAACAGTTTTGTTTACACGAACTCCTTACCCTTTGTCAGTTTGCACTCATTCGCCTTGCGTTTTGGCAAGAGTATGATATTCTTTCGGTAAGCCTTTCCGACAAGGGAGCAGCCGACAATGCCGGTGAAAGCCGCCTGTATCGCTATCAAGCGGAAGCCCTGAAAGATAACCTTAAAAATGAAGGCTTTGACCAATTAGATGCCATTTTAGAGTTTTGCGAAACAAATCTTGAAACGTTGCCTGAGTTTTTACAAAGTCCCTGCCACCTTGCCACCGAAAACTCATTAATCAAAAACACCAAAGAATTTAATGCCATCTACTACATAAATTCCTCGCGTTTAGTGTTTTTGAAAATGAAATACTTTGTTACTTCTGTTGAAGAGTTGCAACTCCGACACCAACTTGGTAATGCTTTTTGTTTGGAGTTGCTTACCGCCGAACCAACCATTGAAAAATATGCCCGCATTCTTTCCGGAATTAAAAAGTTTGTAGTTTTTATGGCAATAGCGGAAGGGATAGCCGAACTGCACCAAATGCCCACCGACAGAGGTCTTATTTTTCAAACCGCCATTGCGAACCGTATTTCAGAAGTGCAATATGCCCCTGTTCCGCCGGAAGAGTTGGAGCGAATTCGTAAAGAATACACCAAAAAGGCGGAACTTTACATCAGCGGAGTTATTGACACCCTCAAAAGATACCCCACAGACTACCCCGCCTACTTTGCCTTTGCCGGAAACAACGCCCCACCTACCAAAAACATCCGCCGAGACAACACAAACAAAAAAATTTTCGTAGCCTAATTAAATCCTTAAATTTTAAAATCATAAACCTTAAACCCTATGGAATATTCATATCAAAGCCTAACCCTCGTTTCTACGCTTCTCAATTTTTTTCTTGGAGGTACCACCATTTGGGGTATTATCAAGTATTTGGGAGAGAAAAAACTTCGCGCCTTAGAAATGAAAGAAAAAGAGAGTACTCTCGAAAGTCAGCAATTTAGAGCATTGACCGAGCAAATAGAGTACCAAAAACAACTCATTAAAGAGTTTATTGCCAACGACAGAGAGCGCGATGAATTAAACGACAAACAGCGCGAACTCATTATCACCATCAAACGCCAATCTCATCAAATTGAGAGTGATAAAATTGAGTTGGAACGCCAATTGGCAATATCACGCGCCTACGAATGCAAACGCAACGATTGTGAACTTAGAATAAAATAGTTATGGAATATCAAAGCACTGCCAAAGCATTTGGCGATTATATGCAAAAACTTGCAAGTCTGCACATTTGCTTGGCACATACACCGGAAGAACCGCACTATTTTAGAGGTGAATTAGAAGAATTTTACACCGGTTTGAGAGACAGGGTAAATTTTCCCGCATTAATACAGGAAAGCAGCGAAATACGATTTACATCAGACCAAGCGTGTAACAGTTTCAAAGATCGTGATTCCTCTTTTATCATTGTGCAGGATTATGAAGATGACGGCGATTATGACGCTATTTACACTGCCTTTGACCTTTGCGAGAAAATTGGAGATGAAATAATCCGCAAAATGAACGATGACAAATACGACCCCGCCTGTATGGTGATTAAAGATTTCCTGCTCGAAGATGTATCCGCTGTTCAAATTCAGAATGTTAGAGAGCGATATGTAGGAGTACGCTATACCATTTGCTCAAAAACTCCCTTTTGCCATCAAGTAGATAAAAGCCAATGGAAATGACCGAACTAAAAATAACCACTTCCAAAAAAGAATTTATCTACCAACTCCCCACTACCTTTGATGAGATGACTCGCGAGCAGTTTATTCTCACAGCAGAGCAGATTATTCGTGCCGCCGCAGGTATTGAATCCGATGCTTATTACATTGCCATAACAGAAATAGAGAAAAAACTTTGGAAAAAACTCAATTTTTTTCAACGCTATTCCATTAAACGTCTCTTTGATTTTATTTCTGTTCCCACAATAAGCAAACAACTCTTGCCCGACATTGAAACAGGCGGGCAGCAATTTATTGGCTACCAGCCCGGATTTTCAAACACCACTTGGCAGGAGTTTATCTTTGCAGACCAATATATTATGAATGGTAAATACCGAGAAGCCGCCGCCTGTCTCTACCGCCCCCAACGCCCCGACTATACCGGTGAGACCGACCGCCGTATCCCCTTTACCTTTTACGGAACAAACAGCCGGATGCACTATTTTAACAACCTGCCTGAAGCCGAGTTGTTTGCTTTCGTTCTCAATTACAAAGCCCTGCGCAAAAGAAACTTGGAAGAAAAATACCCCTTTGTGTTTCCCAATACCAATTCCCAAACCCAAACAAATCTTGACAACAACTCACAACCCAACGTCATTGAGGGTTTTACCCGCAACCCCAATTTCTCTTGGCTCGCCATCCACCGCGACCTTATGGGAGACCACTTTTACGACGAGACCAAATTTTACGAACTCAACCTTCACGTCATCCTAAACCGCCTAAACACTGTAATTAAGGGAAGCAAAAAATCCCACAACTCAAATTAATCATTAATCGTTAATCACTAAATAATTATGTTAAAAATCTATTTACAAAACGGCGCATTAGTTTTTGATACTGCCGGCAAAAAGCAAGTATCAATCGTATCAAAACCCAACATTATAGCCTTTGGCGATGATGTAAAAATTGACTTCAAAATGAGCGGCATCCTGTTTGAACAAACCAAACATTATACCGACATTGAAGTAGCCGGAACTGTACACACCGGCGCAGTGGAAACCGTTGGTGCCATCGGCGAATTGTGTGCGGGTTTTAAGAAAGGTGGTGTTGTAACTCCGTCAACACCACCTACCACAGGAGAGTGGCAGCCGCACCC
>JGI24702J35022_10000638_pt1 | contig 21351 bp, 19 predicted proteins | sample TergutTh196P4_FD_35022 | JGI IMG/M metagenome (IMG submission 35022)
AGACTGGCCGGCTGCCGACGGGTCGCCCCTTGTCGACGCCGCAACAGATAGCCTCATATATCCCAGTGAAAACGGGGTCATTTATATTATAAAGCTGGGAAGCCAATTTGACCCGGAAAACGGAACGATGACTATTGACCCTTCTGACCCTGTGAAATGGCGGTTTACGGGCAAAAGGTCGCATTACGCCGGTAAATACTGGCTCGGCTTTGAAGACAGCGCTGTAATATGGCGCGGGATTCTGATAATCGCTGATAACGGCGGCCACCTGATTTGCCTTAATCTGAACAATCTCGAGCTTATTTGGGTCAAGGACGTCCTCGACGATACAAACTGCTCCCCGGTGCTGGAACTCGAGGACGGCCATCCATACGTCTATATCAGCACATCTTTTCATGGCGGCTGGCGCGCGCCCACCGGCACTTCAGCCCCTGTCCCGATTTGGAAAATCGACGCCGTGACAGGAGAAACCGTATGGCAGACCGACTATGAATGTTATACAAGATCTGATGTTTCCGGGGGAGTCCAAGCCACGGCCGCATTGGGGCGGCAGGATCTCAGCCATCTCGTGTTCGTCCCTGTAGCCATGTCCCCGGAAAGAAACAGCGGTCTGCTTGCAGCTCTTAACAAACAGACTGGCGAAGTTGTGTGGGAGTTCATAACTAAGGCGTACAGTTGGAGTTCCCCCGTTTGTGTTTACGACCAGACAGGGAAAGGTTATATCATTTACTGCACGTCAGACGGGAATATTTATCTGCTAGACGGCATTACAGGGCAGGAGCTCGACTCTATGAATTTGGGCGGCCTTATAGAAGCTTCCCCAGCCGTCTATAACAATACGCTTGTAATAGGGACGCGCGTAATGAAAATCTGGGGCATCAAACTTACGTAGGGGTTCAGGGGTCAGAAAAAACAACCGGACCGCTCAGGCGACCCGGTTTTTACTGTTTAATTGAATTTTTTGTTTTTGTTCTTTCGCGCAGCCTCAGACTTCTTGCGGCGCTTGACGCTGGGACTCTGGTAGTATTCCTTTTTCCTCAGATCTGAGAGTACACCCGACTTGGCACAGTTGCGCTTGAATCTTTTGAGCGCACTGTCCAGAGACTCGTTATCTTTGACATGGACTTCCGACATTTTCTACCCTCCCTCCGTCACGCGACTCTTCGCGCTGAGAGGCCATCTGCATGGCTTTTGCGCTATTATTATATTGTCAACCACCGCAATTGTCAACCATTATTTTGATTTGAGCTTGATACCATTATTTTGATTTGAGCTTGATATTGATTAGTGAATCACGACCGTGCCAAAACCTTCTCAATCTCGCCAAAGTATATATAGCTATAGTCTTTATCGGGATAAAATCTGGAATCCAGCTTCGGGTCAATAAATTTTGATGCGTCTAATTGCTGGCCTCCAAATAGTTTTTTACACACAAAAACGGTATCCGCCTCTTCGAATGTGACCGTACCTTCGACAAAGCATGGGGTCAAAGCGCTTTCTGTAATTTTATCTCCATCTCTGCCCGACCTTGTTCCCAACACTTCCAAAGCTTTTTTGTGCTCTTTCGAATAAAAACTCACGGCAAACAGATCCATTTTATCAATGAACTTCTTTGTATACCTCTGCGGGCGAATATATATTGTGACGACGGGTCTGTGCCACATGACGCCAATTGTTCCCCAGCCAATTGTCATAGCGTTAAAGCTTTCTGTATTTCCTGCGCTTACAACCGCCCAATTTTCATGAAGCAATACAAAGGGATTGGGGCTAAGTGTCTTGTAATCGATTTCGTGAAAAAGCATAAGTTTTCCTCCAAATTTGTTTTGCCAATTATACGTCTCACGCTATTATCAGTCAACAAGGTTTAATCTGAAGTTGTGAAATTCGCAGGGGTATTGACATAAACATTTATAATGTGTAAGATGCCTTTATGTCTTACTGAGACAAAAATACAACATTTTTGAGGAGGGAAAAATGAAAAAAGTACTTGCAATTATTCTCGTTTTAGTTATGGCTCTTTCGTTAATGGCCTGTAACAATGGCAGTTCAGGCAATGTAAATCAACCTAGTAACGCTCCCGCGAGCACTGCCCCGTCTAACAGCCCCGTGACTACGAACTCTCCGGTGCCCACCGGCGTTGGCGTAGCGCCGGAACCGCCACCTGAAGACGCCAGGTTTGCCGATCACATCGAAATCATGATGGACGCAATGGTTACAGCGGTAATTGATGCTTTCAGCCCGGCGGGCAATGTCGCTTCCACGCATTGGATCTACACTATGATCACCGACAAGCTGATCGAATACATCGAAACGGACGGAACATACGGTCCTCAGCTTGCAACGTCATGGGAGACTGAAGACAACCAGACATACACATTCCATCTCCGCGACGATGTGACTTTCCACAACGGCGATCATTTCACAGCAGAAGATGTCAAGTGGACTATTGAGATATCTCATGAATTTCCCGGTTCAATAGTCGCCGACAGATGGGGTGATGTCGCAGAAGCAAACGTAATCGACCCGTATACGATTGAGCTTGTACTCAACGGCCCCAACCCCGGATTCTATGCATCGCTTGTGTGGCCGGTCTCCGGCATATACAGCTCAAGGGCATATAGGGAACAGCCGGACACCTGGACCTGGATTGGGACAGGACCCTGGATGGTCACCGACTTCTCCACCGGCGCCTACACAGAATTGACGCGCAACGATAATTTCTGGGGTGAACTCTCGCCGACCAAAACCATCACTTTCCGAAATGTTATCGAGGAAGCAGTCCGACCGGTTATGATGCTCAATGGAGATTTTCATTATAGCCTTGGCATTAACCCCGACGATTTGGACATGTTCGATGGCAACCCGGATTTTCAGCTGGTTCCGAGGAGATTGTCAGCGCCCATCTGTGTCTGCTTCAATATGACCGATCCGTTGATGTCCGATTATAACTTCAGAATGGCTGTTATCCACTCACTTAACGGCGCGGAAATCGGCCTTGTTTCCGAGGGTGCGAGAGGCTTCTCGGAGAAATTGGACGGTGGTCAGTGGGGATATGCTACTCCATACCGCAACCAGGATATACCGCGGCCGCAGCAAGATCTTGAATTGGCTAAGGAGTATCTGGCTAATTCGGCTTGGAATGGGGAAACCGTCGAGATTGCAAATCCGGGTGCTGCGTTATCCAGGGCTGCGGGCATGGTTCAGGCGCAAATCGAACAGATTGGCATCAAATCAGAGGTTAATACAATGGATCAGCCCAGTCTGATGTCCTATTTAGCGTTTGGAAATAACCAAAGCCAGATACATACATTCACATTTGCGTCAGACCCCAGTCCGTTCACGAGCGTGAAGAATAATTATACGGCATCAAGTTCGAATAGGACGTCTTACACAAATCCGAAAGTCGATGAGCTGCTCGCAAAAGCTGAATCATCTGTCGATCCTGAAGTGCACCGTGCGGCGTTCTATGAGATTCAGGAAGTAGTCGCTCAGGATTATCCGCACTTTGCGATGTTCTGGAAAGACTTTGTGGATGTGGCAAGGAGTAATGTCGGCGGTTATATTCTGTCAAGCCAGTCGCAATTCCACAATTTCAGGGGCATATACATGACGGAAAACTAGAGCACAGTATACCCCCATTCCAAACCATATGATATAAAACAATCATTATCCCCGGGACATTCCAGTAATGCCTCGGGGATACTTAATTTCGTCTGTTTCGCTGTCTGATCGACATTGTTAGGCCTTATAGGCAGTCTATCTCTTTAGCTTGGGATCCAACGCATCGCGAAGCCCGTCTCCAAGCAGATTAAACGCAAGGACAGTAATCATGATAAACAATCCGGGAAAAGTTGTAAGCCATGGTGCGGAGCGCATGAGCATCCTGCCTTCTGCAATCATCGTTCCCCATTCGGGATGCGGAATCGGCACTCCGAAACCAAGAAAAGACAGTGACGAACCAACAATTATCATTACGCCCAGCGTGTTAGTGAATGTGACAATGATTGGAGCCAGGCCGTTTGGAAGTATCTGAGTAAATATTATCCGGAAATTATTTAGTCCTATCGCGTGCGACGCTTCGACAAATTCATTACCTCTCACTGTCAGCACAGAAGCCCTTGTAATCCTGATATATAGCGGTATTGCCGGCACACCTACTGCGAGAATCAAATTTGGTACGCTTGGCCCCAGAACCGTTACTATGACCATTCCGAGCAGAATTCCGGGTATTGAAGCCAGAATGTCGGAGAAACGCATTATGATTTCATCCGCAATTTTCCCGTAGTATCCTGCGAGCACACCAAGAGTTATTCCAACAAGTGAAGCAATTCCCGTTCCGCATAGTCCGATAAGCAGGGAATACCTCGTGCCGTAAATCACTCGCAGGAACTGGTTGCGCCCCATGCCGTCGGTTCCGAATAGAGAAGTCCTGCCGGGAGGTGTTAGCCTCATTTGCACATTTGGCGCGGTAACCGATGCATAGCTGACAAATATAAGCGAGATTAGGAGCGTCAAAAGTATAGCTGCAATAATTATGAGTCCGGCCATGGCGCCTCTGTTTTTACTGATATGGTGAAAGATTTCGCCAATCCGGCTGCGTTTTCTGTATTTCTGAATCACAGATTCAAAGGCCTCTGTCGCATTATCGGTGGAGGTGTTTTCTTCTGCTTCTTCTATCTCAAAAACTGAGGTTTTCTCCGCTTTTTCTGCCTCAGAGAATGCGCTCAGTGTCTGTGTTGTGTTTTCTTCTTCATTGGCTGTTATATTGACTGGCTCCGGTTGTTTTATCGGCTCGGGAATCTCAGCTATCAACGGCTCCTGAACGTGGGTAAGGGGCACATTGACTGTAGTATGTTTGAAAATAGCGGCTTTCTTTTTCCTGCCTGTGGATGCATACTGAGCCTTTATCCTAGGGTCAACGAATGCGTATGCTACATCGACGAGGAGGTTAATAAACACATAAAGTACTGAAGTCATAATCACAGCGCCTGTGACCATCTTTACATCTCGCGCCGTAACAGCGTCAACAACCATTCGTCCGACGCCCGGCCATGTGAAAACCGCCTCGATGACGGCGGAGCCGGCAAGCATAACGCTCAGCCCCATACCCATATTTGTCATGATTGGAATCCAGGCGTTGCCAAGCGTATGTTTCCTTATCACAGCCTTTTCAGGCATACCTTTAGCTCTCGCCGTGCGCAAAAAATCGGCGTTCAGAACCTCCAGCATGCTTGACCGTGTCTGCCGTGTTGACGTTGCCATAAGCATTAAGCCGCTGCAAACGGCAGGCATAATGAAGCTCCTGAATCCTTGTCTCGCGTCTCCTGCGGGTAGCCATCCAAGTCTGTGCGAAAACAAGAATATCATCATTATCGCCAGCCAGAAACTGGGCATTGACATGCCGACCATTGTAATTGTGGTTGTTATGTTGTCAGTTATCTTTCCTGCGCGTCTTGCGGCACGGATACCCATTGGAATCGATATTCCCGCAGCGACAAAAAGGCCGCCGAACGCAATAGCCAGCGTGTTCGGAAGCCTGTTGATATAGGTATCCCAAACACTGATGCCTGTACTGTCCGAGTAGCCAAGATCACCTTGTACAAGCTTGAGCATGTATATGCCGTATCTGACAAGCATAGGCTTATCAAGGCCAAATCTCACCTCAAGCGCGGCGATATCCTCTGCGGTTGCACCGTCCAAATTCGCGAGAATCGCGTCAATGGGTGATCCGGGCGCAAGTTCCATTAGAACGAATACCAGCAATGACACGGCAATGATAACAGGAATAAGTAAGATTATTCGCTTAAGTATATAGCGAATCATTTTTCTACCTCCGTGTTAGACCAGATAACCCTTGCTTATTGCATAAAGATCGCTAACCAATGTGTCGTAGCCGACTTTTATCCCCTGCGTCTTTTCGCGTTGTGTTATTTTTTCTTTGTGGTAGTCAATGATTTCATTTGAAAACGGCAGATTGCCTGTATTGAAATACCTTATCGCGCCTTCGCTGTCTTTGACTCCCAGGACCTTTCCCGCAGCCGCCCGGTTTGCCGCAAAAGGATTATCCAAGACGCCCGTTTCAATCGCTCTTGCCGCTCCTACCAAAATGTCGCCATCTCCGAATTCCAGCACCTTGTCTACGATTTCCCTTAACTCTTTTTCTTCCATTTCAGTCTGCAGAGCTAGTTCTTCCTTATTGACTTCAATCTTTTGATGCTGAATGAAATTCAAAATTGTTTTGCCGATTTTATATGTTTCGGCTATGTTTTCCTTTGTCGGGATCGCCTTCGCCTCCGCAACCGTCCTGATGTCGAGGGTGGTGGCTTTCGTTAACCCGGCAATCAGCGCATTCATGAAAACCACAGCAAGGCTCGGAGCAATATCCGCAGGGTATTGCATCAGGCTCAAAGAACACGACTTGAATAGCTCTACGTCTTTGTATCCAAACTTGTCGAGATAATAGCGGAGGACATTCGCCCGGGCAGCGTCGGAAGCGACGTCCTGGACAAGGTTGCCGTGCCCCGCGCAAAGTATCATGATGTTTTTTACGCCCTGCTCGGCAAGCAGCATTGCAGACACGATCAATGATGAAGCCTGAAGCGATGGAGGTATCCCGGCTCCGTAGAAGCCTTGGGCGCACGCCATCAGCGGAACACCATGCTCCTCGTAATATCCCATCAGCCTGCCTATGTATTGGTGGGTTTCTACTACATATTCGTATTCTGTCTTGGCTGAGTGCTGCCAAAAATCCATGAATAAATCGGGGGCATATTGAGTGCATCCGCCGGCAAACAGCACCTCGGCCTGCAGCCTTCCGTCAGGCGCGCCTCCACGAAGGCACATCGGGGATTTGACTGATTCTACGATACGTTTTATTCCGGATACCCCGGCATTCACGACGGGAACGCCGTTCAGCTTTGAGGTGCCTGTTTTTATGCTTTCCTCCATATGCATTTGGACTTCATCAAATCTGTTATACCTGGTAAGGCTGTCGGGGGATATTGCCAGCATTTCTGCCTCCCCTTCCTTCTCAACATATTGCAGCAGCTCAATATGCTCTTCAACAGATGCTTTGCCCATACCGGTCACGACATATATTTCACCGGCTGCATTTGCGCTCCTGGATTTTATTACTGCGTTTTTGTCCTCGGGTAGGTTCTTGTTGTATTCAACGGCTTCCTCGAGGTCTACCTCTTTCCCGGTGTGCCACATTGAAAGGACTTCTTTTCTTTGCCCCGCAAAAACGTCTTCATCCAGCTTTTTATTCTCTACCACTGTTCTTATACCCCCTTAGATTTAGTATCCTCGTCCCCTACTCCCTAATTCCTACTCCCTAATCACTTGCGGTCGAAGCCCGCAGTAGATTCTCCCGTTTTGGAGTCACCATGATTTTCAGCTGTGAGCTGTCCTTAATCAAGGTCTCGATTCCCTCTTCAATAAGATCATCAAGAAAAATCCTTTTGGTAATCACATCTTCGACCGGCATCGAGCCATTTGCAAGGAATTCTACGACCATTGGGAACTCGCCGTTGCTGCATTGGGAGGTTATGAAGTTAATCTCTTTGTGCAGGGCTTCCCTTATATTCAGTTCCAAAGGTTTGCCCGGCAGCGATACAAGTACTAATTCGCCCCTCCCGCGGAGCATTGTCACAGCAGCATCGAATGAGGACTGCGCCTCAGACAGCTCAAATGCCACATCCACAGAGTTTTCAAGCGACTTTATCAATTCGACTCCGCCCGGTCCATCGGGGTTGAAAACGACATCAGCCCCCAATTTTTTTGCCAAATCGAGTTTCGACTGAGTGCGAGCCATTGCGATGATTTTTAAGCAGCCTGATGCCTTCAAAAGGCTCACCAGCAGAAGTCCTATAGCCCCTACCCCAAAGACAGCTACAGTGTCTCCCGGCTTGAATTTACTCATACGAAGCGCATGCGCTCCGATACACGCCGGTTCTGTCATGGCCGCAATATCAAACGGCAAATTGTCAGGAATTCTTGTCAGCATATAATCCTTTACGATGGTTTGCTCGGAAAATGCGCCGAATTCCCCTTGAACCCCAAACAAAACAAGGTTTTCGCAGAGATTGTGGTATCCTCTGAGGCAGTTTTGGCATTTACCGCAGACAAGCAGAGGATTGACGACCACCCTGTCACCCGGTTTAAATCCGGTTACTTCATCACCAATTTCAACCACAGCACCCGAAAACTCATGACCCATGGTACCTGTGCTACGGAGTCTTTTCCTTTCGTAGCCGTGTTTGTCGCTCCCGCATATACCTGCCCATTCTACTTCGATCCTGACCTCGTCTTCTAAAATCGGCGGCAAATCAACATCTTCAATACGAACCACACCGCCGCCATAATCTCTGGCTGCCCTCATAGCTCCACCCTTTTCTATTTAAAATAGCTGACGTCCATCTTCATGGACATTTTCCCGGTCTCGATCATTGCCTGCATGCCGCCTTCTTCGTACAAGATATGGCCTGTTATATAAGTTGCCATATCACTGTTGAGAAAAACTATTGCTTTTGCCGCATCCTCCGGCTTGCCAAAACGTTCGAAAGATCCCTTTGAATCGAATGGATCAGCCCTGCCTTCCTTCTCTGCCGCATCTCTCATAGCCTCCATCATCGGCGTCTCAGTATAATGCGGTGAAACTGTGTTCATACGATTTCCGTTGGCTGCAATTTCCAGCGACCGGGTCTTCATATAATAATTTATGCAGCGCTTCGCCAGCATATACTGTTGGGCTCCAACCATGCCTTCTATGGGTTTCGCCTTGACTGCCGCAATCATGTCCTCCCAGGAATCGGCTTCAACGATATCCTTGTATTCATCCAGATGCTCCCGCCATCTCGCCCCGCCTACGGATGCGATGAAAGCGATTGCCCCGTATTCCCCCTTTGGAAGCCTCGGGATAACGTACTGTTCCGTGACGTACTTGTTTGCGATGAAATTAATGGTGAAGGCTGTCATAAAGTCATGCTGGAAACCGAAAACGCCGGCTATGCCAAAGAATTTGTCGATTTTTCCCGGTACTTGCTCAAATGCTTTGTCGATGGATGCCTTATCCGCAAAATCCACCGGTATATGCTGTTTGATTCCCGGTATTTTAGGTTCCTGCAAGTCCAGCGTATAAACCTCGGCGCCCAAATCTACAAGTATCGTTGCGGTCGCTTTTCCAATGCCTGACGCAGCTCCTGTCACGACACAAACAGCGCCTCCGTAGTTCAAATAGTCCTTCATAATTAGTTCTCTCCTTTTTTAAAATTTTAATTATAGGTTTTTTTCTGCAATTAATAACAAGATAATCGTTCCATCGTCTCCTAACCCCTGACCCCTAACCCCTAATCCCTTGCGGTCCGCAGACCGTATTAGGAAAACATGAGATCAAGGATATCATTCCGGCTGATTGCGCCGAACATTTCCGCGATTGGAAAGACCTCCAATATTGATTTTACCTCATCAAAATCATATCTTCGTCCTTTTAGAGCCGCGATAAGCGGATCCAAGGGCATTCGTGCCAAAAAGTCACCATAAAACCTGACTGACTCGATTTTTCCCTTTCTTATATCGGCGAGAACCGCTAGTCTCCCTCCTTCAAATCGGGTCTCATTTTTCATCGTATAAGGAGGGGACGCTCCGTAATTCCATTCCCACGTCCTGTATTTTTCGTCCGCCAGCCTTTTCACTTCATCTAATTCACCCGCTGTAAGCCATATTTGGGTGAATTTGCTTTCTGTAATGGTTTTGCGCAGGTCGTCTTTAAAAACTTCAATCGAAATCTCTTCAGGGAGGTAGTCACATATATTCCCCGTGCGGCTTCGCGAGGACTTTGTGCTCCCGGAACTGTATTTTTGGGGATCCGCCCGGAGAGCACCATCTATTTTTGCACGGTCAGAGCTGAAAAGGAGCGTTCCGTGATGGAGCAATCGCCCTTGATGCATGCGCTGGGCGGTACCGGAGATTTTCTTGCCATGTACAGTGATATCGTTGCGCCCTGTGACCTCCGCTGTGACACCCATAGTAGCAAGAGCTGCGCAGATGACGTTGGAAAAATATGCCATTGAGAGTTCAGCCGCTTGACCTGCATCAGCGATAAACGAATAATTCAGGTTCCCGAGATCGTGATAAACTGCGCCGCCTCCTGTGGTGCGCCTCACAACTTGTATGCCGTGCTCAGACACAAACTCAGGGTTTATCTCCTCCAGCGTGTTCTGGTTCAGGCCAACGACTATCGCATTTGCGTTTTGCCATAACAGTAGCCATTCCCCATGGGTTTTCTCTCGGAGTATGTATTCCTCAAAAGCAAGATTGTAGTACGGGTCTGTTTTTTCTGTCTCAGAGTAATACATGGTTCAAATCCCGTGGATTGATAGCCCCATCACTGCCAATGCGGCTTCTTTGAGGGATTCGCTGACAGTGGGGTGTGGATGGGTCGTGCGGATAATGTCTTCGACCGTTCCTTCCATTTGCATGCAAACAGCTGCTTCGGTTATCATTTCCGTAACATTCGGGCCGATCATATGTACGCCCAGCACTTCACCGAAAGCCTTATCAGCAAGGATTTTAATTTTACCTTGTTCGCCTTTGATTATTGCTTTACCATTCCCAATCATGCTGAATGATCCTGAGACGTATGGGATTCCTTCTTGCTGCAACTCTTGTTCCGTTTTGCCAACGGAGGCGATCTCCGGAGATGAATACAGACATGAGGGAACAAACTTCTGTTCGGTGTTTGATTCTACTCCAAGGAAATGTTCCACGGCGGCTATCCCCTGCTCCATAGCCGCATGAGCGAGCATCAATTTCGCGTTGCAATCTCCCACGGCATACAATCCGCTTATGTTTGTCTGATACTTGCTGTCCACGACAATCGCGCCGCGATCCATCTCAACACCAAGAGCCTCCAGTCCCAAGTCTGAGGTGTTCGGGCTGCGGCCGACCGCCACCAGCACTTTCTCCGCCTGTATCATCTCTTTTGAATCGCCGGTATATATAGATGTCACAAGCGACTCTCCGGCCCTGCCCACCTTGTCGAGCCGGGAATTGAGAAAGAACTTTATTCCGTCAGTTGTCAGCTTGTCTCGAAGCAAACCGGCGATTTCCCTGTCTGTAGCCGGGAGTACCTCAGGCATCATCTCCACAACTGACACTTCCGCGCCAAGATGCGAGAATAGTGTTGCGAATTCTATTCCGATAATACCTCCGCCGATTATTGTAATTGACTTTGGCGGTTTTTCAAGGTCAAGCGCTGCTGCGCTGTTTATAACTCCATCCAAGTCATTTCCTTCAAACTGCAGTTCCGTATTGATGGAGCCTGTTGCGAGAATAACGGCGTCTGCCTTATATGTTTCTTCCCCAACACAGACGTTAAGCCCCGGTAAAAGTTTTGCGTTGCCTTTTATCACTTGTACTTTGTTAAACTCCAGCAGTCCGGAGATGCCGCTTTTCAGCTGATTAATTATGTCATTTTTATGCTTTATGGCGGAAATCCAGTCCAATTCAGCCGTGCTTTTGACTCCGGGCATGGCCGCTGTCTTTGCTTTAAAATAAAACTGAGCAGTTTCGAGCAAGGTTTTTGTCGGGATACACCCATTGTTCAGGCATGTGCCGCCAAGCTGACCCTTTTCGATCAGCCGCACGTTAACCCCGCTTTGTGCCGCGCGGATTGCCGCCACATAACCGGCAGGTCCACCGCCAATAATTATTAAGTCTCTACTCACTCAGATTCTCCTAATGCGGTATTCTTATCAACAAATTCTGAAGCAGTGCCTTGCGCTCGAAAGACGTTTTTTTGCTTCCTTATCGGCACTTTTGCATTTTGCATTATTCACACAGAGCTCTTATTGGATTCGACAGCAAATCCATCAGAATTTTGATGAACTCAGCCGCGACTGCGCCATCAATAACCCTATGATCATAAGTGAACGAAAGTGTAACCATATGACGGGCGCAAATCTGTCCTCCGGAACAAACCGGCGTTTCCACAATGCGGCCTATTCCAAGTATGGCAGCCTGCGGAGGATTGATAATTGGGGTAAATTCATCAACAGAGCCGTAACCGCCAAGGTTTGAGACTGTAAACGTGCCGCCTGAAATATCGTCGTTTGTGAGCTTGCCGTTTCTTGCCCTGGATATCAGCGACTTTGCCTCCCTGCTAATCTGTAAAAGGCTCTTTTTATCAGCATCGCAGATGACAGGCACAATCAGCCCGTTGTCAAGAGCCGTGGCAACTCCAAGATTCACATCGTTATAGACTCTGATTACATCGCCAATCCATGAAGAGTTGACGACAGGCTTTTTTCTGAGTGCAGCAGCAATTAGTTTGAGAAATATATCATTGATGGACACCTTTTCATCATTGTTTTCAACGTCTTTGTTGATAGCCTCCCGCAATTCCAGCGCAGCGCCCGCATAAACCTTGACATGATGAGTGACCATTGGGATTGTGGACCATGCTTGGAACATATTGTCACCAATAGCTTTTCTCATTCCTGAGTACGGGATATCGAAATAATCAGCATTCATCTGTGTTTTCCCCATAGTCAACGGGACTTGCCCGGACGCCGCCGCCGCAACATCGAAAGAACTTGCCTCTTGTGCGTATTTCTCCACATCAGCTTTTACGATTCGCCCACCCGGGCCGGTTCCTGTCATATTGTTTATATCAAGACTCAGAGATGCAGCAATCTTTTTCGCCAATGGTGAAGCGGCGACACGCTTTCCTGTCTCCGGCACAGATTCCTCAACCATTTCGCCAGCCTCCCCGATGTAGGCGAGTACGTCGCCTACGTGATATTTTTCACCGACTAACGCAACTTTTTGCAATAAAATACCGTCCACCATGCTTACAATATCACTGGTGAGTTTCTCATTCTCAACAGTCAGGACGGCTTCTTCCTTCTTTATGGAATCGCCCACGTCTTTCTTCCATTCAATAATTCTCGCGGATTCCATAGCCATGCCGAACTTTGGCAGCAACAACTCATAAGCCATTAAATACTCCTCATAAATACATAGCATCTTTTATAAAATAGACCTGACCGCCTCCATTATTTTTGCGCTGTCGGGACAAAGAGCCTTTTCCAAGGCCCTGTTAGAAGGAATATGCGTGAAAGGAAAAGCCACACGGCGGATAGGAGCATCCAGCAAATCCAAAGCCTCTTCCGCGACGACAGCCGCAATCTCCGCACCAAAACCGCTGTTCTTCACCGCCTCGTGGGCGATAACCAGCCGATTTGTCTTTTCAAGGGACTTGAAAATCGTATCCGTGTCCATTGGCACAAGTGAACGCAAATCGACGACCTCAACGCTGATTCCTTCTTTGGCAAGACTTTCCGCAGCCTCCAAGCTGTCAATCAGCGTCTTGCTATAAGACACGATGGTGACGTCTCTGCCATCTCTTGCAACATTCGCTTTACCGATTGCGACCAAGTGTTCCCCTTCGGGGACCTCCCCTTCCATCCCCAATAGCCCTCTATGGTGAACTATCATAACCGGATTATCGTCCCGAATCGCAGAAGCAAGCAATCCCTTTGTATCAGCCGGGTTCGATGGCATCACCACTTTGATCCCGGGCATGTGCGTAAAGAAGACCTCCAGGCTCTGGCTGTGCTGCGAAGCTGTGCCGCTGCCTGCGCCGCAGAAAATATTGAGGGTAAGAGGGATCGTCAATTGCCCGCCAATCATCCAGCGAAGTTTGCATATCTGGTTGAGTATTTCATCAAAGCAGCAGCCAAGAAAATCGATATAGTCGTGATTGATTACCGGTCTCAATCCATAACAGGCTGCGCCCATTCCAAGGCCTGTAATAGCTATTTCGCTCAGGGGCGTATTGAGCACCCGGTTATCGCCATACTTGTCAGGCAGGCCCGTGAATTGCCCAAATGAGCATCCGTTCCTGCTGACGTCTTCTCCGGCAACGAAGACTGCGGGGTCCCTTGCCATCTCGATATCCATTGTCTGCTGAATTGCCTGCCGGCAACTTATAACCGCCATAACTACATCCTCATTTTTTGCCTAAGACCTTGCGCTCGGATGACATTTTTTTGCTTCCTTTTCGCGCTGGATAGACCTCCATGTCTATACATCGCGCCGCTCCGCTTCCTTGCTCCGCGGTCGGAAGCAAAACAAACGTCTTCCTCGCCGGTCTTACTTATATAGATTTTTATACAAACAGATCCTCGAAGAGCACCTCGTATTCAGGCTCCGGGCTATCCTGCGCAAATTTAACCGCCTCGTTTATCTCCTCGATAGCCTCTGCTCTGATAATATTCAACTCGGCCTGATCGGCCACACTACTCTCCAGCAAAGACTTCTCAAAACGAAGGATGGGATCCAATTTTAGCCACGACTCTTGTTCTTTCGGATCCTTGTACAGCTGCTGGTCTGATAAAAAATGCCCCGTATGCCGCCAGGTCACAAATTCAAGGAGGGAGGGCCCCCCGCCGGAACGGGCAAGATTCACCGCTTCCAGAGCGGCTTGGCGCACGGCCACAACATCGTTGCCGTCAACTGTTTTGCCGGGGATATCGTAACCGACAGCCCTTTGGGAGATTGTTTTATTATTCGAGTGATACGGAAAAGGTGTAGACATGGCGTAATTGTTGTTCTCACAGACAAATACGATTGGCAGTTTCTGCGAAGCCGCCATATTCAGCGATTCGTGGAACGTGCCGCGGTTGCTGGCGCCGTCGCCGAAAAATGCCACAGTCACGTTGTCCTCGCCCTTGTACCTTTGCGCAAAGGCTATACCCGTTGCTATTGGTATCCCCGCTGCTACTATGCCATTTGCTCCATAAATCCCCTTTGAGACATCCGCGATGTGCATCGAGCCACCTTTTCCTTTACAGTATCCCGTCGCTTTGGAATATAGCTCCGCCATCATGCGCTTTGTGTCGGCTCCTTTGGCGATACAATGGCCGTGGCCCCGGTGCGTACTCGTTATTGCGTCGGTATCCCGCAGGCAGGAGCATACACCGGCGGCAATTGCTTCCTGCCCTATGTACAGATGTCCGCCTCCTATCAAATTGCCGGATAGCACAAGTGTGCGAAACGTCTGCTCAAAATGCCGAATCCTGAACATCACCCGAAACATGTCCAGCAGCATTTCTTTGTTCTCTTTGCTCAATTCCATTTTCACGTCCCGATCCATATAAAAGCTATTCTCCCCTAAGGCGCTTGTAGAGCAGCGGCCTGCGCTCTCGTATGAGGTTCGAGCCCATCATTGCAATAGTTTTGCCTTTGTAGATTTCATGATCCAAATCCACATCCGCATATACAATACCTTCTTTACAACCCGTTGTGGCAACAATGACCCCGCTTGGATTTACAATGTTGCTGTTTCCGAGATAACCTGTAGCACCGAGGTTTCCGTAGACATTTGAAGAAATAAGGAAAATCTGGTTTTCAATAGCCCTTACCCTGTCAAAAAGGCGATGCCGCTCAATGCCCGGATCGTTTTCACGATCAGTCGCGTCTTCGCTGATGGGTGCGCCTCCCCATGCCACGGGTACAACAATTATCTGTGCGCCGCCGAGCGCCGCCTCGCGCGCCGATTCCGGAAACACCTTGTCAAAGCATATCAGCATGCAGATTCTGCCGATTCTTGTTTGGAAAACAGGGAATTCTTCGCCCGCATAGTACATGTGTATCTCGTCAAGCGGCCTGTGTACCTTTCGGTATTTGCCGATATAGCCAGCCGGCCCTGCAAGCACAGCCGTATTGTATAGCATGTAGTCAGATTCCTCGTCCTTTTCGGTCATGCCGAAAACAATGTGAATGTTAGACTCCGCCGCTTTTTCGCAAATTGCTCTAACAGAGGCGCCGCCGGGGACGAATTCCGCATTTTCGTATTGATACTGGTAGTGCGATAGGTTCAGCTGCGTAGAGCTCGGGAGGTATCCCTGTAGGCTTTGCTCAGGTAAAACCAACAAATCAGCGCCTTGCGCGGCTGCCTCGTCTATGAACGTAAGATACTTTTTCAAATTGGCCTGTTTGTCGTAAACTACGCTCATGCTGGCGGTCGCCAGTTTTGTCATCAAGAGCCTTCCTCCTTTATTTGCCCAGATAGCTGACTGTGTCTTCCTTAAGCGGCTTGCGCGGTTTTGGATCCTCCGCTTTATATCCTATGCTGACAGCAAACAACGGCGCGTATCCTTCGGGAAGATTGAGGCGGGCAAGCAATGCTGCTCCCTCAGGCTTTTTTAATACCGCGCTAAAAGATGCTATGTAGCAGCTTCCGAGACCGAGAGATGTGGCAACCAGCGTTATGATAGTCGCAGCGTTTCCGCAGTTGACCTCCCGATATGGACTCGGGCTGTTGTTGTCGACGGATACTAAAATCGCCATCGGCGCCCCGCGGAAATTGTCATAATTAGGTTCGCTTGCTTTTTCAATTTCCGCCGGAATGCCGGAAGCCAATGCCATTTCCTTGTTGGCGGCAGATATTTCGTCCATCAAGCCCCTGTCGCGGAGGACGGTGAAATGCCAGGTCTGTGTGTTTAATGCGCTCGGCGCAATTTTGGCGCAGTCAAGTATTGTATTTATATCCTCTTCCTTTACCGGGGTACTCTCATAAAAACGTATGCTTCTCCTTGCTTGGATATTCTTGATTACTTCGTTCATGGTAAAATTCATCCTTTCAATTTTTTGAATTACGTATTTCCCGTCTCCTATAACTAGAGAACCTTTTTCCCGCCGTGCGGACAATTAATCAAGCGTTTCATCGGAACGAAGTGGAGATTATCCCTAACCCGGATAGACCTGAAAATCCCCCGTCATTGCGAGCCGCTGCGAAGCAATCCAGTCCTTTTTTCGCCGATTGTAATATTTCCGTCTGGATTGCCGCGTCGCCTACGGCTCCTTGCAAAGACGCATTGTTGTGACTCTTTTTGTACGAATTACGGGCGATTAGTAATCGCCCCTACAACGCGTCCAATACTAAGCATTCCGAATTCCACACTCCAAACTCCACACTCCAAACTCCTTACGCTTTTACCATTTTATCATCTCATCAAAACCCGATCCTTCGGACAGAACGCCGGTTTTCACGGCAACATCCGTCAACAAAGCCGCTATAGCCTCGTCCAAATCTATCCCAAACTTGTCGTGGTGCCTTATTGCGTTAGCTTCAATCTCACCGGGAACAATTATCTCATCGCAACCGGGCGCACGCGGAGAGTTTTTGATCGAATCCACATATTCATCCATGCTGCGCCTATAAGTCGACAGGTCGCCGAATTGCCCCGGATCCAGCAGCAGGACAAAATGGCCGGTATTGACACTGTCTTTCATGTTTAGCCCCTTGCCGTAGGAAGAAAATGTCAACAACGAACTCAGCACCTCGAGCAACATAGTGATGCAGTAGCCTTTGATGCCGCCGAAAGGAAGGAGGGTTCCATGTTGCAAAATCTCCGTTGGGTCAGTGGATGGCAGACCGTCCCTGTCCAGACCGGAACGTGGGGGCGCCTGCTTGCCCTCGCGTTCAGCGGTTTCCAATTTGCCTCTTGCGGCTTCGCTGCAAGCCATGTCGAACATTACGGGGTCCGTAAATCTGTCTCCGCCGGGCATTGCCACCGACCATGGGCTGTTCCCATGTATCCTTTCCTTGCCCCCGAGTGGAGCCATGATAAGCCCGGAATTGGATGAGACAATTGTTACAAACCCGCTTTTTACGCATTTTGCCGCGTAATAACCCGCTGCGCCGAAATGATTGCTGTTCCTGACGCCCATCACGCAGCAACCCCACTCCTCGGCTTTCCGGATTGCCAGTTCAACCGCCTGCGGCGCTAAAATTATCCCCAGACCATTATCTGCGTCTACCATCAGGTACGGCGAGTCTGCTTTAATGGTTTTGAGCCTGGCGTCTTTTTTCACTCTGCCTGAAACTGTGCTACGGTGGTACAAGTCGATTCTCGCCACTCCGTGCGTATCCACTCCCCTGCGGTCTGTCTCGACCAGGGTATCGGCGGCGTATCCGGCTTGTTCTTTGCTGTATCCCATCCCCAGAAAGAGTTTATAGACTATTCTGTAGAGTTGTTCCACAGAGACGTTCACATTTTTCATCGCTGTTTTTAGTCCTTTTGCTTAAACTTATAATCATACGTATCCTGCATGACGCGGACCAGTCGCCAGATCGTTTCATTATATGGCGTGGGGATTCCGTATTTCTTGCCTTCCCTTACGACTGTGCCGTTAAGAAAATCGATTTCGGTCTGGCGCTTTTGTATCGAATCAAACAAAGCAGAGACATAATGGAATGCTTTCACCCTGCTTCTGTCATAAATCCTATCGGACCTGTCCTTCCAGTAGTAGTCAAGGTCAAGATGAATCCCCTTGGCATTAGCGACTTCGCAGGTTTCCCTCGCAAGCTCCCTCATCAGCAGCCAACCATCAGGATGCCCGTCAATATCTTCATTCGCTATCTGCAAGAGCGCGGCAATACCATTACACATGATGTTGCCGCATAGCTTTTTCCAGATGAACTCTTCCGTACGGTCGTTGCATTCGGCGGGCATGCCGCCGTCGCACCATAACTTTTCAAGTTCATTGTAAATCTGACGATGAGGGGTGTTAAGGTTTACCGGCGAAAAGTAAATGCCTTTCGGGCTGTTCGGGAAGCGCGTACGCCCGATGATTTTGCCCGGGCCGATAATATTTGCGGAAGATGAGAGTGAACCAAGGCCCAAATGGTCGTTGTCGATGTATTTTGCAAGAATATCCGCCGCGCCGACTCCGTTTTGAAGGGAGATCACGATTGTGTCCTTCCCGAATAAGGTAGAATTCGTCTCGACGGCAGTTTCAATGTCCACGCACTTTACGAGAACGATGACGACGTCGCAAAGACCGGCGCCGGTACCGTCCGTCACAGCGCCGTCAACAAAGACGACCTGCGGTTCAGGTTCGCCTTCCAGCTCCATGATGAGTCCATTTTCCCTGATCGCTTTCATATGCTCTTCAAAGATATCTATAAAATAGACTTCGCCGCCGCCCTTTTTCAGGTGCGCGCCAACCAGCGACCCCATAGCTCCCGCTCCAAGAATACCTATTTTCATTTTCAAAACTCTCCAGTCCCATATGTATATATCGTTTTGATTTTTTCCTGCACTAATTCATCAGAATATGGGAAATGAGGCAATCCGCCCTCCAATTGGGCATCAGGATCCCTGAAGAATTCCGGCAGACGATCGTCCTCGTCCGTAAAGCCGGCGGCCTCATTGAACATCCTCTCGATTTTTATCGTTTCCATACCCATTTCCCTGAGTTTTTCCTGGGACCATTCGCCCCCGAACAGGCCGGCATACAGCTCCGGCAAAACCGTCGGGTCCATATTAAACGGGCCGTTACCGAAACCGCACATCAAGTCGCCTGTGATAGCCGAGTTGATCTGCGAATTAAACAGCAAATCAGGGATATCTTCGTCTTTTGCAGTGGGATCCGGCACCATCCCCCATGTATGGTCGGCGCCCTGAGTGGATACGGAATATGTGATGCCGTTTGCCCTGAATCCCCGAGGCTCATAAGCAGCAATCCCCTGGTGCTTCACCGCCGGAATCCGTGTCACGCCGAGAGCCTTTCCGACTGCTTCTATCCCTTGACCCATAAGCATGCCGAATTCCGTCCCGTTGCGCATTTCGTCAAAGAGCCCCTCAACAGCTTCTGCGTCTCCCCATGGGATTTTCCCGCCTTCCATGCACACTCCCATTATACAGCCGGAATCTATGGAGTCGACTCCGATATCGTCGCACAAATAGTCCAGCCTGCCTGTCTTATAGTAGTCAAATATGTCGAGGTTCGGCCCGAGCATGGCGACGGATTCGTATTCGAAACCGGCAGTTATGAAGCTCCCATCCCTCTCATTGAATACGTTCGAGCACATCACCACGCATCCCGGGTGGCAGATTACCTTGTTCCTTCCGCCGTTCGAATTTATCGTGTCGAGCCAGTTTTGGGCAGTAAAAAACTCCTTCTGTTCGTCCGAGAACGGCAGGCCGCTGAAGTTTCTGTGCGGAACATAGCCGAGAGGGCCTGTCACATCCATCATGCTTGTGGAGCCGATGTCCCGTATCCTTTGCGTCTGCGGGCTTGTCTTGTGCGCCTCGGTGTACCTGCGCCTCGCGATGTCGAACAGTTCCTTGTTTGCATATTCGAACTCGGGTTTGGCTGCCGCTTTTTCAATGACTATCCCCTTTATCTTCTTGCTGCCTAAAAGGGCGCCCATGCCGCCACGCCCTGCTGCGCGGCAGGTATGGCCTGTCTTGAATTCCGAAACCATGACAGCAGCGATTTTGTATAGTTTTTCCCCTGCGGGGCCGATCACTGCCACTCCGACTTCCCTATTGTAAAGCTCCAGCATTTTTTCGCTGAATGCGTACGTGCCCAAACCGATATATTCAGATGCATCTTTTAGCGAAACCGCTCCGTCAGCATCTATATATAAATATTTCCACCCGCTGTTTTCAGCGGGTTTGTCTTCAAAAGATATTAGTTTTATCGCGTGATCCACCATGCGCGGGCCAAGCATCCCGCCAACGCTGCATTCTTTGATACCGCCGGTCAGCGGGCTCTTCCCGCCGAGCGAAACCCGCCCTGATACGGGGAGCGATGAGCCGGCGAATGTGCCGGAGCAAATAACCAGCTTGTTTTGCGGCCCCAGAGGGTCGCACTGGGGAGGCACTTCGTCGTAAACAAACCTGTCCGCCAGCCCCCGTTTCCCGAAGACGCGGTATTTCTCAGGCATACCGCAGCAAGTCGTTTCCCCCGTCCTTGTATTAACTCTGAGCATTTTCTGCATGAAAATACCCCACCTTCCACGATAAACTGCAGTAGATAGCCATGGGTTAATTTGACATGTGACTGTGTCCCGGACAGTTTTAATCACCAGGCCAGCCGGAACCGGCCTGGTGATCCAACAATAAATCTGCCTTTATTCCTGACCCAGGAATTTGCTCTTTTTGCTCAGCGAAGTCGGCGTAATGCCAAAGTCGAGCATCTGATGCAGCGGGAAATGCACGTCGATCGCCACTTCGGGGCACACAACCTCGCAGAAACAGCACATCGAGCATTCGCCTGCATAGGCGACCGTCGGCATTTTCTCGTCCTCGTCCCATCCGAAGACGTCAAGGGGGCACATATCGTAGCATTCGCCGCATCCGTTGCACAGCGTTTTGTCTATCCAGGGGCCGTAATTGACTTTAAAATTATACACTTAAATACACACTCCTTATCAGTCTTTATTCAGGTCCTCGACGTCGTATATCTTTTCACCATTTACCTTCTTGACTGTTACAACCTTGCCATACCACTTTTCATCATTCATTTCNGGGAATTCCACGCGATAGTGGACCT
>JGI24702J35022_10000639_pt1 | contig 21312 bp, 19 predicted proteins | sample TergutTh196P4_FD_35022 | JGI IMG/M metagenome (IMG submission 35022)
ATTATGGCGGCGGCCCCGTGGGGCTGGAAACTATTGCCGCCACGATCAATGAGGAATCCATCACGATAGAGGATGTCTACGAGCCGTTCCTTATGCAGCAAGGTTTCCTGACCAGGACGCCGCGAGGGCGCTGTGCGACGCGCCGCGCATACGAGCATCTCGGCATTCTTTTTCCCGGGCACGAGCAAATGTCCGTTTTTACCAATTGACTGGCGAAGATGAGCGGGGTGAAACCCCCACGTTAGGAGGAGAACATGCACAAATATTTCGGAACAGACGGCATTCGCGGAGTCGCAGGCGCCGATTTGGACGCCGAGCTCGCGTTCAAAGCCGGCAGAGCAGCGGCGACAGTCCTCGCGCAGGAGGGAGAAACCCGCTCGCGAGTCATGATCGCCCGTGACACCCGCATATCATGCGATATGCTGGAATCCGCCTTGGCTGCGGGCATGAGCTCGGCAGGAGCAGACGTGACTTTGCTCGGAGTGCTTCCGACGCCCGCCGCAGCATATTTGACCGTTAAGTCCGGCTCGAGCATGGGCGTGGTGATATCAGCTTCGCACAACCCATATGAACACAATGGAATCAAACTGTTCGGCAAAAACGGCTTCAAGCTGAGCGATGCCCTCGAAGAGAGGATCGAGGCTCTAATCGGGGACGATAGCAAAGTGCTCAGAAAAACGGGCGCCGATCTGGGCAGGATCAGCGGCGACCATTCATTCTGGGCCAACGAATATGTCAAATCGATCACTTCCGCCGCCATCGGCCATTATAAAGGCAGGATTGCGATAGATTGCGCGAATGGCGCTGCCACAGAGACCGCGCGCTCGCTGTTTCGTGAGCTTGATGCCGAGTTTGAAATCATTTCGGACGAACCGGATGGGGTGAATATAAACTCTGAATGCGGATCGACCCATATTGAGCTTCTTTGCGACCTGATGAAGTCCGGGCGATTTGGGATAGGCTTCGCTTTTGACGGCGACGCCGACAGATGCCTTGTTGTGGATGAATGCGGCAGGACCGTCGATGGCGACATGATCCTCGCTGTCATAGCGCGGGATATGATGGCTGCCGGCAAGCTCAGAAGCTCCGCAATGGTAGGGACTGTCGTTTCAAACTCCGGCATGGACGTATTTGCGCGCAATAACGGCTTAAAGTTCTACCGCGCGGCGGTGGGTGACAGGAATGTGCTCGAAATGATGTGGGAGACAGGCTGCAATCTCGGCGGCGAGTCGTCGGGGCATATCATTTTCTCCGATGATGCCACGACCGGCGACGGGCAGCTCACGGCAGTCAAGTTTCTCAATGTCCTGATCTCGTCGGGGAAAAGCGTGTCGGAGCTCGTCTGCGACATTCCGCGCTTCCCGCAGGTCATGCCCAGTTATGAGCTGACGGGCGGCTCCGAAGAAAGGGATGCCATCATGTCAAATCCGCTTTTGCACGAGGAGACCGCACGCCAGCAAGAATTGCTTTCGGAAGGCGGGCGCGTGCTGATACGCCCATCCGGAACGGAGCCGTTGATCAGGGTTCTCGTTGAAGCAAAAACCGAGGAAATCGCCATGAAAAAGGCTCTGGAAATAATAGAATTCATAAAATCATTGAAAAAATAACCCCAAATAGCAAGAAATATGAAATAATGGCGTAATTTTTGAATTTTTTGGTAAAAAACACTTGACTTTATCGAATATAGTAAATATACTGACAAATGCAAAAGACCGCCGGACAAAAGTGTTCTGATTTGTGCCTGCGGTCGCTGTCACCGGCCCTGATAGTTTTTAGGCAATAGTCACTAGCGGTTAGTAGGCGATTACGCGTCAGCGCACTCAGTCCTCTAATAACTAACAACTAATAACCAACGACTAGTCGGGTACAATTTCATGTCAAAAGAGAGGTTAAAAAATGTACGAAGACAAAACATTAGTGTGTAAGGAATGTGGTGCGGAATTCATTTTCACGAGCGGTGAGCAGGAGTTTTACGCAGAGCGCGGTTTCCAGAACGAGCCGCAGCGTTGCAAAGCCTGCCGCGACAACAGAAAAGCTGCGGCGCGCGGCCCCAGGGAGTACTTCACGGCTGTTTGCGCAGCTTGCGGAAACGAGGCGAAGATCCCCTTCGAGCCTAAGACCGACAGGCCCGTCTATTGCAGCGATTGCTTCGCAAAGACAAGAGAATAATCATACGGAGGGTTCATGCAGATGACGCAAATTTCTAAGGATATGGTAATTTCTGATCTTCTAAAGACAGATATTGCTGAGGACGCTGTGCCGTTGCTTCAAGAGATTGGCATGCACTGCCTCGGGTGCGTTATGGCGACCAGCGAAACGATTTTTGAGGCATGCCAGGCACATGACGTTGATGCCGATGAGCTTGTTGCTAAGCTCCTGGCGCTCGTCAAGTAGTTTTTCCCCAAGGACAATATAAAAAGCGGGTCGCATTCCCTGCGTCCCGCTTTTTATAACCAACAACAAGAAAAGAGCCATTGATTTGCGAAAACTTTCTGCAAGGCTTTTGACAATAGCCGGATTTATCGATATTGACGCCGCGGTCGCCGACATCGGGACCGACCACGGATATTTGCCCGTCTATCTGGCGCTCAACAATCCATCGCGCCGCATTATTGCATCCGACATCAGCGAGCGGGCGCTCGGAGCCGCGCGCCGATCGGCTGCGAAATACGGCGTCACGGGGAGCGTTACATTTATCGTCGCGCCCGGGCTGGCGGGCATCGGCACGGATGAGGCTGATACTGTCGTCATTGCGGGCATGGGCGCAGAGACAATCATCGGCATCCTTTCCGAAGCGCCATGGACGAGGAATATCGGCGTCAGTCTCGTCTTGCAGCCGCAAACGAAAATCACTTTGCTGCTTTCATGGTTGCAGGAAAACGGTTATGCCGTTTGCGAGACCAAGCAAGCATGGGATTCCGGCAGGCTATATACAATTATTCATGCTCAAGGGGCAGTGCAATGAAGTTTAAAACAATTATTGCGATATTCATTTGTAAAGCATTATGCATGTTTCTGCGCTTGCTCAGGCGCGGGGGGACGGCATTGCCGGGGAAGATAGCTGTCGGCATTTGTCCGAATCTTCTTCAGCATCTTGCAAAGGATGTCTCTTGCATTGCTATCACGGGTACGAATGGCAAGACCACGAGCGCACGGATGCTGGAGCAGTTTTATATCGACCGCGGGGTCGGTTATATTGCCAATAAGAGCGGGTCCAATCTCATGCGCGGGATTGTCGTTGATTTTGCGCTCAACGCGACGGCAACTGGCAAACCTAAGAAAAAATACGCTGTCATCGAATGCGACGAGGCTGCGTCCAAGGCTGTTTTTAAGTATATCGATCCGGATATTGTGCTTGTCACAAACGTCTTCAGCGACCAGCTCGATCGTTTTGCCGATGTTGGCGCGACAGTCGAGTGCATCAAAAATGGGATAATAAACGCTCCGCATGCGACAGTTTGCCTCAATGCGGACGATCCGCTCACATCGTCGCTCGCTGACGATATCCCTAACAAAGTCGTATTTTTCGGCGTTAATACGGAGACATACGACAAATACGCGGACGAGTTCTCCGATGTCCGATTTTGCGCGCGATGCAATGCTGAATATGAATATGATTACAGGACATATGGCCATCTGGGCGGCTTCCGATGCCCCGGCTGCGGGCATGCTCGCAGGTCTCCCGATATTGCGGTGGCGGAATTATCCGCGAGTGACGAAGACTCGCAAACGGTCAGGCTGCAAGCCCATGGAGAAGTATTCGAGACAAAGATAAATATCCCGGGAGCATATAACATATATAACGCAGCCGGCGTCGTTGCAGCCGCGTTTGAAGCGGGGTTTTCCTCGAAGGAAGCGCGGATTGCCCTGGAATCTTTTGAGCGCGGGTTCGGGAGAATGGAAAAGTTCACGGCAAACGGAGTGGCCGTGCGGATAATATTGGTGAAAAACGCCGTGGGTTGCAATCAAGCGCTCAATTATCTGCTGTCTCTGAGCGGCGACGCGCTGCTGGCAATCTGCCTCAATGACAATATCGCAGACGGAACTGATATTTCGTGGATAGAAAATGTGAATTTCAATAAGCTGCTCGACATGGGGGAAAGGTTGCGCGGGGCTTTCATATCAGGGACGCGAGCGGCCGAAATGACGGCGCGCGTGCGCAAGGCCGGCGTTCCCGATGCTCTTATAAAGCAGTTGGGAAGCCCGGACGAAATGCTCGATGCAGCGCTTGCGGGGGAGGCCCCCGTCTATATCTTGCCGACATATACGGCATTGCTGGAAATCCGCGCTTCGCTGCGCAAAAAATACGGAATCAAAGGCAGTTTTTAGCGCCGAAGCGGGGACTAGATTTCGCAGGCGGAATTCATTTCCGCCGTAAAGCGAAATACATCGCAGCGCTCAGCGTCGAGGTTTTGGGGGCGGAGCCCTCACGCGGCTTATTGCGCAGATCCCTCAAGCAGCTTTATGGGGCGGAGCCCCCACGTTTAAAAATGGAGGTACTGTTATAGTGAAACTGGACAAACTAATTGGAGAACGATTCAAGGAAAAACCCGCCGATAGCATCATCGACAGCCACGCGCTGATGGTACGCGGAGGATACATCAAGAACGTCGCGAACGGGATTTTTTCCTCATACGCAATAATGCGCAGAATCGCAAGGAAAATCGAACAGATCATCCGCGAAGAGATGGACGCCATCGACGGCCAGGAAGTCTTGTTCCCGGTCGTCATGCCGGCTTCTCTGTGGCAGGAATCCGGGCGATATGAGAGCGTCGGCAAGGAGTTGTTGCGCTTTACGGACCGCAACGGCAGCCCTATGCTGCTCGGCATGACGCATGAAGAAGCCGCAGTGCATCTTGTGCGCGAATATGGCCAAACATATGCAAAATACCCATTTATGGTATATCAGATACAAACAAAATTCCGTGACGAAGCACGCCCGCGCGGAGGCTTGATCAGGGTGCGTGAATTTACGATGAAAGACGCATACTCATTCCATACATCGCAAGAAGATCTGGAAGCATATTATGACCGCTGCTTCCGGGCGTATGAGCGCATATTCGCGCGCGCGGGCTTGCCGGAGGTGATTTCGGTGGCTTCGGATTCCGGGATGATGGGCGGAAAAATCGCACATGAGTTCATGCTATTGACCCCTGTGGGCGAAGACTCGATCGCCATATGCCGCAGTTGCGATTACAGAGCAAATCTGGAAGCGGCCGCAAGCATTGTGAAAAACGATCCTGTAGACGCGCTTCTGCCGCTGGCAAAAACACACACCCCGGATATGATGACGATTGAGGATGTGTGCAATTATCTGCATTTGCCCATAGATAAGGCGTGCAAAGCGGTCGTATATCAAAAGGCCGCGACAGAAGAATATGTGATAGTCTTCATTCGCGGAGATCGCGATGTTAACGAAACGAAGCTCAGAAATTATTTGCGCGAGGATGTCTTCCCCGCCGCGATTACGGAGAACAGCGGGTTGAAAGCGGGCTTCCTGGGCCCGATGGATCTCAAAAATGCCATCGCTCTTTTTGATAATTCGTTGGACGGCGCAGGCAATCTGTGCTGCGGCGCGAACGAAACAGACTACCATTACATAGGATTCAACATCGAACGCGATGTCGGGCGCGTCGAATATTATGATTTTGCCAAGGCTACCGATGGGGGGACATGCCCGAAATGCGGCCAAGCATCGCTGGAGATATCCCGCGGGATCGAAGTCGGGAATATATTCCAACTGGGAGACAAGTACACAAAATCGATGGAGATGAAATACATCGATGACAGCGGCGCGACTCACTATCCTATCATGGGCTGTTACGGCATTGGCGTCGGGCGGCTGGCCGCTTCGGTATGCGAAGCCTCGCACGATGAATACGGCCCCATCTGGCCGATGCCAATCGCTCCCTGGCAAGTCCATCTTTGCTGCGTCAGGGCGGACGACGACAGCGTGAGATCGATCGCGGACGAGTTATATGAAAAACTCATCGCCCAGGGCATCGAGACCATATATGACGACAGGGTCGTCAGCGCGGGAATAATGTTTTCCGATGCAGACCTTCTGGGTGTGCCCTTGCGTTTGATCGCAAGCCCGCGCAACCTGAAGGACGGTTGCTGCGAGATCGTTTCGAGGGACAAATCGATCAACAAAAAAGTCAATATCGCGGATGTGGTCGAGGAAGTTATGCAGATCGTACAAGGAATGATGAATGTATGAAACTGGTATCGTGGAATGTAAACGGGCTGCGTGCTTGCCTGAAAAAAGGCTTCATTGACACCTTCAATGAGTTGAATGCGGATATCTTTTGCTTGCAGGAAACGAAAATGGAGCGCGGCCAGGCAGAATTCGACATCGGAGGATATGACGAGTATTGGTCCAGCGCCGTGAAAAAGGGATATTCGGGCACTGCAGTGTTCACAAGGGTTGCGCCCCTCCGCGCGTCATATGGCTTGGGAATTGCGGAGCATGATAATGAAGGGCGCCTGATACTGCTGGAGTTTCCGGAGTTTTATCTTGTCAATGTTTATGTGCCTAATTCTCAACAGGAGCTAGCCCGGCTCGAATATCGGATGCAATGGGAAGATGATTTTCGAGCATATGTCCGCGCACTGGATTTAGTCAAACCGGTCATTGTCTGCGGTGATTTGAACTGCGCCCATCAGGAAATAGATTTGACAAACCCAAAGACGAATATGCGCAACGCGGGGTTCACGCGCGAGGAACGTGACAAATTGACAGAGCTATTGGATGCGGGGTTCACAGACTTTTTCCGCCGGCTCTACCCCGACAGGCGGGATGCATATACATGGTGGTCATACTTCGCGAAATCGCGGGAAAAGAACATCGGGTGGCGCATCGATTATTTCCTTGGTTCCGATAGGCTGCGCGACAAAATAGTCGATGCCACGATCCATCCGGAATACCCCGGCAGCGACCATTGCCCCGTTGGGCTGGAGATATTAATAGAAGCTTAAATACGTTCGAGTCCGAGACAATTGTCACGGACTCGATTTTTTACTTTTGCGAGGCTCTGTCTCAACATCAAAACGCAAGGCTGTTGCACCATTTTATAGAATCCAAGTAAAGCTCGCTGATCAACTCCGCATCGATATTCATCGCTGCCGCAAGCTCATCCACCCTGTCCCAATTGCTGCGCTCTAAGCTGATGACAAGGTCGAGAAGGTCATATGCAGACCCTCTTTGATGTATGAGGGCCATTCGGACTTCGTCTGAGAGAAGGATGCCTTCCAATGCGTTGTCCATCGTAACATCCATCAAAACGTCGAGCATGGAAAACAGACCGATATGAAAGGCATTCTCATCAGACTCGATCCTGCGGCATTTCGTGTTTAAGTTCTCTAGAAAGCGGCCTCTGATCATCGACATCTTGATGATCTCATCAGGCTTGTCCGAATCAAGCCCCATCAAAGCAATCATGAACACCCACTTGCGGAGCTCAATCGTGCCAATGATAGCGACGGCGCGGGTGATATCAGTCACTTCCGTGCGCAGGCCATAATACGCGGAGTTGACAAGCTTCAAAAGTTTGTACGACAAAGCGACATCATCGCGTATAGCGCGCGCGACGCGCTGGAAATTCATCTCTTCGCCGATGCTGACTTCGCGCATGAGCGAAATATAACTCATTTTCAGCGGAGAAAGAACCTTTGTCGACAGCGTGACAGGCTTGCTGAAAAAATACCCTTGGAATAGCGTGAATCCCATGGCGACGGCCAGATTGAACATCTCTATCGTTTCGATTTTTTCTGCGAGCAGCCATTTGCCTTTCAAGTCCATGCTTTTCATCATGCATGCGATCTCGCGCGGCGTGTTTGACAGAAAATCAAATTTGATGATTTTGCTCATTTTGACCAGAGGGTCAAGTTCGGGGCTGTATACGAAATCGTCGAGCGCCAGTTTGTATCCTTTTTTTTGCAAAGAGCGGCACGCAACGATAATCTCCGGAGTCGGTTCGACTGTCTCCAGTATCTCTATGATCAACTGGTCTTTTGGAAAAAGAGTCGCGGTGTTCTCCAACAGCAGCCGCGAAGTGAAGTTGATGAAAGCTGGTTTGCCTCCCGTGATACTATCAACGCCCTTGTTAAAAAAACTCTCCATTATAACACGCGACGTCGCTTGATCGGCGTCCGTGTCCATAAAAGTTTTATCCGCAGCGCTGCTTCTGAATAGAAGCTCATATGCGAATATCTTTTTTTCTTTGTTTAATATTGGTTGCCTGGCAATATATGCATCCACCGCGATACCCCCGGACGTTTTGTCTCCACTCGATGTCGGTCTCCATTCTACACTTTTTTCTACATTGTGTCAATCCGGATTTTTACTCAAGCCTTACAATTCCGGAATTTGTCACAGATTTTTCATCACTGCGTGTGCTCTTTACACAAAAGGTGAAAAAGCGCGGCAGCCGCTGACTGCCGCGCAACACCAACATGAGGCTCCGCTCCACAATATAGGGGCTTCGCGCCGCCACACCGCGCGAAGCGCGGTGATAGATGACCGTGACCTTGACTATTTCGCGTATTCGATAGCCTTTGTCTCGCGCAGGAGATTGACCTTGATCTGCCCGGGATATTCAAGCTCGTTTTCAATCTTCTTTGCAATTTCGCGGGCAAGCAGCACCATCTCGTCCTCTGAAACCTCGTCAGGCTTGACCATGATACGTATCTCGCGACCGGCCTGGATAGCATATGAACTCTCGACCCCGCTAAACGAACACGTGAGCTCCTCCAGCTTCTCCAAACGTTTGATATAATTCTCGATGTTTTCGCGCCTGGCGCCCGGACGCGCGGCTGAGATTGTGTCCGAAGCTTGCACGATACAAGCAATAACTGTCCTGGGCTCGACATCGCCATGATGCGCATGGATGGCATGAATGATCTCGTCGCTTTCCTTGTATTTCTTTGCAAGATCGACGCCGATGGTGACGTGGCTGCCGTCGGTCTCATGGTCGATAGCCTTGCCGAGGTCGTGCAGCAGACCGGCGCGCTTGGCTGTCATGATGTCGACTCCGAGCTCCGCAGCAAGCAACCCCGCGATGTGCGCGACCTCGATGGAGTGGTTGAGGACGTTTTGGCCATAGCTCGTGCGGTAACGCATCCGGCCAAGCAGCCTCACGACCTCCTGGTGCAAACCATGCACGCCCGTCTCGAACGTAGCGCGGTCGCCCTCGGACTTGATAGTTGCATCGACTTCCTTCTTTGCTTTGTCGACCATTTCCTCGATTCTTGCAGGATGAATGCGCCCGTCGATGATGAGCTTTTCGAGAGCGATGCGCGCGACCTCCCTGCGGACAGGGTCAAAACTGGAAAGCGTGATAGCTTCCGGAGTGTCGTCAATGATGAGATCGACGCCCGTCAATGTTTCAATCGTCCTGATGTTGCGGCCCTCGCGTCCGATTATTCTACCCTTCATCTCATCATTGGGCAGTGGCACGACAGAAACCGTCGCCTCAGCGACATGATCTGCGGCGCAGCGCTGAATGGCGAGAGATATGTATTCGCGAGCTTTTTGATCAGCCTCCTCCTTGAAACGCATTTCAATATCTTTGATTTTCATGGCAGCTTCGTGGGTGACTTCCGATTCAAGGTTTTTGATGAGGTATGCTTTAGCTTCTTCAATGGTGTAGCCGGATATTTTTTCCAGCATCTCAAATTGGCTGCGTTTGAGCGATGCAACTTCCTCGTGCGCGACGTCGAGATCGGACAATCTTTTTGTAAGGGTTTCTGTTTTCTTTTCGATTATGTCGGTCTTTTTGTCGAGCATTTCTTCCTTTTGCTGCAGCCTTCTTTCCTGCTTTTGGATTTCCGTGCGGCGTTCTTTGACCTCCCGCTCATATTCGCTTCTATTTTTGTGTATCTCGTCTTTTGCTTCAAGCAAGGCTTCGCGTTTTTTGCTTTCTGCGGCTTTGATGGATTCGTTGATGATTTTTTTTGCCTTTTCTTCCGCGCTTTGAATTTCGCGCTCTGATACTCTCTTCCTATACGTAATTCCAAGGATAAAGAACACGACGGCGACAGCGACAAGTGCGGCTGCGACGACGATATAATGGATTAGCGTCATGTTATATGTGTAAACCTCCGATCAAATTAGAGTGGTTTTATCCGCGTACCCTGAAAAAAAGATGGGTATGCCATGTCATTCTATATCTGTATGCTTCGCCTGTCAAGAAAATATTGACTTTGCGCATTACTTCTTTTATAATACGCTTATCGATCGGGAGAGCTGTCCGAGTGGTCGTAAGGTGCAGCACTGGAAATGCTGTGTAGGGCAACCTACCGAGGGTTCGAATCCCTCGCTCTCCGCCAGAAATAAGTCTAGCCCACGACAAATATCTTTTGTCGTGGGCTTAGATACGGCTGCAATCCACGCACGGTGAGATGGACTGTTATTGTATGGCTCTTATCCGGCGAATCCCGGACCCATGTTTAAAAACACCAACGTCAGCTCCATGTCGGTCAGCCGCCTTGAGGCGGATTTCGTAACAGTGTCCGGGTTTGGATATGGAAAGTTCATCGCGTTAAACGCATCGTTGATGACAATCCCGGACCCGTGCAGCTTCTCTGCGTTCAAGACGCAATAGACCATCGCGGCGCCACCCGCTTCGGGCGGTATTGGGCCGTTGAACCCGGGCATGCCGAAATTCATCGGAGCATCGTCCGACCCCGCAGGCCTCGGAGGCGGCATCCTCGAAGGATCAGGCCGCACGACGCCTGCCGGCACCATGCAAAACACGTTGACGCCCGTGCCTTTGACCTCATTGGCAAGAGACATCGTGACCGAAGTCGCCGCAGCCTTCCCCGCCGTATAAATCGAACCGCCCACGAGCGGCGGGCAGAAATGGAACTGCGTCGAGCTATATGCGACGACGCCGTGTTTACGCTCGACCATTCCCGGCACGAACTCTTTGATCGTCATCATGACCCCGCGGCCTGAAATTGCAAATGACTCGTCCAGGTCCTTGACCGATGAACCCAATATTGACCCGTTGAGGCGCATATTCATCGCGTTGTTTATGAGAATGTCAACTTTGCCGAATTTCTCAAACGCTTTTGCAGCGAGATTCTTGACGTCGCTCTCCTGCGTAACGTCGCATTTGACGAAAAGCGCGACATCGGCCTCATTTTCGGCGTTAATCACCCTTTCCGCTTCTGCTCCGGCCTTCTCGTTGACGTCCGTGACGACGACTTTCGCGCCCGCCCATGCCAGAGCCCTCACATAGCCGAGACCGATGTTGTTCGCGCTACCTGTCACCACCGCGACCTCACCTTGAAGTGAGCCCTTTTTCAATCCGGCATACTCCAAATCGATAGGTTCTATAAGCAAAAATGTGTCAGTTACTGCTGCCATAATTTGATCCTCCTCCTGATATTTTATTTTTCCCGTCCTCATTATGCTACAGCCATGCCATTTTTACAAGCATAATTTCCTTGAAACGAAAACCTTAAAACGAAAATCGGTTGTAAATTGTGATAATAAGTGATATAATCCGCATTAATAATAAAAGCAATGAAGAAAAGAGGAACCCACCATGATATATAAGCAATTTGGAGACCTGCAATTATCACACCTCGGCATGGGGAACATGCGTCTGCCCACACAAGGCGAACGCGGGCCGATAGACAAACCAAAAGCCAGGAAAGTCATAGAATACGCATATGAGCATGGGGTCAACTATTTTGACACCGCTTTTCGCTATCACGAAGGCGAGTCTGAGCTGTTTTCCGGCGAGGTACTTACCCAATATCCCCGCGATACATGGAACCTTGCATCGAAATTTCCCGGGCACATGCTGCGGCGCGAAGGCGAAAAGCTGGTGTTCACGGGCTTTGGCGAGTCCCGCCTCGAATATTTCGATTCCATCCAGCAGATTTTCCAAATGCAGCTTGAAAAATGCCGCGTCGATTACTTCGATTTCTATCTGCTGCATGGGCTTGCAGAGTCGTCGTACGACTTCTATAACGACCCCGATATCGGGATAATCGAATACCTGCTGTCAGAAAAAAAGGCCGGGCGCATCAAGCATTTCGGCTTCTCATCGCACGCGCGCGCCGAGTCCATCGAGAAATATCTCACGCAATGGGAAGGCATTTTTGAGCTTGTTCAGATCCAAATCAACTACCTCGATTGGTCTCTCCAGAATGCAAGGGCAAAATACGAGACCATCAAAAAGCACGGACTTGCCGTGGTTGCCATGGAGCCCGTACGCGGAGGACGGCTTGCCAAGCTGCCCGCTGAGGCTGAGGCCATGCTTAAGGCTGCAAGGCCTAATGATTCCCCTGCCGCGTGGGCGCTGCGGTTTTTGCAGAGCCTGCCGGGGATGACTGTGATCCTCAGCGGCATGACGGAAATTGAGCATGCAATCGATAACGTTGCGGTGCTTTCAAAGGACGACCCCGCCAGCGCGGAGGATAAGGCGCTGCTGCAGAAAGTCGTGGACACAATGACAAACTCCGTCCCCTGCACGGCTTGCAGATATTGCTGCGAAGGCTGCCCGAAGAGCCTCGATATCCCGAAGCTCATCTCGCTGTATAACGAAGCCGCCCACGACAAAGCCCTGTTCGGCATTGGCGCGGTCTTGCGCGCGATGGGCGAAGGAGAGATGCCCTCCGCATGCATTGCTTGCGGCGAATGCGTCAAGCTGTGCCCCCAGGAGATCGACGTCCCCGATGCGATGAAAAAGTTTGCGGATATGATTGCCAACCCTCCTCCAAGCCCCTTTGGTTAATTTAGCGCGACCGGAGAAAGTTGTAATCATCATCATTATTTCATAGTAATTCATCAAAAAATTCATATTGAATGATTTGTTTACAACTGGTATAATATATCGATTCCGGCCGCAATAATCATTTACATCTGTTGAGCCGGGGAGGCTGGTTGCGTTGTTGAAGTATGTCATAAAACGCGTGTTGATGGGCGTGGTCGCGCTTTTTCTCGTCGCCACCATCACTTTCTTCCTGATGAACCTCGTGCCGGGAGGGCCGTTTGAGTTTGAAAAGGCCGTTAACCCCGCTGCGCGGGCTGCGTTGGAAGCAAAATACGGTCTCGATAAGCCGTTGTTGGAACAGTTTAAAAACTACCTCAGTCACGCACTCTCGGGGGATTTCGGCCCCAGCATCAAGCAGCGCGGGCGTGAGGTCAATGATATCATTCTCACAAAATTTGCGGTTTCCGCGCGCTTATGCGGCATCACTGTCATTGTCGCTCTTGTCATAGGTATCCCCCTTGGTTGTATCGCTGCAGTCAGACGCGGTAAATGGCTTGATAACCTCATTCGGGTTTTTGCGACGCTTGGCATCGCAATTCCCGGATTTGTTTTGTGCACGGTCTGTTTGTACTTTTTCTGCATAAGCCTCAACCTCACATGGCTGCTGCCCCTCGGGCTCGCAACGCCCGCCAGCTACATATTGCCGGTGTTCTCGCTTGCGTTCTACCCGACCTCCTACATCGCTCGCATGATGCGTTCGACCATGCTCGACACGCTCGGGCAGGACTATGTCCGCACGGCGAAATCAAAAGGGGTGGCGAACAGTAGCGTCCTGTTCAAGCATGCGCTCAGAAATGCGATATTGCCCATTGTCACGTATCTCGGGCCGATGATGGCGTTTATGATGACAGGTAACTTTGTCGTCGAGCAGGTGTATGTCATACCCGGGCTCGGTAAGGAGTTCATCAGCTCCATCATGAACCGCGACTATACTATGATCATGGGCACTACGATATTCCTTGCCGCGATTCTCATCACGCTCAATGTGCTTGTCGATATCGCTTACAAAATCATCGACCCGCGCATCACGCTCAATTGATGTCTTACTGAGGTGGCGGAATGAAAAATCCCATTAGTTTTCATATAAACACAGAGGACTTTTTGCCTGCGAGCAAAGAGGAGAGGCAAAGCCTTGTCGTCATGCGCGAGAGCGTCAGCTTTTGGCAGGATGGCTTCCGCCGCCTATTCCGCAACAAAGTTGCGATGGTCAGCGCGGTCGTGCTGCTGCTGATCATTGTGTTTTCGTTTGTGATCCCCGCTTTTTATCCATACAGATACGAGCAGCAAAGGAAAGGCGCGGAATATATGGCTCCCATGCGATATTCGCAAGAAGAGCATGATGCCATCGCTGCAGGCGAGCGAGTTTTCCCGCATATTCTTGGCACGGACAGTCTCGGAAGGGACTATGCGGTGCGGGTGATGGTCGGAGGCAGGATCTCCTTGATTGTCGGCATCGTCGCATCGGCGATCATCTTTTTCATCGGTTCCATCTACGGCGCGGTGTCCGCGTTTTTCGGCGGAAGGACTGACAACATCATGATGCGCATCGTCGATATCATCTATACGATTCCCGATATACTCATGATCGTCCTGATAGCGTTCGCTTTAAAAGCGCCCATGCAGGAACTGGCTAAAAAAGCGTCGTTCGCATGGCTGAACGCCATGGGCGTCAACCTCATCAGCATTTTCATCGTTTTCGCGCTGCTATATTGGGTGGGCATGGCCCGCATCGTGCGCAGCCAAGTCCTTTCGCTCAAGGAAACGGATTTTGTCATGGCGGCGCGAGCCCTGGGCGCTTCAAACGGCCGCATAATCAGGAAGCATTTGCTGACAAACTGCATCGGCACGCTCATCATCACGACGACGCTTCAAATTCCGATTTCGATTTTCACGGAGAGCTTCCTGTCCTTCCTCGGCCTTGGCGTCGCCGCCCCGATGCCGTCGCTCGGCAGCCTCGCCAGCTCAGCCATCAACGGCATCAACTCATATCCATATCTCGCGTTGTCGCCGGCATTGCTGATCGCGCTCATCATTCTCAGCTTCAACCTTTTGGGTGACGGTTTGCGCGATTCGTTCGATCCAAAACTGAAACAAGGATAAGGGGAGTTTTATGGGTATTTACTTGCTTGACATCAGAAGTGAAAAACTCTCCTTTTTTACGCAAGCCGGCGAGGTCAAAGCGCTTGACGACGTCACGCTGCGTATGCGGGAGGGCGAAATCCTCGGCATTGTCGGAGAATCCGGCTCGGGCAAGTCCGTCACTGCATATAGCCTGATGGGGCTCACAGCGCATCCCGGCAAGCTGATTGGCGGGAGCATCGAGTTCAACGGCCACAGGATCGACCAAATGAGCGAGAAAGAGATCCGCAAGGTCCGGGGGAAGGAGATTTCCATCATCTTCCAAGACCCAATGACGAGCTTGAACCCCGTTTATACCATTGGCAACCAAATACGCGAGGTCATTCGCCTGCATACCGGCAAAAGCCGCGCAGAGGCCAACGCGCACGCGCATGAGCTTTTGACCATGGTGGGCATCAATGAGCCTGAAAGACGCTTGAAGCAATATCCGCATGAGCTCTCCGGCGGCATGAGGCAGCGCGTTATGATCGCCATCGCGCTGGCTTGCGAGCCGAAGCTTCTCATTGCAGACGAGCCGACCACAGCCCTCGATGTCACGATCCAGGCCCAGATCATCGAGCTGATGATCGACCTCAAGAAAAAACTGGACATGGCTATCATCTTGATCACGCATGACCTCGGCGTGGTGGCGAGCATCTGCGAGACGATTGCCGTTATGTACGCGGGCAAGGTCGTTGAATATGGCACTGTCGACGAAATATTCTATGAGCCGGCGCACGAATACACGAGAGGGCTTCTCAATTGCATTCCGAAACTTGACGATAAAGATCGCACGCGGCTTGTCCCGATTGAGGGCGTCCCTGTTGACATGCTCAATCCTCCCATAGGCTGTCCTTTTGCGCCGCGTTGCAACTCCTGCATGAAGATTTGCCTCACAAGGGTACCGCCGGAGACTGTTCTTTCCAGCACTCATTATAGTTTCTGCTGGCTTCAGAAAAAAATGGAGTTTGAGGAGGGGGCTGCAGTATGAACGGGAGCGAAAATCTGCTTGAAATATACAGGCTCAAAAAATACTACACGATTCCGGGAGACCACCTTTTTGGCAAAAACATCGTCAAAGCGGTTGATGATGTCAGCTTTTCCATCAAGCGTGGCGAGACGCTCGGNCTTGTCGGCGAAAGCGGCTGCGGAAAAACGACAGTCGGNCGCACNGTTCTCCGCCTTATAGAGCCCACGGCCGGGCGGATAATATACGACGGCAATGTTCTTTATGACAGCGGGGATTATCCTTCGCCGGGCGCAGGCCGGGCAGGCGGCGTCGTTAGCGGCGCAAGCGTTGGCGGTTTTGCCGGCGCTGTTGGCGGTGGTGATGCAGCCGCGAGCGGCGATGGCGATGGCAATGCTGCCGAAAGGAGCGGCGCCGACGAGAGCGGCGTTGCAGCGATGAGCAAGCCGGCAAAGGGGAAAAAGAAGACCGCGAAAATGCTTCCATACCGCCGTCGCATGCAAATAGTGTTCCAAGATCCATACGCCAGCCTGGACCCGCGAATGACAGTTGGCGATATCGTCGGCGAGGGCATAGACATACACCGCCTTGCGAAATCCAAGCAGGATAGACGCGACAGGATCGTCCAGCTCCTGGAGCAAGTGGGGCTGAACACCGAACATGCAAACCGCTACCCTCACGAGTTTTCCGGAGGGCAACGGCAACGCGTTGGCATTGCCCGCGCGCTGGCTGTGGACCCTGAGCTCATCGTCTGCGACGAGCCCGTCTCCGCGCTCGATGTCTCGATTCAGGCGCAAGTGATGAACATGCTGGAGGAACTGCAAGAGAGAATCGGCCTGACTTATTTATTCATCGCGCATGATTTATCGGTCGTAAAGCATATTTCAAACCGCATTGGAGTTATGTACCTCGGCAAATTGGTCGAAATGGCGGATAGCATTGAGCTGGTGTTTCATTGCGTGCATCCATATAGCAAAAGCCTTGTCTCCGCCATTCCCATTGCCGATCCCGTCGCGAGCCGCGAAATCAACCGCATCGTTTTAGAAGGCGATGTCCCCAGCCCTGTCAATCCACCGTCCGGTTGCCGTTTCCGCACTCGTTGTTCGCAAGCGGCTGCAATTTGCGGGGAACAGGACCCCGAGCTGCGTGAGGTTTCTCCCGAGCATTTTGCCGCCTGCCACTTCGTATAGGCAAGAACCGTAGACAGAGCCACGAAGGACCTCGCATTTTTGCCATAACGCGCGGCGTCCGGGTTATGGGGCGCGAGCCTCGAGCCGCCAGAGATGCGGAATTATAATTGGTCTGCTGTTATACTTTCAGTATAATTTAAGTAGAAATATAGAGAAACAGATTAAAAAAGGAGGATTCACAATGAGAAGGAAGTTATCAATCGTGCTTGCGCTGGTGTTGGTCTTTACGCTGGTGCTATCTGCCTGCAACCGGGGCAGTGGAGGTGGGGACAACAACACCTCGAATTCCAACGAAGCAGGAGCTCCCGGCGGCGACACGAACGCCAACAGCAACGCAAACAACAATGCAAACTCCGGCGGGGACGCATCCACGCCCGGCGGGGACAATCAGGCGACGCAGCCCGGGAATACCGGTGTGGCCGCCAAGGACCTCACGATCCAGCTAGGCCCTGACCCTGAAACGCTCGACCCCGCGCTCAACTCCGCAGTTGATGGCGCAAACTACATTATTTTCCTGTACGAAGGCTTGGTTAACAAAGACGAGAACATGCAAATCGTGCCCGGCCAGGCAGAACGGTGGGAAGTGTCTTCGGATGGCCTGACATACACATTCCATCTCCGCAGCGGACTCAAATGGTCTGACGGATCGCCCCTTACCGCCGGCGACTTTGTATATAGCTGGCAGCGCGTTTGCGATCCGATGACTGCAGCTCCATATGCGGACACCGTCCTGGCAATGGTAAAAGGTTTTGACGAAGTCGTTGAAACAGAAGACCCGACGATGCTTGCAGTTTCGGCTCCCGATGACCTCACATTTGTCGTAGAGCTCACTTGGGACTGCCCGTACTTCCTGGGTCTTTGCGCATTCCCGACGCTGTTCCCGGTACAAAGCGGGACGGTCGAAGCCAATGGCGAAGCATGGGCGACATCTGCAGCAACCTATATCTCCAACGGGCCCTTCATGATGACTGAATTTGTGCTCAGCTCACACATTCTGCTGGTCAGAAACCCGAATTATTATGATGCCGGCCGCGTGAAGCTCGACAGCATCAAATGCCTGTTGATCGAAAACGACGCCGCCACGCTGACAGCATATCGCAGCGGAGCCGCGCAGATGGTCAAAAGCATTCCAGCCGGAGAAATGGATTCTCTGAAGAACGACCCGGACTTCAGGCTCAGCCCGATACAGGGCACATATTATCTGGACCTCAACTGCCAGCGCGAGCCATTCACCGACTGGAGAGTGCGCATGGCGCTTAGCCTCGCAATCGACCGCCTGTATGTTGCGAGCACATTGATGCAAGGCACGTATATTGCTGCTCCCAACTTCGTAGGCCCCGGCATATCCGATTGGGACGGCACGGAGTTCTATGACAACGCAAACGGTGGAGTTCCATATATCGATATGTATGACCATGCGGGCAATGTTGCGAAAGCAAAGCAACTGTTGGCAGAAGCCGGATATCCCGACGGCGCGGGATTCCCCAGCTTTGTTTATTCCATCAATGACGCGGGGTATCACAAGATTGTTGCGGAATACCTCCAGTCTGCTTGGGGCGAACTGGGCGTGAACATTACGATCGATGTCGTTGAGTGGCGCAGCTTTACGCCTCAGCGTCGTGTCGGCGATTTTGATGCAGCCCGCGACGGATGGGTCTGCGACTATGACGACCCGTCAAACCTGCTTGAACTGGCTGAAACCGGCAACGGCAATAACAACTGCCAGTTCTCCGACCCCAATTTTGACGCAGCCATGGCTCGTTCCCGCGTTGCCAAAACATATCAGGAACGCTGGGCGGCGCTGCATGATGCGGAAGACATCCTTATGGACCAAATGGGTCTTGTGCCTGTCGCGTATTATGCCGACTTCTATATGATCCAGCCAAGCATCACGGGCTGGTGGCACTCTTCTGACGGCTATTGGCACTTCGAGTGGGCTGACCTCGCATAAACCTCCCATAAAAACAGCGCCGGTGTCGAATCTTTGACACCGGCGCATTTTTGCGCGCCAAATCGAATCGGAGCCCGCGGCGTCCGGGTTGTGTGGGTGGAACCCCAACGTTAGAACGTCAGGCATGGGCCGCTTCACCAAACCTATTAGGACGCTTGGATGATCTGCGCAACTGCTTCAATCTCAACAAGCGCGCCCCTTGGCAACGCAAGCACGGCCACGCACGAGCGAGCAGGCTTCTCTGCGAAAAACTGCGCATAAACCTCGTTAAAAGCAGTAAAATCGTTCATATCCGTAATGAAGCACGTAGTCTTGGCGACATGGGCGAGATCGCTTCCCGCAGCGCGCAACACAGCATCAATGTTTTTGATGACCTGCGCAGTCTGCTCCTTGATGCCCCCGGAAACCACCTCACCGGTATCAGGAGCCAAAGGAATCTGTCCCGATGTATAAACTGTGCCGCCGACGACGACAGCTTGCGAGTATGGGCCGATGGCTGCAGGAGCCAAATCGGTTGTGATCCTATCCATATAACCCTCCGTTCAATGTCAATCTTTGGCGATGAAATTCAAAAATGCCTGTGCTTGTCTTTCCAGGAACGGGGCGCTGGAAGACAAGACCAGTTTCCCGTTTTCGTCGATCTGTTGCGCCGCATTAGGAATCGTAAGGCGCGGAATATTCATCACCTTCATATTCAACAAACTGATCAACGTGACGAGATGGTCTTGCGCTATGCCCGTCCCGGACATGCCGGGCGTGATCCCGCTGATAGCGGCAGGGATGCCGCGGAGAACCTGCGGCTGGCTCTCGCTGACCGGCCTTGACAACCAATCGATCAAGTTTTTCAAGACACCGGGGAAATAGTGATTATACTCCGGCGTGAAAAACCATATCCCATCCGTAGCGCTGACAATGTCGCGGACGCGTTTGACAGGAGCAGGCGCCGGGTATTCGATGTCCTGGTCCAACAATGGCACATCAGCATATTCCAGCAACTCGAACCGCGCCCGGTCCCCAACTATCCGCATGGCCTCCAAGGCCAACTGTTTGTTATATGAGTCGCGCCTCAATGAGCCAACTATTGCGACAATGCTAAGTTTATCCATAAATAACTCCTCCTGCATAGAAATGGCAGATGCCTATATAACAGTACCAACTTGGGGGTTCCACCCCCACAACCCGGACGCCGCGCGCTCCGGGAAAAATTCGTTCTACGGCGGAATATATAACGCGCGGGCGGTCGGGCAAAGCCTCCCCCCATTGTCATCCTGAGCAAAGCCCCCCATTGTCATCCTGAGCGAAGCGCCGGGCACTAATCACCCGACAACCTTCCCCAGAACATGGACAACATCAAGCTCGCTGATCGCGATGGGGCCGTAGTCCGTATTTAGAGAAATCAGTTCGTTGTACCCCAGCTTTTTGACATACGAATCGCCATTGAGAACAAAAATGCCGACCTCACCGACCTCGAGCGACTGCTGCTTTGAGACATAGATCAACTGACCGTCCTGAAGCAAGGGCTCCATGCTGTCCCCACTGACGCGCAAAGCAAAATCGGCCGATGCGGGGACATAAGGAGGCACGTCAATGACCACATATGAGCTCTCGTCCAGGAAACTGCCCGACCCGGCCGAAGCAGGGAGATCGTATAAACGCAAGCGGCGCTGGGCAATGCTCTGCTCCGCAGGATCGTCTCTGAACATCGGGATGTTGAACAAAAGGTCGATCAATTCGTGCGCTTTAGCCCTGCCGGCCTGGTTCAAGCCGGCATACGGACCCTTATGGACGCCGGCGAAATCCCACATGACGTCATCGACGCCGAGGATATCGCACAGAGCGAGGAATTGCGATGCATTGGGCAGCGCAATACCCTTTTCCCAGTTATAAATCGTCTTGGGGGTGACCTGAATGCCATAATTGGCCAGTTTCGCAGCCACATCTTTTTGCAGATATTTCTTTGCCTTACGAAGCTCGGCAAGCTTATTGCCGATGTTGCCCTTCAAGCGCTCACCCCCCTGACGTATTATATATCCTTGAAAACTCAAAAGCTTTGCAACGCCTTTTCTTTTCCTAATATATCTCAATCGGCAGCGGAAAGCAAGCGAAATTGTAAAGAAATCTTAAATATTGGTAAAACTTCGCATTACAGTCCAATATTATGCGCTGTTGCGCATGCAATTTTAGACTTTACAGATCACTAGTGCTTCGCATTTCAAATAACTGGACCAAAATCGCGCTGGGTTTTTTCGCAAGACAAGGCGCGAAGAGGGCGAATACCCATTGGTATTTAACCGATGA
>JGI24702J35022_10000640_pt1 | contig 21298 bp, 22 predicted proteins | sample TergutTh196P4_FD_35022 | JGI IMG/M metagenome (IMG submission 35022)
TGAGCCGTCGCGTAATTCATCGCCGCCTCGTCGAATTCCACGTCCTCGGCGTCCGACATCATCTGGGTGTAGTTGATGTAATCCTGCTCATACCGTGCCGACAGCAAGTCCAGCCGCCTCGTCCTTCCACCTATTTCGGCGACTTTCGCCAAAATGTGGTTCTGAGATTTTTGCAGCGCCATGATAAAGTTGCCGATATCTTCCGCGCCTTCGCCGGTCGAGCAAGCGACATAGCCCTCGTGGAGCAGGTTGAAGATATTGACGGTCGAGAAAGAGCCGTTGTCGCGCTCGGACTCGAACATCACGAGGTCGATCCCGTTGACAGTCACCTGCATGGTAACTCCAGGGCCTACATTAAATGTCAAGACGTCCTTTTTGAGCGTGTCAACCATTTCCATTATGTTGGTCATGTTTTCATAGCCAGTAATCGGCGGGTCTCCCACCTCCTCGACTTCAATAAAGGGTGGAGTTATTGTTCCATATCCACTCAGGAGTTCCACGCCTCCGACGGTTATTTTGACCGGATTGTTTACGTCATAGTTTTTGCCGCCGGGATAACTCGGGTCATATTCATAATAATCCGGCTCGTCTATATCTATCAGCCTAGCCAATTCCTTGATTGTGTCCTCGCGCTCCGTTCGCTTTGCCGCTAAATCAAACAGCAAATTGGAATATTCCGGCTGCAGATCGTGCAGCCCAATCTCCAGATCTCTGAGCCTTTCCTGAAAATCGATATATCTCTGATCGTAGATGGGCAACTCCAGAATTTGTATTTGAGATCCAATGTTTGCAATCTCGGCTTCGATTTCAAACATGCTCATGTTTAGTCCCGTAGAATCTAATTCGTTGTTATAGTAATCTGCAGCGTCATCCGCCATAATCGTAACTTGATCGTTTAGATCCAGGATTTTATTTGCCAAATCTTCAATATCGACTATAAGATTGTCGACTGCTGTTCGTACATTCATTTCATCTGTCGAAGGATTGCCTGTGATTTCTATGCTGGAGAGGTCTAAATACAGCCCTCCGAATATACCGCTCACCTTCGAACGGTCGACATGAACTCCTCCAATCGAAATCTGGAGGTAATTCGACAGGTTCTGGCCGTTGTAGAGTAGATCCCAGGTGTTCTCATCCAGCGAAAACGGCCCGGTAATGCTGCCGGTTCCTTTTTCATTGCCGGGGGTGTTGTACCCGCCATACATGAATTTGTCCCCGTATGTCGCGTTGAGCGTATCGAGATAGTGGTCGCGGAGCTGCCCAATAAGCATCGCGACATTGTTTTTGTCGGTGCCGCTTTTCACATCGGTCGCTGCATCGACTATTGAGTTGTACACATCCGCGAGGCGACCCTGAAGATCCATCATGCCAGCTTCGACCTGCGTCAGCCATGACTGCGCGGAATCGACGGACCTCTGATAGTGCTCAAGGCGGGCAAGGCTGGCTCGGGCCGTCTGACCATAGATGAGGGCGACTGGGTCGTCGCTTATATGGGCATTGGTCTTGCCGGACGACATCTGGTTGAGATACCTGTCGATCTTCGTCATGCCGTTATTGAGATTCCGCAGGATATTGTTTGTAATCATCGTGTTTGTGACGCGCATAGTATCCTCCTTACAGCCCGACTCGGCCTGTGCGGTTGATGAGCACGTCGAGCGCCTCATCCATCGCTGTGATAACGCGGGACGCGCCCTGGAACGCATATTGATATTTTATCAGGTTGGTCATTTCCTCGTCGAGGGATACTCCCATAATCGACAGCCTCTGATTTGTCACCGAATTCAGCAGAGTATCGCTGTTCTCCGAAGTATTCCTTGCATTATTCAGCGTTGTGCCGACCTCAAACCTGACCCTCGTGGCGTATCCGTCCAGGCTTCCGATGTCTATCGACTTTGCTCCTGCGTCCACGTATATGTCTTTTTTAAGGAACAGATCGTACATCACGAGCATGTTTTCGTTGTTCCCGCTCTGCAGTTCGTTTGATAGCCCGTCCCTCACGACTTTCACGCTGGAACACGCTATGTTAAACGCGCTCTCTATGACCTCGTCGCTCAGGCGGACATTTTTTGCGGTTACACCGGACATGTCATAAAAGCTTTCGTAAGTAATCGTAGGGTCGACAATATCGGTAGGATCAGAAATATTCTCCCATTCCCCGTCAAGATTAAGCAGATAGACATTACCGATATTATCAGTCCAAAAATCCGCTCCGTGTGTGCTGTCATCTGCAAAGGATGTAAATGTATATACAACCGTTGGATCTACAATGTCAGAAGCATCAGCAACATTCTCCCAATCATTAAACTCATTGAGATGGTACACATTGCCGTGATTATCCCTCCAAGCCCACATAGCCAATGATTCATCAAAGAAGTTAATACCTGTCTCTGATTCAGCGTTGAGCGGGTCGGTCCAGCCTTCCCTGTGCTGCTTGTTGATTTCCTGGACAATGGCGCGGGCGAGGTTATTAAGCATTTCGACATAATACGGGATGCCCTGCACTTTGGGGTCGTCGCTGTCGCGGATTTCCATATACGCCAGCAGCTCGCCGCCCGTGACTTTCAGGGGATCAAGATACTCACCAACAGTAGGGGTTATGTAGCCGATTTTCGCGGTTGCCCTTCCCGATTCGATGCATAAGGCGCTACGTGCAAATATGAGTGTCTCTGTCGCGCCTGCAACCGTTATATAAGCGTGATTGCCACCGAGATCACAATCTACACCGACAACATCATCTGCAAAATATCCCTGCAATTCGGTTAATATTTCTCTCGCCCTTATTACAGCAGGCGTATCGCCTCCGCCAGGGCCTTCAAACGGATTCGAAGGGTTTCCGGAATAATACACTTCCAGCGTGTTGAATTCTTTAACTAATTCGTTTATTTTTATGATATGATCCTTTACTGCCTGTTCGCCCGTACTATCACCTGTTACAGGAAAAGAACTCGTAAGTTTTACAGTATTGCTTTTTGAGTAACCCAGATAAAAGGTATATGGAGCACCAACATCCGGAATTGGCCTTGGGTCCGCCCATACCGGTATCAGCACGGGATCCTCGCCCTCGATCGTGTTTGGCCGTTCCTCGGTGGATAGCTTATATGACTTGTCGTGTTCGACGAGTATCTCGTCGCCGATTTTGACGACAAACTTGGAATTGTCCGTGCCCACCGGGTACGGCTCTTCATAATACTCGACCGGTATCAATGCGGACAGCTGGTCGACCAGCAGGTTGCGCTTGTCTCTCAGGTCGTTCGCTATTAGGCCTGTGACCTCGAATCCGTATATGCTCTTGTTCAGCTCTACTATCTGGTCGGCGATATTATTTATCTTTTCAACCGTGACTTTTACCACTTCGTTATAGGTATTCTGCAGGTCTATCAGCCCGGCGTAAATTGTGTTGAACTGCTGCGCCAAATACAGCCCCTCGTCTTTGAGCAGCGTGCGCTGGGCGCTTTCCACGGTGTCTTTGGACAGGGTTTCAATCGCGCCGAAGAACGACGCGATGGCGTCGTTGATGCTTGTCGGCCCAATGGTGTAGTCAAAGTATGACTGGACGTATGTGAGTCCCTGCACCCTTTTCTGCCAATAGGCGTTTATCGTGTTTTCTGTCCTGTAGCGGCTGTCAAGATAGGCGCTGCGTATCTGGTCGAGTACCTTTATCGCCACGCCTCCCCCGACTTTCGCCGCCTCGACAGGCATAGCCCTGCCGAGGGTCCAGAACGGGTCGTAGGCTGTGGATTCTATACGCTGGCGGGAGTATCCCGCCGTGTCAACATTTGCTATGTTGTGCCCCGTTACGTCAAGCCCGATCTGGCTGACCACAAGGGCTGATTTTCCGATTTCGATTCCGGCAAAAGACGATCTGCTCAAATCAATACCACCTAACTATGCGTTCTGCGACCGCAAATGTACAATGTACAATTGACAATGGACAATTGTTGTATCCGCTTCGCGGACGGATTTGATTTTGTTGTTTTTCATTTGCTATAGAAGTCTATAAGGTAATCTCTAATAGCGGCCGTCGAAGAAGGCTGTCGCCCTTTTCGAGTCCTCAACCGCTTTTCCGTCGCCTCCGTAGAAGTTGTTCAGCGGGTCCTCGGAACCGACCATTAGGTTCATCACCATTTCCGTATACTCAAGGTGCGCATTGATGAGTTCCCGGTTCTCTTTATTGACTTCCGAGTGTTCTTCAACCAACACCTTCAACTCTGCTTGCCGCACTGCCAGAGCATCGGACTCGTCCGTTTCCGCGCGTTCGGCAATAGCGCTCACTGTAATATCTTTCTCAGGCAAACCGAATTCCTTTGAGAGGTCGACATGCATTTTGAGGCGTTTTTTCTCGATAGCCCCAAGCTTTGACAACTCGCGAAACTCGCGGCGAACAACATCCTCCAGTTGAGCGGCTTCACCGCTGACTATGATGTTTCTTTCCTTCCGAGCCAAATCAAGGAGCGTTTCCAGTACGCTTTTTTGCTCATCAAGCAGGCAACATAACTCACCAATGATTTGTCGCATGAAGCTCCTCCTCCGTCGTCGCAGGGGTTAGGGCTTAGCGTTTCAGGACGCTTTCAAGAATCTTGTCCGCAATTTTGTCGCTTTCGACCTTGTACTGACCGTTCCTGACAGCATTAGTTATGTTGGCGATATGCACCCGCTCTTCCTGAGTCCGGGACTCGACTTCCGCCATGACCTTCGAGAAGCTGAGCGCCTCATCGGAGAATATGACCTCGTCACGTCCGCTTGCAACGCTTGATTTTGCCGGTGTTGGCTTAGCCGGCTGGTAAATGCTCAGAATATTCGGATTTACAATAGGATTTATTTTCATGTCGTTCCCCCCAATTGGTCTGCTTTGCAGCCCAAATAACGCTATTTCTCTTTGATGCTTGTGTGCATTTTTGCGTTGTGTTTGCTGGCTTTAAGGTCTTTCTTGCCCGGATCCGGCGGCTTGCTGCCTTCTATGCTCTTGCTCATCGTCGACGCAACTTTCCCCTTGCATTCATCGCACATGCGTCCTGTGCTGATCGGTTTTTTACATATATAGCAGACCAGGGCTCCTCCCGTGTCCGGGGTGTCAAGTTTGAGGCGTCCCTCCTTCAGAAGGTGCAGTATAACTGTCTTTTCCACCCCTGTTTCTTTGGATACTTCGTCAATTCTGGAGTTCGGGTTGTCGTATATATAGTCCCTGACGGTCATGAAATCCCTGTCAATTTTTTCAATGCAATCCGGACAAGTATTTCCGCCGAGGCTTTGGAACGGCTTGTGGCATATTTTACACTGAATTATATTCATGCCCGCTATCTCCTCATGTTGTTGGCGATGCCTTCCATTTCATCCGAAGTCGTGAGCGCCCTTGACGCCAATGAGAATGCCCTTTGAGTACGAATCATGCGGGTCATCTCTTCCGACAGTTTGACGTTCGAAATTTCCAGCACTCCCTGTCTGATCTTTGCGGCGTCCGCAGACATCCGCTCGCCGGACGCAACACTCTCGGAGTAATATCCGTTCCCATCGGTCATCAGCCCCGTCAGATTCCTGAACGTGTACAAACCAATCATGGTTGCCGTCTCTTCCTCGCCGACGGTAAATGTTATCAGCCCGTTTTCCGAGAAGACAATCTGTTCCGTGGACTCGGGGATCATTATCCTGCCTCCTCCGGCATCCTGAATGTAGTATCCGTCGGCGCTGACCAGATAAATCCCATCATCTTCCACGCTGAGGTTAAAACTGCCGTTTCTGGTGTAAATCGTATCCCCCTCGGGGTCCGTCAAAGCGAAAAACCCTTCGCCTTGTATCGCGACGTCCAGTTGCCTGCCTGTAGCCTGCATGGATCCAGTAGAAAAATCTTTTGTAATGCCCGCGACCATGACGCCGTGCCCCTTTTGCTGGTTGCCCTCAGGCGCCCTCGTCCTCGGCAGCGCAGGTACGAGCCCTGCTGTATATAAAGCGTCTTTGAAATCAAGCCTCGCGCTCTTATACGCGGCCGAATTGATATTCGCGACGTTATTGGCGATCGTGTCAAGGCGGCGCTGCTGGCTCTGGAGTCCTGTTGCTGCTATGTTTATCGCTTCGTACATAGAATCATTCCTCAATCATCGGTAGAATATGGAATCATCGCACCCATCGTCTCCTAATTCCTAATCCCTAATCCCTAATCCCTCGGGTGCCTTGCGCCCGCTATCGTAGTCTCCCAATCTCATTAACGGCTTTGCCGGTGATTTCGTCTGACATAGTGAGCATGCGCTGGTTTGTTTCGTATGTCCTGAAAACCGTCAGCATGTTGACCATCTCCCGCGAGATATCTACATTTGAAATCTCGAGGAACCCCTGGCGAATGCTGTATCCCTGCGTTGCAGCCTCCGGTCCGTCAAGAGAATAGTAGAGGTTGCTGCCCTGTTTTCTCAGCCTCTCGTTGTCTTCAAAGGATTCCACGCGTATGCGGTCGACGAATTCGTCTCCGACCCTTACGCCGCCGAGTTCGTCAACCGTGAAATTCAATCCGCCGACATTGATGGGGCCATTATCGCCGAGCAGGTAGTTCCCTTCACCGTCAACAAGGAACCCTTGATCGTCGATATAGAAAGCGCCGTTTCTGGAGTACCGCTCGCCGTCCGGTGTTTGCATCACAAAGAAGGCGTTGCCGACGAGCGCAAGGTCGGTGCTGCGTTCGGTTCCATCGAGGCCGCCCTGCTCGAAATTGACGTAGAGCTGGTCGATCTGAGTGCCGTAATTCAGCGGGCCGACGTAACGCGAGTAGCCGACGACATTCGTGTCCTTGATGCGCTCAATCATAACCGCGTCGAAACTGTGCGACACCACGTTTTCTTTTTTATATCCTGTCGTGTCCGCGTTTGTGATGTTGTGGGTGATGTTTTCCATCAACCTTCGCTGCAACAGCATGCCCGTTCCGGCTATATATGTGCCTCGAACCATTCGTCTCCGCTCCCAACCGTGCCGTTTTGGCTATTTTGGTCATAAAAATGCGCTAAAGCACAGAAATATCTTTTCCTATAGTAGATATCGTACTTTTGCGCAAAAACTTAATAGCTTTTGGAATAGTTTATTTCTCATTTTGTCGCAGCGCGAAACCCAGCCCAATGACAAGTTTGACCTCGTTTTGAGTTATGCCCAGTTCCCGGGCGATTTGCGCGTGCGTCTTGCCCTCTTCCGCGAGGGCGAGGATCGATTCCCTTCTTTTGCTCACTGCTTGTTTTTCCGGTTCCGCGGCCTGCTGCTCGCCTGTCGTATCGTCGAAAAGCCGCTGGATGACACCTGTTCCGCTCCCCCCCGCTGCGGTGATGTTTTTTTTGCCCGGGCTGTTTTTTATCATCCTTTCGGCGCGCTCCAGCACCTCGCTTGCCGCCCTTATCCGGCTCGAATCGACAGTCATGGCTTTTGCCGGTTTTTCCGGCTGCGGTCGCGCTTCCGGCTGTGCCTCTTTTTTCGCGGCGGCCTGTTTCATCAGGTCAGCCATGTGTTTCGCAGCCCGGTTCTCATGCTCTTTGATGTCTTCCATCGCCACTTTTATTTGTTCGGTGAAGTCTTCCATGATGCTCTCGACAGTCTGGTATAGCTGCAATAGCTTTGACTCTCTCTCGTCAAGCAGTTTTTTCAGCCGCCGCGTATTGGCGAAGAGCAGCTTAAACAGGATCGCTATGAGGCAAATGAGGGCAGCGACAAACAATACGAACGCGTAATGCTCTATTCCCATTCTCACACCCATATGTCTATTTTACTGTTGCTTGGCGGTACAAGCAGGTCATCATCGGTTTCGCCGTCCTTCTTTTTCTTTCCGGATTCCGAGCCTCCGCCGCCGCCTCCGCCGCCTCCGCCTTCATCGGGGCGGAGTTCCGGCTTTTCGGATTCCAGCGTCTTTGCAACCCTCGTCTGGTCCTGGGCATCATTGATTTTCTCTCGGACTGCCAGATACTCCTGCGCTATCTCCGGCTTTTTCTGGATTGCGCTGGTATCCCTCGCGAAGTCTGCCGTCCTTGCGATCATTATTTGTGTATCAATACCCTTGATCGACATGTTATCTCATCCCCTGTCTGCTGACCATATATCATCATCTGTTGCCCCTAATCCGACTTGCTTCTTTCACACGGCACCCAGACGACCTGACCTTCCTTGAATTTAAAGGTCGCGTACTGCATGTCATCGTTCACCTTGTACACATCGGAAGCAATCGTTATCCGCGCCCCTGCGTATACTGTGTCCAAAACGTGTATTTTCCCGTCAATAGCGCGATCCAGCTCTTCTCTCAGCGAGATGATTTCTTCTGCATTGTCCTTCATTTGTTCGGTATAGATCCGCCTGTTTTCGGTTCCCGACCGGAAGAGCTTCTCAAATGTCGCGGCATCGAGTTTTTCCTTGGCTTTGTCGAGGTATGAATCAAGCTGGTCAAGTTTGATCATCTCGCCGGACAGCCTCTCCATCTCTTTTTCAAGAAATTCCATGCGAGCACGTTTTTGCGGCATGAATCCCGCCTCCACGTCGGTCTGTGTATTTGAGACCGAACCAATCGATACGGCGACGATCTCTTTTGCCGCAAATGCCCTCCCGCCGATGATGCTCCCTCGCTTCCCTTTGGCGTACAGTGAGTCTCCGGCCTCAAGAACGCTGTGTATGCTCGCATCAACGGTTATCGACCCGCCGGCGACGGCTTTGCCCCGCTCAATATACAAAATCGAAATTGACCCCCCGGCTTCAATTCTGCCTTTGTCCATGCCTTGCATACCGCGTTTTATTTCAACGTTTCCGCCCGCGATAATCTCCGATGCCTCCACGACTCCGCCCACAATGACTCCGCCTGACGCTTTGACCACATGGCCTGACTGAATGTTTCCGCTTATTTGCACACTCCCGTCAAAGTCGATGTTCCCAACGCTGAGGTCGACATTGCCATCGATTTTGTATATGCTTGATACGTTAACAGAGCCTTGAATATATTCGACCATGCCTGCCGCCTTGGCACGCATCTCCGTCTTTTCGGCGTTTATCAGTACGTTTTTCCCCTTCGGGAAAACAACCTCCTTGCCGGGCCGCTGTTTGATAGGTTTCCCTTTTACGTTCATGCCCGGCGTTCCCTCGGTCGCAAGATCCCTCGTTACAAGCACTTGCCCCTCGCTGACGGGTACGTACAAATCGAGCGTCTTATAGTCCACCCTGCCGCCCTCGATTTCTTTGGGTCTCGCCGTAATGGGGTCGGTTTGAAAGTGGAAAACAAGTTTGCCGTTCTGCCCGTCGACCGGATGTGTGGCGGTCGCGACAATGGAACTGTTGCCATATTTCTTTTCGTTCAGAACCTTCTGCAGTTCCTGTTCGTCAAGCCCGTTGACAATGCCCGCCTGCAGGAGTTTTTGTTTTGCGGTCTCGAACTCGATCGGCAAGCCGCCCGTTTCCGGCGCTAGCAATACGACCCTCGCTTCCATGTCGTGCTGTAGGATTTCAATCGAAATATCCTCGCCAAAGAAGAATTCCCGTTGCGCGGGAGCGATTTTCGCACGGCCTGTGCGATTTATGACAAGGAGCTGCACAGCGCTTTCATCATAATTTAAAATGTTTTTTCTGGATAAATGATTTGAAAGGGCCACCCTGTCAAGGGGGTCTCCAACCCCCCGTTCGGAATACAGCTCCAGAAACACCCCGTGTGTTTCATAGAACAGCCCGAATCCCGCATTTATGTCGGAAAGCTCTCCTTTCGTCCCAAAAAAGGCAAATATCTGCCAGTCAGAATTCTCGTCACCTTCCTTGACAACCTCAAACACTATCCGCGAGACGTCGGTTCCAAAGTATTCCGCGGCCATCGCCTCCGCCGCTATTCGGCTCTCCGCCGTAATAAATCTCGATTTTGATTTCATATAATCTTCTCCAGTTTCGTGCGCATTTTCGCCAGCACTTTTGAATGTATCTGTGAGACCCGGGACTCTGTAACTTGCAGTATCTCTGCTATTTCTTTGAGCAGGAGGCCCTCGTAATAGTAAAGCGTTATCACCAGCCGCTCCTTTTCCGGGAGCAGCTCTATCACTTCCTCCAGCATCCGCTTTCTTTCCTTGTTGAGCAGCTCTTCCTCGGGCGTGTTTTCGTCCTTACCCTTTAGTTCTGTTTCCGGATTTCCTGAGCTGAGGACGTCCTCGAAATTTACGAGGTTGAACATATGGGTTTGCGTCAGGATCCTCTGCACCTGCTCCACGTTCATCCCCAGCGAGTCCGCGACTGCCTTGTCAGCCGGCTGGCCGGGGTTGAGGTTTTCAAATGCCTCATAGGCGTTTGTTATCGCGCTTATTTTTTTCCTCAGGCTCGGCGACGCCCAGTCTTGCGAGCGCATATAGTCCAGAATCTCGCCGCGAATGCGCGATACTGCGTACGTTTCAAATTTTACCTCATGCTTGAGCTCAAATTTGTCAACAGCGTCAATAAGCCCCAGCATCCCGCAGCTCACAAGGTCGTCATACTCGTTGTAACTATTATATTTAGGCATCATGCGCCTGACGATCCATTTTACGAGGTATCCATAGTTGAGCAGTATCTCGTTTTTTGCCTCAATGTCGCCCGTCTCTTTAAATATACTCCATAAACCGCTCAATTCATCAGGGGTCAGCCCGGATTTAGTTTCATTCATCACAGCCACACAATTACAATTCACAATTCACAATTCACAATTCACAATTGATGGTTCTCAATTCTCAATTCGCGGCTACGCCGCGCTACTCCCCTTCGATTAGCCTTCTTTTGACGATTATTTGCTGCTGCTGGCGCAGGACGTATTTTGAAAGGTATTCGCTTTTTGTTTTTGTCAGGCCGAAAAACCTCATTCCAATTTCAAACATGTCTGTTTTGAGGGATTTTTCCGAACGCATTACAGTAGCGCATATAATAAACGGCGTTTTTTTGCCGCGGCCTCCGTCGAGGTACATCTTGAGCAAGTACTTTTCCCCCAGACAGCACTCGCGGGAAGTTAGCAAAGAAGTTCCTGTTACGCTTATGTCCCTTGTCCTGGCTTCAGTTATGATTTCCGCATCGGGTATGTCGTCTTTCATCTCAAGCATCATTTCAATGCCATCTGTGTACTCGCACAAAAGCGTCTCCAGCCCGAGCGGCAGCCGGTATACCTCCCGGCGCTGATCTTTTTCAGGGATGATCATCTGCTCGAGCAGCGCATATCTGACGCCGTCTTTCGTCTGGAAGTCCACGACCCTCATCTGTGTGATATATCTGCCCGAGTCGCGGTAGAACACCAGATAAATCTCATCGAACATATGGAGTTCCATCTGCGTGTTTCTATAAGTTGGCGGCCCAATGAGAACCTGGCCGTTTTTATAGATATCCCCGACCGAAGTTTTAAAGAATCGCCGCCCATCCGTAGTAATATCGATTTTGTCGCCTAACACAAGCACAAGATCCTTTTCCATACTTCTTCCCCTCATTACAGTTTACAAATTACAGTTTACAGTGTACAGATACCAATAGATCTGCGTCTATTTTCTTATATTTATAATTTCTCGTAATTGATACCGACACAATGATAATCTTGCTGCAATCAACCAAGATTGATCTTCATGAAGAATAAAGGTACCAGCGATTTCTTCGTCCTTATTTGTACACTGTACACTGTCACCTGACGCCTGCCGGCTGTTCTTTCCTTTCGCCCAGCATTCTGTAGAAAACCCTTGACAGGAGACTGTTGGATATCACGTCATCCTGCATATCGAGCATTGTCCTCGCTATCTGCCCTATCTCGACGGACGTCCCGCCGTCGGGGTGGCTCACGGTTATCGGAATCTGCCTCTTTATCGACTGCGGCACATCGCGGTCGAACATTATAAGCCCCATAGGGCTGACGTTTTTCCCGAGATGCCTTCCGATCACCTCAATAAACCCTTCCTGCACGCGATGCGCCTCTTTTTTGTTGTCACACTTGTTTATAAGCACATGTATCGGATGTGATGCATCGCGTTTTACTATTGTTTTGATGAGCGCATATGCGTCAAGTATCGACGTCGGCTCCGGCGTGGTGACCACAATCGTTTCGGATGACGCCAGCACGAGTTTGATTATATTGTCGTTTATTCCGGCGCCGGTGTCAATGATTATGATATCTATCGGTTCGTCGAGGTGCACGATACCGCCTAGAAGTAACGCGAGCTGTTCCTCGTCAATGTTCAGCAGATCGTTGACTCCCGACCCTCCGGATATGAAACGGACTCCTTCGTGCCCCAGCTGGACTATCTCGTGGAGGGCTCTTTCACCGTGCAAAAAATGGCTGACGTCATATTTTGTAGTCACGCCGAGCATGACGTCCACATTGGCAAGCCCAAAATCCGCGTCCAGGACAAGCACGTGCTTGCCGAGCCTGCTCATAGCGACAGCAAGGTTTACGGCTATGCTTGACTTGCCGACCCCGCCTTTTCCGCTGGCGACAGATACGACCCTTATTTCTTGCCGTTTCCCGACAAGCTCTCTTAAGTTTTGCGCTTGATCCGGCATTTCTTCCTCACTTTAAATGAATTGGAAAAGGCATCCTACGAGTCCCGTCATTGCGGGCGATTAGTAATCGCCCCTACAAGGCGTCAAATATTCCGAATTACACACTCCACACTCCACACTCCACACTCCCTAATCGCTTATCAATTGTTTCGCTACTGATTCGACATCCAGTATTTCAATGTCATCCGGGACATTCTGGCCCGTTGTTACATATGCCAGAGGCTTGTGCGTATACCAGCATATGTTCAGGAGCGGCCCCCGGAATTTTGTCTCGTCGAGTTTGGTTATAAGCAGCTTGTATTCGTCGACGAACGCATATGTGTCAGTCATTTCCTTGATGGAAGCAAAACCCGTCGTTGCCGCGAGGCATAGAAGGATGTCCTCCGGGTTTAATATCCGCACGATATCCAGAATATCCTCCTTGTGCTGCTCGTCCCCCGGCCTTTTTCCCGCCGTGTCTATGAAAATGACGTCCCTGTCCGCCATGTTGTCAAGGGCTTCCTTCAATTCATCCGCCCGATAGACCACCTGAAGCGGAATGCCCATGATATCTGCATATGTCTGCAGCTGTTCCTGCGCGCCGATCCTGAACGTATCGGTGTTTATGATCCCGGTTTTTTTCTTCTGTTTTACGGAGAAATCAGCCGCCAGCTTCACGATCGTCGTGGTCTTTCCAACACCCGTCGGCCCGAGCACAAGTATCACTTTTTGCGTGAATTTTTTGTGCAAAATCGGGGCGGGCTTTCCAATCTGCTCAAGTATGAGGTGCTCCAGGACCTCCGCCGCGCTCGTGCCCGGTTGCTTGCGCAGCAAAAGCTCGGTTTCTTTTGCGAGCGAATGGGCTAGTTCCTCCCTCACCTGATTGTTAATCATTTTCAAGAGGAGTTCCTGTACGTCTTCCGGGTAGTCGTACGTGATGTCGCGCTTGACAAACGAGAATTTTTCTATGAAGCCGCTCAGCATCTCGTCAATCGAATCGATGCGTTTGTCAAGGCGCTCAAGCTGTTCGCTGTGGGACGCTTCGATGGCGCTCTCTTTTTCCTTATCCTTTGACGTTTTTTCTGCGGGATATGTGTTTTGCGAAAAGTTGATTTTTTTCACAGCGGGCACGTTTGCCGGGTCGTAAGCGACCATCACTTCCATGACCGGCTTGCGGAAAAGGTTTTTAAGGCCCTTTTTGCGGACCTTGCGGCTGTTGAGGATCACCGCGTCCGAACCCAGTTCTTTGATAACTGTGTCCATTGCTTGCTGCATATCATTGGCGTGGTATCTTTTTACAAGCATATCATAATCCCTTCGTGGACAACCCCCGGCCCTGCGGGCCACCCCCTTCGTGCGCGAATGGGGCTTGATCCTAACTCCTAACTCCTAACTCCTAACTCCTAACTCCTAACTCCACACTCCACACTCCGCCTTACAGGCGGACTACGCCCTCGGCATAGACTTCTACGCTGCTCTCTATTTCATTATACGACAGCACCGCAAGCTCCGGAGATATCTGTTCCGATATCTTGCGGAACTGCCTCCTCACCAGCGGAGACGTCAATATGACCGGCGCCCTGCCTCGATTCTTGATGCTTTCGATAAGCGTGCGCAGCTTATCAAAAATCGAATGGACCTGCATCGGCTCAATTGCAAGGTATGACCCGTGTTCCGATTGTTTGGTGCTCTCGATAATAAGCTGCTCCAGCGATGGATCGAGGGTTATCGCATATGCGACGTCGTCCGGGATGAAGCGCTTGGATATCGACCTTCTGAGCGCCTGTCTGACATATTCCGTGAGCAGGTCGGTATCCCGGGTCACATTCCCATAATCGCCCAATGTTTCTATGATAGTCGTCAGGTCGCGGATGGGCACATTTTCCGACAGCAGGCTCGACAGGACTTTCTGTATCTCGCCGAGCGAAAACAGCTTCGGCACAACTTCCTCGACGAGAGCCGGCTGTGTCTTTTTCAGGTTTTCGATAAGCGTCTGCACCTGCTGGCGATTCATCAACTCGTGGCCATACCGCTTTATTATTTCTGTCAGGTGCGTCGCGATTACGGACGGCGGGTCGACAGTCGAGTATCCGAGGATTTCGGCTTCCTCGCGTTCGCTTTTCGGTATCCACAGCGCGGGCAAGCCAAATGTCGGCTCGACGGTCGGAATGCCGTAGATTTCCTCTTCCACCTCTCCGGAGCTGAGCGCGAGCAAATGGTCGGCCATGACTTCGCCCCTGGCTATTTCGACCCCTTTGATTTTTATCAGATAGGCGTTCGTGCCGAGCTGGATGTTGTCGCGCAGCCTTATCGCGGGCACTATGATGCCCATGTCGAGGGCGCACTGCCGCCTTATCATTACGACGCGGTCAAGCAGGTCCCCGCCTTGCGAGATGTCCACCATCGGGACGATGCCGTATCCGAATTCAAGCTCTATCGGGTCGACCTGCAGCAAAGCCGTGACGCTTTCCGGTCTCCGTTTTTCCTCCGCCGTGACTTCTTCCACTTCCTTCTCCTCGACTACGGCCGCTTTCATCCTCCGGTTGCTGATTATGTATCCCAAAACCATCATGAATATCGCGATGAGCCACATCGGAACCATTGGCAGTCCGGGCACAAGACTTATTATAATTACCAGCACGCCCGCCATGATTAGGGCGTATGGCTGCGCGCCGAATTGTGTTGCCACTTCACTGCCGAACGACATTTCCCGGCCGGACCGGGTAACGATTATGCCCGACGACATGGAAATCAAGAGCGCCGGTATCTGCGTGACCAGCCCGTCGCCTATCGTCGCGTTGACAAAAATCGTCGCCACATCGCCTATCGGGAGGTCCATCGTCAGGATTCCTATGATGAGGCCCGCTATGATGTTTATGAACGTAATGACAAGCCCGGCGATCGCGTCGCCCTTGATGAACTTGCTGGCGCCGTCCATCGCGCCGTGGAAATCAGCCTCGTGCTGTATCTTGTCGCGGCGTTCCCTTGCAGTGTCCTCGTCGATGAATCCGCTGTTCAGGTCGGCGTCTATTGCCATCTGTTTGCCGGGCATAGCGTCTAGCGTGAACCTCGCGGAGACCTCCGCGACGCGTTCGGCGCCTTTTGTTATGACGATAAACTGTACGATCAAAATTATAAGAAACAGGATGATTCCAACGACGATGTTGCTGCCAATGACGACGCTGCCGAATGTCTTGATGATGTGCCCCGCGTCACCCTGGTTGCCGAGGATAAGGCGCGTGGATGCAATATTCAAGGCGAGGCGAAAAAGCGTAATAATCAGAAGGAGCGTCGGGAAAACGGAAAAGTCGACCGGCTCTTTGATATAGACCGAGAAAAGGAATATAGTGATGCACAGCGTGATGTTGATGACAAGGAGGAAGTCCATAAAAGCCGTCGGAAGCGGGACAATGATGACAAAAATTACAGCCAGTATGATAAGGCCAATCAATGCATCCGATTTTTTCATGTTATTCCTCCTTTCTTCGTCTTTAAACCACCCCGGCGCTACGCGCCACCCCTCCCCAGAGGGGAATTATAACATCGTCACCTGTGTCCTGCGCCCTATCCGATAACGGGCTTTGCCCGTTATCGGATTTTGCCTTTTTGCCTGTAAACAAACACCAGTATGTCCGCGACGGCTTGATACAGGTCCGCCGGAATCTCGTCGTCCACCTCGCACAGCGAAAACAGGGACTGCGCCAGAGGCTGGTTCTCGACGATTTGCACATCGTGCTCGATTGCGACCTCTTTTATTTTCTGCGCGATATAGTCCTGGCCCTTCGCTATCACGACCGGGGCGCTGCTCTCCATTTCGTCGTACTTCAGGGCGACAGCATAGTGCGTCGGGTTTGTGATTACGACGTCGGCTTCCGGGACCCTGCTCATCATGCGCATCATGCTCATCTGCCGCTGTTTCTGCCTTATCTTGCCCTTTACTTTTGGGTCGCCCTCCATCATCTTATACTCGTCTTTGACTTCCTGTTTCGTCATGCGCAAGTCTTTTTCATATTTCCACCATTGGTAGAGGAAGTCGGCCGCCGCGATAAACACCATCGCGATACACATCTTCAGAGCCGTCATGAAGGCTGTTTTCATTATCTGAATGAATGTGAGGTATACGTCCCGCCCGACAAAATTGGGGAAAATATCAAGCAGTTTTCTGTATTCGTTATATGCTATGTACCCGAGAATTGAAATCTTCAGGAGCGATTTCGCCAGATCAATGATCGTTTTCAGTGAAAGCATCCGCTTGAAGCCGCTGATCGGGCTTATTCGATTGAGCTTCAAGCCCAGCGATTTCGTGGTGAAAAGAAAACCGACCTGCGCGAGGTTGATTGCGATCCCCGCGATCATCGCCGTCCCAAGAATCGGGAAAAGCGTCCTCAGCATATTCATCAGCACGCGCATAATAATGCCTGATAATTCGCTGTTGCTAACCGGATTGTTCGCCAGAGTTATCGTTTGCGGCGCAAGGTGTTCGCTCAGGATAGCCATTAGCCGCTCGACATACCACGGCCATATTAAAAACAGCAGCCCGAACATCACGACACAGCAGAACGTAGTATTAACTTCCGTGCTATGCCGCACCTGTCCCTTTTGCCGCGCATCCCTGCGCTTTTTAGCTGTTGCTTTTTCTGTCTTTTCCCCGCCCATAACTGGTACCTTACAAACGAATCAAGCCGTCAAAAACGAGCATTTCGCTTCCTCGTCTCCTAATCCCTAACCCCTAGGGCGCAAAGCGCCCGCTACCCCACAAACATGGCGAACATACGCTCAACGCCACTGAACAATTCCTCAAAAATCCGCGTGCTGAAACCGGCATATATGGGAAGCGTCGCCGAAAACACTATGATCCCCACAAACATCTTCAGCGGTACCCCGACGACAAACATATGTATCTGCGGAACCGTTCGCATCATGACTCCGAGAATTATCTCCAGGGTCAGGCCGGAAGCCAGGATCGGGAGGGCCATCATAATGCCGAGCATAAACGCCCTCTTGAAAATCTCAAGCGCGACCATCCCGATGTTCGGGGATAGAATCGCCGTTCCGATCGGCAGCCTGTTTATAGTCAAATACACCATCTCAATAAGCTGCCGGTGGCCGTTGACGGAGAAAAACAGGAGGAGCAGCATGAGATTGAGGATGTTCCCCATGACAGGCGCTTGCATATTGTTCTGGATATCGTAGACGTTGACGATACCGAAACCTATCTGCATATCGATCATATGCCCGGCAGTAAACGCCGTCAGCGAGAAGAAGAGGTTGGTGACGAATGAGAGAGATATTCCGAGAAGCAGCTCGCTCGCGCACAACAGTACGAACCCTATCAGGGATGTATATGAAATGTCGACAGTCTGAGGGAATATGGTGAAAAAAAGGTAGCCGATCGCAACTGTAAAGCATATCTTCGCCATCGCCGGGATGTTGACCCGCCCGAAAATCGGCGACGACACTACCAGCCCGCCTACGCGAAACATAAGCAGTATAAAATAGTCCGCGCTTCCCAGAATTTCGTTGACAACTGACGTCATCGCTTTTTACCCAACTATCGTATTGATCGACTCGAACAGCCGTGAGACAAAACCGCCGATCCTGCTGAATATATATCCGCTGAAAAGCAAAAGGGTGAGAAAGACGCAAACTATCTTTGGCACAAATGCGAGCGTCTGTTCGTTGATTTGCGTCGTAGCCTGAAAAATCGAAACGATGATACCCACAGCCATGGCGACGATCAGCATCGGCGCCGCCGAGAGTATCACGGTTGTGATCGCGTCTGTCAGGACGCCTATTATCTCAACCTGGGTAACCATGGCTGACTACTCCTACCCCAAAAAAATTGGAACATCCCCTATGCCAGTCCCGTCAATGCGAGCCGCTGCGAAGTTATCCGGTCCCTTTTGCGCGGCCCTGCCGCGCTCGTCACCGGAAAGTCTGCATCAACGAGCCTATGATAAGCTGCCATCCGTCGACCATTACAAACATAAGCACCTTAAAAGGAAGCGATATCATGGCAGGCGGGAGCATCATCATGCCCATAGCCATCAGGGTGCTTGCGACTATCATATCAATGACCACGAATGGGAGGTAAATGAAGAATCCAATCACAAAAGCATGCTTTATCTCGCTCGTCAGGAATGCCGGGATCAGCGTGCTGTTCGGGACCGAATCCACGTCGTCATACGCTTCGCCCGATAATCCGATAAAGAAATTCATATCACTCTCAAAAGTCTGGGCAATCATGAATTTCCGCGTCGGCGCCATCGCATTCTCAAAGAACTCGTCCTGGGTTATTTCCTGGTTCGTGTATGGGACATACGCGTCTTGGTACACCGCATTAAAAACCGGCGACATGACAAAAAACGTCAAAAACAGCGCAAGCCCGACGAGGACCTGGTTCGGCGGTGTCTGCTGCATCCCAAGTGCGCTGCGCATAAACGAAAGCACAATCAGGATTCGCGTGAAGCCGGTCAGCATCAGGAGGATCGAAGGCAGAAGCGTCAGAACCGTAAGCAGTATGATTATATCGACGGTCTGCGTGTTCTCGCCAAACAGCGTCGTAACTATATTGCCAAGTGTGCTCATTCTTCCCCCTCCGGGTCGTCCGGCCGCTCCGAACTGTCGCGGTCAGGCTGCCCGGAAAAATTCCTCTCTTGCGCAGTTTTCATATTAGCCGCAAATCCCGCGCCCATATTCCCGGGATTCCCAACTGTCCTTCCCATTCTTTGCGCCATAAAAGACGCGAGCCTGTTTACAAGCTTACCGCTGAACGGCCCTCCCGGGGTCGCACTCCAGGTTTCTTTATAGCCTGAGCCTGTTTTCGCCATGTACTCCGCAAACTCTTCGGCGTCGAGTTTGTCAAGCAACGTCATCGACTGGTTTGTCACGCCTACAATATAGACTTTGCCGGCTATCTCAATGACACAGAAGCTCTTGTCTTTCGCGATCGCAAAGCGGTCAAGCATGTTTATTCTTCTGTTCCCGCCCCTGATCCTGCCGCGGCTTTGCCCGGAAGCTTTTGTCCCGATATAATACGTCGCATAATATGCGCCGGCAATAATGATGATTATCCCAATAAGCGAAAGTAGGAGCCTTAACCATTCCGGCATAGCGACTCTCCCTCACGTCAGGGCTCAAGAATCAGGGTTTTCGTCCCATAATCCCTACTCCCTAGACCTGCATTCTCAAGATTTCGTTGTACGCATCGATGATTTTGTTTCTGATCTGCAGCGCCAGATTGAGCGACAGTTCCGCTTTTTGCGCGTCCAGCAGCAAGCCTGACAAGTCGTCGGTCTGCCCCATCAAAAGATCAAGCGCCGAACTCTTATCCGCCGTGTCAGTTTTCGACGCCGTGTTGAGGACTTCAGAAACAATATTGGTGTAACTGTCGTTGGAAGCCCCAAAAATTGCGGGGTTGCTGAATGATATCTGGCTGCTTGCCAAAAGTTCAGCAAGGCTCGATGAAAGGGGGTTGAGGTTCGTCGGGTTCTCCTTGTCGGCCTCCAATGCGGCGTCGATCGCCCCGGACAGTATGTTCGCAAAGCTGTCAGCCAGTACACCGGCTTCTATGGGCTTGCTGCCCGGCAGCGTTTCGTTCGATATGATTTCGGTTGGATTGATTGCAATCGGGTTGATGCTCATAAATAATCTCCTACTCCCTGATCTCTATTCCCTGAGCGCAAGGCGCGCTATTTTCCTATTTCCAAAGTTTTAACTGCCATGTCCTTAAACGTGTTAATCGCTGTGATGTTCGCTTCATAAGCCCTGTACGCCGACATCATGTCGACCATTTCCTGGACGACTTCAACATTCGGATACCTGACATACCCGTTTTCGTCCGCGTCCGGGTGCGACGGATCGTAGTCATACTTAAACTCCGACATATCGGTCCCGATCCTGACGACACGGACCCCGCCGGGTGACGTCCGCGCCTTGTTAAAGAATGAAGAAAAATCCCTGTCATTGGTTATTTCCTGAAAAACCACATACTTCCTTCTATATGGTTCTCCGTTTTCAGTCCTTGTCGTGTTGCTGTTCGCCATGTTTTCCAAGACGACATCCATGCGTAGCCTTGTCGCTGTGAGCGCCGATGCAGTGATGCTCATTGAATCAAGAAATCCCATTATTACACCCTTTCTAGTCCCTATTTTCCTTCTGTAATCGCCATGCGCAACCGCCGTATCTCGCTGTTCAGTTTTTCCATCAGCGTATTATAATAAAGGCTGTTTTGCGCCAGCTTAACGTTCTCATCTTCGATGTCGACGTTGTTTTCGTCATAGCGCATTGAATAATTCTTGCGCTCGACTATCATCGGCCTTACAGAATCAAATTCCTTTGAGCCAATGTCGATGTGCCTCGGGTGCGTCTTCGTCCCAACGAACCCTGCCCCTTCAACGGCCTCCGCCAGCAGAGTTTCAAACTCGACGTCCGACGCTTTGAAATTGGGCGTTTCAACATTTGCGATATTGTTGCGTATCACCGCGTTGCGGGTCCACGAAGCCGAGAGACCCCTCTGCAAAAGATCCATAGGCTTAAATATTTTGTCCCACATAAAAGGCACCCCTTGAAAAATGTACAATGTACAATTAGTAGTAACTGATTGAAAATGTTTAATCGAAAAATCAGCTTGGGTATAGCTTTTGAGAGCGGTAACGAAAATTATACCATAGCTGATTTAAAATGTCTATTATTTTGATGAAAAGAAATACCGCTATTTTTATTTTTCCGTAACCATTCAGTGCCGGTGAGGAAGACGTTTATTTTGCTTCCGACAAGCGCAGCCATGGATGGCGGAGCGCGATACGTATGCGCATGGAGGCGCATCCGTAGCGAA
>JGI24702J35022_10000641_pt1 | contig 21292 bp, 10 predicted proteins | sample TergutTh196P4_FD_35022 | JGI IMG/M metagenome (IMG submission 35022)
TCGGATGCGATTTTCAACTTGTTTTCTTCACGCAACGCTTGCGCAGAAGCGGCATCGCCGGATAAAAACAGGCCCGGCTGACTTTCATACGTGAATTCTCCAATAACAGACACATCAACCGGATATCCGTCTAATAGAAAAAACTTGTTTTCAATCCCATTGTAGAATAAAACCAAACTGTTGATTATTTGGGAATTAATGCTTGAAACATAAATGACGGAGGAAAACAGATATTCACCTGACAGAAAGAAGAGCATATACCTGAAATCTGTAATCGCATTTTTCATGGAATAATTATCTTTAAAACGCAGTTCTTTCGTCGTTTCGTTAAACCACAGGATATTATTATAGCTATTGTTATCGCTATAATAATCAAGTCGGTCGCTAGCGCTTATACTCATATCGGCTCCCTCGTTCGAAACAGCGACAATTATTTCGGAATTGGAGTAATCAGATGCATATAAAAAATAATCAGGGGAATTTGTTTTATCTATTTCTTCAGGATAATCATATTTCGCGCATCCGCTTAACAATGCGATGCACGCAACAGCTACAAACAGTATAATTTTTTCTTTCATATGTATGTCATAATTAATTTCTATCTAATCTCTAAACTCTAATATCTACTATCTAAACTCTAAACTCTAAACTCTAAACTCTAAACTCTAAACTCTAAACTCTAATATCTACTATCTACTATCTAATCTCTACCATAAATACCGCACGAAATCGAAAATACCCTACCATAAACTCATATTTTTTATCGCTCATCCAATTTGAGTTCCTTTGGGTTGGCAGCCGGTTTGGCGCTTCCGCGATCGAAACGGAAACTTATCTTCATCAGCAACATGTGGTTGTATGATTCGAGATTCATTGCGGTGTTCTCTTTATATTGTAACGTTTCAATAGCTTTCACGCTATTATACCTTACACCAAACGTTATGGGCGGGATATAAGACAATGTTGCGGATAACCGGTTATTCCACCATTCTTTTCGCAACGAAACACACCAATAATCCTTGTCCGACATCTGATACCCCTGCCACAATATATCCTTTCTCATATTCCGGTAATATTCCAACCGGGCGCCTACGAATGTAGCCGGATGATAAAAGTCAACTTCCCCATGATATGTCCAACCATTCAGCGTGTTGCGAAGTCCGGCATGTAAGATTTCATGGTGATAAAGCAACACCGCATTTTTCACTCTGTAATACGTGCCGAACTGTTGTTCGTATGAGGCATGAAGGCTGTATTCGCGAAAATCAACGTTTTCGAACGTGTTGTACAGTTTATATTCTTTCCGGTCATATACTTCGCTGATACCATCGTTGATATACGTAAACAGTGGTGTGAATGTCAGTTTAGCGCCTATCGTTAGTTCTGCAAAAACCTGATGTCTGACAGCCGATTTGAGTACAGGATTGCCGATGCGTGTCAACAACGAATCAATCACAATACTTATCGGACTGAGTTGATAGAGCGACGGATAGGATTGACCGGTCGCATAACCTGCTGTGATAGATGCCATTCGGCTGATTTTGTAGTTTAACTGCATGTAAGGCAATAATCTCAAATAGTTATTTCCGTTTTCTCCGTTTCGCTGCCGCGTATGTTCGAATGCAATCCCTGATTTCACTTCGGCTTTGTTCGAAAGAAGCCACGAAAAGTAGGCAAAAGCCTTGTTCCGTTGTTCGCTGTAATCCAGGAAACCTCTTCCCTGACTACTCTCCGAAGCATATAACCGCCTGATATTGGAATATCCCGTTTCGATAGTTATCTTGTTTGAAAGCAAATATTTACCTTCCATATTGAAGATGGTCTGATGTTTGAATTCATCCCAAATGTCGGCGTACCGATAGCCGGAATTGTCATCCTGGCGGTATTCGTTTTCCACAAAGTTGTAGTAGTAATGATAGGAAAAGTCGCCATACAGGCGGAAACGATTCCCAAGCTGTCCCTGATAGAATAACTTTCCGGCAAACATATCGGCTCGTGTCAGGTTTGCCGTCGTATAGGAGAGTCCTCGATTTTGATTTAGGGCAAAATCTGTCCGCGACATCGTAAAATCCTGCACGCTGTTGATATTCCCTGTCACATAATCAGCCTGTATTCCAAGTAGATGGAGAGGTGAAAGGTGATAATTCAATCCTCCGGTTATGGTATGGTTGCCGTGCTGTGATAAACTGTTCGGGCGTTCGGCAGGCATAGATACAAATTCGGATTGGTAGTATGTTAAAGATTTGGAGGTGGGAATACAGCGTTTTTCCCATTCATACGCATACGTTCCGAAGAAGTTCAATTTGCGGGTCGTATACGTTATGCCTATGTCGGGATAGTGTTCCGTCCAGCCGGCGTTGGCTTTTCGCGACAAATTATAGGATGAAAGTCCCGATATATGGATATCGTATCCCGTATAATCCTTGTTGAGTCTGTAATGAATGATGCCTGCATAATCGTCTGACACAAAACGATTTGAAATCGCATAAACTACTTCGATGGAATAAACCCTGCGGGGTGAAAGATGATACAGATAATCGTGTGAATATTGAATTCCGTCTACTAACAGCAGCATGTTTTCCTGTTGATTCAGTTTGATGACTTTCGATGATTTGTCAACATAAACGCCGGGTATCCTGTTTAACAGTTCCAATGCATTATCAATACCTTCGCACATAGACGGGTTTACCAAGTAAATCGCATGATTTATTTCAGCACGACGATTATCTTCCGTCACGACGATTTCGTCCAATGCAACCACTCTTTCGGTCAACCGAAAAACACCGGGTTCGTTGTTCAGTATATCAATATCGCTTAGTAGTGTTTCATATCCGAGATGACTGATTTTGAGTTTTGCCGGATTATAGGACGTCTGAATCGTGAATTGTCCCTTTTCCGTTGTTATACTTGAGGTAAGGAGTTGGTTGTCATTGTCTAATACACTCACAGTTGCATAAGCCAACGGCTCGCCTGTGGTTAACGAAACGACAAACCCCTGCAATCTGATTCGCTCAATTCTCGTCGGCTGGAATGTGACGTTGATATCTTTTGGATTGGGATGGTCGTATGGGATAATCACATATACCTGTCCGATTTTTTCGAACCGGAAAGGTTTGTCTGCCAACAACCACAATAACGCATTTTCCGGATTATCAAACGATTGCGATGCACTCACATGATAGCCGGACAATGCCCGGTCGTCCAAAGAGATTTCCAGACCAAGCCCGTTTAACACCTTGTTCAGCGGTTCATCGTGAACGTCAATATGCAGTGTCTGTGATAATACGGTCGAAGTTGCGATCAACAACCAAACCAATATTATACAGTATTGTTTCATACGAATGACCAATGGTTAATTAACGATAAGTTATTTGAGTTTAAATTTTGAGTCCACGCTGAAAACTATTTTTTACCACAAAGGACACAAAGAAACCACAAAGCACACAAAGATAAAATCTCAAAATCTGTAAATTGTGTTCTTTGTGAAAAACTTTGTGAACCTTGTGGTTAGATTTATTGACTTCTTGGAGTGGACTCAATTTTTAAATATTATTTAAATGCTTAATGCTTTACAAGCTTAATTATCTGACAACCGAAAACTTAATACCGAACGCTTTGCCGATGATTTCAAGTGTTTCTTCGGGGGTATCGGTGTGGGAGAAGTTGCCTGAAAAAAGATGATTCGGGTCATAGTCGGGAGCGACATCAATGTTGTATTGACGTTCCACTTCGGCAATGACTTCGGACAACGGTGTATTGTCGAACACAAACTTACCCGCTATCCATCCTGTTGCCGCAGCAGGCGATATATTGTTGCTAACAGTAAATTCCCGTTTATCGAAAACAGCCTGCATCATGGGCGTGAGTACGGCTGTTTCGCCTCCGGCATAAACCTCTACTTTACCGGTCAGGCAAGTTACGCGATACATGTCGTGGCGGGTATACACATTAAACGTCGTACCTAACACATTTGTCTGATTCCGACCTGATTGCACACTAAACCGATTTCCCTGCCGTACATCAAAACACGCTTCGCCCTGTAAATTCACTTTTCTTGAGATAAACCAGGTATATGGCTTGTAGGATAGTTTGCTTTCGGCATTCAACGTTACTGTAGAGCGGTCGGGAAGTTGTACAACGGTATGTTCGCCGCGGATTGTTGTTGTTGTTTTGGTATACAAAAAGCCTGTCAACAAGACAGCGAACAGGATAACTGCTGCCGCGTAATAAGCCGGGAATGGAAAGCAGATGTTGGAATGGACCATTTCATATTGGCGCGGCGAATTCACGCTGTGTTGCAGCGTGGGTTGGTCAACAAGTGGCTCAAACAATTCATTCCACGTTTCTTCTTTGCTTTTAGGCCAATCGGGTCTGATTTTTAAATTAATGATATCCATCTTATTTTTATACCTTATTCTTTAGTTTTGTTCGCAAGAATCGCAACGCGGCGCTTACCTGTTTTTCGACTGCTTTCACACTGACATGCAGGCAGTCGGCGATTTCCGTGTACTTCATCCCTTCTTCGCGACTCATCAGAAACACGGTCCGTTGTTTATCAGGCAATTGTTCCAACGCTTTCGCATAAGCCTTTGTGAGTTCACCGAATAACAATTCGTCTTCGGGGGTTGATACGTTGTCATTAACTTCTTCAAAGCTCATCTCAAAATTCATGCGGCATTGTTCTTTGCGGTAATTACTTACAAAACAATCGTTTGCCATTTTAAACAGCAGTGATTTTACCGGATAGCCGTTCAAAGCGTTCCGTTTTTCCCAAATCTTCATAAACACATCCTGTGCTATATCCTGCGCCGTTTCCATATCGCCGCAGCGATAAAACACAAAATTTCGTATCGCTTCAAAATGGTTGTCAAAAACGTTTTTAAACTCTTCCTTACTCAGCATACACTACATCATAATACCGCATAAGTAACGGTTTACCCTACCTGCATCATTATTTTTTTTATTTTCCTAATCCCCGGTTGCGCAGTAAGGCATTCACATCGGGTTCTTTGCCTCTGAAATTTGTATACAGTATCATGGCATCTTCGATTCCGCCGCGTGCAAAAATTTCGGTGCGTAACTTGTTCGCCAAATCGGGGTCAAAGATATTTTTCTTTTCCAAAAAGGCTTCGAAAGCGTCGCTGTCCAATTGTTCGGCCCAGATATACATGTAGTAACCGGCTGTATATCCGCCTGAGAATGTGTGAGAAAAGTAGGTGCTTCGGTAGCGCGGCGGAATCTGCGGAATCAAACCGTATTTGGCTATCACCGACTGTTCAAATTTCTCAATATCAAAGTCTTTCGGTATCTCTGTAAGCAGATGGAATTCCATATCGAGCAATGAAGCCGCCAGAAATTCGGTGGTGGCAAATCCCTGACCGTACATCTCGTTTTGTTCGATTTTCCTGACCAATGAATTGGGAATGGAAGCGCCTGTTTGGTAATGTTTGGCATATATTTTCAATACTTCGGGTTCGAAGGCCCAGTGTTCCATCACCTGCGAAGCAAATTCGCCGAAGTCGCGTTGGTTTCCGCTCGTGCCGTAATAATTCGTTTCACGAAACAGATGGTTCAGTCCATGTCCGAACTCATGAAAGAAGGTGGTGACTTCGTCGGTAGTTAGCAGCGCCGGTTTGTTGCCCGACGGCCGTGTGAAATTGCAGGCTATCGTCACAATCGGGATGATACGGTTACCGTTGTTGTCGTACGATTGCGAACGGTACGACCCGCACCATGCACCGCCGTTCTTCATTCCGGGACGCGGGTGCATATCAAGGTAGACCACGCCTAACGTCGTCCCGTCTTTATCCTTGCACTCCCAGGCGGTGGCTTCGGGGTGGGGGACAGGCATGTTTTTCAGTTCATGGAAGGTGATGCCCCATAAGCGGTTGCATACATGGAAAATACCGTTACGCACATTATCCAACGGGAAATATTGCCGGATTTCTTCCTGGTTGATATTGTATTTTTGTAACTTCGACAAGTTGAAAAAATAACGCCAGTCGGCTGCTGTGGAAGGCAATTCAACCTTCTTCCTTTTCATCTGAGATTCAATATCTCTCAATTCGTTTTTCGCCATATTCAATGAGGGTGTCCACAGTTTGTTTAGAAAAGTCATGACCGTTTCGGGGTCTTTTGACATACGGTCTTCGATGGACAATTCAGCAAAGTTGGTATAACCCATCAGTTTGGCGCGTTCCAGACGTAGCGTTACCAACTGCCTGATAATGTCGTTATTGTCTTGCGCGTTGTTGTGGTTGGCGCGTGTCAGGTAAGCATTCAGGATTTCGGTACGCAGTTCGCGGTTATCGGCTGTTTCCAAGAACGGCATGATGCTGGGATTATCCAGCCCGAAATAATACGCGTTGGCATCGCCGGCTCTTTGTGCGCGCGACTGTGCTTCGGCCAACATGGCGTCCGTCAAGCCGGTAAGTTTTGATTTGTCGGTTACTTTCAGTTGGTAAGCCGCCGTTTCGGCCAATACGTTTTGGCTGAACGACAATTGCAACGCCGCAAGTTCGCTGTTTACCTCGCGTAATTGCTCCTGTTTGTCGGCCGGCAAGTCGGCTCCTCCGCGAACAAACCGGCGGTAGGTGTTGTCTAACAATTTCATTTGTTCGACGTTCAGATTCAACCTGTCTTTTTGGGCATAGACGGCTTTTACGCGCTTGAACAATTCGGGATTCAANTTGATATCGTCGCGATGTTTGCTCATAANCGGCGAGAACTGACGCGCCAATTGTTGCAGTTCGGGATTATTGTTCACGCTGGTAAGTCCGCTGAATACCGGTGTGACTTTATTGAGCAATTCGCCTGCCTTATCCATGGCCACGATGGTGTTTTCGAATGTAGGCGTTTCGGGATTGCGGATGATATCCCAAATCTGAGCCATCTCTTCAGCCATTCCGGCTTGATAAGCCGACCAAAAATGTTCAATTTTGATCTCATCAAACGGCGGAACACCAAAAGGTGTATTCCATGCTTTAAAAAACGGGTTATCCTGTGCAACCCCCTGCAAACTTAGCAAAGTTGCGATAAAAAACATTACGATAATTTTTTGCATATTATTGATAATTATATTACGTCCCAAACAGGACGATGGATTATTAAATTTTGAATTTTGAATTCTACCGAGCGTAAATCCCTGACGGGATTGTGGCATTTTTTAAATCTTTAAATTTTTAAATTATTTATTGTTATATTCTACCGAGCGTAAATCCCTGACGGGATTGTGGCATTTTTTAAATCTTTAAATTATTAAATTTTTAAATCTTAAATTCCATTATTCCTTTCTTGTCGAAATCGCAATTAACCCACTCATAATCAAGTGTTGCATTGATTTTCTGGTAGAAATTGATCGCCGTTTCATTCCAGTCGAGTACTTGCCAGCGTACGCGGTTGCATTGCTCCCGGCGTGCTATTTCGAACAGTTCATTGAGAAGGGCGGCGGCGATTCCATGCCTTCTATACTGTTCCAACACATACAAATCATCGAGGTAGAGCGACTTACCAACCCAAGTATAGTAGGCAAAAAAGTAGAGGCAAATCGCAATGACTTCATCATCTTCATTGACGGCTACCAAACAGTTGAAATAATCTTTCTCCGCTTTCATCTGCTCAACGGTGTTAGTCACCTTTTCCGGCGCTCTTTCAAACAGAGCCAATGCTTTGATTATAGATAAAATAGCCGGAAAATCCGCTTCTCCGGCGGAGCGAATGGTAAAGTTCATATTTTGCGTATAAAGTATTTTACAATGCAAATCTATACATAAAACGTCATACAGCCAAAAAAATGTATATATTTGCAGCCAATATTTGACACCGAATACATTTTTATCATTTCTAAATAATATCAATATGTTTATAAAGTATTTTATCTCAATCTCTTTAGCGTTAACTATGGTTTTGGGAGCGTTTGCACAAGGCAATGAATGGAAAGATCCCAAGGTGAATGCCGTAAACCGTATGCCTATGAAGGCATCTTATTTCTCGTATGAGAATCGCACCGCCGCCGAAAAAGGCGTTATGAATGAATCGGAGCGATTTCTTTCGCTCAATGGCCAATGGAAATTCCATTGGGTACCCAACTCCGACCAGCGTCCTGTCAATTTCTTTGCAGTGGGTTACGACGATGCTGCATGGAAATTCATCAATGTCCCCGGTATCTGGGAAATGAATGGCTATGGCGATCCGCTTTATGTAAACACTGGGTATGCGTGGCGCAACCAGTTCCAGAACGATCCTCCGAATGTGCCTGTGGTGAATAACCATGTGGGTTCATATCGGCGTATCATCACCATTCCCGACAGTTGGACAGGAAAACAGGTGATTGCCCATTTCGGGTCGGTTACATCGAATATCTACCTGTGGGTGAACGGTAAGTATGTCGGTTACAGCGAAGACAGTAAACTTGCAGCCGAGTTTGATCTCACTCCTTACGTGAAAAAAGGCGAGAATCTGATTGCATTTCAGGTGTTCCGCTGGTGCGACGGGACATATCTCGAAGACCAGGATTTCCTGCGCCTCTCCGGTGTAGGTCGCAATTGTTACCTTTATGCCCGTGATCAACGTCATATTTCCGATGTGAAAATCGTTGGCAACCTTTCCGATAACTATACGAATGGCGTACTTGACGTCAAACTTGATTTCTCTGCCCGATCGAGAGGAGCAACGGCTGTAATCGAACTCTTCGACAATGCGGGCAATCCTGTCGTTTCGAAAAGTGTCCAATCAACGGGAGCAGCCGGCTTCAACACATCACTTGACGCCGGTACAGTGAAGAAATGGAGTGCCGAGGAGCCCAACCTCTACAAGCTGCTGGTTACACTCAAGGCAGCCGGAGGTGACATCGTCGAAGTGATACCGTTCAATGTAGGTTTCAGATCGGTTGAGATAAAGAACGCGCAATTGTTGGTCAACGGACAACCTGTTTTAATCAAAGGTATCAACCGCCACGAAATAGATCCTAATTATGCCTATTATGTGCCTGAAGAGAGAATGCTCAAAGACATCAAGGTGCTCAAGGCGTTTAACTTCAATGCCGTACGAACGAGCCACTATCCCAATCAGGATCGCTGGTATGAGTTGTGCGACGAATACGGGATTTACTTGGTAGCCGAAGCCAATGTCGAATCGCATGGGATGGGATACGGAGATCTCACATTGGCCAAAAACCCACGCTATGACGTAGCCCACCTTGAACGCAACCAGAGGAATGTGTTACGTAACTTCAACCATCCGGCTGTTATTACCTGGTCGCTTGGCAATGAAGCCGGCGACGGCCCGAATTTTGCGGCTGCTTATCAATGGATCAAGGCTTATGACTCTTCGCGCCCTGTTCAATACGAACAGGGTATCCGTAACGGAGAGAATACCGATATCTATTGTCCGATGTATGCTCCGTACGAGAACTGTGAAAGGTATCTCACCAATAATCCTACCAAGCCGTTGATCCAGTGCGAATATGCACATGCCATGGGTAACTCGATGGGTGGTTTCAGGGAGTATTGGGAACTGATTCGTAAATATCCTAACTATCAGGGAGGATTTATTTGGGATTTCGCCGATCAGTCGATCTGGATTACAGCCTCTGATGGAACACGAATCCTTGGTTTTGGAGGCGATTTCAGCCGTTATGATGCAAACGATCTTAACTTTATGAATAACGGAGTCTTTGCACCCGACCGTGAACCGCACCCCCATACTTACGAAGTAGGCTATTGGCAGCAGAACATCTGGACACGCGACGACGGTGTGGCCAACGGGAAAATAAAGATTTATAACGAGAATTTCTTTATCGACCTGTCGAAATATGCACTCAAATGGAGTGTTCAGGCTTGCGGACACGATGTGATCAGCGGATTTGTTGAAACACTGCCGGCAATAGCACCTCAACAGGAAGTAGCTATTTCGCTTCCGTATTCATCGGCGCAACTGCCTGCCGGAGGTCAACTGTTCCTTAATGTAACGTATGTATTGAAAAACAAGGATGGCATCCTTCCTGCCGGTTTTACCGTTGCGAAGCAACAATTACTTATCAGGGAAGAAGCGCTGCCGGCACTTGAGATTACAACGATGATGACAGACCGGTTTAACCAGGCCGGAACCGTATCAATCCAAACGAATGATCGGAATTATCTGATTGTGTCAGGCTCAAATTTCTCCATTGAATTGAATAAGACAACGGGATTTATCAGTCGTTATATCGTTGACGGAGAAGATTATTTAGTGCTTGGGAGCGAACTGAAGCCTAATTTCTGGCGCGCACCGACCGACAACGATTACGGCGCTAACCTTCAACAACGGTATGCTGTATGGAAAGATATTCGGTATATCCGACCGCCGCAAGGCCGTCCTGCAGAAGGTCGGGGCCAAGCACCCCGCAGATTACTGAATGCTGAAGTGGTCGATGGAATTGCAGTGGTGACTGCGGAGTATAATATAGAGGAACTGAAAGCAACATTGACAATGACCTATAAGATCAATAATGCAGGCGAGATACTTGTCAATGAATCGCTTCAAACCGATCCAACGGCAGAGATTTCTGATATGTTCCGGTATGGAATGCGCCTGAAAATGCCGGGACAGTTTGACCTGATCAATTATTATGGACGTGGACCGGTTGAAAGTTATGCCGACAGGAAAGATTCGCAGTTTATGGGTCTTTTCAACCAGGATGTAGAACAACAGTTCTATAATTACCTGCGCACACAAGAGACCGGTACGAAAAGCGATATTCGATGGTGGCAACAGGTGAATGGACGTGGCGATGGATTGATGATTACTTCCGACGAACCGTTCTATGCATCAGCTCTCTTTTATCCGCAGGAGACACTTGACAATGGTCCTGCAAAATACAACAGCCATATTGAATTCAAAACCAAGGAACAGGATGTCACCGTTACGATTGATAAATTGCACATGGGACTTGGTTGCATTCAAAGCTGGGGCGCTCTTCCGCTTCCTGAGTATAGGATACCGTATAAGGATTACAGCTTCTCATTCAAACTGACTCCTGTCAAAGGAAAGATACAGTAGGACAAATGAATAACCCTAACAGGGTTAAACCCTGTTAGTGTTATTTATAAACATATATTTCAATCGCTGAAAGTGTAAATTCCTTTGAGGCCGGCGCTTGGGCTATCCCGCTGATACTTTGTCCGCTGACACCTCCGGCGCTTAACGTGCGATTCATTCCGACCGCCGGCGATTCTTCCAACAAGCCTGTGGGGGTGATCCTCACATATCGCCCCTTAACCTGCACAGGCAGGATGATGTTGGTCATAATCGAACCCATTGCACTGTTGTCATAATCAGCTACAACTGTATACGATATATTGTCGTCACTGACTTCAATCCTGATATGATCCGGCCTGCCGCGCAGGTTGTGAGCGTTCCGCTGGGCAAAAGTGCGGTTCCATCGAAGCATAATCCTGTCAAATGGTTGAATATTGTCCAAATCGACAACAAACGACCCCTGTTCGGGCGTCAGTGTAGCAAAGGTGTCAAAGTTGGAATCAATAAACGTTTTGCCGTTGATAGCGCTCGTTTGTCCGTCAAAGCGGGCGCTTGTCCGCCTGTCGCCCTGAATAATTCTTTCATCAACGATTGCCGTAGTATATTGCGGGTCGGTACCACCTGTCACACGTTTTTCACGTGCTATATTGTTGGATCCACCTACAGGTACCCCACTGTATATATTGGTTGCTGCACGCGGGTCGCTCCCGCTAATCGCATTGTTATAGCAACTGACCGTAACAAAGGCGTTTCCGGACAAATCCGACCGGTTGTACGAGATGTCAATGTTGCGCGTTTCGCCTGGAAATAACGTAAACAGATTATCTTCATACAGGACGGGAGCCACCAATGTCTTTTTGTCGCTTCCTGTATATGCTTTCAGTTCAACGGCATAAGCAATGTTACCCGTTGGATTGGAAATACTGTATGTCAGTATATTTTTATTATCAACTTTCCTGCTTGTTTGTAGTGATAATGCAAGTTCCACTTCCGGCAGTTGATTCAGTTGCGTCAAATCACCTACCTGATAAGCGCCTGATCTATTCCATGCGTGGCTGGCGCCTGCTACATCGTTGCGAAGGGGTTCGGCATACGAATTAAGGCTAAGCGTTTTCCCTGTTGCATCTTTCAATGCTAACCGGATAAAATAGACATCCGAGACAGGCTTGCGCAATGAAGCCTGTATATCGTCATAATCCCAAAGCGCTGTCACCCCGTATGCTTCGACTATCTTTCCGTAATAATTAATACAGTAGGGATCGTACGCGTCCGAACTGTTTTTGACTAATCCGATGGCCTGAGGACCGAAACGGTTGGATCCCGATATGGCGTATTCGACTGCTTTTGATGCGCCGTCGGCTTGTATGTCTATCGTCTTCTCCAAAGGCGTATTGATCAAATTNCCTTCGATATCATAAATTGACATGGTGGCAACAATACCGGGGTATGAATCGAACGTGTTGTTTATCACGTTGATACTCTTATGATACATGTTATACATGATATGAACAGGTTCATTTCCCTTTCTGGCGCCATACGTCGTGCCGTTGGGATTCATATAGTAATCGAACTGGTTCCAGAACATCACCGGCCAGGCGTTGTTTAACATCCAGTTCACAAAGCCGCTTGTATTTGTAAAGCGATAGAAATTAAGCGCCTCATATTGTGCCCGTTGCAGTTCGTATTGGAAGACCTGTGCCCGTGTGATAAATTCATCGAAAGTGGCCGACGCTCCATACATCCCATCGATAAACGACACATGCTGACCTAAGTTATTGAAACCGCCCCGGCAGGTATGATAGTTCCACACATTATAATTGGCTGCCGAATTATAAGGCCACATGTTTGCTTCGGGTAGTATTCTTCGCATCGTCTCCTGAACGGGGATACTGCCGCCGCCGCCACCTTCGGATACAAAGCCGAAATTGCCCCTGGGTTCATAGTAGTACCAGGTGGGCGTTTGGCTGTCGTACGTTGCGTCCATGTGCATACCTCCGACCACTCCCGTCAGTGTCGCCAATTTGGCAGAGCCATTGCTGCAATTGGAACCCATCTCAAGCCACCTGAGGTCAGCTTCAATCTCATAATACTTCTGTTCAACGTTTTGACCGTTCACCCCTTGGCGGGCTATGCTTGGCGGGTCGTCGCTGCCATTGAACCAAAGCGCCATACAGGCAAAACGACGTGCATTGCGCAACTGGGCATAGAGCGACTCAAAAGCCACAAAACGCTCAGCCTTTGAGAATTGTCCGGGCTCCTGCCAACGGTCGCAGCAACACCATCCCGTCATCAGCAGAATGCCGTTTTCGTCCATCAACGCCAATAAATCGTTGTCGAAAAACTTACCTTCGTCGCGAATCATATTCATCCCCATGTATTTAATGTATTCCACGACGGCTTTATTGGTGTTTTTGTCATGACGTAACATCAGATCCGATGCGCAATAACCGCCGCCTTTGAGTAATACAGGCCTGTGATTCACATAGATTTGCAGCATATTCGATAAATGAATCGAAGTAATTGAATCTTCGTAATTATTCGCATAAGGTGATACGTTCACTTCTTCCGTTATTTCGCGTATTCCGAAACGATGATGAAGCCTGTCGCTCACAATTCCATCTACAATAAATTCATAATCAACGGTATAGAGAGGTTGATCACCGGAGAGATACGGCCACCAAAGTTGTGGATTGGATAATTGCAACGCGCGAAAGTCTGCTGCCCTTAATTCAATCTCTTGATTATAAGCATCAGCAGGAATGTTTATCTGGTTTTTAATTACAGTTACAATGAGATTTCCGTCGGGATCTTTGATGGTGGCCTTAAGTGTCCCATTTACAGCGGATTTCGTGAAATTACTCACATCAATATATAAATTCAGTTGAGCGCTTTGATGATTATAATCCACCTTGGAGCTTACAGCCGGATTGGCCAAGCGGGCGTTTCCTGAAGTGTGCAAGAACACTTCGCCGGTAAGACCCATCATCGCATCGGCAGGTTGCGGATTCCAGTCCACCCAGTAATAGGTCAAATCCTGTTGATATACCGGTTTGGTGACTTTGACTTTCACATTATTTTTCCCTTTACCAATGGTTACCAGGTCGGTAATATCAATATCGTACGTACGCATCGTGCCGATAAACTGCGACTTATACACATCGAAATCGGCAATGCCTTTCAAACTGCCTGCACCCGCTGTGGTATAATCGGTTATCATGGCATCGGGCTCTACCATGGTAGGTCCGTTTTTCAAATAATCCTCATCTTTGATATTGATGTATTTGTTGCTGACTTTAGTCCCGTTCACATAGATTTCGCCGGTATAACTAATGCCTTTGAATGTGATTGTTATCCTTTTACCTGCTTCTTTGGCGGGAATGGCAAAATCGGTACTGTACCACCATTGATTTACAAAGTCTTCTGTAGGAATCCTTGAAAAATTATCGTGGAAATATTCGTTTATCTTTCCATCATTGTCGGGTTCAAACAATGCGTTATAAACACCGTTATCAACCAAGTTACCCAGCACGGTACCCGGAACCACCGCCCTGATCCATTGGCCGGTAGGGAAGTTAGCTGCCGCCACTTCATCATCGGCTGCCGTTACGACAATTTCATTCAAACCCGGAGTCGCCGCCGATATAGCCGGCGCAATCTTCCATTCCGTTAACTGTCGGGGAAAATCCCCATCACCCATTGTACACCCTGTATACATCGTAGCGACCCCAATAACAGCCATCGCTACTGCCACATATTTTTTTACCATAACTATGATTTAATTTAACACAGCAAAGATAGCTTTTTTTTATTGTTTAACCGTAAGGACACATTATTTTTCGTCCACAAAATTTAAACAGTTTCTTATTCATTTGATTTAATCATTTTTTTTACCTTTGTCACGTTGCAATGGGAAAAAAGGGAAAAGCAGAGAAATGATCAGTCCAAAAAGAAGTATATGGCAAAAGAAATATTGGAAGAAAGCAAATGGTTAGCTGCATTATCGAACGGCGACTTCGAGGCCTTTAACGTTTTGTATAAAAAACACCATCGGGCGTTATACTTCTATGCATTGAAATTATCGAATAATCCACACGAAGCCGAAGAAATAGTACAATCTGTTTTTGTGACTATTTGGGAGACAAGACATATCATTGATCCTTCTCAATCTTTCAGCGCCTATTTATTCAGCATTGCCCGCAACCAATTTTATGATACGTTGCGTAAAAAGGTTACTGAGAGCTGTTATTCGGATTATGTTCTTCAACAAAATAATTTGATTGCCGATGACCTCGAAAAACAGATAGAAGAAAAAGAAATCTACGAAATCATCCACAAATTATTGAAACAAATCCCCAAGCATCGTCAGGAAATATTCCGCATGAGCCGTGAAGAAAATATGACATACAAGCAGATTGCCGAAAAACTGCAAATTTCTGAAAACACGGTAGATACACAGATCAGAAATACGCTCAATTTTTTGCGTAAGGAATTGCTAAAATATCTTAGGACGATATTGTTTTGTTAGTTGATATACGAATTACACGAATTCATGCAAAAAGATCCACCAATTTCAAGAAATTTATTGTCTCCCTTCACGGAAAATTTCCATTCATACGTATATATAATAAAAGGAAAAATAAGATGTCACAAGAAAAAAATGTAAATGATTGGCTGTCCGGCTTTTTTTTGGGCACATTGACCTCTCAGGATAAAAGCGATTTGTATGATTATCTGACAGATGAAAGTCATAAAGAAGAAATTCTGACTTGGTTGAAGACCCATTGGGAAAAAGGGTGTTGGCAAACCGGTGAGGGTGTACCCAGTGAAGTAATGTTTGAAAAAATCATGGCTGAGATAGAAAAACATGAGGCTCTCAACGGACAACAATTGGTTGTAAAGACTATTAACTCCAGGAAAGTGTCAAAACTTAAATTCGCAAGTATTTTCATACGATATGCGGCTGTAATATTGATAATTTTCGGTTTGTCGTGGTGGACAATAAAGACGATAACCAAACCGGATGAAGTGGACAGGATTGCAGATATATTACTGCAATACAATGAAATAGTTGTTCCGTATGGCTCTAAAACAAAGATTATTCTTCCCGACAGTTCTACAGTTTGGTTGAATTCCGGAGCGCAACTCAAATATCCGGTAGTATTCAATGAAAATCAGCGCCAGGTATATCTTCAGGGTGAAGGTTTTTTTGAGGTAATCGCTGACAGTCGACATCCGTTCATTGTATCCAGCAATGGGATGAGTATCAAAGCGCTTGGCACTAAATTCAACGTGATGGCCAATGCCGATGACTTTCTCATTGAAACAACTTTAGTGGAAGGCGTCGTCGATATAATTTGGTCAAAAAATGAGACCGACAAGCAAAGCGACATATCTTTAAAACCAGGACAAAAACTGACTTTACGAAAAGAAAATGAACAGTATCAGTTTGAAAATATTCAGGAAACCGGCGTATCTGTTGATTGGATGGAAAACAGGTTGGTATTTGAGAAAGAACGTTTCGAAGACATGAAAATCAAACTTGAACGTTGGTATGGGGTAGTTATTGAGCTTAAAGACAGAGAGATATGGGAGTACCGTATCACTGGAACTTTTGAAAAACAAACATTAGAACAGGCCATGGAAGCATTGTGTTTGGCTGTTTCGTGTAGTTATCAAATTGAAAAAGACAAGGTAATTGTTTCAAAATAGTAGTATGATGAGAAATTCTGGTGTATTACTTATCTTCTTTTTGTTACAGATAGCTATAATAGCGTTATCACAAAACAGTACAGTCAGTTTACATGCGAACCATATCAGTTTGGAACAATTATTTACAGAGATTGAGAAGCAAACCGATTTGAAGTTTTTGTACCGCTATGAAAATATCTCCGGAAAATTTGTAAATGTGGATTTCACAAACCAAACTGTTTATGTTGTTCTTGATGAATCGCTTACAATGAATGGATTACAATATTCTGTAATGGAAAATAACCTAATTGTAGTATCGCCGGATGAAATGGCAGCGAAACAGATAGTTACACAGCAAGTACGTTATATCAGCGGACGCATTACCGAAGCCGGCACCGGTAATTCAATTCCGGCGGCAACTGTTATTATTACCAACTCAACCGAAGGTACTTCTACCGATACAACAGGTTATTACCAGCTCAAAATACCGGGAGAAGGAAGTTACCTATTAGCTGTTTCGCATGTAGGGTATCAATCGGCATTTATGGATATCAAACCGGGAAATACTTCCCTTGAAATTGATATGGCATTGAATGAAAGAGAATTAGATGAGGTGAAAGTGTTAGCAAAGACGCGGTTCCGTCAAAGGGATATCAATCTTTTCTGGAATAAAATTCTGGGAAAGAATCCATCTAAACGAACGATTCAAGCCGATAATCCCAAAGTAGTTTATTATTACTACAATTCCGAAACAAGGATATTAAAAGTTACTTGCCGTGAACCGTTGAAAATCATCAATTACGAAACTGGATATTATATTCAATACATGCTTGACCATTTCACACACGATTACAACACAGGTATCACTGATTGGAGTTATCAATACTTCTTCACCGAACTTGAACCGAATAATTTACAACAAAAAGATACTTGGGAAAAAAACAGGATAAAAGTATACAATGTGTCTATCACAAAATTCATAAAATCATTATATAATAATTCATTGCAGAAAGATGGTTTTGTATTGGCAACCTACGAACTGACTACTGAATATAAAAATAATAAAATTGAGCCAGAAATCACACGAATGACCTTTGAACCGCGCAACCCTATCTTGCTGTATTCATTAAATCCTGGCAGACTTTTATCGAAAGTTGCAGTCGATAAAAGTAGAATATTTAATTTATCCAATAAGCAAATATTACTTATTTGTTACGGAAGACCTGTGACCGATAATGATTTGAACTTTTTTCAACGTTCGAAAAGCGATGCTTTATATGTCAACCTTCTGCTTGGCGATTCGATTTGTATTTTTCCTGACGGGACTTATACCCATACATTACACATGTCTCCTGTGAATCAGTCAAATACGCTTTTAGGGCTTCACATGCGATTGCCCATCGAATATATTCCGGAAACGAAATCTCCTTAACGTATTGATTCAGGCAAAAAAAAGTTTTTTCCTTCACGGAACTTTCCCTGATAAACGTATTATAGGAAAAGATTATACACGGACATAATAATGACAAAGGAAAATGAAAAGAATTACAAAAAACATGAGTAAAAGTAAACTTTATGTGGTATATCTGCTGTTGTGGTTGATTCCGTTCTCATCATACAGCCAAAGATATATCAGCGGGTGTATCACCGATGCCGAAGACGGTAGTCCCATTCCATCGGCTTCGGTATTTTTCACCAACACGACCGTAGGAACTACTACGGATACGGAAGGTAACTACCGACTCAGCATACCGGGAGAAGGAAGTTATCGCCTTACAGTATCACATGTTAGTTATCAATCTGTCGTACAGGAAATTGAACCGGGCAAAACATCAGTGCAATTAGATATAGCCATGCAGATACATGAATTGGATGGACTGGAGGTATCTGCCGGAATCCGATTCAGACAAAGAGATATAAACCTTTTTTGGAAAAGTATCTTAGGGAAAAATCCATCCCGAAGAACGATTCGCGCAACGAATCCTGAATCTGTGTATTATTATAACAATCCAACTACACATATATTAAAAGTCACCTGTCATGAGCCCATTGAAATCATCAATTATGAAACAGGGTATCGGATTCAATATATTTTAGAAAGCTTCACACACGATTACAACACTAATCATACGCTATGGGAATATCAGGCTAATTTCACAGAACTTATTCCCGAAAATGACCGACAAAAAAACACCTGGGAGGAAAACAGGCAGAAAGTATATAATATATCCCTCACTAAATTCATCAAATCCCTGTATAATAATTCATTGTTAAAAGATGGATTTGTATTGAACAATTTTCGGATACCGGGCAAGAATGACCCTGCTCCCGGACGGGTTGATCCTTTCAATCAAAATTTCCTGATTAATCCGGAAAACATCTTAAAAACTAATCCTGTCGATAATAGTAAAGAATTGAATTTGTCACGCGAACAAATGATGCTTGTTTGTTATGGCAGGCCTGTAAATGAGTTAGATTTGAAAGAGTTACAAAATGCAGTAAATGTAACCGGTAAATGGTCGTCTTACGGTTTATTTAGAAATCTTTTGAATGGTGGTGTGATTCGTATTTTTCCGGACGGAACGTACACAAACAATATTAACTTGATTCCAATGGATACATCAGATCCTATTAATGGTCTTTGTTATTTACTGCCTGCAGATTATAATCCCGAATCTTCGGCAACTACAGAAAAAAAACATGAAAATATAAGTGATTTTGATATGGTTGTCCAACACTTCAACAATCAATTAAATATATTTCCTCAGGAAAAGATTCATTTGCATACAGATCGTGATGTTTACATATCCGGAGAGAAAATCTGGTTTAAGGCTTATATCGTCGATGCTCAAACACACAGGTACCCTACATCCAGCCGTTATATGTATGTAGAACTAATCAGTCCGGTAGACACACTCATGTACAGGGTTATGGTTCGACCTACGGATGGGATGTTTCACGGAACTTTATCTCTTACCGAATATGTTCCAACAGGAAATTATACACTCCGTGCCTACACCCGATACATGGAAAATCTGGGAGATGATTATTTCTTTAAGAAAATTATCAGGATAGAAAATCTGACCACTGCCATCAACCAACAACGCCCAGCAGCCAATAGAGGCCTGTTAAAAGAAGATTTTTCTATTTCATTTTTTCCCGAAGGAGGGAACTTGCCGGAAGGCGTTATAAGTAAAGTCGCATTTAAGGCACTCAACATTAATGGCTATCCTGAAACTGTTTCCGGCGAATTGATTGATGAAAATGGTTCTCATTTGGCTACTGTTGAGACTTTCTATGCCGGTATGGGTGTTTTTGACTATATGCCGGAAGCTGGAAAAAAGATTTGGCTGAAATGTAAGAACACAAATGGACTTGAAAAGAATTTCGAACTCCCCCAACCAAGCCCTGTCGCCTATTCGTTGGCTGCTTCTAACAGCAATCATAAGCTGTTGATTGAAGTGAATCGTTCCGTTAATTCAACTGATATGCCCTGTTATCTGCTTGCACACTGCCGGGGAGAGGTACTTTATTTTTCAGCATGGGATAATGTGAATGAGGGCATCGTATTTTCAGAAGATGAATTTCCGGCAGGCATCATCCAGTTTGTTTTGTTCAACAAACAGATGAATCCATTGAGTGAACGGTTGGTGTTCAATAAAAATTATGATGATCTATACGTTGAATTTCATACAGATAAGGAAACATACACAACCCGTGAACATGTGATTTCTTCCCTTTCTCTATCTGATTCCGATGGAAATTCGTTGACAGGTCATTTGTCAGTCTCCATTACTGACGAAAAAGATATTTCTGTCGATACCATGAATACCATCCTCTCAACGCTTCTACTTTCATCTGAATTGAAAGGATATATAGATAAACCGAATTATTATTTGCAGGAAAATGACGCTTCTGTTGTTGCATTGGATTATCTTATGTTGACACATGGATGGAGAAGATATGATATTCCCGCGATTGTAAAAGGAAATCAGAATCATCCTCAAATTCCTTTCCAGTTGAATCAAGAAATAGCAGGACAGGTGAAAAACTTAGTATTTAGTAGAAATACACCCGACTGTGAAATATTAATTATGGCCAGTAATGGTGATGTTGGAGTAGCATCTACTAACGAAAATGGAATATTTCAATACCTGGATTTTGAGTATCCTGACAGTACTACATTTATTATTCAGGCGCTGAACAGGCGAGGAAGCAACAGGGTTGAACTTGTAATGGATAAAGAGTTCTTTCCGAAATTAATCCATGCAACACAAAACCCTCTCCTCACCCCGCCCCTCTCCACAGGAGAGGGGGAAGGCATTGCAACAGATGCTTTTATAGTAAAAGCCGAACAGCGTGCGAAGTATGATGAGGATATGTGGGTNATTTATTTAGATGAAGTGGAAATAACAGCACAACGAATCAACAGAAGAGATGCAGCCCGTCTTCAGTATTGGGCAAATATAAGTTCGAGTTCGACCATACGAAGAGATGAAATCGAAAAGTATAATATGCAATATGTGTCAGACTATCTTCAATTAAGACCCGGTGTCACCGTTACTCCGGATGGAAGAGTGTATATCAG
>JGI24702J35022_10000642_pt1 | contig 21283 bp, 14 predicted proteins | sample TergutTh196P4_FD_35022 | JGI IMG/M metagenome (IMG submission 35022)
GGAGGGGCTTCGTTGGAGGGGCTTCGTTGGAGGGGCTTCGTCGGAGGGGCAAGCCCCCGCCCTGTAATGCCATGCGGCAATACAGCTATCCCCCTATCCTCCGGGACAATCCTCCTCAGCGTGTATATGTCAGGCGCTGAGCCGCTTATGAATTTATGCAGGTTTTTCCAATCATCCCAGACAGCGGATATGAGCTTTCCCGTAATCCAGCCACTTTCATCGGACGCCAAATAAACACACAATTCCGCCGCCATATTGAGCGGCGTCCCTCCGCTCTCTTTCTGCTTTAGCATTCTTTGATAGTATTCGTCTGTTACCTTCCCGCCGCCATTTATTAGGACATGATCCAACATACGCGTGTTCAAAGTTCCGGGCGCAACTGCGTTAACATTTATATTGTACCGTTTCAACTCTATTGCAATGGTTTCAGAGAATCGTACGAGAGCCGCTTTCGACGAGGCATAAGCGCTCATACCGGGCATTGGGGACGTCGCGCCTCCGCCTGACAGATTTATTATCTTTCCATGTCCGTTCTCTTTGAAATATGGCACGGTTGCCTGACACATATACAGCGCGCCAAACAAATTAACGCTTATAGCGTTTATCCAGTTTCCCAAATCAAATTCAGCATCATCTATTGTATTTATCGCGCCAAGGACGCCGGCGTTATTGACTAAAACATCAATTCTCTGAAAACGGCTGATACAGGCCTCAACAAATCGTTTGGCTTCATTTGGGTTCGAAACATCAGCCCTTTCATATATAAGCAGACGGCCTTCCCGCGTATATTGCCGCAATTCATTATAAGCCGCCAAAAGCTTGTCTTCGCTTCTCGCGCATATTGCTACGGAAGCCCCTTCATGCAAAAATAACCGCGCTATTTCCTTGCCCAATCCTTGACTGCCTCCGGTTATTATCGCGTTTTTATTTTGGAGTTTCAACATTGTCTACCTCGAAAAAATACCCTTGAATTATTTAAAAGCCATATACAAATGACGGCTGCCTTCCTTGTAGTGTTATCACATCGTTAACGCGTTTACAATCAAATGCCATATTACTCCCTGCCATCCTTCGGCATGCGGGGTAATCATCCCTTTGTTCGCTACTGGCACAAGAACACAGGCATCGGCGTTTTTCTTTGCATACCCTCCGTCCCTTGAGACAATCGCCGCAATTCTTGCTTTTTTCAACACAGCCAGATCAATCGCTTCTTTTATATTTGGAGAGACAGTCCCAGAACCGCCGCCAACGGACAATACCAATAAAACATCCTTTTCACATATCCGTGAAATCTCCAGCCAATTGCGAAAAATAGTATCCCATCCCTCATCATTGATCCTTGCCGTCAATTCCGAAACATTATCCGTCGGCGCGTATGTTTCAATCCCGGCCAGCTTTCTAAAGTCATTGACGGCGTGAGAAGCGTTCGCCGCGCTCCCGCCCACGCCGATAATAAATAGTCTGCCGCCCGTTCTTTTTAAGTCCTGTAATATCCGGATGGACTTAACAATCTCATTTTTATCAATAGTCTGAGCGATACTTATTGTTTCCGCCAAGTATTGATCTGTATACGCAGCAAAATCCATCATGCACCTTCCTTTTTTATTATCATTTGCTCAAACTCCTCCAGACCTTTCTTTGAGCCAATCTCATAAAACCTGTCATACACTTCATATCCAAATAACCGCCCCTCTTTTGCCAAACTTTCATATACATCCGCCAAATCAAAAACAGTTGCGTAATCAAAGTCCCGATGTTCCCGTTCCCCATGGGTCACTTGATGGCTCTGTTGTTCCCACGTTGCCAGGGGCGCTTGATGGCTCTGTTGTTCCCGCGCCCCCAAGGACGCCTGATGTCTCTGTTGTTCCCGCGCCCCCAGGGGCGTCTGAAGAACCTGGCGTCCCGGATCTTCATGGGATATTTGGCAGCCTTGTGTTTTTCGGTGCGCACAGCGCCTTTGAAACACTTTTTTGCTCAGTATGCCCAGCCCATAATCTATATATTTCATTTCTTTGGAGTAACATTTTTTGCTATACGTTACAATTCTATTATCTTTAAATACAACATTGCTCGCATCCCACTTATTTTCATTTTTGAATACCGTCATTAATCCCTCGCACACAGGCGCCGCGCCACGATACGCTTCCTCAACCTTCGCGTAATCCACATCCAGATAAGAATCTCCGTATATAACAAAAAACGGATCGTTTAAACGCGATAAAGCCTTTTTTACGGCGCCGCCGGTACCCAGCAGCTCTTCGCCGTCATAGGAATAGCTCACATCCAAATCAAATCTGCCGCCGTCTCCGACAAAGCCCTCGATTATACTGCCTAAATAGCCTACGCATAATACGACGCGTTCAACGCCGTGTTTTTTCAACAAATTGAGCTGATGTGCAATAAACGGTTTACCTGCGACTATTAACATAGCTTTCGGCACGCTCTGTGTAACCGGCCTCATCCGGGCAGCCATGCCGCCGCAAAGCAACGCGACCGGAAGCATTACTGAACCACCACCTTTGTGCCCTCAAAATCAAATCCGAACCGCACTTCTTCCAGTCCTGCGTTCATAAGCGTATGCCTCAGCTTCATTTTGTCCTCCGTATAGAAAAGCAAAAATCCTCCGCCACCCGCGCCTATAAGCTTTCCGCCAACAGCACCGTTTTTCATAGCCAGCGCATACCATTTGTCAATATTCTCATTGGACATACTGTCTGAACGTTCCTTTTTGTACTCCCAATGTACGTTCATAAGCTCTCCGAACCTTGCCAGATCACCCAACTCCAACGCGCTCAGGCTCTGTTTTCCAAGCTCCTTGATATAATGCAGATTGACCGTCATTCTCTCCTCGCCCAGTTTGCTTTTGTCATCCTGTTCCTTAAGTATTGTAGATGCGTATCTTGAATAGCCTGTAAAGAATAAAACCAGATTATCTTCCAAATTATATAGTGTTTCTGTGCCCAGCCTAACAGGAGCTATTTCCACCCTGTCGTCCGGCAAAAACTCAAATGCCGTTATCCCCCCAAAAGCCGCGATATATTGATCCTGCTTGCCAATCGGCTCTTTTAAGCGTTCCAACTCAATCCTGCACGCCTGTTCGGCTAAAAATCTTGTCGATATAATTTGGTTATTGTATGTATTCAGCGCTTTTAGTAACGCGGTCGTAAAACTGCCCGACGAACCAAGCCCCGTCAAGGCTGGAATATCGGCAAGGCTCGTGATTTCCATATGGCTTCCGGTCATCCTAAGTTCCCTTAAGCACTCTCTGATAATCGGATGCTCTATGTCGTCCACATGGCGCACCCTCTCCAATTTTGAATATTTGATCAGAATTTCATCGGCAAAGGTTTTATGCAATGTTATATAAACATATTTATTGATTGCCGCTGAAATCAAAAAACCTGTATGTTTTCTGTAATATGACGGAAGATCTGTGCCGCCTCCGCCAAGTGATATCCTCAATGGGCTTCTCGTAATTATCATCCTATGCCACCCCCATAAATTTTATATACAATATCCATGGCTTTTATCGCGTCGGACAGATTGCCTTCGGGCTGTACGCCTTTACCGATACAGTCCGTGAAATAATCCAGCTCCCGTTCCCACGAGTCGTCAGGGAATGGGTATTCCCATATTATCGTTTCTGGGGGCCCCATCCCGGGCAGCATTTTATAGTATGACAATCTCTCCAGGCCGTAGCTGCCGCCCAGCCCGTCTATCTGCAGCTTCCCGTATTTCCCGAATATCTCAAAGCAAAACATATTTTTCCATTCGGTGGCGCTCACATGCAACCACGCCATTTGCGATGTTTTAGTCTGAAGCTGCAAAAAACCGTTATCCTCAAGCTCGGTATCCCAAAAATACGTGCCGGCATGCCCGGAAACCCGTTCAAACTCACTATCTAATACCCATCTTGACAAATCTATCAAGTGCACGCCCTGATCCAAAAGCGCGCCGCCCCCCGACAGCTCTTTATTGAACCGCCATTCCTTTTCATAACCCTTTCGCCCGCCGTGGCCGTACCTTCCGCGTATAAACATCAACTCGCCGAGGCGCCCTGAAGCCGCCATTTCTTTTGCTTTTGATAAAGCCGGGTGAAATCTGTGGTTAAATCCGACCTTGATAAATGTCGCGGCGTTCTTCAGCGATTGAGCGACTTGTCTCAGGTCTTCGGGCGTCCTTCCCGCAGGCTTCTCCACAAGTACATGTTTATTGTTGTCCAGTGCGGCGGCAGTGATATATGCCAACGCGTCGTTGGTGGTCGCTGCAATCACTAACTCCAGTTCCGCCGCGGTAATGACGTCCTCCCAATTTGCCGCTGGCGTCCCCTGCCCCCTTATATCGCACAGCCGTCTAGCCCTGTCGATATCCTTATCGACAGCATACAGAAGCCTGTGTCCGCCTAACGCGCGCGCTCTTTTTTCCCCGATTAATCCACATCCGATTATCGCAATATTCACGTTGTATCGACCTCGCCTTTTTTTGCTGTGGCAGCTTCAGCTTTAAAGTGCAACAACTTCACCTTTTTTCGTATATCCACCTGTTGCGTTCGATGTATTGAATGGTCTTAATAACCGCCTGTTTAATCGAAAATTCGGCTTTCCAGCCCAACGTCTTTAATTTTGAACAGTCCAAAAAAATAAACGGGATATCGCCTATCCACCCTCTGTCTCCGCCCGAATAAGCCAATTTAGGGTTCAGCCCCATATACTCGCAAATCCATCTAACCGAGTCGTCGACCTCACAGTACTCATCAGTTCCCAGATTATATATATTCACGGCAGACTTTGCCTTTTGCGTGATCATAAGCATCGCGTCGATGCAGTCACTAATATAAAGATATGATTTTTTCTGTTTCCCGTTACCCAGGATGTATAATTCATCAGGATTTTGCAAAAGCTGCCCGTAAAAATCGAACACATGGCCATGCGTATACCTCTCCCCGAGTATGGAAACAAATCTAAAGATATACCCGGTAAAGCCAAATGCTTCGCAATATGATGAGATCAAAGCTTCGCCCGCAAGTTTTGAAGATGCGTAAAAAGACGTCTGTACAGGAAACGACGCGTCTTCGGGAGTCGGGATTTTTTTAGCCTCCCCGTATACGGATCCGGTTGAAGAAAAAGCGATGTTATTAACGCCGTTCAGCCGCATCGCTTCAAGCACATTATATGTGGCAATTGTGTTTTGTTCCAAATCTTTGCCCGGATGCAGATACCCGGAGCGGACATCCGCGTTTGCAGCGAAATGGAAAACAAATTCGCTGTCCTTTATCGCTTCGTTTAGTTTTTTCCCATCCAATAAATCTCCGATAACTATCCGGACATTGTCTTTGTCTTTTGACATAAGCGGTCTAATAAATTCTTCAAACCCCGTCGACAAATTATCAAAAATGGTAATGTGGTTATTACCGTCTTTTGCCAACGCATCCGCCATGTTGCTGCCGATGAAACCCGCGCCGCCCGTTATAAAATACCTCATTTTATAACCCATCCCCTCTTTTTAATGATTGCGATATGAAGGGTTTTGTCAGGAATCTGTATTTTACGAAGGACTTGATCCATATCAGCGGATCCATTATGACCGATACCTTTTTGCCTTCTTTAAACCCCCTGGAATGGTAGTGTACAGGTATTTCTTCCGGGATATAACCTTTCATAATCAATTTTATTACTATCTCCCAGTCGATTTCAAACCGGATCCCTTCAAACTCCAGCCAGCACAGACACTCGCTTCGAAATAGCTTATACATTGTAAAAGGGTCTTTTAGCCTGACGCCGCACCCTATGTTTATGAGGCTGGTAAAAAAGACATGCCCAATGTTCATAAGTATTGCAGACAGTTTATTATTAACCCCAAAATCCCTCATTTTCCAATCGCCCGCATATCTTGAGCCCAAAACGAACGCCTTTTGGTAATGAATCAACGGGACGACCAATCGGTCATAGTCGTTGATATCATATTCCAAATCGGCGTCCTGGATCGCAATAAAATCTCCAGTGGCTTCACTAAAACCAGCTCTCACCGCGTGCCCCTTGCCCAGAGGTTTATCTTGCAGTATGAGTTTAACATCAGAATGCTCCCGCGCGAACATTTCAACAATTTGTCGCGTCGAATCAGTCGAGTTGCTTTCGACAATAATTATTTCTTTTCGAACCCCCACTAATTGTTTGTTTACTATACCGTCAAGACAAGCGGCTACAGTTTTTTCTTCGTTATAAACGGGGACGATTATGGAGATTATACGTTCGTCTCTTAGATCGCCTATCCTGCAGCTTATAAAAGCCTTGTTATTGTCTGTGTTTATTATTCTTATCCGTTCATATCCGCATTTGCATAAGACATTTTCTATCGTAGCTCTGTTAAAAAACTGCTGTCTGACGCCATTGATACCGGACCGTCTATGCTCATGGTTATGGTTATATTTATGGTTATGCTTATGGTTATGGTTATGGTTATGGTTATGGTTATATTTATGTTTATGTTTATTTCCCCAGGCTTCCGGGCTGTCCGAAACAGGTAGGCGAAACAGGAGCAAGCCCCCTTTTTTTAACAGCCGTCGTATATAAAGCAGCGTTTCCACCGGGTCGCTTGAATACTCCAATACGCTGTTTAATATACAAACGTCAAAAGCATTTTTATACTCCGTATGATTATTAGTTAGCGAAGGCGAGGCAGTTTCGTCGCAGCTTATATGCGTCAGTTCATAGCTGTAACCATCGAGCAGTGGAGCGCCAGTTTCCGGGATTCTGCGCTCGCCAATTTCTGCGATCCGGAGCGCGCCGACCTCCACGTTCCCGCTCGCACTGGCGTACATGTTCCCGCTGGCGCCGGCATCCGCGATCCGGTGTCCGCCTTCCATATGCATACTCAACTCCGCCTTGAGTATATCCATATATTCTTCAGCAGCTTCAAAATCGACTTGGGGTTCTATAGAAGGGTTTTCACTGACAGGCATTGTATCCGCAGATTGCCGGTTTACGAACATATGGGTACAATCCTCGCACCTGTATATAGGATTTTTATTTTCGTTAAACTTATGTAATAACTTTGCCGATCCACACAACGGGCAGTGTTTTTGTAAAACTTTTTCTTCTGGCATATTATTGTCTCGGAAGAATTCTAGAATAATTGCTTATATCCATATACAATCTTTGAGGATCCAAATTGCGCAACACAACAAAAGGCGCTTGTATGTGAACAGTTTCGGTATTTCTGAACGGGTTGTCGTTATCCATAACGATTATATAATCGAATTGCGTCAAACCACGTTCCCATGAATCAGATACATATATATAATCCGCATCGCTAATCGCTTGGGCGCTCACATCCACATACCCCGGAGATGCATCCGCAATATCCAATAACTGGTTATAATTGGAATGAAATAGCTTTGGTTCCAGATATGTGTCGATGTATGAGGATGCATTTTCTGGAATGAAAACCAGTACGGAGCCATCAAGCTCCTTCACATATTTATTTAATGAAATCAATGCGTTTATGAATCCATAGGAAGCATTCACGCCTTTCGCTGAAAAACTCTCAACCGCGTAGTTTGTGTAATCTGCTCTCATATCCGATCTAAACCCCTCCTCTGTAAAACTTTTCAACTTTTCATAGCGTACTCCAAGGTAACTAAGAGTATTATCGTAAGCATTCACCGAAAACATAAAAATGAGCAATAGCACAAGCGCGCGCCTTCTTTTGCCGGCAATTGCCGAAGAGGCGCCAAATACTGTCAGCAATAGCAGAAGCAATTTAAACAATATCCAAAGCGCGTTAAAATGTACCTCTCCGGTTCCCCTATACATTTCGCCCGGCGCCAGATAAAAATGCAGCCCCTGCAACGGAAGCGTGCTTTTTAAAGTAAAATGATCAATCGAAACATCGCTCTCCGGTCCGCTTGGCATTAAAACTATAATCAACGTACAAAAAACAATAATAATGCGGTTAAACACATTGTTCTTTACATGGTCTTCGTTTTTATTATCTATCCTGCCTCCGGCATAGCCCCTGCGCCGATTTTTGTCAAGTTTGCCTGATTGCCCGGCGCTGTAACTACCCGTACCGTCGCGCAGTAAAAAATCGAAGCACTGAATTAAAAAGGGAATTACAATAGGCGCGAAATAACGCAGGGACAACCGGGGGATAAAACTCCCCAATTCTTCCCGGATCAATACCGTGTAAGCATAAGCGCCAATCATAATGGCTAGTGAAAACAATGAAAATGAAAATAATTTCCGGTTTCCATTATCCATTGAAGCATAGCCATAAAGCGAGAAAAACACGGGAAGGGCATAAAAGGACATTATAGCTGCCAGAAAAAGCAGCCCGGCGCTATAGATTAAATAGAACCAATCATATGCGGAAGAAATTTCAGCCAAAGTTATCTGATCATAACCGGAAGAAACGCCGTATGAATTGCCATAACCTTGGAAAAATGCCGCTTTAAAAATAAAATGCGCCGCAAAGAACACGGACAGGAGGATTAGCGTTGCAAGCGCGTTTTGGTTAAGGCTGCGCCTGTCCCGGACGCCGTCAATAACAAGCGCTAAAACAGCCGCTATCAAAAAACCGGCGGCTACTTCTTTTGTCAGATAAGTTAAGTAAACGGCGAGGCCAAATGCGCCGTAAAAAGCAAGCCGCTGATTCCGTTTGGATTCCGCCATCGCGCTATATCCAAAATAGAACACCCAGGCAACCATTGGCATATATAATACTTCGCTCATTATAGTAGCCGTAAACGCCATATCCGGCAATGTGCATACGACTAACTTTGATATAAGGGCGACAGCCTTATTGGACGTCATTTTAGCGGCTAGCATTGATACGGGAAAAATCGCCGAAGACATGATCAGACAGTTTAACACTCTTATTATACCAGTTTGCAGCAACTGGTCTGAGGTGAATAAAAAAGCCGGGCTTATGAAAAATGGATATAATATTTTTTGGAAGGAGACGGGTACGTTCCTGACTAAAACCTGACCGTATTCCGCTATGCTTTTGGCGATGTGAAAATACCTCAGTTCATCCGGAAATATTGCGGTTAGTACCGGTCCGTTAAGAAAACTTAAAATTAATCGTATAGCAAAGCTTAAAGCAAATAAAACTGCGGCGGACATCATGTTATGCTCAAGCGCCCATTGCCAGATCGCGCGAAAAACATCAATCATGGGGTTGGCCGCATTTTTAGAAACGCCCGCAGGCTTCATGTGAGACCTCCGACGAGTAAGGCTATCCCTCTGTTTGTTTCAATTTTATTTTTCCACTTGAATACACAATTCCGTTCAATACAAAAAAGCTGAAAAATGTAGTCGCCGCAGAGGATACAACAGTCGCGAGCAGAACATTGTCAATTGTATATGTACGCACAGCATTGACCGCGATTGTATTTAAAATAAAATTGCAAAGCACGACAAAAATATATACTGGTATTCTTTTTCTATAAAGCGCTTTCGAGTCCTTGAATGTGAAAAAAAATTCATTGGAAAATGACTTACAGCGCCAATAAAATAAGCTGTCACAGAGGATATGAGACTATCATAATGTATGCCCTATGTCAAGGACAATTTGGGCTTTTGAACATTTTGATAAATTGATAAATTGGGCTTTTGAGCATTTCTCCTGCAGTCCAGCAGTCTTGCAGTCCTGCAGTCCTGCAGTCCTCATGGCGGCATTGCCTCCATGAGGACTGAATGTGCATAACTGTTTATTGTTTAAGGTAAGTGATTACTGTTTTTCCATTCTACGGTTGCAGAACGTATGAATCGCAGTAGTTTGCAATGACTTCGATCATATCCGCTAAGTCTACCCTTCCGTTTACAGCCACATCGCAGTCTTTGGCTGCGGCGATGTCAAACTTCACCACCTCCCAATCCGCTTCCAGGTCGTTCGCAAGATAGTAGTAAACTACTATAGCCAGATCGAGTTCATCGATATTGCCGTCATGGTTCAGGTCGTACTTGGAATACACAGGCGCCTTTGATACGACGGAAGTCACCGCCTCATCCACCATTATAACGCTCGGCATGGCGCCGGAGGATCCATACATATCGCCCGTGACCGTGAAATCGGTGAGCGTGACCATCGCGTCGCCAAAGAGATCACGCGCTGTTCCGTTGATCCTCAATATGTCAAACGGCCCACCGTTTTGGACAAAGCCGGGATAATACAATTTCACTGTACCCTTCCACTGTTGGCCTCCCACGTATTCCCATGCAAGCGGATCCAGAATCGAGAAGCCGTTAAGCGCAGTCGCGTTGTTAAGATCCAGATACCTCCCGTCGGCTGTTATACTAAGCGTGACAACGCCGGCGCCCTTCGCATTGTTCAGGGAGACGGTATAGGACGCCGGTGCGTTCACAGCCACGGCGTCTTCGTCTGAGCGGATTGAAGCCATGACATGCGCGCCCACTGCGAAGGAGAATGTTCCGGCAACTGATGTTGAATAAACAGAATATGTTTTGCCATAGGCTTCCTTAATGCCCAGATATTCGGCTTTTGGCCCCCCTGTCTGTATAGCTGCCTGATTATCCTCAACAGGCGCCCAGAATTCGGCGTTGTTGCCGGGGGATGTGACCGTCATGTCCAATATGCCGGTATCTTTATCACGGCTGATGGTGAGGTCAATATAGCCTATTACAGATGGAACTCTTGTGTCAATAGAAATAAAGCTGCCCAACTGCGGGACGACGTGCCATTGTTCATAACCGGGTGCGGTCGGTTCCACTCCGGCGGCGTATCGCGACAGGGCGATCATCGTACCGCCGGACCATCCGTGGTTGGAAGATTTTCCCAAGCTATCCCAATCCTCCGGCATTGTGGTCCATTCCTTGTTATTAACAATCTCCATATGGCGTTTTGCAGCGCGTGCCATAGCTTCATCAGCATATCCCATGTAATAGAGTGCATTAATAATATATTTCTCCATATAGATACTGGCGTTTTCATAAGCCGGCGCCGTATTTGTACCCATGAACACATCGCGCATAGCGGGATATTTCTCAGACGGGATCAACCCAAACAGAATCCCTAATGCATTTACCCTGTCATCAACCGTATGCGAATTATCGGGTAAAGTTTGGGCTGCCCCGGCGTTTAACCAAGCCGCGCCGTAAGTATTGCTTGTGGTTCGCGGTGTTGCGTAGGCTTGCAGGGAATCATCCCAGAACCGATAGAAATTCTCCTCGATGCTGCGCATGCGTGAGTCGAGCCATGCCTTTTGCGCGGGCGTCGAGCCAGAGCCTTCGTAATCTGCCATCTCCCGGACCGATTTCGCGGAAGCATACCACCACACATTGTGCATCATCAGCTGATCGATGTTGTTACCCCAATCACACCAGCTGCCGGGCAGCGCGCCGATAAAACCTTGCGCCGTACGGACTTTAACCAGCCCAAAATACGGATGTGTCGTATCCGTCTGCATATCGTGCATTGTTAGATAGTTGTACAGTCTTTGATAAGCATGCGTAACAAGCTCCTCGTCTCCGGTAAAGAGGTAATGTCTGGCAGCGCCGTAAGCCGTGCCCAGAGACTGGATGATAAGCTCCTGCGGGTGTGTTCCGGGACGGTCATTGCTCATGTAATAGTCAGTTTCCCTGCCCTCGTTGCCATTGACGATTGCCTGATAGTCTACTATGTTTGCGATACATTTTGCGGTCAATGCATCAACGGCGGCGCCCAGTGAATAATATGCCTCTTCCATCTCATTAATGGCGTCGCCGATGTATTGCGCCCGCTCACGATCGGGGCAGTCCATGTAGTTGTCACGGATTGTCACATAAGCGGTTCTGGCAGACTTTTTCCATAGCTCGTCGTAGAAATTGTTGTCGGCGTCTCCGTCAGCCCAAGTATGTCCGCCGGTAAACTGAGCGACGGTCGGGTCCGCAGGATCCAAAATACTGTCAAAATAACCTTCAAAGTCGCTTCTTTCGCCAGCCGGTACATTGTATGCAACCTCCCGGTATCCAAATTCTTTGACTTCAACGCCGTCCGGAATCGTGAAAAACAGGCTTTGGCCACTCCGCCAGTTTTTAGCCTCATATTCCTGCCCACCTGCCTTAGTAATGTATGTGGCTCGTACTGATGAATTTTCGAAGGTGTTGCTATCCATAATTATTTGGAGCCCTGGCGCCGTGTTTTCACCAAGTATGACATATTGAACGCACTGGCAATTATAAGGCAGCGTGATCTGATACTTTTGTCCATTGACCTCATTGGCGCCAAAAAATACAGGGGTTCTTGGCAAAATGTATGTTCCGGCCTCTGTTACAGTGTCTGGCATCTCCTGAATGCAGGTCACGTTGTCCCACAGCGCCGCGGCGCCTGACTCAACCAGCAAATCTAAGATTTCAGCTTTTGTAACCGAATAAATGCCGTATTGCGCCAAGCTATCGTTGATATCCGGGCGCAAGCCAATGCAGAATTGGTTGGAGACGGCGTTTATGTCATCGGAGGTCCCGATGAGGACGCCATCCAAGTAGTAATCAATCTTCGAGGCGCTGACGACATCAATAGTAAACGAATGCTCGTCTTTATAATTCCCGCTGGTGATTGCAGCGGACAAATCCACGGTCAAGTGCGTCGTAGATCCTTTTCTAACCGTAAACGTTGGTGCGCCGCTGCCGGTATCAAGCGGCACATAATTCAAACGCGCCTGATAGTAATCTGCTTGATCCGTCCCAGACGCGCCAAATAAAATATTAAGTCCGTTTACTGTCCCACCATAACCAGTTCCAGCCGCCAGCTTAAAATCAACGTTGACAAAATACGGACCGGACACTGACATCCCGGCGTCTTCAAGAGTTTGCAGTGTAAAATCAACAGGATAACCGTCAACTGGTTCAGCAGGGAGGGCTTTGCGTCCGTAATCCTTCCACATAGGGATGGGGCGTTGCCACAGCCCATTCCAGGGACCGTCCCCGGCGCGACCGCCCGACTCTCCGATGACTCCGGCAATGTTCCAACCGTCAGCAGCATAATTGTCATAATCCCCATCCGTCCAATCAATTTCTTCCCGCGCGTCATATACAATATTGTATTCCGGCAACCTCATAGCCGTATCCAGCGAGTCTGAATGATTGGCCGGATTTTTCAGCGCCCACCATTTCCCGTCGCCACTTTCAACCGGTTGGTTACCGTTGCCGGTATCCGGAATATCAGAACTGAACAAAAAGCCGCCACTACCGCTATAATTGTGCGAATACCCTGAGCGGCCCCAATTCCACACTTGGATGGCAACGGAGTTTTCGCCGATATTAAGATACTCGGCGATATCCAATTCGTCAAAATATGTATCGTCAGTTTCATAATAATTATCTTTGACGCCGGCTTCTTTAAAGGTACCGTTAAAAGCCGCTATATCTTCGTTCGTGTATGACATGTTGGGCCCGCGCTTAACCTGACCCTCCCACACGACTTCAACGCCATTGACCCACATCCAATATCTCGATTCGACCGAAATTCTAACAATAGCCTCAGTGGGCGCGGAGGCGAGAGTGAAGTCACGTCTAAAGTTCATCCAGACGTCTGTTTCTGTTGCAAGCCCGCTGACGGGATCCAAATCGGCAGGGTCACTGCTCCAAATCCAACGCGCGGCGCCCCAATCCGCGAGATCGTCGGGGCCAAACCGCGGCGGATCAGCGGCAGCCAAGGCGGATAGAAATGTACCCTGTAAAACACTGGCAATCATAAGGACAGCCAGAAACAATGACGTCATGGATTTGACATTCTTAAAGAGTCTTCTCATAGTTTTGTCTCCTTTAAAAGAAATAATTCTTCTCGTTTTTAATTGCGCGCAGAACCCATCTGCATTTATGGTAATCCAATAGAAGCGGTTTCGCATTAAAGAAAAGCGACTTCTTTATATCAAAAAAACGACTTCTTGTGTTTTTTGCATAACAGGACGAATCTTTTATGCTACAATATGGTGGGTATTTATACAAAGGCACACCAGACTGCACTCGATTTACGAATGACTAAAGAAGGCAGGCGTTCTCCTTGAGTACTTCTCCCGTACAGAAACGAAAACTATTTGATTCTATCAATACGAAAATAATTTTTGTGATTATACTCTCAATTTTGCCGCTGAATCTGCTTGTGATTGCCTCGACCGCTAAATCAATTGACGTTATTAAGGAGCAGGCGAGAATTTTCATGGAAAACACGGCAAGCCTGTATATGCAAAAATTGGACAACCGCATTTCTTCAATTAATTACTTTTTCTACGATCTATATGGCCACGATGCGGATTTCATCCGCTTGACCGAACTAAGCGGAGACGATGAGTACGCCATCTCACAGACAGCCGTTGCTCAGAAGTTCCGCAAACACATTGAAACGTCCGACAGTGCCGACGGATATTTTTTTCAAACGAAAGAAATCAGAGATTCTATCTTTGTCATGCCTGGTTCTCGCTTGATCCTCGACTCGGCAATAGCCTACACGGCGCGATCGATGCTTGAGGTACGGCTAACGCAAACGGATTTATCCAGGCTGGGCATGTGGAATCTTGCAGTTATTGGCGGCAGACAGTGGTTGCTTCGGATATATTCATATGATACATGCAGCTTTGGCGCGGTTATTTCAATGGAGGAGGTCTGCAGAAATGTGATGGAGTCTATCGAATATTCGGGGTTGAAGGTTGATGTGCGTATGGGTCAACCCGGGGAAATAGCAGATGGCGACCTACGTGTGAGCAGCGTATCCAACAGGATTGACCTTACCCTTTCACTCTCCGTTCCCGCAAGCGAAGTAATCCAAAACCTACCATGGCTAAATCGATTTATGATTGGCATGGCGTTCTTATATGTTCTGTTGATCCCAATGCTTATCTTGTCGCTAAACAGGATCCTGCTACGACCGCTCCGTATTATTCGAAGCGCGTTGCTGCACCTGAAAGCAGGCAATCAGGATTACAGGATCATCATACATAACTACTCCAAGGAGTTTCGTTCAATTGACCAGTCTTTTAATGAGATGGCGGATAACATAGAAAGACTAAAAATTGAGAATTATGAAAAAGAAATGGCCAGGCAAAAAACGGAGCATCACAATCTCCAATTGCAACATAGAAATCTTCAACTGCAAATTCATCCGCATTTTTTACTCAATATGTTTAAGCTTATCCATAGCCTTGCGCAAACAAGGGAATATGCAAGTGTCCAAAAGTTGGCTCTCTATCTCTCCAATTACTTTCGATACATTTTCCGAAGTGGGAAAGAGCTCGAGACTTTTGAGCAAGAATACGATTTGATACGCCAATATTTGGAAGTATCGGCGATTCGTTATCCTGATAGGTTTACTATTAATTACAACATAGAGGCGCCTGTTATGAAGGTGAAGGTTCCACCTCTAATAATACATAGTTTTATTGAGAACATAATTCATCATGCCCTTGTTGCTGACGGCATAGTGCACATTCACCTCTCGGCGAGCTATAAGGATGGGTGGGTAACATTTTTTGTGTCTGACGATGGCGTCGGCATGGATTCGGTGACGGCAACCAATATCAATGACGGTATTCTCGCGTCTAATGACGGTATTCTCGCATCTAAAGAGGATGAACAGACTCATTTAGGGTTGTATAACACCTACCAGCGGTTACTGTATTTTTACGGTGAGAGGAGCACAATTCATGTCGAATCCACGCCGGGGAATGGCGCCTTCTTCACTGTACATTTCCCTTACGTACTCGAGGAGGTGAATCCGGATTGAACTTGCTGATGGTTGATGACGATATAACTGCGCTAAATAGTATGTTGTCAGGTATCGATTGGACGGAATGCGGGATAAATGGAATGATATGGACGGCGCATAACGCCAAACAGGCAGAACAGATTCTTGAACGGGAAACCGTTGATGTTATTCTCTGTGACATTGAGATGCCCGGCAAAAATGGCATTGAATTAATAGAAAAAGTTCACTCAGACCATCCGGATATAACGGTCATTTTTCTGACCTGTCACGCAAAATTTGAATATGCCAAGGACGCAATCCGCCTAGGGTGTACGGATTATATCCTAACTCCCGCTCCTTTCGAAACAGTTTCGGCAGTCGTAAAAAACGCGGTTGGCGTTCTCATTAAAAAACGTGAACGGCTTGATATGGAAAAGCTCGGTTCGCTTTGGCTGTCTGAACAAGAGGAAAAAGTGCAGAGAGCGCGAGAAAATCACAGAGACTCAGTGGCTATTGTAAACGAAACCGAAAACTATGTAATGTCAAATCTGGGCTCTTATGGGCTTTCCGTGCAAAGCCTCGCAAAACGAACTTATTTACATGCGGACTATTTGAATCGTATTTTTAAGCGCGAAAAAGGTGTAACTTTGTATCAATATATTATTCAAGAACGCATGAATCTCGCTGTGCGGTTATTGCAAAATCCTTCCCTTGGGGCTGCGTATATTGCGAATCATGTTGGATATTCCAATTATTCATATTTTGTTTCAACCTTTAAGAAGGTCTTAGGGCATACCCCCGCTCAATACCGAAAAGAAATCTTGAAAATTGAAGAGTAAGACTATCGAAACATGTTTGGAGGTATATATGATGAAAAAAACAATCGCTCTTTTCCTTCTTCTAGTAATTGTTGTTTTTGTCGCTGGCTGCGACAATATAGAAGTGAAAGATAAATCTACTGGCGACAAAGACGTGGCAAAAGACTTGACTGAAGTACCAAACGGTATTTATGAAGTCTTGATGCAATACCCGATCATGGATTCAATTCCGCCAGACCTTCATAAGGTTGAGGACGCCATCAATCTACGAACAGAAAAAGAGATTGGCGTCCGGGTGAAGTTCTTTCCGATCAATCGATTTGATATCAACAGTACCACTGGTTTTTTAGTCTCCTCAGGCGAAAAGCTGGATCTTATGATAAGCCTGTTTGAGGGGGGAATTTCCAGTTATGCAAACAAGGGAATATTGTTGGAGCTGGACGAGCTGGTTCAGAAGTATGGAGCTGATATTGTCGCTGCAGAGGGAAGAGCTATGAGCGGCGGCTATTATAACGGCAAACTGTATGCCGTGCCTACAGAGGAAAAAATTGGTCGTGTGAAAGCTTTCTTTGCCCGGCGAGATATTGTTGAAAAATACTCGATAACCCATAATCCCACTCATGTTTATACCATTGAGGAATTAAACGAAATTTTTGCCATTGTGAAAGCGGGTGAAAGCAAAGATTTTTTCTGCATTGCAATAAACAGCCAAGAGGAACCAGTGTTCTTTTCGGTTGACCCTGTGGATTTCCTTGGTTCTAGTTTGGCATCTGGCTGTTTACCCAATTATGGATTGGGTAACGAGATTGTTAATTATTATGAATCAGAAAGCTTTGCAAAGGCGTGCGCTTATGCCAGAGCGTGGTACCAGAACGGTTTCTTCTCACCTGATTGCAACACAACTGCAGATCCCTCCTTCAACCTATTGATGAGTGGGAACTATTTCGGAAGGTTCTTCTATGCTGAGCCCGATATCATACCCGGTCAAAGCTTCGGCGCTCAAATGGCTTTAAACACGGAATTAGTACCGTTTTTTACAAGCATTCCATCGTCAATGACTCAGCATTACCAGCTTACTATGTGGGCAATTCCAATAACTTGTGAAAACCCGGAGAAAACCATGCAATGGCTGAATATGATGTATGCAGATGATGATGTCATTAATTTGCTATGCTATGGGATCGAAGGCGTGCATTGGGATTTTGTCGAGGGAAGCAATAAGGAGATCGAACTGTCTGAAAACGGCAACGCTTCCTATTTTTCCTATTTTAACGTGTGGGGGGATAAAAAGAAGAACTATGTAATCGCGCCGTTTGATGAAACCAATTACCAAGATTTAAATGATTTCAACGAATCAATACAAAACATTTCACACGCTATTGGCTACAGTTTTAACAGCGAGCCCGTCAAGAAGGAGTACACCGCTGTACAGGATGTGATTGATAAATACCAAACAAGCCTTGCCTTGGGGGTGGTTAATCCGGATAATATACTTCCTGTATTCTTGGGCGCCCTGAAGGAAGCCGGGATTGACAAAGTGATTGCCGAAAACCAGAGGCAGTTTGACTCTTGGCTCAGTGAAAATGGATCTTCAGTTGACAGACCCCATCAGTGAATATGGATGTAACAACACCGTCTGTCTGATATCCGATAATCCGATAATAGGAATAATACTTATTGATTTGTCTGGCGTTTTGATCATAATTCTGCTATAATAATGGCATAATATCGTATGGAGGTGTTTTATGCCACAAATAAGACCGATTACAGACCTTAGAAACACAATGGAAATTTCTGAAGTATGCCATCAGAGCCATGAGCCAATTTTCATAACAAAAAATGGGTATGGAGATTTAGTTGTTATGAGTATTGAATCTTACGAAAGACTGCTTGCGAAAGCAACGCTATACACCAAACTTGCAGAAGCCGAAAAGCAGGTTGAGGATGGCGTGGCGTTGATTAGCGCTGATGATGTGTTTTCGGGATTGAGGAAGAAATATGTCAAATAAATTCAATGTAAAATTTACGCAATTAGCGGATAATGATATGGATGAAATTTATAAGTATATTTTTGATATTCCGGGCGCCCTAATGGCGGCGGAAAATCTTATTGGAGAAATTGAGCAAAAGACAAAGCGACTTGAAGATATGCCGTATTCTTGTCCTGCTGTTGATGATGAAATGCTGAAAGCGAAAGGTTACCGCAAGTTGGTTGTGAAAAACTATATCGCTTTGTATATTGTTTCTGAAAGCGAAAACCTTGTAACTATCATGCGTGTAGTTTATGGGGCGTCAAATTATGGGAAAAGCATTTGAATTTTCCACATGAGCTACAGCCGTGGTTGTTTACATCTCTTTTGCCAGAGCAACAGCCACCTCCCGCGCTCTCCTGTCCTCCTCGAGTATGCATTCCAAGGATAGCGCAGACAAACCTTTATGTCTTAGCATCACAGATTCAATCAACTCAGGTATGCGGTCAAAACCTATCTCCCCCGCCAAAAAAAGGCTCACGGCTATTTCGTTCGCCGCATTCATGACTGCAGGCATCGTCCCCCCGGCTTTAATTGAATCGTATGCGAGCCTCAAACACTTAAATCTTTCCTTGTCAGGCTCGAAAAATTCCAAGGCGCCAACGCTGGTCAAATCAAGCTCTTCAGTAATACCAATATGCCTCTGCGGATATGTGAAAGCATATTGAATAGGTAATCTCATATCAGGCGTTCCCATCTGTGCAATAACCGAGTTGTCGGCAAACATGACCATCGAATGTACAACGCCTTGCGGGTGTATTAATACTTCAATGTCATCATGTCGCCGGCCAAAGAGCCATGAAGCCTCAATCACCTCAAGGCCCTTATTCATCATAGTCGCCGAGTCAACCGATATTTTCCTTCCCATTTTCCACACAGGGTGATACGTTGCCTGTTCAGGCGTCACGTATCTTAAGCCAGTTGTCGGAAAATCGCGAAACGGGCCGCCCGACGCTGTTAAAATGATCCTCTTTACATGTTTTACATGTTCTTTATCCCGACCGCCCAAACACTGAAATATCGCGCTGTGTTCGCTGTCCACGGGTAAAACCCTCACTCCGCGCTTCCCTGCTTCATCCAATATCAGTCCGCCGGCCATGACTAAGGCTTCTTTGTTCGCAAGCGCTATGTCCTTGCCCGCATTGATTGCGGCAATGAGAGGCGCCAAACACGCCGCTCCCGATATTGCCGCAAGGACCATCTGTGATTGGCAGCAAACGGCAGCTTCACTAATCCCAGCCTCTCCCCAATAAATGTCAACGCAACGGTCTCTGTCGCTTAAGTGGCAACTGAGGCTTCCACCGCCTCCGTCGCTCCCGTGGCGCCCGCTGTAACCACCATCTCCATCGCTCCCATTGCGCCCGCTGTAACCACCATCTCCATCGCTCCCGTGGCGCCCGCTGTTACCACTATCTCCATCACTCCCATTGCGCCCACTGTTTTCACCATCTCCGTCACTCCAATTGCGCCCGCGCCCAACTGTGTCGCCGGAAAGAATCAAGTCCTGTAACCTGTGGGCGTCGCTCTCTTCCTGCACAGCAATAATACTTGGCCTGAACTCCAAATACTGCCGAAACAGCAGATCTACATTGCGGCCTGCGGCTAACGCGTGTACTTTTATGTTAAGAAAACGGGCTACTTCCAGCGCCTGAACGCCTATCGAACCCGTTGAGCCAAGTATTGACAACCCCTTTACCATACAAAAAATCTCCCGCACATCATCCTCAACCGCGCCACACAGTTCTTTGGCGGCGCGTTATCCGGACGCATTATTCTCAGCTACATCATTCTCTGCCGTGTCATCCTCTGGCAACGCGTTATCCAGCCGCGTCATTTACTCTACTACGCGCACTACGCAGTTCTTTGACGGCGCATTGTACGGAAGCGCGTTGTACGGCGGGCGCGTTATCCAACTGGATTGTTCCTTAGTTAAACGTCAGGAAAAAAACACAAGTATCAACGGGGCAAGCACTAGCGCGCTATCCAGCCTATCCAAGACACCCCCGTGGCCCGGGATGATCTTCCCAAAATCCTTTATATCACAAAACCTCTTAATCGCCGACGCCGCCAAATCGCCTATTTGTGAGACAACTCCACACGAAAAGCCCATCAGAGCTAGTTTCCAGGCGGGAATCTCATATGCACAGACCCTGAAAACAGTAAACCCGTAAATCAAAAAGGCGGCCATGCACCCCAGTACGCCTCCAATCGTTCCCTCTATCGTTTTGTTGGGGCTCACATCAAATACCTTTTTACGCCTTCCTAAAAGCGTTCCGACAAAAAACGCAACAGTATCAGTGACAATTGACCCTATTATGACAAACCAGACGACATACGTCCCCCAGGGCAGGTTCCTGAGCATCATCAGGCGCCAGAACAAAAAACACACATAGAATGAACACAGAATCGTAACAGACAGGTCGGTGACTGAAAACTTCCCTTTTCCAAATACTAAAATAGCAAACATTAAAATCAGGGCAAAATACAAAATGGCGCTGACGTCTATAAAGTTAATTATACTTATCAGCCATCGGTAGACATTTCTGTTCCACGTGCCGACAGAGCCAAGGATAAGGCAAATGCAAGCCAGGTAACCGGAGATTTTCAGAGGTTTATACCCTTTTTTCCCAAATGCGTCAAATAATTCATTTAAGGCTATAAATGCAAGAATAACACAGGCAATATGAAATACTTCCCTGCCAAATAGCATGACCACAACTACCAAAAGTATTGCTGCTAACCCGCTTGCAATTCTTATTA